>JAABUR0100003049.1_pt1 | contig 24056 bp, 22 predicted proteins | sample 5560091 | NCBI WGS metagenome assembly JAABUR01 (sample SAMN10711879, study PRJNA513375) | rock metagenome | isolation source: Antarctica rocks | place: Antarctica: Victoria Land, University Valley sud
GCGACCTCATCACGACCGACATGCGGATCGAGAGCGTGGTCGCCTTCCTCGGCTGGCCGGTCGGAGGGCTCATCGGCGTACTCGCCGGGGTGGCCAGCTGGCCGAAGCCGTCTCGAAGTGCCCCCCGCGTCGAGTAACCTCAGCGCGAACAGTTCTCTATCAGGGGGTCTTTGCCCAATGTCTGGAAACACGCCCTACCCGGGCCCTGGCCGCGGTCCGCAGCAGCCGTACGGCGCCTCCGGCCCCGGCGGTTATGGTCCCGGCCCGCAGGGTCCCGGCAGCTACGGTCCCCAGGGCCCGGCTGGTCCGGGTGGCTACGGCTCGCAGAGTCCCAGTGGCTACGGTCCGCAGGGTCCGGGTGGGTACGGTCCGCAGGGGCCTGGCGGTCCGGGTGGGTACGGTCCGCAGGGGCCTGGCGGTCCGGGTGGGTACGGTCCGCAGGGGCCTGGCGGTCCGGGTGGGTACGGTCCGCAGGGGCCGGGTGGCTACGGTCCCGGCGGCCACGGCCCCGGTGGTCCGGGGGGACCGACCGACTACGGGCAGCCCTACCAGCAGCGGCCCAAGCGCCGCGGCGTCAAGGCGCTCATCATCGGCCTGGTCGTGGCGGTTGTCGTCACCGGCAGCGCGTTCGCGGTCTACAAGCTCGACCCCTTCAACACCTTCTCCGACGAGGCGGCAGCTGCCGAGGCCATCCCGGCGGACGCCCTCTTCTACTTCGGTGTCGATCTCGACCCGTCGGCGCAGCAGAAGGTCAAGGCGGTGCAGTTCCTCAACCACTTCCCGGCGTTCAAGGACACCGTCGACGTCAGCGACGCGAACTCCGACATCCGCAAGTCGATCTTCGACAAGGCCCTTGAGGAGGCGCCCTGTGACGCCTCCTTCGACAAGGATGTCGCACCGTGGCTGGGGACCAAGTTCTCCGGCGGCGGCATGCCCGGCACGTCCGGCGAGGCGCCTGACTTCGTCTTCGCGCTCGAGGTGACCGACGAGGACGGCGCCAAGGCCGGCCTCGACAAGCTGGCGTCCTGCGGCGGCGGCGACAGCGACTTCGGGTTGGCGTTCACCGGCAGCTATGCACTTGTCGCCGAGACGCAGAAGCTTGCCGACACGTTCGCCTCCGACGTCGAGGAGAAGTCACTGGCCGACAACGAGGACTTCACTGCTGACCTCGACTCGTTGGGCGGCGTCGGTTTCGCGACGGTGTGGGTCAACGTCGAGGAGGCCCTGAAGCTGTTCGGGCCGCCGCAGCTGGCGACCGGCGACCTCGACTTCCTGACCAGCTCCTACAAGCGCGCTGCAGCGACAGTACGGTTCGAGAGCGACAGCGTCGAGATCGTCGCCAGCGCCTTCGGCGACAACCAGGACATCGAGCACGGCGACAACCAGATCGGCGAGCTGCCGGAGTCCACGGCGTTCGCCGTCTCCGAGGCCGGCGGGGAGCAGCGCCTCGACGCGACCTACGACTCGGTCATCGAGGCGGCCAAGAGCTCAGGGGTCGACGTCGAAGGCGAGATCGCTGACTTCGAGGCTCAGACCGGCCTCGCCATCCCCGAGGACATCGCCACAGTGCTCGGCGAGAACATCATGTTCGCCGTCGACGCAGACGGGCTGACAGCCGATGCCCTGCAGTCGGGCGACCCCAGTCAGGTCAATGCCGGCGTCCGGTTCACCAACGACCCGGCAGAGCTCAATGCGATCTACGACAAGGTGCTCGCGCTGATCCAGGATGAGACCGGCCAAGACGTTCCGGTGTCGAAGAAGGACCTCGACGACGGACTGGTCGTGGCAACCAACGACGACTACGCCGACAAGCTCTCGCAGGGCGGAAGCCTGGGCGACAGCGACGCGTTCCAGTCCGTGACCGACGACGCGCAGAGCAAGGAGTTCGTGCTCTTCTTCAACTTCGACGCGATCGAGGACCAGATCGTCGGGGCGCTCGAGGCTGACGGCGCGGGAAGCGACGACATCGACAACGTCCGACCGATCCAGGCCTTCGGCTTGACCGCGGAGGTCGACGGTAGCTACTCGGTGAGCACTTTCCGGATGTCGGTCAACGACTGAGCGGGCGGACCGAGGGGTGCCCCGAGCTTGCGCCGCATCCACCTGGAGCACGGCAAAGCAGCAAAGGACTTCCGACGCACGACGTTTGGGGAAGATCTGACCCCAAATTTGGGGTCAGATCTTCCCCAAACCTCGGCCGCTGCGGTGGAACGGGCCGGCTTGTTGACGGTCTGGGGAACCTTTCACCCCGAATCCCGGGTCGAAACTTCCCCAAATCGCCGGACTGAGCGCCAGACGCTCATTTTCAGCCCGGAACGGACACCCCGCCAGGGGTACTTGGGCTAGTTGGGGCACCACTGGGTCCGCGCCATCGTGGTGGCGGGCAGCGAGGGAACCGCGGTGATGGCCCGTAGCTCAGAGCGCATCAGGGCGGTGCCCAGCCGCAGCCTGCTGACGACGTCGGGAGCCTCGAGCATGCTCTGCCGGTCACCGAGCCCCAGCACGAGCGCAGCGGCCAACGTGTACGACAGGTCGACCGGGTCGTCTGGTGTCTCGCCTTCGAGCACGTCCTCCCCGCGCAGCTGCTCCACCGTGTCGCGGTACACGTCGAACATGTCGCGAGCCGTCCGCGCGGCGTCGTAGGCCTCCGCGGGCGACTCGCCGCCCGGGTCGTCGGGCAGCCACTTCACGTCCGCCTTCAGGTACTGCTCGGACGGGTCAAGGCTCTCGACGTGGAAGCGGCGGCGACCGATCACCACGATCTCGAACGAGCCGTCCTCGTTGGCGGTGACCTCGGTGACGAGGGCGGCACAGCCGGTTCGCTGGATCGTGTGGACTCCGCGGGCACCGACCTCGTAGCCGACCTTGATCGCCACCACGCCGAACTCGCGCGCGGCATCAGCGGGCAACGCGATCAGGTCCCGCACGAGCAGTCGGTAGCGGTCTTCGAAGATGTGCAGCGGCATCACGATCCCCGGGAACAGCACCGTGTTCAACGGGAAGAGCGGCAGCGGGTCCGACACATCATCGAACCTAACAGGCACCCCACCGCTTCCGGCGCACCTCACTGCACGGTCTGGACACACCCGTGGTGAGCGCCCGCTACGCCTTTAGACTGGTCCCATGATTCGACGGATCGACGTACGCGGTGCCGCCGCAGACGGCCAACGTGTCGACTACGGTGCGCTGCTCCCACGCGCTGAGTTCGACGTGGCGAGCGCCATGGAGCACGTCCGCCCCATCTGTGAGGCAGTCCGGCAGCACGGTCATGACGAGCTCGTGCGTCAGGCGGCCAGGTTCGACGGCGTCGAGATCGACCGGGTCCGGGTCCCTGCCGAGGCGCTGAGCGCTGCACTGCACGACCTCGACGCGGACCTGCGCACCAGCCTCGAGGAGTCGATCGCCCGGCTCCGTATCACCTGCGCCGCCGAGCTGCCGGCTGACGTGGTGACGGAAGTGAGCTCGGGCGCTCTGGTCACCCAACGCAACGTCCCGGTCGGCCGGGTCGGTCTCTACGCGCCAGCGCAGACGGCACCGCTGGTTTCTTCGGTGCTGATGAACGTCGTGCCCGCTCAGGTCGCGGGCGTCGCGTCACTTGCGCTCGCCAGTCCGGCGCAGAAGGAGCACGGCGGACTCCCGCACCCGACGATCCTCGCGGCCTGCGCGCTGCTGGGTGTCGACGAGGTGTACACCGCCGGCGGCGCGGCCGCCATCGCGATGTTCGCCTACGGGTACGACCACGGCGGCGATGTCTGCGCGCCGGTCGACCTCGTCACCGGTCCGGCGAACATCTATGGCGTGGCGGCGAAACGGCTGCTGCGCGGCGTCGTCGGCATCGACTCCGAGGCAGGCCCGACCGAGATCGCCATCCTCGCCGATGCCAGCGCCGACCCGGCGTACGTCGCGGCCGACCTGATCAGCCAGGCCGAGCACGACGTGCTGGCAGCCGCTGTCCTCGTGACCGACTCATCGCAGCTGGCGGAGGCAGTGGTCGAGGCACTCGACGGGCGCGTTGCCGCGACGAAGCACAGCGAGCGCATCAGGGCGTCGCTCGGCGGCCGGCAGTCGGCGGTCGTGCTCGTCGACGACCTCGACCAGGGTGAGGCCCTGGTCAACGCCTATGCCGCCGAGCACCTCGAGATCCACACCGTCGACGCTGCCGAGCGTGCGGCGCGGATCCGCAACGCCGGCGCGGTGTTCGTCGGTCCGTTCACACCGGTCGCCTTGGGTGACTACTGCGCCGGCTCCAACCATGTCCTGCCGACCGCTGGATGCGCCTGCCACTCCTCGGGTTTGTCGGTGCGGGCGTTCCTCAAGACGATGCAGGTCGTCGACTACTCTCAAGCGGCCCTCGACGACGTCGCTCGCGACGTGGTGACGCTCGCCGAGGCCGAAGACCTGCCCGCGCACGCGGACGCCATCTCGGTACGGCTGGAACCGCGATGAGTCGCGACGCGCTCCGGCTGCCGGTGCGCGCCGAGCTTGCCGGGGAGCACCCTTACGGGGCGCCGCAGCTCGACGTGCCGGTGCTGCTCAACGTGAACGAGAATCCCTATCCACCGTCGGTGGAGGTGGCCGACGCGATGGCGGCCGCCGTTCGCGACGTCGCTGTGGGGCTGAACCGCTACCCGGACCGTGAGGCTATGGCGCTGCGAGGCGACCTGGCCGACTACCTCGGGCACGGGCTGACCGCCGACCAGGTGTGGCCGGCCAACGGTTCCAACGAGGTGATGGTGCAGGTACTCCAGGCGTTCGGCGGACCGGGACGCACGGTGCTGACGTTCGGCCCTACGTACTCGATGTATCCGCAGTACGCCCGCGACACCTCGACCCGGCTGGTGGCGTCGCCACGCGAGGACGACTTCACCGTCGCACCAGCCGCCGCCGCTGCTGCCGTTGCTGCGGAGCGGCCCCACGTCGTCGTACTGGCCTCACCCAACAACCCCACAGGCACGGCGCTGCCGCTCGAGACCATCGCACGCGTGTGCGAGGTCACCCGCGACGCCGAGGCCGTGGTGGTCGTGGACGAGGCGTACGCCGAGTTCAGGCGCGCGGGTACGCCGTCGGCGTTGTCCCTGCTCGCTGACTACCCGCACCTGGCCGTGACCCGCACCATGTCGAAGGCGTTCGCTCTTGCCGGCGGGCGGCTCGGATACCTGGCGTCGAGCCAGGAGTTCGTCGATGCCTTGCAGGTCGTCCGGCTGCCCTATCACCTGTCCAGCGTGACGCAGGCGGTGGCGCGGGTCGCGCTCGCGCACCGCGAGACCATGCTGGCCAGGGTCAACGAGCTGCGGGCCGAACGCGACGTCACCACCGGCTGGCTGCGCGAGCAGGGTCTGACGGTGGCCGACAGCGACGCCAACTTCGTGCTGTTCGGCACGTTTGCCGACCGGAGGGGAGTGTGGCAGGCGCTCGTCGAGCGAGGCGTGCTGATCCGCGAGACCGGGCCCGACGGGTGGCTGCGGGTGTCGATCGGCACCGCGGACGAGATGATGAGGTTCAAACGAGCTCTCGGCGAGGTGCTGCCGACGGCGCAGAGGCTGCAGGAGGCAACCTGATGTCACGAACGGCGAGGGTCGAGCGCGCCACCAAGGAGTCGAAGGTTCTCGTCGAGGTCGGTCTCGACGGCAGCGGTCGCTCCGACGTTCACACCGGCGTGCCGTTCTACGACCACATGCTCACGGCCTTCTCGCGGCACTCGCTGATCGACGTCACCGTGCAGGCCGACGGTGACATCGACGTCGACAGCCATCACACCGTCGAGGATGTCGCCATCGCGCTCGGCGATGCCCTGCACCGGGCTCTCGGCGACAAGTCGGGCATCCGGCGCTTCGGGGACGCGCTCGTCCCCCTCGACGAGGCGCTCGTGCAGTGTGCCGTGGACGTGTCCGGCCGGCCCTACTGCTCCCACACCGGGGAGCCGGAGGGGCAGGTGTACGCAGCCATCGGCACTCCCGCCTACACCGGCTCGCTGACACGGCACGTCTTCGAGACCCTCACGGCGCACGCGTCGATCGCGCTGCACGTGCGTGTGCTCGCCGGTCGCGACCCCCACCACCTCGTCGAGGCCCAGTTCAAGGCGGTGGCCAGGGCGCTACGCGATGCGGTCGCCCTCGACCCGCGCGAGACGTCCGTACCGAGCACGAAGGGTCGCCTGTGACCGCACGCGTGGTGCTGCTCGACTACGGGTCGGGCAACCTGCGCTCGGCCGAGCGTGCGCTCAGCCGGGTCGGCGCGGACGTCACCGTCACGTCGGACCAGGCCGCAGCCCTGGCCGCCGACGGCCTCGTCGTACCGGGCGTCGGTGCGTTCGCCGCCTGCATGCAGGGCTTGCAGGCATGTCGCGGACCGGAGACGATCGGTCGTCGCCTCGCCGGAGGCCGGTCGGTTCTCGGCATCTGCGTGGGGCACCAGGTGATGTTCGAGCGCGGAGTGGAGCACGGCGTCCCGACCGACGGCTGCGGGGAGTGGCCAGGCACGGTGGAGCGTCTCGAGACCACGGTCCTCCCGCACATCGGCTGGAACACCGTGGCCGCACCAGCCGGCTCGCAGCTGTTCGCCGGCGTGGAGGACGAGCGCTTCTACTTCGTGCACTCCTACGCCGCCCGTCACTGGGAGCTCGTCACCCACGGCCGCACCCGTCCGCCGCTCGTCTCCTGGACGACGCACGAGTCTGACCGCTTCGTCGCCGCCGTCGAGAACGGGCCATTGTGGGCGACGCAGTTCCATCCAGAAAAGTCGGGGGATGCGGGAGCCGAAGTGCTGCGGAACTGGGTCCAACAGTTATGAACACTGCCGTATTTATGAACACTGCCGTATTTATGAACACTGCCGTAGTTATGAACAAGGCCGTGGAAGCGAGTACCGAGGTAAAGCTCACTGTCCGAATGACCACCGCGATCGTCTGCATCGTTGCGCTGGCAGGCTGCGCCCGCCAAGACGATGCCGGCCCTAACGCCCGCGTCGCCGGCGAGACGCCGAGCTCCGGCGCCGGCGGCCAGTCGTCCGAGCCGACGTCAGGTGACACCGCCACCACGTCACCCGACACGACCGCGGGCAAGCAGGCGACCTCGGTCACGATCCGAGTCAGCGGCGGTCTTCGCGGCGACACCGAGCGCAGGGTGTACTCCGAGGGCGCCCCACCACCGCCGGGCCAGACGCGCGCGGAGGTCACCGAGCTGCTCGAGGCGGCGTCGGCTCCTGAGCTGATCGATGCCGAGCTGACCAAGCTGCCGGCGCAGACGTGTTGTGACCGCCAGACCTACGTCGTGACCGTGCAGTACGACGACGGGAGCCAACGAACGTACACCTCGCTCGACGGGCTCGAGCAGCCGAGCGTCTTCGAGAAGTTCCTGGGACTGCTGTAGTGGCACTGACGCGCCGCCGGTGCCCGACACTAGGACTGCGGTGAGCAAGGAACGAGCCCGCCGCCGCGCCGCCCGGGAGGCGGAGTCCGCCCGCAGGGCCGAGGAACGGCAGCGGCACGAGGCCGCGGCCGCTCGGCGACAGGCACGTCGGACCCAGCTGGCCAAGGTCCTGCCCGTACGACGTCAGCCGGGTGGTGCCGGGCTGCTCGCTGCCAAACGGCGACGCACGGTGGGCCTGGTGCTGTTCGCGTTCTTCGTCGTGCAGTTCCTGACCTGGGTGTCGACACCTGACTGGGGCCTGCGCGGCGCAGCCCTGCTCGTCAGCGTCTTCGCATTTCCGCTGCTGGCCGTGCTGCTGACGTGACTCACCTGACGCCGTTGATCCCGCCGTCTCTGGAACCGTCACCGCCGGGCGACCGCGGTCCGTAAGGTTGCGGCTATGACGTCGCTCGAGCTGCTGCCTGCCGTCGACGTGTCGGAGGGTCGAGCCGTCCAGCTGGTCCAAGGCGTCGCCGGCACCGAACGAGTCTTCGGCGACCCGGTGGAGGCGGCGCTGCGGTGGCAGTCGGCCGGCGCGACCTGGGTGCACCTGGTCGACCTCGACGCCGCGTTCGGTCGCGGTCAGAACCGTCATCTGCTGGCTGATGTCGTCCGTGCCCTCGACATCGACGTCGAGATGTCCGGAGGGATCCGCGACGACGCGAGCCTCGAGTCGGCGTTGGCGACCGGTTGCCGAAGGGTCAACATCGGTACGGCGGCGCTGGAGGACCCGGCCTGGTGCGGCCGTGTCATCGCCGAGCACGGCGACCGGGTGGCGATCGGCCTCGACGTGCGCGGCACCACGCTTGCCGCCCGCGGCTGGACGCGTGACGGCGGACACCTTCACGACGTCCTCGCCCGGCTCGAGGCCGACGGCTGCGCCCGCTACGTGGTGACCGACGTGAACCGCGACGGCATGCTCGCGGGCCCGAACATCGAGCTGCTGGCTGACGTGTGCAGCCGCACCCACGCGCCGGTGGTGGCCTCCGGCGGGGTCTCCACCATCGACGACCTGTTAGCGATCGCCGGCCTCGTCGACATCGGCGTCGAGGCAGCGATCATCGGCACCGCGCTCTACACGAACGCGTTCACGCTGGAGGACGCGCTGGCCGCGGTCGGAGCAGGACCCAGTGCAGGGGCGGACCGATGACGGTCGCTGTCCGGGTCATCCCCTGTCTCGACGTCGACGACGGCCGGGTGGTCAAGGGGGTCAACTTCGAGGGCCTGCGCGATGTCGGCGACCCGGTCGACCTGGCCAGGCGCTACGACGCCGAAGGTGCAGACGAGCTCACCTTCCTGGACATCGCTGCGTCGAGTGACCGGCGCGAGACCGTCCTCGATGTCGTCCGGCGCACCGCCGAGCAGGTGTTCATCCCGCTCACCGTCGGCGGTGGCGTGCGCAGTGTCGCGGATGTCGACACCCTGCTACGGGCGGGTGCCGACAAGGTGGCCGTCAACACCGCCGCCGTCGAGCGGCCCGAGCTGATCGCCGAGATCGCGAACCGCTTCGGGAGCCAGGTGCTGGTGCTGAGCGTGGATGCCCGCCGCGAGCACGGCCCGCTCTCGGGCTTCGAGGTCACGACCCACGGCGGCCGCACCCACACGGGCGTCGACGCCGTCGGCTGGGCACAGCGAGGCGTCGACAACGGTGTCGGTGAGATTCTGCTGAACGCCATGGACGCCGACGGGACTCGGCACGGGTTCGACATCGAGCTGATCGAGGCGGTGCGGCAGGAGGTCACGGTGCCGGTGATTGCCAGCGGCGGTGCAGGCAGGGCTGAGCACTTCGCCGCCGCGGTCGGCGCCGGCGCGGACGCCGTCCTGGCCGCCAGCGTCTTCCACTTCGGCACCGTGTCGATCGGCGAGGTCAAGGCAGGGCTGGCTGCAGCGGGCCATCCGGTCCGCTGACGACGCTCGAGGGACGGCGGCCTTCACCGAGCTGAGCAGGTCACGCTCACGCCCGACCAGGTGCGCGACAATGGCAGGGTGCCCGAACCCATCTCACGCAGGCTCAACCCCACCGCCCTCGACACCATGACCTACGACGACCGCGGACTGGTGCCCGCCGTGGTGCAAGACGCCACCAGCCGCGATGTCGTGATGCTGGCATGGATGGACGCCGAGGCGCTGCGGCGCACGCTCGAGACCCACCGGGCGACGTACTGGAGCCGCAGTCGGCAGACCTACTGGGTCAAGGGGGAGACCTCCGGCAACACCCAGCACGTGCGTGACGTCTTGGTGGACTGCGACGGTGACACCGTGCTGCTGCTCGTCGACCAGACCGGCCCCGCCTGCCACAAGGGCACACCCACCTGCTTCACCGCGTCGCCGTGAGGCGGCGCGTTCGGTACGGACCGACGCTCGTCGTGGGATTGGGAGCAGCGACCGCAGCCACCGTGGCCGTCTCGCGCCCCTGGGTGGAGGCGGCTGTCCGCCAGCGCGGGGCACCAACGATCGAGGCGAGCGCTAGCGGCGCCGACATCGTCCCCCTGGCAGGGGCTCTCGGTGTGGTCGTGCTCGCCGCCTTCGGGGCCGTCATCGCAACGCGTGGTGTCGTGCGGCGCGCACTGGGGCTGCTCATCATGGTCGCAGCGGCCAGCATCGTGGCTGCCGCGCTCGGCACCGGCTCTGCCGCGTCGCAGCTGGAGGCCGGTCTTGCCGCGAAGGGATGGTCGGGCGGCGCCTACAGCACCGCGGACCAGCCTTGGCGTTGGGTGGCACTGGCCGCCGCGGTGCTGTGCGTGGTCGCGGGAGCAGCCGTGGCGGCGTACGGTCCCGGCTGGGCGACGATGGGTTCGCGTTACGACGCCCCTACCACCGCCGCCGAATCACGAGAGTCGACACGCGAGGCCGCGGAGATGAGCGAGGCGGACGTCTGGCGCGAGATCGACCGCGGTCGCGACCCCACGCAGCCGCCCTGACCGACGCACGTCACAATAAGGACCGACGAGAGGAGGCCCGCCGGATGATGGCCCACCATGGATCCACTGCAGCAGCATGGACGGCAGTCACGATCTGCCTGCTCGGCTTCTGTGTCGGGGCGGTCGGTCTCCTGATCGACAGCTGGGTCACGTTCTGGGTCGGAGCAGCGCTCATCCTCGTCTCAGCCATCGTCGGGAGGGTCATGCAGGCGATGGGGCTCGGTGGCCGGCAGTGAATCCGGTAGTGAAATCCGTCCTCGACGAGATCATGGTCGGCGTCCGCGAGGATCTCGCCGCCCGGCAGGCCCTCGTCAGCATCGACGACCTGAAGGAGGCCGCTTCTCGGCGCTCTCCGGCCATCGACCCGATGCCCCGGTTCCGCGGCGAAGGGGTCTCGGTGATCGCCGAGGTGAAGCGTTCCAGTCCCAGCAAGGGCGCCCTCGCTCCCATCGCCGATCCGGCCACGCTGGCGGCTGAGTACGCGTCGGGCGGGGCAGCGACGATCAGTGTGCTGACCGAGGGACGCCGCTTCGGCGGAACGCTCGACGACCTGCGGGCTGTACGCTCCGCCGTCGACATCCCGGTCCTGCGCAAGGACTTCATCGCGACCAGCTACCAGCTGTGGGAGGCGCGGGCCGCCGGAGCTGATCTGGCGCTGCTCATCGTCGCCGCACTCGACGACAACGAGCTCGGCTGCCTGATCGACCGCGCCAGGTCGATCGGGCTCACCCCGCTCGTCGAGGTGCACGACGAGCCGGAGGTCATCCGGGCGTTGAGCGCCGGGGCGGACCTCATCGGTGTCAACGCTCGCAACCTCAAGACGCTCGAGGTGGACCGTGGCACGTTCGCCCGGCTCGCGCCCCTGCTCCCCGACAACGTCGTGCGGGTGGCCGAGTCAGGCGTCCGCGGACCGCACGACGTGCTGGAGTACGCACAGGTGGGCGCGGACGTCGTGCTGGTGGGCGAGACCCTCGTCACCGGCAAGGACCCGCGCACCGCGGTCGCCGACCTGGTCGCTGCCGGGGCGCACCCGGCGCTCAGACAAAGGCACTGATCTGCGATGAGCTCCCTTCCCGACGAGCGCGGCCACTTTGGTCGCTTCGGTGGCCGCTTCATGCCCGAGGCCCTGATCGCCCCCCTCGACGAGCTCGAGCAGGCCTGGCAGGACGCGATGGCCGACGACGCCTTCCTCGCCGCCTTCGAGAGACTGCTGCGCGAGTACGCCGGCGTGCCGAGCCTGCTGTACGACGCCACCCGGTTCAGCGAGGTCGTCGGGGCCCGGGTGCTGCTGAAGCGCGAGGACCTCAACCACACGGGCGCGCACAAGATTCGCAACGTGCTGGGTCAGGCGCTGCTCACCAAGCGAATGGGCAAGCGGCGGGTGATCGCCGAGACGGGTGCCGGTCAGCACGGCGTTGCCGCAGCCACCGCCGCGGCGTACCTAGGGCTCGACTGCCGTGTCTACATGGGGGAGGTCGACACCGAGCGGCAGGCGCTCAACGTGGCCCGGATGAAGATGCTGGGCGCCGAAGTGGTCACGGTGACGTCCGGCAGCCGCACGCTGAAGGACGCCATCAACGAGGCGATTCGCGAGTGGGTCGCGACGGTCGACCACACGGCCTACCTGTTCGGCACCGCTGCCGGTCCGCACCCCTTCCCCGCGATGGTCAGAAGCTTCACTCGCGGCATCGGCGACGAGACGCGCGCTCAATGCCTCGAGCTGCTCGGCCGGCTCCCTGACGCAGCACTCGCCTGCGTCGGTGGCGGTTCCAACGCCATCGGCATGTTCACGGCCTTCATCGATGACCCGCAGGTGCGGCTCTACGGCCTCGAGCCCGGCGGCGAAGGCTTCGAGACCGGCCGCCATGCCGCCACGATCACCGCCGGCGCGGTGGGCGTCCTGCACGGCACTCGCTCGTTCCTCCTGCAGGACGACGAGGGGCAGACGCTGGAGTCACACTCGATCTCCGCTGGGCTCGACTACCCGGGGGTCGGTCCCGAGCACGCCTGGCTTGCCGACACCGGCCGCGCTACGTACCACCCGATCACCGATGCGCAGGCGATGGACGCGATGGTGACGTTGGCGAAGACCGAGGGGATCATCCCGGCGATCGAGAGCGCGCACGCCGTCGCCGGTGCCTACGATGTCGCCCGCGAGCTCGGCCCCGATGCGACGCTGGCGATCTGCTTGTCCGGGCGCGGCGACAAGGACATGGTCACCGCTGCGACCTGGTTCGACCTCGTCGACGTTGCCGAAGTGGTAGACGACGTCGTCGACGACGCGGTGGACGACGCCGGCGTGGACGCGCGGTGACAACGAGCGTTGCGCCTGTCCTGGCACGCACGCGTCGCGAGAGGCGCGCCGCGCTCGTCGGCTACCTCCCGGCCGGCTTCCCGAGCGTGGACGTCTCGATCGACCTGATCCGAGCCATGGTGGACGGCGGCGCCGACGTGGTCGAGGTGGGGCTGCCGTACTCCGACCCGGTGATGGACGGACCGACGATCCAAGCGGCTGCTGACGCCGCGCTCAAGGGAGGTACCCGGATCGACGACGTGTTCAGGGTCGTCGAGGCGTCCGCCGCGCTGGCGCCGACACTGGTGATGACCTACTGGAACCCGGTCGAGCGCTTCGGCGTCGACCGCTTCGCCGCACGGCTGCGTGACATCGGAGGAGCAGGCCTCATCACGCCCGACCTGGTCCCGGACGAGGCGGCGGAGTGGATCACGGCTGCCGACGCGCACCACCTCGACAAAGTCTTCCTCGTCGCCCCGTCCTCCACGCAGGCGCGGCTCGAGATGACCACTGCGCAGTGTCGGGGTTTCGTCTACGCCACCGCCGTGATGGGTGTGACCGGCGCCCGCGAGCGGGAGAGCGCCGCGGCGCCCGAGCTGGTGAGGCGCACCCGTGGGGTGACCGACCTCCCCATCGGGGTGGGTCTCGGGGTGTCCAACGGCCGGCAGGCCGCAGCGGTCGCGCAGTACGCCGACGCGGTCATCGTCGGCAGCGCTCTGGTGCGCGCCGCCACCGAAGCCGGTGACTCAGCCAGTGCGGTCGCCGCCGTTGCCGACCTCACCCGTGACCTGGCGCGCGGCATGCACAGGGAACTTTGAGCCGCCGGATCGGGTTGTACTCACCGATGACCTCCCGCCCTCGTGCCGGCGCCGTACTGGCTGTTCTCACCGCACTCTCGCTGGCTGCCTGCGGTGGCGACAACTCGGAGCAACGACAACCGGACAACCCCGGCGGAGTGCTCATCTCCGGTGTCGACGAAGGTCGGTTCAAGGGTGCCGAGCCCGCCGCCCCGTACGACATGCCCGACGTCACGCTCACCGCCACCAACGGCCGCGACTTCAATCTCATCTCCGACACGGCCTACCCGGTGACGCTCGTCTTCTACGGCTACACGCACTGCCCAGACATCTGCCCTCTCGTCATGAGCGACATCACCTCGGCGATGACGCAGCTGCCAGCCGACGTGCGTGCCGACACACAGCTGGTCTTCATCACGACAGATCCCGCCCGCGACACAGCTGAGGTGCTGCGCGACTACCTCGACCGCTTCAACAGCGAGTACGTCGGCTTGACCGGTGACCTGGACCAGATCGTGCGAGCAGCCGACGACATGGGCGTCGCGATCGAGGGCAAGAAGACCTTGCCGAGCGGAGGGTACGACGTCGGCCACGGTGCGCAGGTCATCGCTTTCAGAGGTGACAGGGCACCCGTGCTGTGGACCGAGGGGACGCCGGTCGGCGACATGGTGGACGACATCACCGAACTGGCCGGGCCATGACCCCACCTCGGACGCGAGGTAGGTTGCAGGCGCTATGACCACGCTTGCTTTCATCCCCAGCCCGAGCGAGGGCGTCTGGCACCTGGGTCCGCTGCCGATCCGGGGCTACGCGCTGTGCATCATCCTCGGCATCGTCGTCGCTGTGTGGGTGGGCGACCGGAGGTGGGTGCGGCGCGGCGGCACTGCCGGCGCCGTCGGTGACGTGGCCATCTGGGCGGTGCCGTTCGGCCTCGTCGGTGGACGTCTCTACCACGTGCTCACCGACCCGGAGCTCTACTTCTCGGAGGGCAAGAACCCCGTGACGGCGCTCTACATCTGGCGCGGCGGCCTCGGCATCTGGGGCGCGATCGCGCTGGGTGCGCTAGGCGCCTACATCGGCTGCCGCCTGCGCGGCCTGAGCTTCACCGCGTACGCCGACGCGCTGGCACCGGGCATCGTGCTCGCCCAGGCGATCGGCCGTTGGGGAAACTGGTTCAACCAGGAGCTCTACGGCAAGCCCACCACGCTGCCGTGGGGGTTGGAGATCGACGCAGAGCACCGTGGCCAGCTGCCTGTCTCGATGCAGGACAGCGAGACATTCCATCCGACCTTCCTCTACGAGTCGCTGTGGTGCCTCGGCGTCGCCGCGCTGGTGGTCTGGGCCGAGCGCCGCTACCGGCTGGGGTACGGCCGCGCCTTCGCCCTCTACGTGATGGCCTACACGGTCGGTCGCGGCTGGATCGAGTACCTGCGCGTCGACACCGCCAACTCCTTCTTCGGCGTCCGGCTCAACGTGTTCACCTCCATCGTCGTGTTCGTGCTCGCAGCGGCGTACTTCGTCATCGTGGGCCGGCGCCATCCCGGTGTCGAGGAGGAGATCGAGCGGCGTCCCGCCGACGAGGACCCCGACACCGTTGTCGACGACGAAGCCGACTCCGGTGTGACGTCTGCAGACGACGCGCACGACTCGGACGACGCCCCCGCCCCCGAGGCGGAGGTGCCTCCAAAAGAGTCGGCTCCACCCGGTCCCCGGACTTAGGCGAGCCTGAGCCGTCGCCGCCAGGCAGCGGCGACGACAATGGTCAGCATGGCTGAGCATCCACCGGCGGCTGAGCATCCACCGGCGAACGGGCAGACGGTCGACCACGAGCACCCGAACGTGTCGGGTGGCTGGTTGCGACCGGCTGTCTTCGGCGCGATGGACGGTCTGGTGTCCAACTTCGCCCTGATCGCCGGTGTGGTCGGCGGCACCGAGGGCGGGCACTCCGACACCGTCGTGCTGGCTGGCCTTGCCGGCCTCGCCGCCGGTGCCTTCTCGATGGCCGCAGGGGAGTACACCTCGGTCGCCAGCCAGGCTGAGTACACCGCGAAGGAGATCGAGGTCGAGAGGCGCGAGATCCTGGCGAGCCCACAGGCCGAGCAGGCCGAGCTCGCCCAGATGTACGTCGACCGAGGGATAGAACGCTCCCTTGCCGACCAGGTGGCCGCCCAGGTGCACTCCGACCCGCGGCTGGCCGTGCAGGTCCACGCCCGCGAGGAGCTGGGGGTCGACCCCGACAACCTGCCTTCTCCGGTAGTGGCGGCCGTTTCATCCTTCATCGCTTTCGCGATCGGGGCCGCCGTTCCGGTGCTGCCGTACGTGCTCGGTGCGGAATCGATCTGGCCGGCGCTGATCGTGAGCCTGGTGGGCCTCTTCGCCTGCGGTGCGGTCGTGTCCGCGGTGACGACGCGCACCTGGTGGTACGGCGGGATCCGCCAGATGGTGCTCGGTGGCCTGGCGGCCGCAGTGACGTTCGTCATCGGCAACCTGGTCGGCGCCAGCCTCGGCTGACCGGAACCCCGGCGGCTCTGCTGTGCCACGATGGCGGCCATGGAATCTGGATGGTTCGCGTTCGACCGCTGGGACGAACGCGTGGGCGACGGACTCGAGGCGCTGCTGCGGCGCCATCACCGGCGACGGCTGAGCCGCCTTGGCTGGAGGCAGACGCTCGAGGCACCGACCGACGGCTCGTGGTGGTCGCCCCGAGCACCGGTGCGCAGCGGCAACCAGATCGAGGTGCTGATCGACGGTGCTTCGGCGTTGGCTGCGATGGAGAAGGCGATTGGCGAGGCGCGCGAGTCGGTGCACATCGCCGGCTGGCATGCCACCCCGGACTTCAAGCTGACCCGCGGACCGGATGCGCCGTCGCTGCGCGACCTGCTCGCCGCTGTCGCTGAACGTGTTCCCGTGCGTCTCCTGCTCTGGGCCGGCCCGCCCTTGCCTGCCTTCGAGCCCACTCGGCGGATGGTGAAGGCGGCGCGGGAGGAGTTCATCCGCGACAGCCGGGTGGAGTGCGCGCTCGACAGTCGCGAGCGCACCTTGCACTGCCACCACGAGAAGATCGTGATCATCGACGGCACCGTGGCGTTCGTGGGCGGCATCGACTTCACCGCCCTGCAAGGTGACCGGCATGACGAGCAGGTGCACCCGCCCCGCGGGCCCCTCGGCTGGCATGACGCCGCCGTACGCCTGCTGGGTCCTGCGGTTGCCGATGTCGCTGACCACTTCGGGCAGCGCTGGAACGACGTGACCGGAGAGCGGCTCCCGGCGGCAGCAGCGCCGGCCGCGGCGGGAGAGTCGGAGGTGCAGGTCCTGCGCACGGTGCCGGAGAAGACCTACGACTTCTCGCCCCGCGGAGAGTTCACGATACTCGACGCCTACCTGCGCGTCCTACGGCTGGCGGAGCGCTTCATCTATCTCGAGAACCAGTTCCTCTGGTCTCCTGAAGTCGTGGACGTGCTCGCGGAGCGGCTCGAGAACCCGCCCTGCGACGACTTCCGAGTCGTGCTGGTGCTTCCCACCAAACCGAGCAACGGTGCGGACACGACTCGCGGCCAGCTCGGACGCCTGACCGATGCCGACGGCGACGCCGGGAGACTCCTCGCCACCACGATCAGCGCGAACGGCGGCGATGAGCAGGCGTCGGTGTACGTCCACGCGAAGATCGCGATCGTGGACGACCGGTGGCTGACGATCGGGTCGGCAAACCTCAATGAACACTCGCTGTTCAACGACACCGAGATGAACGTGTCCACGTGCGACGCGGCGCTCGCGCGCGCCACCCGGCTGCGGTTGTGGGCGGAGCACACCGAGCGGCCGGTCGAGGCGGTCGATGCGGAGCCGTGCTCCGTCATCGAGGAGATCTGGCGCCCGACAGCTGAGGAGCAGGCCCGCCTCGACAAGGCCGGGCTGCCGCGGACGCACCGGCTGACGCTGCTGCCGAGCGTGTCCCGGCGTACCCACCGCCTGGAGGGTCCGATGCGCGGCCTGCTGGTCGACGGCTAGCGGGGCCCGAGTCCACCGGCGACGCGTCTCAGGTACTGGGGAATCGCACGACCGTCTCGCAGCGCCTCGTGTAGTCTCACCGCAACATCAGGGCCAACGTCGTCCCGCTGCCAGCACACCTCCATCGACCTCGGTGATGGACGACGACGGGAGACGTGCCCATGCGAGCTGTCCCGCCGCCCCAGGGGCTGTACGACGGGCTGCACGAACACGACGCCTGCGGGGTCGCCTTCGTGGCGACGCTGACCGGCGTGGCGTCCCACGACATCGTCGTCAAGGCCCTCACCGCGCTTCGTAACCTCGACCACCGCGGCGCCTCCGGCGCGGAACCGGACTCCGGTGACGGCGCCGGCATCACGCTCCAGGTCCCGGACGCCTTCCTGCGGGACGTCTGCGCCTTCGACCTCCCACCGACTGCCAGCTACGCGGTCGGCACCGCTTTCCTGCCCGGTGACGACGAGGAGATTGCGAAGACCAAGGCACACATTGCCGACCTGGCCGCCGAAGAAGGACTCAGGGTCGTCGGGTGGCGGCCGGTTCCCACGGAGCCCGCCACGCTCGGCGCGACGGCCCGAGGTTGTATGCCGTCGTTCGAGCAGCTGGTCGTCACGGGTCAGTCCGGCCGGGTCGTCGGCATGGCTCTGGAGCGGATGGCCTTCGTCTTGCGCAAGCGAGCCGAGCACGACACCGGCGTCTACTTCCCGTCGTTGTCCTCGCGGACGCTGTGCTACAAGGGCATGCTCACCACCGGTCAGCTCGATACGTTCTTTCCCGATCTGAGGGACGAACGGATGGCTTCAGCGCTTGCCGTGGTGCACTCGCGCTTCTCGACCAACACGTTCCCGTCCTGGCCGCTCGCTCACCCCTACCGCTTCGTCGCCCACAACGGTGAGATCAACACCGTCAAGGGAAACCGCAACTGGATGCGCGCCCGCGAGGAGATGATCGCCAGCGACCTCTTCAGCGGCGGACCCGGCGAGCTGAGCCGCATCTTCCCGATCTGCACGCCCGAGGCGTCGGACTCGGCATCCTTCGACGAGGCGCTCGAGCTGCTGCACCTCGGCGGCCGGTCGCTGCCGCACGCGGTGCTGATGATGATCCCGGAGGCATGGGAGAACCATGTCGAGATGAGCCCGTCACGGCGCGAGTTCTACGAGTTCCACTCGATGCTGATGGAACCGTGGGACGGGCCCGCCTGCGTCGTCTTCACCGACGGCACACAGATCGGTGCGGTGCTCGACCGCAACGGCCTGCGCCCCTCGCGCTACTGGGTCACCGCGGACGGGCTTGTCGTGCTCGCTTCGGAGGTCGGGGTCCTCGACCTGGAGCCGCACTCGGTCGTCCGGAAGGGCCGGCTGCAGCCGGGCCGGATGTTTCTCGTCGACCTCGACGAACGCCGGATCGTCGAGGACGACGAGGTCAAGGACCAGCTCGCCAGCGAGGCGCCGTACGCCGAGTGGCTGCATGCCGGGCTGATCCGGCTGGAGGACCTGCCTTCGCGTGAGCACATCGTGCACACGCATGCCTCGGTGACCCGGCGGCAGCAGGTCTTCGGCTACACGGAGGAGGAGCTGCGGGTCCTGCTGGCGCCGATGGCACGCAGCGGCGCAGAGCCGATCGGCTCGATGGGGACTGACAGCCCGATCGCAGCCCTGTCGGCGCGGCCGCGGTTGGTCTTCGACTACTTCAGCCAGCTGTTCGCCCAGGTCACCAACCCGCCTCTCGACGCCATCCGTGAAGAGCTCGTCACCTCCCTCGCCGGCACAATTGGGCCCGAGGGCAACCTGCTGGAGCCTGGACCTGCCTCGTGCCGGCAGGTGGTGCTGCCGTTCCCCGTGATCGACAACGACCAGCTGGCGAAGATCATCCACATCAACCACGACGGTGACCTGCCTGGTTACGGCACCCATGTCGCGCGCGGCCTGTACGACGTCGAGGGGGGTGGCGCAGCGCTGGCTCGACGGCTGGACCTCATCTGTGCCGAGGTCTCCGAGGCGATCGCCGCCGGCGCTCGCATCATCGTCTTGTCGGACCGGCACGCCACGGCCGAGGAGGCGCCGATCCCGTCGTTGCTGCTGACCGGCGCCGTGCACCACCATCTGGTGCGGGAGAAGACCCGTACCCAGGTCGGTCTGGTCCTCGAGGCAGGAGACGTCCGTGAGGTCCACCATGTCGCGCTCCTCATCGGCTTCGGCGCCGCAGCCGTCAACCCCTACCTGGCGATGGAGTCGGTGGAGGACCTCGCACGAAGCAACGCGTACCTGACCGACATGGAGCCCGAGGAGGCAGTGCGCAACCTGGTCAAGGCGCTCGGCAAGGGCGTGCTCAAGGTGATGAGCAAGATGGGCGTCTCAACGATCGCCTCCTACACCGGGGCACAGATCTTCGAGGCGGTGGGCCTGGCCGCAGACGTCGTCGACCGTTACTTCACCGGGACCGCGTCGAAGCTCGGCGGTGTCGGACTGGACGTGCTGGCCGAAGAGGTGGCGTTGCGGCACCGTGGCGGCTACCCACGACACGGGATCCCGCCTGCCCACCGCAAGCTGGAGGTCGGCGGCGAGTACCAGTGGAGGCGCGAAGGGGAGCCGCACCTCTTCGACCCCGAGACGGTCTTCCGGTTGCAGCACTCCACCCGGTCGGGACGCTACGACGTCTTCAAGCAGTACACCCGTCTAGTTGACGAGCAGTCAGCACGGCTGATGACGTTGCGCGGCCTGTTCAGGTTCGCGGGGGGCCGTGCTCCGGTGCCGGTGGGCGAGGTCGAGCCGGTCTCCGCCATCGTCAAGCGCTTCTCCACGGGGGCGATGTCGTATGGCTCGATCAGCCAGGAGGCGCACGAGACGCTTGCCATCGCGATGAACCAGCTCGGCGGCAAGTCCAACACAGGTGAGGGCGGCGAGGACGCCGACCGGCTGCACGACCCGCGGCGACGCAGCGCGATCAAGCAGGTGGCGTCCGGCCGGTTCGGGGTGACGAGCGAGTACCTGACGAACGCCGACGACCTGCAGATCAAGATGGCGCAGGGAGCCAAGCCCGGCGAGGGAGGCCAGCTCCCTGGTCACAAGGTGTACCCCTGGATCGCGAAGACGCGACACTCGACTCCCGGTGTCGGGCTGATATCCCCCCCGCCCCACCATGACATCTACTCGATCGAGGATCTGGCACAGCTGATCCACGACCTCAAGAACGCCAACCCCGGGGCTCGTGTCCACGTGAAGCTTGTCTCCGAGGTCGGGGTGGGAACGGTCGCTGCGGGAGTGTCGAAGGCGCACGCCGACGTCGTGCTGATCTCGGGTCACGACGGTGGCACGGGGGCGTCACCCCTGACGTCGCTCAAGCACGCGGGGGGACCATGGGAGCTGGGGTTGGCCGAGACACAGCAGACGTTGCTGCTGAACGGCTTGCGCGACCGCATCGTCGTGCAGACCGACGGCCAGCTCAAGACCGGCCGAGACGTCGTCATCGCCGCGCTGCTCGGCGCCGAGGAGTTCGGGTTCGCCACCGCACCGCTCGTCGTCTCCGGCTGCATCATGATGCGCGTCTGTCACCTGGACACCTGCCCGGTCGGTGTCGCCACCCAGAACCCGGTTCTCCGTGCGCGCTACGCCGGCAAGGCCGAGCACGTGGTGAACTTCTTCACATTCATCGCCGAGGAGGTGCGCGAGCTGCTTGCTGAGCTCGGGTTCCGCTCGCTCGACGACGCGATCGGCCACGCCGAGGTGCTCGACACCACGGCCGCGGTCGACCACTGGAAGGCAGCCGGCCTCGACCTGAGCCCGATCCTGCACGTGCCGGAGCTGCCTGCCGGGGCTTCGCTGCACCAGACGACGGACCAGGACCACGGTCTGGTCAAGGCGCTCGACAACGAGCTGATTGCGCTCTGCCAACCCGCAATCGTCTCCGGTCAGCCGGTGCGGGCACAGCTGCCGGTACGCAACGTCAACCGCACCGTCGGGACGATGCTGGGCCATGAGGTGACGAAGGCGCACCCCGACGGGTTGCCTGAAGGGCTGATCGACCTGACGTTCACAGGCTCCGCCGGTCAGTCCTTCGGAGCCTTCCTCCCGCGTGGGATCACGCTCCGTCTCGAGGGGGACGCCAACGACTACGTCGCCAAGGGGCTGTCGGGTGGTCGCGTCGTCGTACGGCCCGATCGGGATGCCCCTTTCCTGGCCGAGGAGCAGATCATCGCCGGCAACGTGATCGCCTACGGCGCGACCAGTGGTGAGGCGTTCATCCGCGGTCAGGTGGGCGAGCGGTTCGCGGTGCGGAACTCGGGTGCCGATCTCGTCGTTGAGGGAGTCGGCGACCACGGGTGTGAGTACATGACCGGCGGCACCGTCGTCGTCCTCGGTACGACGGGACGTAACTTCGGTGCCGGCATGAGCGGCGGTGTCGCCTACGTAATCGACCTCGACCCGCGAAGGGTCAACCTGGAGCTGGTCGACCTTGCTGCGTTGACGCCCGACGCGGACGAGGTCGTACGCCGACTGGTGCAACGCCATGCCGAGGAGACCGGGTCCGTGGTGGCTGAGGCGCTGGGACTCGACTGGGCGTCGGCGCGTCATCGGTTCACCGAGGTGATGCCCCGCGACTACCGTCGGGTGCTGGACGCCAGGGCGGCCGCCGATCGTGACGGGCTGAGCGAGGACGAGGCGACGGCCGCGATGATGGGAGCACTCCATGGCTGACCCCCGTGGGTTCCTGACGACACCACGCGAGGTCGCTCAGCGGCGGCCGGTGGGGGAGCGGGTCAAGGACTGGAAAGAGGTCTACGCCGACGACGTCGGACGCACGCTGCTGCCGATCATCACCAAGCAGGCCGGGCGGTGCATGGACTGCGGGATCCCGTTCTGCCACCAGGGCTGCCCGTTGGGCAACCTGATCCCGGAGTGGAACGACCTCGTCCACCGCGACGACTGGGAGTCGGCAATAGAGCGGCTGCACGCCACCAACAACTTCCCGGAGTTCACCGGGCGGCTGTGCCCGGCACCCTGCGAGACGTCGTGTGTGCTCGGCATCAACGCGGAGCCGGTGACGATCAAGAACGTCGAGGTCGCGATCGTAGACAAGGCGTGGGACGAGGGCAACATCTCGCCCCAGCAGGTCGACTGGCTGACCGGCAAGACGGTCGCGGTCATCGGTTCGGGGCCGGCCGGCTTGGCGGTTGCCCAGCAGCTCACTCGAGCCGGGCACACCGTGGCGGTCTATGAGCGCGCGGACAAGCCCGGCGGGCTGCTGCGTTACGGCATCCCGGAGTTCAAGATGGAGAAGCGCCACGTGGATCGTCGACTGAACCAGATGCGCCGCGAGGGAACCGTCTTCCGGGTAGGCGTCGACGTCGGCAGGGATCTGACCGGCGACCAGCTGCGCGACCGCTTCGACGCCGTCGTGCTGGCCACGGGGGCAACCGTTGCCAGGGATCTCACCATCACCGGCCGCCAGCTCGACGGCATCCATCAGGCGATGGAGTATCTGCCCCAGGCCAACCGCGCCGTGCACGGCGTCCAGGTCGAGAACCAGATCAGCGCCGCAGGGAAGCATGTCGTGGTCATCGGCGGTGGCGACACGGGCGCGGACTGCGTCGGCACCGCACACCGTCAAGGCGCTGCTTCGGTGACACAGCTCGAGATCATGGCGCGACCCAGTGACGAACGCGCCAGCGGTCACCCGTGGCCGACGTACCCGATGCTCTACCGGGTTTCCTCGGCGCACGAGGAGGGCGGCGAACGGGTGTACGCCGTCAACACGACGGAGTTCCTCGCGGGGCCGGACAGGCGCGTGGGTGCGCTGCGGCTGGCGGAGGTAGAGATGGTCGACGGTCGCTTCGAGCCCGTCGAGAGCAGTGGGCGCGAGCTGCCGGCGCAGCTGGTGCTGCTCGCGATGGGCTTCACCGGGCCTGAGCCCGACGGCGTGGTGGCCCAGCTCGGTGTTGAGCTCGACGAGCGTGGCAACGTGGCCCGTGATGACAGCTACGGGACCTCGGTCCCGGGCGTCTTCGTCGCCGGTGATGCCGGGCGTGGTCAGTCACTGATCGTGTGGGCGATCGCCGAGGGCCGGTCCGCTGCGGCCGGGGTGGACGCCTACCTCACGGGTGGGACTGCGCTGCCAGCGCCGATCCCTCCCACCGCCCGGCCGATGGCGGTGTAGGGCGCGACGCGGACGGCGACCTGCTCGACCCAACGCCAAGCGGTCAGGCGCCTTGGTGGTCGTGGACGATGTAGGTGCGGCCGTGGGGGCTGGTCCAGGTGATGGTGTGGGGGTCGTGCGGGTCGGCGACGGGTGTCCAGTTGAGGTGGGTGCGCAGGCGGTGATGTTGTCGTCGTAGTGGTTGGGCGTTGGGCACCACGGTCTGTCCGGGTGGGTCTGTGCCGCCGGCGGCTGCGAACTGGTAGGGCGCTCGGTGGTCGGTGTCGCATTTGCTGGCGGCGGTGGTGGCGCCGGGGAAGGTGGAGATGGGGTGCAGGGTGGCGATGGCTTCGGTTTGGGTTCGGGTGAACCGGTAGCTGCCGGCGTCGAGGAACATCACCGTGTCGTCGGCGGGGTCGGTGAAGACGCGGCGCAAGGTGGTGGTTGCTGAGTCGAGGGCGAGTCGTCGCGCCTGTTGGGCGGTGATGGGGCCGTAGCCGGCGAG
>JAABUR0100003052.1_pt1 | contig 24049 bp, 20 predicted proteins | sample 5560091 | NCBI WGS metagenome assembly JAABUR01 (sample SAMN10711879, study PRJNA513375) | rock metagenome | isolation source: Antarctica rocks | place: Antarctica: Victoria Land, University Valley sud
TCGACGCCGCCGCGATGGCGCAGGAGCGCTGGGCGCCCGGCACCGCGGGGTGGGGTCCGCGGCACGTCGTCCGCCGCTCGGACGGGCTGGCCGTCGGGTCGCTGGGGTTCTTCGGCCCCCCGGACGCGCACGGCGTCGTCGAGGTCGGCTACGGGCTCGTCGAGTCCGCGCGGCGCCAGGGGCTCATCAGCGACGCCCTCGCCGTCGCGGTCGCCGCCGCGGAGGCGGCCCGGGCGACGGTGCAGGCGCACACGGCATACGGCAACCAGGCCAGCCGCCGGGCGCTGGAGCGGGCCGGGTTCACCACCACCGGGGTGAGGGACGAGAAGGACGAGGTGCGCTACACCAGGGCCGGGCCAGCGGTGGCCTCAGAGGTGCAGCCGCTCGCTGGCCAGCCGGGCACCCGCGACGCGCGCCGTGATCTTCTGGAAGGCGACGTCGCGGGCGAAGTCCGGGGAGCCGTGCCGGGGCTTGTCGTCGATGCTGAAGGGTGAGAACCCGCAGTCGTCGGTGGCGCCGAGGCGTTCCCGGGGGATGTAGTTGGCCGCGGTGACGAGGTCCTCGGCGACCTGGTCGGCGGTCTCCACCGTCGGGTCCAGCGGGTTGACGACCCCGATGAAGCAGACCTGGGCCACCCCGTTGGCGTCGTCGCGGCTGTGCTCGCCGACGAGGCGGTACACCCGCTCCTTGTCCCGCTCGCTGGCCAGCTGCATGAGGAAGTACCCGGCGTTCATCCGGAACATCGACGGCAACAGCTCCGCGTAGTCGACCTCGGCGGAGTGGACCGAGTCCATGTCGCCGCCGGGGCAGGTGTGCACGCCGATGTTGACCCGCTCCTGCGGGGTGAACCGGTCGATGACCCGGTTGTTGAGCTCGATGAACTGCTCCAGCATGTGCCGGCCGGTCCACGGGTTGCGGGGGTCGTTCTTCGACGCGAGACGGCCCTCGGTGAAGTCGATCGAGACCCGGGCCGCCCCGGCGGCGAACGCCTGGCGGATGTCCTTCTCGGCCTCGTCGCAGAGGTCGGCGAGGAACTGCTCGCGCGGGTAGCCGTCCACCACGCCGTCGAGCGGGTAGAGGAGCGAGAGCATGGACGGGGCGATGACGGCCTGCTTGAGCGGCTTGCTCGCCATCGGCAGGGACTTCTCGACGTACTGCGAGGCGTACGTCTTGTAGCGGAACGGCCCCCCCGTCAGGCGCGGGAGCTGCCGGTGGTGCCCGTCGTCGAAGATCGCGAAGTACTGCCCGTCCGCCGCGAGGTTGTGCGCCAGCCCGGTGCCGGCGAGGGTGTCGGTGATCGGGTAGGTCGCGAAGCTCGAGGCGCGCTGCTCGCCGTCGGAGACGATCGGGGCCCCCGTCGCCTCCATGCGCTCGATCGAGTCCCGGCACGCCGCCTCCTGCTCGGCGGCGAGCTGGTCGAACTCGATCCGGCCCGCGTCGTAGTCGGCGATGGCCGCCTGCAGCCGGGCCGGCCGCAGCAGCGACCCGACGTTCTCGGTGGGAATGGGCATCGCACACGCTCCTTCTCGGCCGGGACGGCTCACCTGCGCACCGGCCGGCTGCGGCGTCGCCCCACAGCACTCTAGGGGTCCCGTGAGAAGGTGGGGGGAGATCACCAGACCGCCTCGTCCTCCCGGAGACATCGTCGTGCCCACCGCCTCGGCCGCCACCCTGCGCCGCGGCTTCGGCGTCATCGGCGCCGGCATCCGGCAGGAGCCCCGCTGGTTCGCCCTCGCCGTCGCCGGCAGCTGTGTCTACGGCATCATGACCGGCGGCACGGCCTGGGTGATCGGCTGGGTCGTCCGGGAGGTCGTCTCGCCAGCCATCGCGGCCCGCCAGGTCACGTCGGGACAGCTGTGGCAGGCGGGGCTCCTGCTGGCCGCGGTCGTCGTCCTCAACGTCGTCGGGATCATCGTGCGCCGCATCGCCGCCGGGTTCGCGATGTACAACCTCGGCGCGACCTACCGGCAGCGGGTGACCCGGCAGTACCTCCGGCTGCCGCTGAGCTGGCACCACCGCCACCCCTCGGGACAGCTCCTGTCCAACGCCAACGCCGACGTCGAGGCGACGTGGAACATCTTCGCGCCCCTGCCGATGGCGATCGGGGTCGTCGTGATGCTCGTCTTCGGGGTCGTCCAGATGGTCTTCGTGGACCCGTTCCTCGCCGGTATCGGCATGACCGTCTTCCCCCTGCTCTTCCTCGCCAACCTCGCCTTCCAGCGGGCGATGTCCCCCCGGGTCACCCGCGCCCAGCAGCTGCGGGCGCAGGTCTCCGAGGTGGCCCACGAGAGCTTCGAGGCCGCCCTCGTCGTCAAGTCGCTCGGCCGCGAGGACCAGGAGGCCGGGCGGTTCGCGGGGGTGACCCATGAGCTGCGGGACGCCAACATCGAGGTCGGACGCACCCGCGGCACGTTCGACCCGGCCATCGAGGCGATCCCCACCCTCGGGACCCTGGCCGTGCTGCTCGTCGGCACCTGGCGGGTGTCGACCGGCCACCTGACCGCGGCCGAAGTGGTCCAGATCGCCTACCTGTTCTCCATCCTCGCCTTCCCGGTGCGCGCGCTCGGCTGGGTCCTCGCCGAGCTCCCGCGGTCGGTCGTGGGCTGGGACCGGGTGCAGGCCGTCCTCGGCGCGAGCGGCGGGATGGGCTACGGGAGCGCCACCCTCCCCGCGGCCGGACCCAGCCGCCTGCGCGCGGACCGGGTGTCCTACGCCTACGAGGTGCGGCTCGAGGACGGCTCGGTGGGACGCAACCCGGCCCTCACCGACGTCACCCTGGAGGTGCTGCCCGGGGGCACCACGGCCCTCGTGGGCCCGACCGGCGCAGGCAAGACGACCCTGACCAACCTGGTCATGCGCCTCGTGGACCCCGACCACGGCACGGTGCTCCTCGACGGCATCGACCTGAGGACGGTCCGGCACGGCGGGGTGTCCGACGTGGCCGGGCTGGTGGCCCAGGCCACCTTCATGTTCGACGACACCGTGCGGGGTAACGTCACGCTGGGCGCCGAGCACACCGACGACGAGGTCTGGGCGGCCCTGCGGGTGGCCCAGGCGGACGGGTTCGTCGGGCGCCTGGGCGCGGGCCTGGACACCAGGGTCGGGGAGCGCGGCGCGACCCTCTCCGGCGGCCAGCGGCAGCGGATCGCGTTGGCCCGGGCCCTCATCCGCACTCCGCGACTCCTCGTTCTCGACGACGCGACGTCAGCGGTGGACCCCAGCGTCGAGCAGGCGATCCTCGCCGGCCTGCGCGAGTCGAGCTCGGGGACGACCGTGCTCGTGGTCGCCTACCGGCTGGCGACCATCGCCCTCGCCGACGACGTCGTCTATCTCGAGCAGGGCCGCGTCGTCGACCACGGCACCCACCCCGAGCTGCTGGGCCGGTGCGCCGGCTACGAGCGGCTTGTCACGGCATACGCGCGGGAGGCGGCCGAGCGCGAGGCGGTGGCAGCCGACGAGGAACCGTCGGGCTCCGTCTCCGGCGCCGTCCTCGCGGTGGAGCGGTGAGCGTCGCGAGCCTCCCCCTCGAGGACGAGAGCGGCATCGGCGCCGGGCAGGGTCGCAGCACGTGGCAGACGCTGGTGCGCGGCGTGCAGCTGTCGCCGGAGCTGCGCAGGGGCATCGGCGTGACCGTCGCCCTGGCCGTCCTGTCGACGGTGGGCCGGGTGCTCATCCCCTTCGTCGTGCAGCGCACCACGGACGACGGCATCCTCGCGCCGGGTGGCCCGGACCCGGCGCTCGTGGGTCGCTACGTCCTGCTCGCTCTCAGCGGGGTCGTCGTCACGGCGTTCAGCTCCTACCTCGTCAACGTGCGGTTGTTCAGGGCGTCCGAGAGCGGACTGTCCTCGCTGCGGCTCAGGGCCTTCCGCCACATCCACGACCTGTCGGTGCTCACCCAGAACACCGAGCGGCGGGGGTCGCTCGTGTCGCGAGTGACCTCGGACGTCGACACGATCTCGATGTTCGTGCAGTTCGGCGGACTCATGCTCATCGTCAGCCTGGGGCAGATCACCCTCGCCACCGTGCTGATGGTGTTCTACAGCCCGATCCTGGCGGCGGTCGTCTGGACCTGCTACGTGCCCCTGTTCTTCGTCATCCGCAAGTTCCAGGGCATCGTCGGACGGGCCTACACCGCGGTCCGCCAACGGGTGGGGGACATGCTCGGTGCCGTCGCCGAGGCGGTCGTCGGAGCCGCCACCATCCGGGCCTACGGGGTGGAGGAGCGTACCGCCGCGCGGATCGACGTCGCGGTCGACCGGCACCGCCGGGCGGCCATCGGTGCCCAGGCGCGCGCCGTGATCGCCTTCACCTCCGGCCAGCTCGTCTCGGGCATGACGACGGCGATCATCATCGTCGTCGGCACCCTTCTCGGCGTCCGCGGCCAGGTCACCCTCGGCGAGCTCCTCGCCTTCCTGTTCCTCGTCAACCTGTTCACCAGCCCCGTCCAGCAGGCGACGGAGATCCTCAACGAGATGCAGAACGCCGTTGCCGGGTGGCGGCGCGTCATCGGGATCATCGACACCGAGGCCGACGTGGCGGACCCCGCCGAGGACGGCGTCGACCTGCCCCGCGGTCCCATCACCGTCGAGTTCGAGGGGGTGGGGTTCGCCTACCCCGGCGGCGATCCCGTCCTGCACGAGGTCGACCTGCGGATCGCCCCGCGCAGCAGGGTGGCGATCGTCGGCGAGACCGGCTCCGGGAAGTCGACCCTCGCGAAGCTGCTGACCAGGCTCATGGACCCCACCGAGGGGAGCGTGCGTTTGGACGGGGTCGACCTGCGCCGGGTGCGGTTCCGCTCGCTGCGCAGCCGGGTCGTCCTCGTGCCCCAGGAGGGCTTCCTCTTCGACGACTCACTGCTGGACAACATCCGCTTCGGCACACCGGACGCGACCGAGGACGACGTCCTGCTGTCGATGACCGAGCTCGGGCTCGACTCCTGGCTCGAGACCCTGCCCCGGGGCCTCGCCACCGACGTCGGCCAACGGGGGGAGTCCCTCTCGGCCGGCGAGCGCCAGCTGGTGGCGCTCGCCCGGGCCTACCTGGCCGACCCGGACCTGCTCGTCCTGGACGAGGCCACCTCCGCGGTCGACCCCAGCACCGAGGTCCGGCTGCAGCGGGCCCTGGACAGCCTCACCCGGGGTCGGACCTCCATCGCCATCGCGCACCGGTTGTCCACCGCGCAGGCAGCCGACGAGGTGATCGTCGTCGACGCGGGGCGCATCGTCGAGCGGGGGCCGCACCACCAGCTCGTCGACGCCGGCGGGGTCTACTCCGGGCTGCACGCGTCGTGGGTGGCCCAACAGCGGGGCGCCTGACCCTCCGGACGCGCCCCGCCCCGCCCCCGGTGTCGCCGGCCGCGGGGAGCCCGGCACACGGCATACCGCGGGATTGGGCAGAATGGCCGGGTGCCCGACCGACCCGCCGTCCCGCTCGACCCCGCCATCGCCGCGCTGCTGAGGCGCGATGAGGCCGGGCTGGTGTGCGCCGTCATCCAGGAGCACGACACCGGCGAGGTGCTCATGGTCGGCTGGATGAACGACGACGCCCTTGCCCTCACCCTCACCACCGGCCGGGTGACCTTCTGGTCCCGCAGCCGCGGCCGGCTGTGGCGCAAGGGGGACACGTCCGGGCACGTCCAGCTCGTGAGGAGCGCAGCAGCCGACTGCGACGGCGACGCGTTGCTGGTGCGTGTCGAGCAGGTGGGGGCGGCCTGTCACACCGGCGACCGCACCTGCTTCGACGCCCGGCCGCTGCCGGTCGGTGGGGAGCCGATGCCGTGACCGGCGCAGCACGGACGGCCGGCGGACCGGACCTGCGTGCCGACCTCGCGTGGGGGCAGACCTGGCCGCCCCTGCCCCTGTTCACGGAGCTGGCCCGGGACCGGCGGGTGGTTCCCGTCGTGCGCCGGCTGCTGGCCGACGCGGAGACGCCGCTCGGGGTCTACCGGAAGCTGGCACGCAACGCGCCGGGGACGTTCCTGCTCGAGTCCGCCGAGCACGGGGGTGTCTGGTCTCGGTACTCGATCGTCGGGGCGGCGAGCTGTGCCACCCTCACCGAGCGAGATGGCCAGGCCCACTGGATCGGCCAGCCGCCGGCGGGGGTCCCCACCCGGGGGGACCCGACGATCGCTCTGCGCGACACCGTCGCCACTCTTGCCACGCCGCGGATCGACGGCCTCCCACCGCTGACCGGCGGCATGGTCGGCGCGGTCACCTACGACGCGGTCCGCCGCTGGGAGCGCGTCCCGGACGAGGGGCACGACGCACTCGGCCTGCCGGAGCTGACGATGATGCTCGCGACCGACCTCGCGGTCCTCGACCACGCCGACGGGTCGCTGCTGCTCATCGCCAACGCCGTCAACCACGACGCCACGGACGAGCGCGTCGAGCAGGCGTGGACGGACGCGGTCAGCCGGCTGGACCAGATGACCCGCGACCTGGCCGAGGCAGCCGAGAGCACCGTCGCCGTCATCGTCCCGTCGCAGCAGAGTCCCACCAGCACCCACACCCAGGAACAGTTCCACGACGTCGTCGAACGCAGCAAGGAAGCCATCCGGTCGGGCGAGGCCTTCCAGATCGTCGTCTCGCAACGGTTCTCAGTGCCCTGTACCGCAGATGCGCTCGACGTCTACCGAGCCCTCCGCGCATCCAACCCGAGCCCGTACATGTATCTCCTGCGCCTGCCGCACCCGGACGGGACGGCCTACGACGTCGTGGGCTCGAGCCCGGAGGCCCTCGTCAGGGTGACCGGCCGGCGGGCGATCACGCACCCCATCGCCGGGTCGCGGCCGCGGGGAAAGAGTCCCGAGGAGGACGTGGTGCTGGCGGAGGAGATGTCGAGCGACGCCAAGGAGCGGGCCGAGCACGTCATGCTCGTCGACCTCTCCCGCAACGACCTCCAGCGGGTGTGCCGGCCGGGCACCGTGGACACGGTGGAGCTGATGACGGTCCGCCAGTACAGCCACATCATGCACCTGGAGTCCACGGTCGTCGGCGAGCTCCGGGACGAGAGCACCGCCTACGACGTCCTCGTGGCGACCTTCCCGGCGGGCACCCTCTCCGGGGCGCCCAAGCCGCGCGCGATGGCGCTCATCGACGAGCTGGAGGGCATCCGGCGCGGCGTCTACGGCGGGGCGGTGGGCTACCTCGACTTCGCGGGTGACCTCGACATGGCGATCGCGATCCGCACCGCCGTCATCAAGGACGGCGTCGCGCACGTCCAGGCGGGTGCGGGGATCGTCGCCGACTCGGTCCCGCAGCGGGAGTACGAGGAGACACAGCACAAGGCCGCGGCCGTGCTGCGGGCGGTCCAGGCCGCGTCCGGGTTCCGGGCGCCGGGCACGGGGGTCCCGGGATGACCGCACCGTGACGAGCAAGCGCTCGGTCCTCGTCCTCGTCCTCGTCCCGGCCGCGGTGCTGCTGGTGAGCGGGTCCCAGCCGTGGGTGACCGGACGTACCACCGACGCGGTCCTCGGACCTGCCCCGGTGGCCGCGTCGGGTGCGCAGGTGGCCCCCGGGGTGCTCGCCCTGGCCGCCGTCACCCTGGTTTCGCTGGTGGCGACCCTGTCCGGTGGGCTGCGGATCCGTCGCCTGTCAGCCGCCGTCATGGCCGCCGCGGCCGTCGGCGTCGCGGTGCTCGTCGCCGGCGTCGTGCGAGACCCCTCCGGCGCGCTCGGTCGCCGCGCCGGGGAGCAGCTGGGCCGGACGGGGTCCGTCGCGGCGGACGGCACCCTCGGCGGGTGGGCGGTGGCCGCCACCGCCGCCGCCGCCGCGCTGGTGCTGGCCGCCGTCCTCGCGCTCGCCGCCGTCGGGCGATGGCAGGGACTGTCCACCCGGTTCGACCGCCCGGCCACGGTAGACGGGGCGGACGGGGCGGATGCCCGCGGCGCCCACCGCTCGTCGTGGGACGAGCTGAGCGACGGGCACGACCCGACGGTGGGCCCGCCCCGGGGACGGTGAGCCGACCGTGCCGGCTCGAGCGGCCGGGGGTTGCCGCGGCCCTGCGACGGGGGCGCGAGGCGCGGGCCTGACACAATGACAGTCCGTATCGCCCGCGAAGGAGAGCCCGTGCCCATGTCCGAGTCCGCGAGCCGCGACGAGAGCAGCCACGACGAGAGCACCCGCGACCAGAGCAGCCACGACGAGAGCAGCCACGACGAGAGCAGCCACGACCAGAGCAGGCGCGAGGAGGGCACCCACGACAGCCATGGCCACAGCAGGGCGTCCTGGGTGGCGGTCGGCGTCATCCTCGTCGCGTCGCTGGTCATGTCGATTGCGGTCGTCATCGCCTCGGTGACGCTGTTCGTCGCCGGCGCCGTCCTCGTCGTCATCGGCGTGGTCGCGGGAAAGGTCCTCTCCCGGGCCGGGTTCGGCCACCTGGCGGGGACGAGAGCCGCGGCCGCCGGTGATCGCAGTCCCGGCCTGGCGCAGCCGGGACGCGGCCAGTCCGACAGCGGTGTCAGGTGAACGGCTGGTGACGCAAGGACGGCTGCCGGTGCCGCGCGGCTGAACAGCCAGGGAACCAATTTCGTAACGCGCGCAGTCAAAACGGTGCGTCGTGGCCCGAATGCCACTAACGTCCCAACGTGCCGTCCCAGGGGGCGCACTGAGTGCACATCAGAGAGAGGTCTCGACACATGTCCTACGGCTCAACCCCTCCTCCGCCGCCCGGCGGCCAGGGCGGCTACGGCACCCCCGCCGGCTCGCCGCCCCCGAACAACCTCGTCTGGGGAATCGTCAGCATCTTCCTCTGCTGGCCCCTGGCCATCCCGAGCATCATCTTCGCCACGCAGGTCAACTCGAAGTGGGCCACCGGTGACGCCGCCGGGGCGATGGACGCGTCGGCCAAGGCCAAGAAGTTCGGCCTCATCGGGATCGTCATCGGCGCGGTCGTCCTTGTCCTCTACGTCATCCTCATCGTCATCGGCGCGGCGGCCTCCAGCAGGCGCTGAGCACCGCGACATGAGCGCACTCGCTGCCACGCACCCCCCCGCAGGCGGGGGAGTGCGTGGCCTCGTGCTCCCCGCGGCCGTCGTGGCTGCGGCGTCGGCCGGCGCGGCATACCTGTATGCCGTGGACCCGCACGAGCCCGGGCACTACCCGCCGTGCCCGTTCCTGGCCCTGACCGGATACTGGTGCCCCGGGTGCGGGTCGGCCAGGGCCCTGCACGCCCTGCTGCGGGGCGACCTCGGCACGGCCCTCGTGCACAACCCGGCGACCCCGCTCGTGCTCGGCTACCTGCTGTGGACCTTCGTCTCCTGGACCCGCCGGCGGGTCACCGGCCGGGCGCGGCAGCTGGCCCCGGCGTGGCGCCTGCACGTCGCCTGGGTGGCCATCATCGCCTTCTGGGTGCTGCGGAACGTGCCCGGCTGGACATGGCTGTCGCCCCAGTGAGGACGACGCGGCACATGACCGCCGCGGCCACCCGTGGCCCAGGCCACGGGGGGGCGCCGGTCGGCACGACGTCGCGGTCGCGGGCGCTGCTCGCGCCGGTGTCCGGCGCCGTGGTGGCCGGGCTCGTGACGGCCAGCCTGCACCGGTCCGGTGGCATCGACGTCGCGCCGGTCCCGCTCTGCCCCTTCCACGCCGTCACCGGCCTCTGGTGCCCGTTCTGCGGCGGCCTGCGGGGGGTCGCAGCCCTCAGCCACCTCGACCTCCCGGCGGCGCTCTCGTCCAACCTCCCGCTGACGCTGGCGCTGCCCCTGGTGGTCGCGCTCTGGCTCCGCCACACCTACCGCGCCCTCCGCGGACGCGGTAGCGCGCTCCCGGCCGTGCCCCACCAGGTCTGGCGCCCTCTTGGGCTCCTGCTGCTCCTCTTCACCGTCTGGCGCAACCTGCCGTGGCTGCCGCTCGGCGAGTGGCTGGCGCCCTGACCCCTCCCGACCCGGTTGCGGCCGCGCCGGCCCGGGCCCGTAACCTTGACGCGTGCCCAGCGTGCTGCATGACATCATCGCCGGCGTCCGCGCGGACCTCGCGGGGCGACAGGCTCGCACGCCCCTGCCCGAGCTGGAGCGGGCCCTCTCGCAGGTCACGCCCGCCCAGGACGTAGTCGCCGCACTGCGCCGGGCGCCGGGCGTCGCCGTCATCGCCGAGATCAAGCGCTGCAGTCCCAGCGCGGGGTCCCTCGCGCCCATCCCGGACCCGGCGGCCCTCGCGGTGGAGTACGCCGCGGGCGGCGCCACCGTCGTCAGCGTCCTCACCGAACGGCGCCGGTTCCACGGCAGTCTGGAGGACCTCGCCGCCGTTCGTGCCGCGGTGGACGTCGCCGTCCTTCGCAAGGACTTCCTCGTCGCCCCCTACCAGGTCACCGAGGCCCGCGCGTGGGGGGCGGACGCCGTCCTGCTCATCGTCGCAGCCCTCGGCCAGCCTGAGCTCGTGGCCATGCGGGAGCAGGCCGAGCGGCTGGGGATGACCGCCCTCGTCGAGGTCCACGACGAGGAGGAGACCCGACGGGCGGTCGACGGCGGGGCGAGCGTCATCGGGGTCAACGCCCGCGACCTCAGGACCCTCGAGGTCGACCGTTCGACCTTCGCGCGGCTGCGCCCGCTCATCCCCGACGGGGTCGTGGCAGTGGCGGAGTCCGGGGTGCGGGGGCCGGAGGACGTCCTCAACTACGTCACTGCCGGCGCCCGCGCCGTCCTCGTCGGGGAGGCCCTCGTGACGGGGGGCGCCCCCCGCGAGGCGGTCGCCGGGCTCATTGCCGGGTCGGCGACGAGGGCAGCCCGGTGACCTCGCCCGGACGCTTCGGCGACTTCGGCGGCCGCTTCGTGCCCGAGGCCCTCATCCCTGCGCTCGAGCAGCTCGACGAGGTGCGTCGCAAGGCGATGGTGGACCCGGAGTTCCTCGGCGAGCTCGAGCGGCTGCACCGCACCTACACCGGGCGTCCGAGCATCATTACGGAGGTGCCCCGGTTCGCCGAGCACGCGGGAGGGGCGCGGGTCATCCTCAAGCGGGAGGACCTCAACCACACCGGGTCGCACAAGATCAACAACGTCCTCGGGCAGGCGCTCCTGACCAGGAGGATGGCCAAGAGCCGGGTCATCGCGGAGACCGGAGCCGGCCAGCACGGCGTGGCGACGGCGACGGCGGCCGCCCTCCTCGGCCTCGACTGCGTCGTCTACATGGGCAAGGTCGACACCGAGCGACAGGCGCTCAACGTCGCCCGGATGCGGATGCTCGGCGCCGACGTCGTCCCGGTGACCACCGGGAGCCAGACGCTCAAGGACGCCGTCAACGAGGCCCTGCGTGACTGGGTGGCCAACGTGGAGGACACCCACTACGTCCTCGGCACGGTGACCGGACCGCACCCGTTCCCGGAGATGGTCCGTGACTTCCACCGGGTCATCGGCGTCGAGGCAAGGGGGCAGGTCCTCGACCTGATCGGGCGCCTGCCCGACGCCGTCTGCGCCTGCGTGGGCGGCGGCTCGAACGCGATGGGGATCTTCCACCGGTTCATCGACGACGCCGGGGTGCGGCTCATCGGGTTCGAGGCCGGCGGCAGCGGCGTGGCCAGTGGCAGGCACGCCGCCCGGTTCGCCGCCGGCGCGCCCGGGATCCTGCACGGTGCCTACACCTACGTCATGCAGGACGACGACGGGCAGACGCTCGAGTCCCACTCCATCTCGGCGGGGCTGGACTACCCGAGTGTCGGGCCGGAGCACGCCCACCTGCTGCAGTCCGGGCGCGCCGAGTACCGCCCGATCGGGGACGAGGCCGCCATGGAGGCCTTCCGGCTGCTCTGCCGCACCGAGGGCATCATCCCCGCCATCGAGTCCGCCCACGCGCTGGCCGGGGCGATGGAGGTCGGCCGGGAGCTCGGGCCTGAGGGCGTCGTCCTCGTCAACCTCTCCGGTCGAGGCGACAAGGACGTGCACACGGCCGCCGCCTGGTTCGGCCTGCTCGACGACGACGGCACGGCGAGGACGGACGGGGACGACGCAGCGAAGGGCGTGGGGGTGCAGGCGTGAGCATGAGCCCGGTCGCAAAGGTGCTCGCCACCTGCCGGGACGAGGACCGCGCCGCGCTCATCGGCTACCTCCCGGTCGGCTACCCGGACGTCCCCGGGTCGATCGCCGCGATGACCGTGATGGTCGAGGCCGGCGTCGACATCGTCGAGGTCGGCGTCCCCTACTCCGATCCCCTGATCGACGGGCCGGTCATCCAGCACGCGGCCGAGCAGGCGTTGCGCTCCGGTACCCGCGTCGAGGACGTGTTCACGGCCACGGCCGCCGTCCACGACACCGGTGCCCCGGCACTGGTGATGACCTACTGGAACCTCGTCCTGCGCCGGGGGGTCGAGCGTTTCGCCGCCGACCTCGACGACGGCGGCGGGTCGGGCATGATCACCCCCGACCTCATCCCCGACGAGGCGGCGGCATGGATCGAGGCCTCCGACCGGCACCAGCTCGACCGGGTCTTCCTCGTCGCGCCCAGCTCGACCCCGGAGCGGCTGGTCCGGGCCGCCTCGGCCTGCAGGGGTTTCGTCTACGCCGCCTCGACGATGGGGGTCACCGGCACCCGTGACGCCGTCGGCGCAGCTGCCGGTGGGCTCGTCGAGCGCACGAGGGAGGTCACCGACCTGCCGGTCTGCGTCGGTCTCGGGGTCTCGAACCGGGCCCAGGCCGCGGACGTGGCCGGGTTCGCGGACGGGGTCATCGTCGGCTCCGCGCTCGTTCGTGCCCTGACCGACGCCACCACCCCCCGGGGGGGCCGGGAGGCGCTGCGCGAGCTGGTCACCGCCCTGGCCGCCGGTGTGCGCGAGGGCCGGGGTTGACTCGGCATACCGCGGGCTGCCCTGCGGCGGGCACCTGGGGGACAATGGCGAGCATGCCGGGTCCTGAGCACTGCCCCCTGCCGTCGCCCGCAGGCCCGGCCCCAGCCGGGTCCGGGCCCGGGGCGGGGCTGGGAAGCGCGGCACCGGCGGCGGGGCCCGGATGAGCTTCGCCCGGCTCGCCCTGCCGACCGAGATCCCCAGCCCGACCACTGCCGTCTGGCACCTGGGGCCGCTGCCGGTCCGCGCCTACGCGCTGTGCATCCTCGCGGGCATCGTCGTCGCGGTGTGGATCGCCCAGCGCCGCTTGCAAGGTCGGGGGGGCAAGCCGGGGCAGGTGCTCGACGTCGCGGCCTGGGCGGTCCCCTTCGGGATCGTGGGGGGCCGGCTCTACCACCTCGTCACCACCCCCCAGCCGTACTTCGGCGAGGGCGGTCACCCCTGGAACGCGGTCAAGGTCTGGGAAGGCGGCCTGGGCATCTGGGGCGCCGTCGCGCTGGGACTGGTGGGAGCGTGGATCGGGTGCCGCCGCAGCGGCGTGGGACTCCTGGCCTTCGTCGACGCCGCGGCGCCGGGCGTGCTCGTCGCCCAGGCGCTCGGACGGTGGGGCAACTACTTCAACAACGAGATCCACGGCGCCCCGACGACGCTGCCGTGGGGCCTGAAGGTCTACGAGTGGGACCAGGCGGCGGGCCGCGCGGTCGTCGACGCGGCGGGAGCGCCCGTCGTCGCCGGAGTCTTCCACCCGACCTTCCTCTACGAGGCGATCTGGTGCCTGGTCCTCGCCCTCACGCTCGTGCTGCTCGACCGCCGGCTCCCGCTTCGCCGGGGCCAGGTGTTCGGCCTCTACGTGATGGGCTACCCGCTCGGACGGGTCGTCATCGAGATGATGCGGACCGACGACGCCAACCACATCCTCGGCCTGAGGGTCAACGTCTGGGTCTCGGTGCTGGTGTTCCTGCTCGGGCTGGTCCTCGTCATCCGCTTCGGCCGTCGCGGGGGACCCCCGACGACGTCGACCCCTGACCGTGCGCCCGAGCCGGCCGGGTCTCAGACTGTGGAATGAGCGGATATCAGACTGCAGGACGGGGCGACGGTCCCGGTATCCTGCAGACGCACCAGGCCGACGCCGTCCGGGTGCCCTTGCGAGGTGAGCCTTGGGAACCGAGAGGACGGTGACGACGTGCAGCTACCCCCGCACCCCCTCTCCGGGGGGCAGCCCGCTGACGCCGGGCTGTACCGCCGCGAGCACGAGCACGACGCGTGCGGTGTCGCGATGGTGGCGACCATGCGCGGCAGCGCCGGCCACGACATCATCGAGCACGGGCTCACCGCGCTGCGCAACCTCGACCACCGGGGGGCCACCGGCTCGGACCCCTCGGTCGGCGACGGCGCCGGGATCCTCACCCAGGTCCCGGACCGCTTCTTCCGTGCCGTCCTCGATGTCGACCTCCCGGCGGCCGGCGGGTATGCCGTGGGCGCGGCGTTCCTGCCGGTCGACGCCACCCAGCGCGCCGAGGCCGTGGCCCGTATCGAGGCCATCGCCGCCGAGGAGTCCCTGACGGTCCTCGCCTGGCGTGACGTGCCCGTCTCGCCCGGGCTCGTCGGCGAGGTCGCCCGCGAGTGCATGCCCCACTTCGCCCAGCTGTTCGTGACGTCCTCGACCGGCCGGCGCCGGGGTCTTGGCCTCGACCGCTTCGCGTTCTGCCTGCGCAAACGCGCCGAGCGGGAGGCCAGCGTCTACTTCGCCTCGCTCTCGTCGCGGACGTTGGTCTACAAGGGCATGCTGACCACCGAGCAGCTCGAGCCGTTCTTCCCGGACCTGTCCGACCGCCGGTTCGAGACCGAGCTCGCCCTGGTGCACTCGCGCTTCTCGACGAACACGTTCCCGTCCTGGCCGCTCGCCCACCCCTACCGGATGATCGCGCACAACGGCGAGATCAACACCGTCAGGGGGAACCGGAACTGGATGGACGCGAGGGAGTCGCAGCTCTCCTCGGAGGTCATCCCCGGCGACCTCGGGCGGCTGTTCCCCATCTGCACGCCCGGTGGCTCCGACTCCGCCACCTTCGACGAGGTCCTCGAGCTGCTGCACCTCGGTGGGCGTTCGCTGCCGCATGCCGTGCTGATGATGGTCCCCGAGGCTTGGGAGAACCACCTGGGCATGGACCCCGCGCGGCGGGCCTTCTACGAGTTCCACGCCACCTTCATGGAGCCATGGGACGGGCCGGCGTGCGTCACCTTCACCGACGGGACGCTCATCGGGGCGGTCCTCGACCGCAACGGCCTGCGCCCCGGTCGCTACTCCGTCACGGACGACGGGCTCGTCGTCCTCGCCTCCGAGTCCGGGGTCCTCGACCTCGACCCGTCCCGCGTGGTGCGGAAGGGGCGCCTGCAGCCGGGACGGATGTTCCTCGTCGACACCGAACACGGTCGCATCATCGCCGACGAGGAGATCAAGAGCGCCCTCGCGGCGCAGCACCCCTTCGACGAGTGGCTGCACGCCGGCCTGGTCAACCTCGCGGACCTGCCCGAGCGGGAGCACATCGTCCACACCGCATCCTCGGTGGCCCGGCGCCAGCAGAGCTTCGGCTACACCCAGGAGGAGCTGCGCGTCCTGCTCGCGCCGATGGGCCGCACCGGGGGTGAGGCCCTCGGCTCGATGGGCACGGACAGCCCGATCGCCGTCCTGTCCAGCCGGCCACGGCTGATCTTCGACTACTTCACCCAGCTGTTCGCCCAGGTGACCAACCCCCCGCTCGACGCGATCCGTGAGGAGCTGGTCACCTCGCTCGGCACGACGATGGGTCCTGAGGGCAACCTGCTGTCGGTGTCGCCCACCCAGGCCCGCCAGGTGCTCCTGCCGTTCCCCGTCATCGACAACGACGAGCTGGCCAAGATCGTCCACATCAACGCGGACGGCGACCTGCCCGGGTACGCCACGCACGTGGTCCGGGGCCTCTACGAGGTCACCGGGGGGGCAGCGGCGATGAAGGCGCGACTCGAGGTCATCTTCGCCCAGGTCTCCACAGCGATCCGCGAGGGCGCCCGCTTCGTCGTCCTCTCGGACCGGGACTCCGGCCGTGACCTCGCGCCCATCCCGTCGCTGCTGCTCACCTCCGCGGTGCACCACCACCTGATCCGCGAGAAGACCCGGACGCAGGTGGGCCTGGTGGTCGAGGCAGGTGACGTCCGCGAGGTCCACCACGTGGCGCTGCTCATCGGCTACGGGGCGGCAGCAGTGAACCCCTACCTCGCCATGGAGACCGTCGAGGACATGGTGCGCTCCGGCACGCTGTCCGGCGTCGACTCCGACCAGGCCGTCAGGAACCTCATCAAGGCGCTCGGCAAGGGCGTGCTCAAGGTGATGTCCAAGATGGGCATCTCCACGGTGGCGTCATACCGCGGTGCCCAGGTGTTCGAGGCCATCGGGCTCGACCAGGACCTCGTCGACACCTACTTCACCGGCACCGTCTCGCAGCTGGGGGGCGTCGGGCTCGACGTCCTCGCTGCCGAGGTCGCCGCCCGGCACGCCGTCGCCTACCCGCCGGACGGCGTCCACCAGGCGCACCGGAAGCTGTGGGTCGGCGGTGAGTACCAGTGGCGCCGGGAGGGCGAGCCGCACCTCTTCGACCCGGACACGGTCTTCCGGCTCCAGCACTCGACGCGGGAGCGGCGCTACGACGTCTTCCGGCAGTACACCGCCCGCGTCGACGAACAGTCCGAGCGCCTGATGACCCTGCGCGGGCTGTTCGGTTTCGCCGGAGCCGACGTGACCGGTCGGGCCCCGCTCCCGATCGAGGAGGTCGAGCCGACCGAGCAGATCGTCAGGCGGTTCAACACGGGGGCCATGAGCTACGGCTCGATCAGCAAGGAGGCGCACGAGACCCTCGCGATCGCCATGAACCGCATCGGCGGCAGGTCGAACACCGGGGAGGGCGGCGAGGACGAGGACCGCCTCCTCGACCCCGAGCGTCGCTCCGCGGTCAAGCAGGTCGCCTCCGGCCGCTTCGGGGTCACCAGCCTCTACCTCACCCAGGCGGACGACATCCAGATCAAGATGGCTCAGGGCGCCAAGCCCGGCGAGGGCGGTCAGCTCCCGGGGAACAAGGTCTACCCCTGGGTCGCCAGGACGCGCCACTCCACCCCCGGTGTCGGCCTGATCTCCCCGCCGCCGCACCACGACATCTACTCCATCGAGGACCTCGCGCAGCTGATCCACGACCTGAAGAACGCCAACCCCCAGGCGCGGGTCCACGTCAAGCTCGTCTCAGAGGTGGGCGTCGGCACGGTCGCGGCCGGCGTCTCCAAGGCGCACGCCGACGTCGTCCTCATCTCGGGCCACGACGGAGGCACCGGCGCCTCACCGCTCACCTCGCTCAAGCACGCCGGCGCCCCGTGGGAGCTCGGCCTGGCCGAGACCCAGCAGACGCTGAGGCTCAACGGCCTGCGGGACCGGATCGTCGTGCAGGCCGACGGCCAGCTCAAGACGGGGCGCGACGTCGTCATCGCTGCGCTGCTCGGTGCCGAGGAGTTCGGGTTCGCCACCGCGCCGCTCGTCGTCAGCGGGTGCATCATGATGCGGGTCTGCCACCTGGACACCTGCCCTGTCGGGGTGGCCACCCAGAACCCCGAGCTGCGTGCCCGTTTCTCCGGCCGGCCCGAGTTCGTCGAGACCTTCTTCGAGTACGTCGCCGCGGAGGTCCGCGAGCTGCTCGCGGCGCTGGGCTTCCGTTCCGTGGAGGAGGCGGTCGGCCACGTCGAGTCCCTCAACACCGCCAGGGCGGTGCAGCACTGGAAGGCGTCGGGCCTCGACCTCGCCCCGATCCTCGTCAGCGTGACCGACCCGACCGGGGGCACCCGGCACTGCTCGACCAGCCAGGACCACGGGCTGGAGAAGGCCCTGGACCACCAGCTGATCGCGCTGAGCCAGCCGGCCCTCAACGGCCAGGAGCGGGTCCGCGCGCAGGTCGCGGTCCGCAACGTCAACCGCACGGTGGGCACGATGCTCGGGCACGAGGTCACCAAGGCCCACCCGCACGGTCTGGCGGACAACAGCATCGAGCTGACGCTGACCGGGTCCGCCGGGCAGTCGTTCGGGGCGTTCCTCCCCGCCGGGATCACCCTCTGCCTCCTCGGCGACGCGAACGACTACGTGGGCAAGGGCCTGTCCGGTGGACGCGTCGTGGTCCGGCCGGACCGGCGGGCCCCGCTCACCGCCGAGGCCAACGTCATCGCCGGGAACGTCATCGCGTACGGAGCCACGACCGGCGAGCTGTTCCTGCGCGGCCAGGTCGGGGAGCGCTTCTGCGTGCGCAACTCCGGAGCGTCCGCCGTCGTCGAGGGTGTCGGTGACCACGGCTGCGAGTACATGACCGGAGGAACCGTCCTCGTCCTCGGGCCAACCGGCCGCAACTTCGCCGCGGGCATGTCCGGTGGTGCGGCGTACGTCCTCGACCTGCGCCCCGACCTTGTCAACACCGAGCTGGTGGACCTCATGCCGTTGCGGAAGCAGGACCAGGAGGTCGTCAGGGACCTGCTCACGCGCCACGTGGCCTGGACGGAGTCCCCGGTGGCCGTCCGGCTCCTCGACGAGTGGGATGACGCACGGGGACGGTTCACGCTTGTCCTTCCCCGGGACTACCAGCGCGTGCTGGACGTCCGCGCCCAGGCCACCGCGGACGGCCTGGACCCTGACGGCGCCGAGGTCTGGGACCGCATCATGGAGGCGTCCCGTGCCTGACCCGCAGGGTTTCCTCCGGACCCGTGAGCGCGAGCTGCCCGTTCGACGCCCCGTACCGGTGCGCCTCAAGGACTGGAAGGAGGTCTACGAGGAGCAGGAGCTCGGGCTCCTGCAACGCCAGGCCGGGCGTTGCATGGACTGTGGAATCCCCTTCTGCCACAATGGCTGTCCGCTGGGCAACCTGATCCCTGAGTGGAACGACCTAGCGTGGCAGGGTGACTGGGGCGAGGCCATCGAGCGGCTGCACGCGACGAACAACTTCCCTGAGTTCACCGGCCGTCTGTGCCCGGCTCCCTGTGAGACGGCCTGTGTGCTGGGAATCAACCAGCCTGCGGTGACGATCAAGCAGATCGAGGTGACGACCATCGAGCAGGCGTTCGCCTCCGGCAGCGTGACGCCGCAGCCGCCGGAACGGCTGTCGGGCAAGACGGTTGCCGTGGTCGGATCCGGGCCGGCCGGACTCGCCGCCGCGCAGCAGCTGACCCGTGCCGGCCACACCGTCGCCGTCTACGAGCGGGCCGACCGGCCCGGCGGCCTGCTGCGGTACGGCATCCCCGAGTTCAAGATGGAGAAGCAGGTCCTCGACCGCCGACTCGCACAGATGCAGGCCGAGGGAACCCGCTTCCGCAGCGGCGTGGACGTCGGCACGGCGGTGACGGGGCGCCAGCTCAGGGATCGGTATGACGCGGTCGTGCTTGCGGTGGGCGCCACCGTCGCGAGGGACCTGCCGGTTCCCGGACGGGAGCTGCACGGCATACATCAGGCGATGGACTACCTGCCCCAGGGCAACCGCGCGGCGCTCGGTGAGCGGGTGGCGGACCAGGTCCTCGCCACCGGCAAGGACGTCATCATCCTCGGCGGGGGCGACACCGGCGCGGACTGCCTGGGGACGGCACACCGCCAGGGCGCACGATCGGTCACCCAGCTCGAGATCATGCCGCGGCCCGGCGACGACCGGCCCACCGACCAGCCCTGGCCGACGTACCCGATGACCTACCGGGTCACCAGCGCCCACGAGGAGGGCGGCGAGCGGAGGTATGCCGTGTCCACGAAGGAGGCGGTCGGGGACGCGGCGGGCAACGTGCGGGCCCTGCGGATCGTCGAGGTCGCCTTCAAGGACGGCAGCATGGAGGAGGTGCCGGGTTCCGAGCGGGAGCTGCCCGCGCAGCTCGTCCTGCTGGCGATGGGATTCCTCGGGCCCGAGGGCGCCGGGCTCCTCGAGCAGGTCGGGGTCGAGCTCGACGAACGCTCGAACGTCAAGCGCGACAAGGCCTTCATGAGCTCGGTGCCCGGGGTGTTCGTCGCCGGGGACGCCGGACGCGGTCAGTCCCTCATCGTGTGGGCGATCGCGGAGGGCCGGGCTGCGGCCAACGGCGTCGACACCTGGCTCACCGGCCGCAGCCAGCTTCCGCGGCCCATCAACCCGACCGACCGCCCACTCACCGTCTGAGGGTCCCCACATGCGACGCGCCAAGATCGTCTGCACGATCGGCCCGGCGAGCTCCTCGCCCGACAAGCTGCGCGAGCTCGTCGCGGCTGGCATGGACATCGCCCGGCTCAACCTCTCCCACGGTGACTACGCCACCCATGAGGAGGTGTACCGCGAGGTGCGCCGGGCCAGCGACGAGTCGGGTCGGGCCGTCGGGATCCTCGTGGACCTGCAGGGTCCCAAGATCCGGACCGGGCGGTTCGGGGCCGGCCCGGTGGTCCTTGCCACCGGCGACGTGTTCACCATCACCACCGAGGACGTGCTCGGCGACCGGCACCGCGTCAGCACGACGTACAAGGGGATGCCCGGGGACGTCATCGCCGGCGACATGCTGCTCGTCGACGACGGCAAGGTGGCGCTGCGGGCGGTCGCGGTCAGCGGTACCGAGGTCGTCACGGAGGTGGTCGAGGGCGGCGTCGTGTCGGACAACAAGGGCATCAACCTGCCCGGTGTCGCCGTCAGCGTCCCGGCCCTGTCCGAGAAGGACAAGGACGACCTGCGGTGGGCCCTGCGGCTGCGCGCCGACCTCATTGCGCTGTCCTTCGTGCGCTCCGCCAAGGACCTCGAGGACGTCCACGAGATCATGGACGAGCTCGGGGTGCGGCTGCCCGTGATCGCCAAGATCGAGAAGCCACAGGCCGTGGACAACCTCGAGGAGATCATCGAGGCGTTCGACGGGGTGATGGTCGCCCGGGGCGACCTCGGGGTGGAGCTGCCGCTCGAGGAGGTGCCGATCGTGCAGAAGCGGGCCGTCGAGATCGCCCGGCGCAACGCGACGCCGGTCATCGTCGCGACCCAGGTGCTCGAGTCGATGATCGAGAACTCGCGGCCCACCCGGGCCGAGGCCAGCGACTGCGCGAACGCGGTCCTCGACGGTGCCGACGCGATCATGCTGTCCGGCGAGACGAGCGTCGGTGCGTGGCCGATCGAGGCCGTGCGCACGATGGCACGGATCATCGAGAACATCGAGGAGCACGGTCTGGACCGCATCCCGCCCCTCGGCAGCCGCCCGCACACGACAGGCGGCGCGGTGACGATGGCCGCCGTGGAGGTCGGGGAGCTGCTCGACGTGAAGTACCTCGTCACCTTCACCGTCTCGGGCGACTCCGCCAAGCGGCTGGCCCGGCTCCGTTCCAAGCTGCCGATGCTCGCCTTCACCCCGGAGCCGTCCACCCGCTCCCAGCTGGCGCTCGTGTGGGGCATCGAGACCTATCTCGTCCCGATGGCCGTGCACACCGACCAGATGGCCATGCAGGTGGACCAGTCCCTGCTCTCCTCCGGGCGGTGCCAGGAGGGCGACCGGGTGATCATCGTCGCCGGCTCACCACCGGGCATACCGGGATCGACGAACGCCCTTCGGGTGCACCGGATCGGCGACGCGAAGAACCGCGTCGCGCCGGCCTACGAGGACCTGTGCCGCTGAGCGGCTCCGGTATGCTGACCGCCGCACCGCCGGGGTGGTGGAAGGGCAGACACGGGGCACTCAAAATGCTCTGGCCGCAAGGTCGTGCGGGTTCGAATCCCGCTCCCGGCACCCGCTGTTTCACAGCCGGTAGCCTGTGCCCATGACCGAGCCGATGACTGGGCCCATGGCGCAGGAGCCGGCCACCCAGACAGGCGCCGCCACCCGGTTGCGGGTGCTCGTCGCGGAGGACGAGGCGCTGATCCGGCTCGACCTGGCCGAGATGCTCACCGAGGCCGGCTACGACGTGGTGGGGCAGGCCAGCAACGGCGAGCAGGCGCTGGACATGGCGCGGGAGCTGGTGCCGGACGTCGTCATGATGGACGTCAAGATGCCCGTGCTCGACGGCATCAGTGCCGCCGAGCGCATCGGCAAGGAGCGGATCGCGCCGGTCGTCATGGTGACCGCCTTCAGCCAGAAGGCGCTCGTCGAGCAGGCCCGCGACGCGGGCGTCATGGCCTATGTCGTCAAGCCCTTCACCCAGGCCGACCTCCCTCCCGCGATCGACATCGCCCGGTCCCGGTGGACCGAGATGCAGACCCTGGAGCGCGACATCGCCGACCTCGGCGAACGGCTCGAGACGCGCAAGGCCGTCGAGCGGGCCAAGGGCATCCTCATGACCCAGCTGAAGCTCAGCGAGGGGGACGCGTTCCGGTGGCTGCAGAAGACGGCGATGGACCGTCGCATCGGCATGCGCGAGGTGGCCCGGGCGGTCATCGAGGGTATGCCGGGGGGACGGGCGCCGTGAGCCCGGCAGGCAGCAGGGCTGGGTTCAGCGCAGGGCGCCCACCGCTGCGGTGAGCAGCGGAGCGACCAGCAGCGCCGGCAGCATGTCGCCGACCGGCACGTCGCGGATCTTCAGCAGCCGCAACCCGATTCCTACCAGCAGGAGGCCGCCGGTGGCGGTCAGCGCGGCGACGTGCGCCTGGGGCAGCACGTTGCCGAGCAGCACCCCCACCACGGTCAGCGAACCCTGGACCACGGCGACGGAGACCGCGGACACCAGCACCCCGGCGCCGAAGGACGAGGCGAAGGCCATGGCCGCGAAACCGTCGAGCACGGACTTGAGGGTCAGCTGCTCGATCCCCCGGCCGAGGCCGTCCGAGAGGCTGCCGAGGATCGTCAGCGGGCCGACGCAGAAGAGCAGCGAGGCACTGAGCCAACCCTCGATGAATCGTTCCCGGCCGGGTGTCCCGGCGGTGGCGGCCCGGGGAGCGCGGCGGGACATGCGCCCATGGACCAGTGCAGCGAGACCCTCGAGCCGGTCCTCGAGCCGCAGCAGCGAGCCCGCCAAGCTGCCGACCACGAGGGAGCCGAGCACGACGAGCACGGGAACACCCGTCCCCACGGCCGCCCGCAGCGCCGGGTCGGTCACGCTGACACACGACAGGCCGGCCACGAGCAGGGTGACGAGCCCGAGGCAGTCGGTGACGACCGAGCGTGTGCGTGTCGGGAACCGATGACCCACCGCCATCCCGAGGAGACCGCCGACCAGGACCGCCGCCACGTTGATGACCGTGCCGAGGCCTGGGATTGCGGGGTTCACGCCGCCAACCATATGGGTTCCCCGTACCCCCTTCCCGTGCCGGTGCTACGGTCCTAGAGTCGTGGGGGCAGCGGCGGTGGCTGCCCCTCGATCGTCGTTCTGGACGCCCGCCTTGACCGCCCGATGACCTCAGGAGGCTGTAGTGCCACGTCCACTGGTATCCGTCCGGCGCGTCGACGAGACCCTGCGCCCAGCCCTGACCGAGCTGTGGGTCAGCAACCGGGTGGACTCGGGCACCACGCCCGAGGCCGCCAACCGGATGGTCGCCGACGGCTCGGTGGCGTCCGCACTGGACCGCACGGAGGTCTGCGCCTTCGTCGCCCTCGCCGACGAGGAACCAGTGGGCTACGTCGTGCTGTCGGACAGCACCGTGAACGCCCTCGTGGACACCCCCTGCGTGGCCATCGACCAGCTGTTCGTCGTGCCGGAGTCACGACGGCACGGGGTGGCTCGTCAGCTGCTCGCGGCGGCGGCGAGCTATGCGCACCGGATCGGGGCGGACCAGATCGCCAGCAACGTGCCCTCGCACGTCCGCGACGCGAACCGCTTCTTCGCCCGGCTCGGCTTCACCCCGACGGTGGTGCGCCGGGTGACGACGACCGACGCCCTGCACCGCAAGCTGGCGGGCAGCCGGGTCCCGCGGCACTCCCTCGAGCAGGTCCTCCAGCGCCGACGGACCGCCCGCGTCCGCGCGGCACACCGAGCCTCCGCCTGAGCGCTCCTGCCGGGACCGCCCCTCACGGCCCGCCGCCACTGCCCAGCGGCCTGCCGCCACTGCCCAGCGGCCTGCCGCCACTACCCGGCGGGAGCCCGGTCCCGTAGCAGGCAGGTGATCCGGGACGTGCAGACGCGCCGGTCCGTCTCGTCTCTGATGATGACCTCGTAGGACACCAGGGTGCGGCCGACGCTCAGTGGGGTGGCCGTCCCGGTGACCCGACCCGTCCGCGCCGCGCGGTGGTGCGTGGCGTTGATGTCCAGACCCACGGCCACCTGGCCCTCGCCCGCGTGCAGCAGCGCGCCGATCGAGCCGAGCGTCTCCGC
>JAABUR0100003053.1_pt1 | contig 24045 bp, 27 predicted proteins | sample 5560091 | NCBI WGS metagenome assembly JAABUR01 (sample SAMN10711879, study PRJNA513375) | rock metagenome | isolation source: Antarctica rocks | place: Antarctica: Victoria Land, University Valley sud
CTATTACTTAAAGGCTTTAATAATTATTAATAGCTCTTAATTATATATCTTATACCTAGTCTTAATAGGTATTAATTTATAAGACTAGAAAGCTACTAGATATTAAGCCCTATTATTATCCTATTAAAATAAGATAGTAGTTATAATAAAATTAGATATATCTATTTTAATCTAAATTTTCTTATTAAGATTAAAACATATTAAGATAGGTATAATTATAAAGGTATAATATAAATTATAGAATATCTTATCCTTACTAGCGCCTTATATAAATAGTCCTAACTTTTTCCTATCTTTACTACCTTTTAAAAGGCTAGTTAAGGGGGATACTATTTATAAATAGTAGTATATAAAATATTAATAGAAGTTTATAAATTCTAAGAATACTTAGACTTTTCCTAATATATAATTAATACTAGCTAGTCTTAAATAGTAAATACCTTATAACTATCTATTAATATACTATTAATACTTATAATAAACCTAAGGAATTCTATTAAATTAATATAAAATTTATATTTCTTTTAATTTATATAAAGTTAAAACTTTTATAACTACTTAAGTACCTAATAGATATATTACTTATAACTTAAGATATCTTTTAAATAAATTAAAATATTATTAAGGTATATTATATAAGTAATATCTACTAGGCCTATTAAAGCTCTATTAATATAGGCTTAGAATATAACTAGAGTATTTATTAACTTAAATAGTATAATTATATATTTAAAGTAGTTATATTATATATAGAATATTATCTTCTACTTATTACTCTTATAAATATAAATCTTAAAATAGGTATCCTTAAAATCTAACTTAATAAATATCTTTATACCTTATAAGTAATTAAGTATTTTACTAATTAGAGAGAGAGGATAATAGTTCTTTACTATTACCTTATTTAACTTATAATAGTTAATATATAAATATAGGCTACTATCCTTCTTTAATATAAATAAAATAGGAGCCTTAATAGAGCTAGTAGACTCTTATATTTAACCCTTTAACTTAATATTATCTAGGTAGATATATATAGTTTCTAACTCCCTTTATAATAAATTATAGATAGGCTTATAAGGAGGCTTATAACTATTTATATTAATAGTATAATCCCTAGGCTTAAATAGGGGTAGTTATCCTACCTCCTTATTTAAAAAGATATCTGAAAAGTTATAGAGACTTTTAGGTAGCTCTAATACTTTATTATTAGAGCTCTAAGTATCTACCTAGAATAACCTAGTATAAATAATAATATAAATTACTAATTTACCTTTAAGGGTATCTATAAATACTTATAACTCTAGGATAAATACGCTAGTAGAGTCTAATAAAAATTACTACTTTTAATTCCTTAAATCTACTTATACCCTAGCTTCTAATAAGGTAGGTATATTAAAAATAATAGGTAACCCCTTCTTCTTAATTATATAAAATATACTAGTATACTAACCTAGCTATCCCTAGCTATTAATAAGGTAGTACTCTACCTAGTATATATTATAGTAATAGATTAATTAACTATTTATCTATTTAGGAATTAGTAGCTAATAGCCCTTTAGGGGTTTTAAGTTATATTACTTAATAAAGCTTTAGGAGATAATATTAATCTCTACTCTAATATTTATTAGGAAGTTTATATAGTCTTATATACCTTATATATTAATAGAACTATTAATATTAATATTATAAATTAATAATAAAACCCTTTTAATAAGTAAGCGCCTTAATATTAAGGTTTAAATAGAGGCGCGCTTCCTTTTTTTTAATTTAGTAGTCCCTTTTTTAATAGTATTAATAGGTATTATATTTAAGTTCCTAGGTATCCTAGGCCTATAATAGTCTTTATTATAATACCCCTTCTTTTTATAATTAAAATATATTAACCCTTCCTTAGTATCTAGTAACTTATTATAACTATTAATAGGTTAAATACTTCTTACTTTTATAAAAGGATTAATACCTCTATTTTAACTTCCTTCCCTCTTTTAACCTTTATTCTACTTATTAGAATAATCCCCTTTCTTAGTAATATAATTATTACCTACTATTATTTTAATATAATATTACTAGTTATTTTTTAATTAAGTAGTAAGGGTAATTAAGCTTTCTTTAGTTATAAGGAGGTCTTAATAGTTTATAAGGGCCTTTTAAAGGTCTAGATATAACTTTATAAAGAAGTTAATCTACTAATATTCCTCTAAAAAAAAGAGGGGTTTATAATTTAATCCTACTTAGATATATATTAAAGCTTCATATTAACTAGTTAGAGTTCTATTATATATCTAAGTATAATTATATATTATAAAGCTAATAGTTTACTAGATCCTTAATAAGGTTTAATAAGTACTAAGTAAAGTACTCTTAAGTAATTACTCTCCCTAATAATAACTTTTTATAATAATCTTATAACTTAGTAGGTTTACCTTCTAAGAATTATATAATCTAAGTAACCTTTATAAATTTAATTAGGAATTTATTAAGTATTAATTAAAATATATTATTTATAATATAATACTATTTTTTATATTTATATATATTCTTCCCCTTATAAAAAGGTAAGTCCTTAGGCTTTAAATAGCTCTTAGGGTATTAACTATTAAATTCTTCTAACTAGCCTCTAATAGACTAACTTAGGGTAAAACTATTAAAGATAGATCCTACCTTAGAGTCTAATATACCTTATATATTAATACCTTAATTTAGAGGGTAATCCTTTATTAGGCCTAGTCCTAACCCTTATTATATCCTATTTAATAATCTCCTAGTAATTTATTATAGATCTAGTAAGGCCCTATCTACTTTTATTTATAATTAAGCTACCCTTTCTTAAATATCTTAAAGCTTTTTTTCCTTTATTAACTACTCTTTTTTAATTTTAATAGTAGTAATAAGTTTATTAAATATAATTATACTAGTAAGGATTTTATTAAAAATTCTATTACTAAGTATATTATTTATTACTTTAACATCTCTTATATTAAACTTTAGTATTATATTAATTTTATTATACTAGACTTCTAATATATTTTTATTTTATTTAGTATTAGATATCTTTATATTATTATACTATTATAATCTAGACTATCCCCCTTTAAAGGTAGAGAGATTAAAACTATTAAGAACTAGACTAGAAGGCTAGTTCTTAAGGGCTAGAATAGATAGTATAAACTACTAATAAATAGGTAGTATTATAAAGGTTAACTTAATACTCTAATAACTTTATAGTTATAAAAGAATTAATCTCTACCTATTAAGGAGGTAAAGGGAGGATTATCTAAATACCCCTTAAGGAAGCTACCTAGCCTCTTAGATATCTAGATAAAAGGATATCCGTCAGGATAATAAGAAGCTGAACTAATACCGCTAGGATATTACTAGTAAGCCACATCGTACTAGCTAGATATATCAAGATATCCTAACATATATGATAATACTATACTAGAACATCGTGAGTTACTATTATATACTGGCGGAGCGCAATTCTTACATGCCAAGTATTCCGGAGTCTTGTGTATAAGCTAATATATAGCTAGTTATACAGGGCTATAAGACTGAATGGGAGACTTTTATCATCAGGAAGGACTATAAAAAGGTCCGTGCGACAGGGCATGTTTGAAGGTAGCGTGTAGCGTTTCTCCCAAGATAGAATGTATATATATGAACTTACATGGGGCTCGCAGTGATCCCTCTAACGCGAAAAAAAGAAATCTAAAAGACTCGTTGAGAACCCCAAATGCGAGAATTTGCTCGCATCATCATCATCCAAAGCATCGCAGCAAGATCAAGATACTGGACCGTACCAAGCAGGAGACTTCCTCAATTATGGCTCCCGTCGGCGCATACATACTCATGGTACTTGCAGCATGTATCCTATTCTCTGTCTTCGCCCTTGGTCTCCTCCACATTCTCGCGACCATGGCGAGGAAGGCTGGTAGGATTAAAGAGAAAGATTTCCAAGCGACGATGGCGGGAGGGGCTAGAATAATGACGAGTCCTCACGAGTGTAATTGCCAGCATGGGTTTCGTACTGAGACTGCATGTTACGATGATGGTAGGTGCCGTATCAGATATGGATGGACACCGTTGACTGAGTGTGGTTAGATACTATTGATACCCAAGAACAGAGGGCGTCGAGCTTTGATATTTTCCTCGGGGTTTGATTTGACCATCTAGCGACCGCTGGTCCTTCCGTAACACAGGTCAGCAACGAGGTAGGGAGATTCTGATGATAATTTCATCTGGGTTTACCGTCAGAAAAGACTTCTCCCATCGTGTCGATTTCTGATTCCTTTCGCCTTCGACTATATCTTTGGCTTTCACTTTCATGGCCTTGGATCTTGGTCACGCCAGAACGAATTCCTCCTTTCACCAGCTTGGGTGTACATACAGAACTCGTTGATCTTGTCCCTCAGCTCTTCTGAGCGTCCTTAGCCTGCTCCCTTTGGATCCATTTTGCGCTTTCCTTCGCATGCTTCTCCGTCGCCTCCTTATCAGCCAGCATTTCCTTTATCCGGTGCGGACTGGGTACACTAGGTCAATCCAATATCAGTATCCCCGGCCAATTTTGGCACCATATTGTCCGACCCTCGAAGAGGCGCGTATAGCATAATCAAGGAACCAGAATCTGCAACTTACTGTCTCCCTTTCTCCACCCCTGGCCTCTTCAACATTTTCTCCTCCCACGCTTTCAGATACGGAAAGTCGTCGATATCGACTCCGGCCCATCCGGCAGATGCGACCCAGCCCCAGTGCGCAATATCAGCGATCGTACACTTGTCACCTACCAGATACCCGGAAGCGGAGGTGGCAAGATGTTTATCCAGCACACCGTACAACCGCCTTGTCTCGTTCTGATATCGAGAAATACCATAAGGAATCTTCTCAGGCGCGTATCGATGAAAGTGATTAGCTTGCCCTTGCATGGGCCCAACCCCAGCATTGAGGAAGAATAGCCAATTGTTGACTTCGTACGTCTCACGGCTGCCAGCTGGATAGGAGATCTTGTGCTCAACCTGGTCGTATCGCTCGACGAGATATTGCATAATGCTGCCCGACTCAAAAAGGCGGATCATTCTGCCATCAGAGAAGGTGTCTGTGAGTGCGGGAATGCGGCCATTTGGGTTGATCTCGAGAAACTCAGGCTCTTTTTGGGTGTTGGTTTGTATATCGATTTTGTGGACTTTGTAGGGGAGGCTACAGAATGGGGAAATGTACTCAGCTGTGAACACTTGAATAGGGAAAATAGATCTGGAGTATTCACCCAAGCTCTTCAAGGGTAATAGAGATCTTGATACCGTTCGGTGTCTGAGTAGTGTAAAGGTCGATATCCGGAGTTTTGGGTGTAGAAGACATGGCCTTGACGAGATGTTTGGTCAATTGTTCGACACGTGGAAGCATGTATAGAGGATGATGTTCTTAGAAAATGAAAACAAAATTGTCTGATCGAGTTCTGTAACGCTCAGTTTTCCCCACGTTCGAGGGTCAAGCGGCATGATCTCATCATGCCGCAGCTTTCCCAGGTGCCGAGAGCCTTTAGACCGTTTCCAAGCTTAGTTCCCCGGTCGATAGGAATAGAATCGTTTTGCGTCGCATCAGTATGTGATGTTTCAAACGTGTTGAAATGTAAAAGAATCGAGATCTGTGAACCCTCGAAATCTTCAGCATCTAGGGTGTCCGGCCATTAATGGCAGCCCCAGTTGTAACCCAATCCTTTACAACAAAGTACCGTTTTTATTTAATTCCACTGTTAAGCAGATGTCAGTACGTAGTGCTGGAGTGGTGATCATGACCACACGTTTGGTGGCATTCTACTTGTGGCATGGGAAGAGACAACTTGTCCAGCACCACAGGATAGAGTATGGGCTTTGTAGCAGATACATCAGTTGAGTGATGCGACGCTCAATCACGTTGATGATAGCCCTATGTCCCTGTTCCGTGGATAATCATTTCAGATTTCTACTCGTGTCATTGGAGGTATAAGGAAGTATGTGCACTCACGGCACTGCAGATGTCAGCAGGAGGCCGGTGAAACGTTAGACCGTTCCGAGCACACCTTACCAGATTAGGAATTCCTAGAATACATGTGGACTAGCCCTCATTCGTCCACCCCTTCACAGCTTTAGTCGTCGACAACCTCACGATAACGTGGACGTGATATCGACAGTCATGTCTTCCGGCTATGGCCTCGCAGGCGGTATGTTAGTCCTAGTTCTAGCCGGCATCATCATTGCGCATCCCTCACCTACCGATAGTCATGCTCACCATTGACGCTGTCCAGGTCCCTCACGATGCTTTCCCTTCTGGCAAGAGCTTCTAGCCTGCTACGTCGTCAACAGTGACTCGGATGACATGTCAGGCGCCAAGAAATGTCTACCAGTGCTAGAGGATTACTACGAGTGCTTGCATCATAGGAAAGAGGCGAGCACGCATATTCCAATTGAGAAGAAAGAAACCGGCTTCTGGGGACCAAATTGCTGATTGAAGAACTGTATTATCTAGTTAGCAAGAACGATAGCATTGCAGCATGCATATCGAAAGGCGGAGGCTGCACATCCGAGGGAGAATTCACCGAAAGTGGGGACAATCAGGAATCTGGGATTATTAGATAAAGAAGATGATACCAAGAGTGTGCTGGGCAGCCAGTCAAAATGAGAACATATTTTACAACCTCAAATGGCGTTGGCGCATAGATGAGGCTCGAAGCCGATGTAGTGCCTACTTCTCAGCTTGCAGGTGCATCAAGACATGGCATTCTCGGCTCATACGACATGTTATTGGACCTTCTGGGACGGAAAGTGAGCTTACATCCAAAGGGAAATCCTATCCATTCGACCGCTGGCGTACGAGGCGCCGAGGCTTAGCTGGATGCGGGCCATCTGATTTCTCGCATTGCACTTCTTGAGACACTGAATAAAGGGCCATTCTTCGTGTCCGTACATGTTCCGTATTTATTGACAACCATCACTTCACTACACGGAACACCGAAGCTAGCTGAGTGGGATACTGTGCAGACGTGGCGCCGACCATATCACAGTATTGTCAACTGTTTGAGCTCTATACAAGGCCGGCAAGAGCCCCAGAGGCCAAAGATTACGAAAGTGGGCACAAAACCAATATGCTGTTGTTGCGTCTCTTAAGAGCCAAGAAGTTACTGGAGGGGAGGTGTGATGATACGATGGTTTGGGTCGAGATCAGGAGCTAAATAGAGCTACCGAAGAGCTTACATATCGACGTACGGGGCGAACCCGGTGTCAAGGTCTCGCAGTCAATCGTTACAGCAACTTGGTATTGTTCACTTGATCAACTGGAAGGTTCTTCTTATATCGACTTCAGTAGCAATGTGCGCCATCATCATACAAGGCTTTTTCCCTTCTGCTCGGTGGCCGCCCAAACAAGTCAAGCATTATTTACAGCGGCCAGGCATGCGTCGCTTTTAAAGTCCCTGCTAATGAATATTCAGTCGCTTCTGACTACTTACCAGGAGAACGACTCAGACCAATCTCTAAAGCAGTCAATGTACCTGGCGTATAAACCAAGCGATGGGTCAAGAGGCATGCCTGCAAGTGCAAGTGCACCATTCACAACCCGCCAGAATGATCAGATGGCCTCAAGCATGCTGACACACGCATGCTCTACAGGCTCCTGATTGACTGGCGGCCCCACACATTTCAGGGCAAGCGGAACAAACGCTAGATCTTCGTTTATGCCCATACCGCTGAAATCCGCAAGCCTGACCTCATGATCTTGTACGAATGATTTTAGTTGAGCAAGGTGAAGACCCAGCAACCTGTTCGGGCAACAGGTGGCCCTTTGAGGAGACCACTCTTAAGTAAGCACGGGTGTAATCAACGAGAAAAAAGTGAACATCAGCGCACGATGCCTTGTGTATTGGGAATCACTGTGTTGGCAGCTGAGAAAAGTATGGCTATGTCTAGGACACGTGAGATCTTGCGGTCGATTTGGTCAAGAACGTAGGATATGGCTCCGAGAAACAGATCACAAACCGTGTCGATGTGCTCCTTGATGGACCATAAAGGGCGTTGATTTTGTGCCGCTTCCCACCAGGTCATGAGTCCGACGTCTTTGGCCTTCCTCTGCAATTGCATTCCTCCTATTCGAACACAACTTCTCAGGCTCTAGATCCGCGTCTTGGGCTTACGCTGATAGAGACCACAGGATTTCTGCACATCAGAACCAAGCTATGCCTGTTCGGCACTAGAAGAATTCACCCCCTTCTGGTCCAAACTTACTTCTGGTCCAGCCCTAAGGGGCTAGCGTGCCGGAACTTTTCGTTTCCGTACTCCGGGGTTGTGTTCTAGGGTTCTCTTGGGCTAGATCACTATTGCTTCCATAGATCAATAGCTGGGCTAGTTATAAGAAATATTTTGCTGTAAGAACTGTTTAGTTTTAGACGTTCTACAATTCTTGTAGCGAAGATAAGTTACTAAAATCGATCGTTATGGAAGTGGAGGGCGTGAACCAGAAGTAAGTTTGGACCAGAAGTAGACTGACCGTTTTTTCGGTACTCGGTACCAGATTTTGGTATTGACCTAACTCGCTAAGCTACTTACGGCTAGCTTATTACCTTTTTAGGTTTAGCGTTGCATAATAATCATGAATTCGGTTCCAAATGGAACCGACGCGGTCAGTCTAACCAGAAGGGGGTGAATTCTTCTAGCAGTCGTTGAGACCCGACCCTAGCCTCCGAGGTTCACCCTCGGGCGAGCAAAAGTAAACAAAGCGTCATCCGCGATAACAACTTTTCAACTCAACAACATTCTCTCTGTGGATAGCCTTGATAATTACTGTCGAGATCGACAAAATTATCAAGAGGCATACCATTGCGACGAAGCTACAAGTTATGACGATGCCGCGGCGACGCTCATCGCGCATCAAGAGCGATGTAACACCAGTGAGCAGCACCCACCTCTGTGTTCCGGACGCTATGTACTCACCAACCAATCTATTCCTAGGCCCACCCTCAACCTCACTCGCATTCACCAAACAAACTGTCTTCCCTCCTTGAACGTGACGAATCTCCTACCAGCGGCCCCACAATTAATATCGACGCCCTCATTACGTTCCCCCCCTTGTCGCCAATGCCCGTAACAGCACAGGGCCCGTTGAATGCCATATCGTCACCTATGAGAACGCCTCAAACAAAATCTCGAGTGTACCCACCTCAAGAAGAGATGCATCCAAGCAAAGTGCATCAGAGTACAATAAAGGCCTCGCCTTCTCGCCTCCACTTTGGCAACATCGACTCTCAGATCGCCTCAACTCCCTCTAAGCCTTCTACGGTAGCCGTTGCCCAACACACTCCGTCCAAATCGAAGGATGCATTGCCGAAGCACATGAACTCCCCATCCTTCGACTTTAGCTTTGAGCGACCCGAGACCGATCTGAGTGCAGAAGCTCAGAAAATCATGGACAGCGTTCGTGAAGAGGCTGCAAAGATTAAAGCACAGCTGATAGAAGAGCGGAGCAAGCAAGAGCATAGAGATGGAGATACGGACCAGCTCTATGGTTTTGGAGGGCGGAAAATCAACAAGCTCAAGGGCAAGTCCGGAAGATATAGTGATGTACACAGGGAAGAGTTCAAGAAGATGGATTCGATTGCTGGACACGTGTCCGCATGGAAGAACAAGACTCAAGACAACCCTTCATCGCTGAAGCGAAGCCCTTCGAAAGCTGGCCTCGATCAGCCTCAGAAGCCGCTTCAGAGAACCAAGTCCTTCAAGTCATTCGCGCCCCATGAGCCTCATGAGAGACTCGAGAACACATCTCCAGGAAAACGCGCCAAAAAGACGCACGGCGACGACACCTCGGCAGGTAGACCAATTTCACGCGATACCAATTTGAGTGTACAGACAACCCCTTCTAGATCTACGATCCCCTCAGACTTGCCGAGCGCGGTCACTACTCCGACAAAGGCATCATTGGCTCGTTCAGCGAGTGTGAAGACCTTCAAGACTTCCATGATCCCGTCTTTGAGCCGGTCGACCTCCACGAAGACACTGAACAGCCCAGCTATGCCAAGGACCGAGGGGAGCAACAAATATCTTGCATCATTATCACGTTTCAGTAGTATGAAGTCTATACTTCACCGCTCGCAGCCAAAGTTCTCCAATGATCCTATCAAACTTGCTGCGGGTACTCACCTACCACTGCCAGAAGGCAAGATCGACCTAGAGAAAGACCTCCCGACTCTGCCAGGCACCCCTTCCGGGGGGCTCCAGCGTTCTTCAACCATCAAACGTGTCGGCTTCACACTCACGCCTAGTGAGAGATCTCGTACCGACCTTGAGGCTAAGTCGCAGACGCCATGCAAAATTCCCACACCTTACTCCCATGCTCAGCCCAAAGTCTCCACCTTACCTCCTGTCACCACGGACCGTGTCTGCTATCCCGACCTTGCCGATTCACCCAACGTTACCACTCGCACCAAGCTCCCTAAGACTCCCGCACCCGGCGATTTCACTTTCCGGGCAGAGAAATCCATTGACTTCTCTCACGGCAATGAATCACGCGTTACAAGTCCGGGCTCAACCATTCGTCATGTCCGCCCCAGTGGTTTACTGACCCGCGTACCGACCTTCGATAGTCTGCCTGCAATTCCTCACGGCATGCCGAATAAGAAACGAAGCCGTCCCGAGCCTGACACCGAGACTGAGGACAATGAGAACGTTGATCCTATGGACGCGGATGAGACCGATAAAGACCAGCCACGGGCCAAGAAGCAACGTATGGCTGCTTCGCCTGAGAAGACATTGGGCAACCAGCCCCCAAGCAAGCGACGTCTGACGGGATTCGGCGGCAGTAAAATCCCAAAGCTCGGTGGTGCGAAGGAAAAGGGGAAGAAAGGACTAAGTCTGGGCAGACTCAATATGCTTGCGAGGCCGAAGGAGAGGCACTGAGCTGTTGACCAAGAGATTTCCAGACCATCTCATGAGGTGCTGCGGTTAGCTGACCTGCCGATGTCTATGTCATGCGTATGTTTACGATTGAGCGTGTTTAGCGAGAATGATGCATGAACGTGGGGAAACTCCTCTTGAACTACTGTGTTTCCTCACGAGTGTCTTATGCTGCAATGCTCATGATACATGTCTCGATGTTCATGACGGTATATGACCCTTGTCAAGGTCGTGATGGCCTTGTATGTTGAATGTATAATAGCGATAGCTTGATCAGTGACTGAGATTGTGCTAGAATTAGCTGTACATAAACAACAACAAAAGACTATACTAAGTGAATCGAGTCGCCAGTAAGGTATTGTCTTGTCACAGATACCTTAGCCATGCCGGACAGATCTATGCTAGCTACAAAAACAGCTAGTGCAATCGTCACTCTTGCGCTTCGGCACGTGGGCCTCGGCATGTGAATTGAGCTCCTTTGAACCGATAATATTGTAAACACATGAACACCGCAGACACCGCAGAAATCACCCTCTTGCCTGCTCTTACGACGCAAGAGCCGAGTATATGAGCAATCGTTAAACATAACTCAAACATAGCAATCATGAGCTCTCTCGGAGTTGGCGTCCCTGTACCCAAAATGCTGCGTGAATCCGTCCCCACCTGCAATCACCCGTTACTAGCTAACGCGCTCCATCGCAGCAATCACCGGCACTTGGACTCTTCCTTTCACCGCTTATCTCGTCTTTCTTTCCAACCGTGTGGTGTACAGGCGTCTGCAGAAGGAAAAGTACATGGGTAAGGAGGAGCTGCAGCGAACCCATCACCCATGAAGTGGAATTCGGAGTCGCAAGCTGTCGCTTCGAGGCTCCCATCCAGCTACGGCTGTCTAACATCGTCTCACGACTGATCCTCAACTTCTGGTGACTCTCGCTAATGCAAAAGTCATGCAGGCGACCGGTACGAGAACGGAGAAGCCTCAACCTCCAACGACAATCCTGATCCCCTCCTCCTCGACAGCCGTGCACACAATAACTTCCTCGAGAGCGTTCCACTCGCCTTCACACTCGTAGCAATCGCAGAGCTCAATGGTGCAAATCGAAAGGTGCTGAATTATGCCATGGCCACGCTCTTGGTGCTAAGAATCTTGCACGTGGAGCTGGGCATGAAGGGAGAGAATACGGTGGGATGGGGCCGGCCAGCCGGATACTTTGGCACACAGGGCTTCCTGGCTGGGATGGCGGCGTATAGCACCTATCTTGTAAAGGGCTACTGGGGCTATTGAGTATGAAGGAACACTCGAACATGGGATTGACTTAGGACATGTGAAGATAACGGCACTTCAGGCATGTTCCGCCCCATTATAGATACGTACATTCTCGCAACGTACAAATTTTGGAAAATTAAAGGCAAGAGCTCTGCGTTTGAAGTTTGTGAAGTTCCTTCCCTTTGGGGTATTGTACTTCCAAGTGGACTCGACTGACTTTCCTCACAGCATCTCGTCCACTCGCACTTCGTGATGCATCATCCCTTTCTTCAGCATTTCCAGAAGTACTTTCGGTTTCCGGTATATCATCACACTCTCATTTAGTCAAGACTCCAAGATCAAATTCCGACCTCTCAGTCGTTACTCCACCAGTGCCTGCCCCCTAGCCCCCCAGATGGTCAAATTCAGCATCGCGAACCTGCTGGAGGACAGCAAGCTCTACTGATTCAGCCATTCCCGCCACCAACATGGGCCCGTCATTCTACCTCTCCTACATCCGTTCTACACCCACCGTCCGCCAAAATCCATCCCCGTCTCCACCTGCACCCCTCGTCCCAAGCCCCCTCCGAATCTTCAAGCGCCCCTCACGAAAACCCAGCTCCAAAACCCCCCCGCTCGCCACCCTCGCCTCACCACCTCCAGAAAACAGCTCCGCCTCCTCCGACTTCCAGGAAAGATCATCCACAGCCTCCCCACCATCGCCCTACTACTCCACCACAGACCTCCTACACCCACTCCCCCCCCCCCCAACGCCCAACCCCAGCGCCGTCTCCCCCGCCCAGCGTAGCCTCTGCGATCTATGTCACAAATCACTCACAACAACAACACAACCCTATTCCTTCCCCCAAACCGCACCCGCAGTCACCGACCGCGTCCGCCGCCTCTTCCCCGTCGTCAGCGAATCGCCCCTCTTCTGCGGCCCTTGTTTCGAAGCCATACACGCAGTGCACATATGTTGGGGCTGCGGCTTCCCCGTCTACAGAGCGGAAGAAAGGGTAGGATGCGGATGGGCATGGTGGCACTGGGGCTGCGTGAGATGTCTATTGTGCAGGGTAAGCCTATCAATCCCATCCCATCCCATAAAAACAACAACGCTAGGAAGAATAGACAGATGGAAGAACTGACGCCATTTTATAGAGTCCCCTCCCACCACCCCCCTGGACCGAAACCCCAATCACCCTCTCCACCCCCCCATCCTGCAAAGCCTGCCTGCGCGAACTGCACCATCTAGCCTCCCAAGAACGTGCCGCCAACAAGACGCGCAAAGGCCGTCACACCTCGAGCCAGCACTTACTCCCCTACACCAGCAATATCAATATCCATTCTTATGACGGGAACAGGAGCCGCAGTAGCAGTAGCAGTGTCGTCAGTAGGAGGAGGAGAAGGTTCTCGCTCATGTCGGTTCGTAGGGTGAGTTTGGGGGTTAGATATCCGCCGTTGCCGAGGTGGATGGGTGTGAGGAGGGATGGGGGTGAGGGGATGGGGAGGGGGACGGGGAGAGGGGTGCCGAGGTGGATGGAGAAGTTGCCGGGGAATTTTGGGGGGTTGAGGGGATGGAGGGGGAGGGGGGGGAGTGGAACTTTGGTACAGGGGGGAGGGGGTGGATATAGGGGATATGGGAGGGTTAGGGGGAGTTCAGATGGGGGATGCTGAGGTGGGAGGGGCGTGAGTAGCGTTGTTGTTGTAGTGAGATACGTTCGTTGTTGGACGTGACGCGGTCGTTTAGTTGATGATATGCGAATGATCCGCTGTGAATCCAGTGTGGAGTATGCCTTAAAATCAATGCATTTATCTTATGATGCTACATACGCTACACCTGGGTATCTCAATGCTACTACCGTAACTCTGCGTCATCGTAAACATATTCCCAGCCCCGTACTCATCAGGTACCATGGAATCAAGCCCGTCATCGTCACGTACCTCCCATCCCATGCCATCAGCCCCTGGAAGAATGATGAATCTCAACACTACTATCATCGAACCCCAACCCCGACGTACTCTTCTGCAACCTCGGGCCCCCATTGTCAAAACTCCCACGCAGGCCCCTTACGACCCTGGTCTCGAGGCTGGACCTTGGCCGAGCGAGGGACTGCCGTCGCTCCTTTATGGGCCTTATAGTCTCGTAGCTCGAGCGTCCGGTGATGCTGACTCGCTCAGATCGCGTATTTGGTCTTGAATTGTTATCCATTGAGGTGGACGGTCGTTGGACGAGTGCTTGGTAGCTGGTGACGCGATGGTGACGATGGGCGTCGCCCATGACCGCGGTTGATTTCCTCCTCCGCGCCAGGGTTGTTTGCTTTGGCGGACTGCCTTCGACTAGACGCTTGGTCATTTTTCGAGGACTGCTTTCCAACATGCGCGTCACTTCGTCCATTTCCTGGGAGCCTAGGGTGTCCTTCCTCAGCTGGATGTATGAGCGTCGTCGGGCGGCCTTGAAGGCTTGGCCTGCGGTGTAGCGGTAGGGCGAGCCAGATCCGTCGACGGAAATGTTGTTGCGGTGCTTGTGCTCTATGGAGGCTGCGACCTGAGCTAGTGCATTTGGTGGAATATCGATTGAGTTCTTGATGGCTGTTAGCAGATACCCAAATTTTCAATACAAGGTATGCTTACGGGGTGCACGATCGATATGGGAAGCTGAACCTTGAGATGCTTGCTGGATTAGTATTCAGTAGGTTACTCGCTATGAGTCTCAGGACAAGACGCACTTGAAGGAGCAGGTGATCTGGATGTTGAGGAAAAAGCGTATGCCAAAGAAGCGCCCTAAGCAATCACATCAGTCGCTAGAGCCAATCTCAGACGTAGTTTGATCGAAGCGCACGGCCACGCATCTCGCTTTCCCCTTAAGGTTATTATGTGCAATGAAAGTGGAGGAGGCCAAAGCACAAAGGGCAAAGCCCGTCGAGAGTGCTTAACGTGCGTATTTTGGGAGCTGCCTGAGTTCCACATGCGTGGCACAGGAGGCTCTAGGCCTAAGAAGCATGCTCTTCATGAAAGAATGAGAAGAAGTGGATACCTGTTTCAATCGACACCAGACCTGGAGGCAGTGCTATTTGGCAGGTCCTGAAATCTTGCGAAAGCGCACGGACGCCGTGAAATCCATCCCGGATCTGTATCCTTGAAATGATCTCTTTGTGCATACGATCTGGTACCCGCAGACCGTCCGTCGATCGACTACCAGCAGATGGCGCCGAATAGTCATGGAAGAGTATTGTCTTCTCGAGCTGCAGTTCAACCTTCTTCACGTCTTTGCTACTCTCATTATTTATATGGACATCGACGAAGACAGGGTACCCGCTGATCCAGGTCTGACGGTGAAGACCAGCCGTGAGCTTAATCATCTGGGTGCTATTGTTCCTAGCTGGGAATAGCTCGTCCGATGCTGAGAGTGGATGTCGTAAGTTGACAAGGGCCTTTTCCGCTGTTGGTCACATCAATCATGATGCCACCGATACATGAAGGTCATGGACCTACGATCATGTACTGTCAACACCACAATCTCCTGCGACTGGCGAACGATATGAGTCTTGCCATTGACTGTGAACACCATCGAAGCACTAAGCCAGTAACTTATACCCACCTTCTTTGATTTGTATGGTGGTGGACCCATCGCTACAGGCATATTCAGGCGGAATGGAAGTAGAGTATCAGAAGGGGCGACGTCCCAGGAGCCGTTGATATTTGCACCCGGCGCCATGCCATCAGGAGGAGTGTGGGCTTCGTCGATAAGGTCGCTCGTCAGAGCTCGAAATATGTACTGCTTGCCTCTGCACCGCTCTATGCCAGCCAGTGTGACCGAGATCCTGCTGAGTGACAATGGTCGTTTGGCCTTCCACCTCGGTTCAAATCCGCCCCCATCGATCGTAACATGAACCTCACCCTCTACGGTTGCCCCTCCCATGAATACCGGCGAGGATAAGCGAATGGATAGGCTGGCTCTTGCGTGAGTCAGTATGGGACTTCCCAATATATCTGTAGGTAAGATTGCGGGAACAAAAGTCCTGGACGGAGCTCTCCGAAGTGTCGGTCCATCTGGCCGGCGAATGGGAGACGTCGAAGCGCCTTTGGGGGGAATACTGGTGCCCGCTCTCAGAGTTGCATTGGCCGACTGAGGTCGAAGTGGTCCATGAGAGACTGATGCTATAGAAGTAGTGGATGCAGCAGAGTTCACGTGCCTCGATGATCTTCTTTCTGGTATACTGGACAGACCTTGCAGGCTCGTGTCACCCGTCGATGGCTGAACGAAGCTCTGCCTCATCTGAAGTCACTAGGCCGGGAGGCCATCCAACCAGGTTGATTCATTGAGGGTACATGACATTGCATAGGTCGAACGACGACATGCGTCGATCATTCTTGTTCCTGCGCATTGCACCTGCCCGGATTGCTTTGACGTCTGCAGGGACACCTTGATAGTGATTGAACGTGACTGTCGCGTGGTACCTTCCCCAACATTGGTGAGTGATAACAATGAAGCCCCATAGCAAGACGAAGCCATGAGCTGCAGCATTTGGTCAACATTCAGATCATGTCTCTTCAAGGTAACAGAATCCCCAGATAGCATGTCACCATGTTTCACTGCTGAGTAGGATGTTGTCAGATTTAAGTAGGTGATGATGTGCAGATCAGCACACACACACCACGTGCATCATTCCCTACTACAGACAGCTGAGACGCTTTAGAAGCAAGGTAGAAGAAGACTAGTGTGTTGATATGTACAAGAGAGTGGAAGCTATCTGTGATGAGCCGCGCCGTCGGGTCCTTTCCACTGTTTCCACTTGCCCCCAGCAGGATCCCTCGGAAATGCTTGTTTGATTTATTTTAAGGGTTCAATGCCAAGAGCAGCCTCCCATGTCAATGGTCGCCCATCCGCCTCACAATTGTTCATCCTCACTATCCCCCTTGAGGCTATTCGATCCAACCCCCCTGTCCTTTCTCCACCAGATGATCCCAATCGCATGGAAGCCCTCCAAATAGCCAAGTCAAGAGGAGACTCAATCTCCTCAGTCCTCCCAGAAGTCCAAACGCCTTCCAACAACTTCGCCGCAACGCCCCGCCCACAAGTCTGCCACCCCGTGTCTAGCCAATCCCGACGGCCAAGGCTTTCTTCCCACCGGAGCCTTCTCCCAAAACATGGAAATCTCCTCCTTCAACCTCAACATGGCGAGTCCTTTGACCTAGACGCAGCTAACCCCACATTTCGCCATGCTTTACTTATGCTGCCGGTTTCCGTTCTCACCCTATGCCTTGCTAGACCGCACACGTTCTTCGTCGACCTGTCACCATATTCACGATTCTATTACCTCACACTTTTATGACCACGTTATCACAAAGTCCTGCAGGATTACGTTGCTTGAGCCTCATCAGCGAGCATAGTATACCAGTCATGTGCTTGGCGCAGAGCTAGAACCCGTGGCCGTAACCAGAACATGCTCTAGCACCCATTGGCGCGAGCAGGACGAACAGTCGAAGAACCCCATTCACAGCTCGACCTCGGGTTGGCCGCTTCTGCCGCGGGCATGTCAAACCTTGATGAGATACCACCAGTTCCAAAGATTGAACCGTTTGAGGAAGAGTCCTTCTCAGAGTCGTCGCCCGAAGCGGAGGAGCAGAGCCTCACACAAGAGCCCGCCCAAGTACAAAAGCGCAAGGGTGGACGGAAGCCTGTATGTTGTCCTCATGTTCGTGCAACGCGACCGCCGGCCTGACATGATTATAGATATACGCAACCTCGGAGGAACGCAAGCAGAGGAACCGTCAGGCGCAGGCCGCCTTCAGAGAACGACGGACAGAGTATATCAAGCAATTAGAAGCCACGATCAAGCAGCACGAGGAAGCGCTCCAAAGTCTACAGCAAAGCCACAGGTCAGCTGCTGACGAGTGTCTAATGCTCCGGTATAAGAATTCTCTGCTGGAACGGATCTTACTCGAAAAAGGTTCGGCTTGCTCAGTCCGGAGTAATATTGCGCAATGACTGACGTTGACCGATAGGAATCGATGTGCAGGCGGAGCTGAAATCGAAAACCGAGGGCTCGAGCGTGATACCACAATCCGGCATCTCGGCAGGAGCTCAACAACCCACCCCCATACAGCGAGCTGTCATGAATCGGCAAAGCCAAGTTCGCCGCTCGACATCAGGGTCTCAAGGGTCTCGAATACTACGTCCTCATTCCTCACATCCATCTTCGAACCATTCTCCTCGTCTCCAACCAACACCTCCAACTACCATATCACCGAGTACGACCAGGTCACCCGTTGGCTTACCAAAAGGTGGGATGGTTCTACCTGGTAGCGACTTGACAGCTCAGCACCAGCACCAGCAACAGCACCAACAACATCATCAACACCAACAGCAGCACCTGCCGCTTGAGCCTCGAGGATACGCGCCTCAAGCCCCAACCAGACTCAGCATTCCAGCTACCAGACCTTTGACACAAAACATGACACCGAGTACGACTGATGGCAGCCATGGTAGTGAAAGGGACAGCCATTCCACTTTTTATCCCTCTACTTTTCAAGCTCATATAGAGCAACTCGGCAAGCTGACCCGCCCCCTCCTTTCCATCTGTCTTAACAGAGCTCTGTTCGTCCTAGATTGATTTTGTGAATATAGAACAGGAATACGATGCGCATGCCGATATGCTCGACGACGATAACCCTGATGACGGCTCCGCAGGCCCCGGTCCATACCCACAATCATTTCAACAGCAGCCTCTTCCCCCAAGTCAGCAGCTACCACCGTTAGGCATGCAAGGGCAGCCGCCGATGCAGCAGATGCAACCGATGACAGCAATGCAGTCAATGCCACCCATGTCGTCTATGCAACCACCGTCGACTGCGCAACAGATCAACCCCAGTAACTCGGCCTACGCCGGTATAAACGAAGGGTTCGATCCATATGATCCTGTGCTGGATGCGGATCCATTTGGACTCACCGCTAGCATGCATTTTCCGACGCAGTTCACATTTCACGAGAGCTCGATGAGGAGATGAGCGTGCTGGTGTTTCATTGAGCGAAGAAAAGTCATACTGGGCGCAAGATATCGAATACCTCGCATTCTGCAGAGAGCAGAGTATGGGTTCGAAAATTGTTTGCATAGCGAACTGGAGTTAACAAAAACATACCATCAGGGAAAGCTGGCAAGTCGCCAAGCACCTTTGTATTTTACCCTTCACATCATTGGATTGACCAAAGATTCTGGCCTCTTCGAACGTGTGATCTTCAATTTGACAACATCATTCATACATCAAGTTTTAGTAGACCGTAACAATAACACATGATCTTGGCCAGAATGTAGACGAAATGTATAGTGCCCATGCGGCGCTAGAACTAGAGACCTTCCCGATCGCCAACCTCGCTAAGAAATTACCCACAACTCGTCTCTTCGAAGGCTTCCTGCCAGGTACCAAACGACAACATAAGCCATATTAAGAGACAAGATCCTGTGCCAGGATCCTGTCCTTTATACTGTACACCAATCCTTCACACTGGTGCGATAGTAGGGAAGGCCTTCGCGGAAGGCAGGGTAGGCGGGCGTCATGAGTGATGTGAAATCAAAGGTACGAAGTCGCGTCTAACACAACAATCCCATTGATCTCTACCCTACTCCAATTGAATATGTGTGTGATGATTTCGTTCAGTAGAGGACATGGGCTAACGTATGAACTGCTTAGAACCTTTACGAGCTCCTTGGTTTGTACAGAGTAAGCACGATTGCAAGCAAGTCTAATCCACTGCAACAGGAAACGACAGTGACCAGGACTCGGACAAAGAGCCAGCACCACCTACAAAGATCGCTGATAAGCCAGTTCCGCGAACAGGAAAGAGGGACGCGTCTGGTACTGCACCTTCTGAAGCTCGCGGAGGAGGCCAGCGTGAGAGACGTGGTGGGAGACGTGGAGATGCATCCGGCAACGAAGGAGGTACGTCAGCTCACGATTACGTGTTTGGAGACGTGGGGGATCCTTTCGTCACTTGCAACATGATCATACCACACCGTGTGAGACTGACAAATCGTTCAGCAATGCGCGACCGCGAAGCCGGTTCTGTGAACAACCGCAGCAAGCCAACCGACGATGGCCTGCGGCAGGATCGTCACCGCGATCGTATCGAGGGGGGACGCGGTCAAGGCAACCATGAAGGCCGAGGTGGGCGTGGAGGACGCGGTGGCGGCAGCAGAGGAGGCCGTGGCGCCCGTGATGACCGACACACTCGTGGGCCTCCCAAGTATGCATTCGCTCTTCCATTAGTCCAAATATAACACATCTAATCTATCGGTTGGTTGAAGCGACCATCCTAAGCAAGCCGAACAATCCTGGGGCGCCACAACCGGCGATGCTGAATATGCCGACGAGAAAGCGGGTGAGGCTATCGCCAAGGAGGAAGAAAAACAAGAAGGTGCCGCTGGCGGATGGGATTCTGGCGTGGTTGAACTGCCGAGCGAAGCCCCAGCTGAAGCGGAGGGTGCTGCTCCGGCACAAGGCTCCACCCCCACCGATGCTCCAGCTGCCCCAATCCAGGAGCCCGAGCCCGAAGATACCAGCCGCTCATACGCTGACTACCTTGCTGAGCAAGCGGAGAAGAAGCTGAAGCTTGGGGGTGGTGTACCAGAAGCTCGCAAGCCGAATGAGGGTAGCAAGCAGAAGAAAGAGTGGGAAAACGCCAAGCCAGTATCTAAGGATGGGGAAGATGAATACATGGCCGGCAGAGGCGGAAAGGCCAAGCGCGAGAAGCAGCGCAAAGAGAAGGAGAGGGTCGATGTCGACATTCGTTACGTTGAGCCTAACACTGGAGGACGTGGTGGAGGTGAACGTGGACGAGGACGTGGCCGTGGCGATCGAGGCGACTTCCGAGGCAGAGGTCGTGGACGCGGCGGCGACTCAAGAGGGCGTGGCGACGGTGGATTTCGTGGTAGTCGTGGCGGACTCGACAGCGGAAATACTCCCAACGTTGGCGACGAGAATGCTTTCCCGACTCTAAGTGGCTCGTAGCTACGGCTTGAGCATATTACCAAGACTCGATCCAACGAGAGGGCGATTACTTGACTTCAATTCTACAAGAGGTATTGTTGGCACCAAGAACGGTATCTTCTCCTATGTCTAGCGATATCAGAGCGCGAGAGCAACGTCGTCCCATTGCATGTAGCATAAAAGGGTGGCATAGCTCGCTCATATCAAAAGCAAACTTCTTAGCACGTCATTTTCACTACAACCATCCATGTATATTCTGATTCGTAAGTTTCCTGGCGGGTACCTCCTCAAGAGTAAATACACCATGTCACAGTCTATCACGCGTCCGGCCCATATCTTTTTCATGTTTATTCTCTCTCAATGTCTAGGATGTCTTTCTTGCCATCTGACAAGATTCAACCAACACATGGGTAACAAAGTCTTGCGCAGTGTAATCATACGACGATCCATGTGTAATAAGCTGCGTGCGTATAGCAACAATCTAGAACACTCACTCACTTTCTTATCACTCGATAGCCAGTCGGTCCTTCGCCCTTCTCTTTACGCACTTAATCCAGCCTACCGATACTACAAAGCAACATGCCTTCCTACGCATCTCAAACTCCTCCCTCCGTCCCGATCAACTCATCCAACCACCATCATGCCACCCATTTCGCCATCAAGACCCTCCCCACGGGGCCCAAGCCTCCACGATATCTACACCTCGTGGACTACAGCCCTCACCCTACCACCCACACCACGTCTTTCCGCCCTCCGCCGCCTCGTGAACGCGATCACCTCCAAGAGCGCCTCAAACATAGTATTGCACCCGATACCCCTAGCACGCCTCTTCCTCGACCTTTCCTTAACCTACGCCTATCTTGGCGAGTACCACCTCGCGTCCCTCGGCTTCGAAAGGGCCGTCAATGCCGACGCCCAGCGAGCATTCGCCCTCTTCGCACTAGGTCTTTCACGAGCCGAACTCGGCGACTGGAAGCAGGCAAAGTTGAATTGGAAGCGTTGTCTCCGCTGCTTCGAACAGCCTGAGAGAAGTCTGAAAAGCATCCCCTACCAGCCGTTTCAGCAGTCCCAGCCCATCAATGAGGATGATGATGCTACGACAAGGAATATTGGGTTGGGCGAGCAGTGGCTGCTAGAGCGCGATAGAGTAAAATGGAACCTGAACATGGCAGCTTTCGAGACTGGAGACAAGAAGGCAGGCATCAAACGTCTGGGTCCGGATGACCCCAGACAAGGTCTGAATGGCATCCCGGCAGGGTTGAGGTTCGGTCCCGACGGATGGTTGAACGCTGAGTTGGAGAGAGCTGAAGCAAAGGTGTTCCGGCCACTGGAGGATATTGGGAACCCGGTTTCTGCACGGTCGTCGCCGCAGAGCTCGAATCCTTCGCCTGTCATGAAATCGCTCCCTCCACTACCACTCCGACCAAAAGCATCAGCGCCAAGGGTTGTAAGCAAGGTGTGGTACGTCGACAACGCGACGCTCGAAGACGATCTGGTTCCTGAGACATCGTCACCACTCACCGACCCAGCACCCATACTCTCGCCATACATCTACGACAGCCCATCCTCTATAGATCAAAACAGTCTCAGATCCGGCCCAGCAACATCGCCCAACTCAGCAATCCCAACCCCGCTCTCCTTCTACTTCTCCGACAGCTACGAGCACGACGCCTACGACGAAGAATCGACAGATAGATACAGCAACATCGACGAAACGATAGACAGTATCGCCGAAGCGCTAGACGACATCGACGACGCAATGTCCCTCTGGACCCTCCCCCTAAACCACCCTATATTCACTAATCCCCACCCTCCCCTCCATCCATCAACCCCTCACCACCACTACTACACCTCCCTCTCCCCCCACTCCACCCCGTCCTCCCTCTCAAACGACACAACCCTAATCCCCCCCTTCCTCCCAAACGACCAAGACCTAATCGAAAACAAAGGCCTTGACGAACTCCCACCCTCTCCTCCTCCTATAACAACAACAACAACAACGACCACAAATGAGGAAATACTGCTCCCCCGAGTCTTCGAAGGGTTTGGGCCAAGGATGTAAGTCCCGTCCCACCACCCACCGAGCAAAGCCAAAGCAAAGCAGAGCAGAGTGATGAGATGCCTATCATACCCATGTTCAGAGTTTCAGAGTCAGTGAGTTTGAATTTGCATTGAGATTAAAACTGAATGGCGGCTTATTCGTTGGTGTGTTTGCAATAGGCAATTCATAGATTGGAACCGGGAAATGGGCGGCTTTCCAGGGCGGAAATTTGTGAAATGAGTTTTTGATTTTTCTTGATCTTTTGCTATATGGGGTATCATTGCGCATTTTGGGGCTTGCGTGTTCGCAGAATCAGTTTTGTATTGACGACGATGATGGTATGTAGACTATGATTTTTCATATGTGTGTATGTCTCTTGGTTCCTGACCTGCCAGAGTCAAATTCAGCACAAAAAGTCCAGTCCAGTCTCCTACCAACGAAAACCCTCAGTTTCATCCCCAACCTACCCAACATCACTACTCACAAGACACCACTCAGTCCGCCTCATACCTACCTTCCCCCGTCCAAACAGACACCACTCAATCCCATCATACCTACTCCACCCAGTCTAGAAAAACAGCACACTCCCTTATCATCCACCGTTTCCGCCTCAATCCCCCATCTTCCTCATCCTCATCCTCATCCTCCGCCTCAATCCACCATTTCCGCCTCAATCCACCATTTCCGCCTCGGTCGCCCATCCTCCTCATCCTCATCCTCATCCTCATCCTCATCCTCATCCTCATCCTCATCCTCATCCTCATCCTCATCCTCATCCCTATCCTCATCCTCATCCTCATCCTCATCCTCATCCTCATCCTCATCCTCATCCTCATCCTCATCCTCATCCTCATCCT
>JAABUR0100003056.1_pt1 | contig 24023 bp, 35 predicted proteins | sample 5560091 | NCBI WGS metagenome assembly JAABUR01 (sample SAMN10711879, study PRJNA513375) | rock metagenome | isolation source: Antarctica rocks | place: Antarctica: Victoria Land, University Valley sud
CCTGGAGGACCTGGAGACGCTGCGCTTGCTGGCCAAGGCGCGCGCCGCGCGCGCCGAGCCCCCGCCCCGCCCTAAGCCTCTGCGCACCTGCTGGAGACAGAGCTGCAAGCTGTCGCCGGGTGTCGCGAGGCTGTCAGGCGGCCGCCTCGCGTGTCCGCAGGCAGTGAGCGGCCGGTCATGCCGGCCTACTGTCCTGGCAGCACAGCGCCACGCCGTCGCATGCTTGTGATGCTAGGAGTGCGTCAGTGGCGTTGGGCACTGGGGGCGCAATGCCTGCTCCCGCTCCTCTGCCTGGCGGCCCGCCCCACAGAGATCCACAGTCGTCCTGCCCGCGTGAGCCTACCCTAGCCTATCCCTGAGCCTACCCTACCCTGAGCAGGTGGTGCCAGAGTACGTGGCGCCGCTGGACGAGGACGCGGTGCAGACCGCCGCGTTCGAGCTGCTATTTGCATTCGACGAGGTCATCTCACTGGGCTACAAGGAGCACGTCACCGTACAGCAGGCGCGCTGCCCCGCACTTTGCTGTCTGCCACGTCACGTGCACCGTCCCCTGCGCGTTGCGCGGGACGCAGCTCTTGTTCACAAGAGCAGGATCCCCTTCTTGCTGCTGCCTGGCTGTGTAACGAGAAGAAATGACAGAAGGATAGGGTTAGGGACGGGTTGCAGGGTGAGTGGGCTGCTGGGCGGCACGCGCAGGTGAAGCAGAACACGGAGATGGAGAGCCATGAGGAGAAGCTGCACAAGATGATCATACAGTCCAAGATCAATGACACCAAGGTGAGCGCGCGTGCCATGGCGGCTGCCAACGTGCGCTGTCGGGTGGCAGCGCCGGCGCGCTGTGCCCTCGATGAAGCGCATGCACTGCCCAAAAAGCGCAGCTGCAGGGTGTCAGGCAGCCGCCCGTCTGTTACTGCCAGGCACGCGCAGAGTTCATAATCGCCTGGCCCGCGGCGCGCCAGGACGTCATGAAGCGCAAGGCGATGGAGATCGACAAGAGCAAGATCGAGCGCGCGCGCGACGGCAAGGGCAGCGCCGGCAACTTCGTGCCGTCCGGCGGCATCTCGTCCGGCGGCATGGGCGGCGGCGGCCGCGGCGGCGGCCTGGACCTCGACAGCGCGCCCAGCTACTCGCGGTGCGGCGCCCGGACGCGCTCGCGTCCGCAGCCCCCCCGCCCGCGCGCACACGCGACACGCCGAAAGCAATAGGCTGCAGACCTGTTTCATTTGGCGTGTCGCGTGTGCGTTGGGCGGGCCTGGCAGCGCGATGCATTGTTGAGAAGAGTGAACAGGCCTGCATCAGGGTACGGGCGGCGCTTGCGGCCTTGTGCCGGCTGGGGGCATCTCGTCAGGCGGCGGCGGCGGCGCGCAGGGCGGCGGCCCTGATTGCGGGACTACGCCCGGCTTGCGGCACTGTGTCTAGTTGTGTGCTCCGCGTCTTGCTTGAGCATGTCCACTGCGTTGTTGTGGTCTGGTGGCGCGACCTGCCTTCGGCCTGGCCTCGCGCCGCGCGCGCTGAAAACAGAGGCAGAGCCTCCCGGCAGGGGCAGGGGCCGCTCGGGCAGCGTCGGAAGCAAGGGTGGGGGTGCAGCCACTGCCCATCGCCTGCAGGCACGCTCGCCAGTCCCTGTGTCCGAAACAGAGCATGATGCAGAGCAACCGGGGCCGACGGCGCGCGCAGGCCGGAGCCGTCGAGCTTTGGCGCGGCCAAGGCGGAGGGCGCGCGGCCCAAGAAGGGCATGCAGCTGGGCAAGGCCAAGAAGGCCAACGACTTTCTGGACTCGCTGCGCGCGGAGGGCGAGGTCGTGGAGGCGCGGCCCTGCCCCCCCGACTGGATTTCACCAGAAAACATCAAACAGGTTGGCGATCCAGCAAACTAGTGATTTGATGCGCCCGCAAGCGGCGCTCGGGTGCACTGGGTCGCCAGCGCACGCCCGTGCAGCACCCGGCGCGGAACGACGACGGGGACGGCGGGGAACGACCTGCAAAGAGTGGTTTCCTTACGCACTCAAGGGCACGGCGCCGGCCGGCCGCGCAGGCGGACCCCGCGCCGGCGGCGCCGGGCGCCGCGGGCGCGGCGACGGCTGGCATCGCGCAGCAGATGGCGGGCGAGCCGGTGTCGGTCGTGGTCGAGGAGAAGCTGCTGGTGTCACTGAACAAGGACGGCGGCGTGGAGAGCATGGAGGTGCAGGGCATCATGTCGCTGCAGGCGCGCCCCCCGGCCCAGGAGATAAACCTAACCCTAGTTGAGGAGAAGCTGCTGGTGTCGCTGAACAAGGACGGCCGCATGGAGAGCATGGAGGTGCAGGGCATCATGTTGCTGCAGGCGCGCGCCCGGCGGCCAGGAGATAACCCTAATTCTAAGCCTATACCCTGGCTCGTGTGGTGTCAGACAGAGCTGAGTCCTCCGGTGCAAGTGCCGGCGCGCGCGACCTGCTGGGTCTGGTTTGATGCGGTGGCAGTAGCGGGATGCCTGCATGTGGCGCCGTCTGCACTGCGCGCTCTCGCTGTGCAGCAGGGAGCGGCCCTGTGTGGGCTGATGGGTGTGCCCAGGAGGGCACTCACGAGATCACATGCATGCCGCGGTAGCAGGCACGGTCGTGCGGGCGCGCGACGGCGGAGGGGAGCGATACCCTAAACCTCACCCCGACACGATATCCTGGCATCAGCCGGCCCGCGCGCGCGCAGGTGATGGCCGAGGAGGACGCGTGCATCCGCGTGCGCATCGAGACGGGCGACACGGCGGGCTTCCAGTTCAAGACGCACCCCAACATTGACAAGGCGCTGTACGGCGACAACCTGCTGGGCCTCAAGGACCCGGAGCGGCCCTTCCCGGTCGGCAACCCGCTCGGCATCCTCAAGTGGCGCTTCGAGGCGCGCGCCCGGCCGCGCGGGGCGTCCCTGCGCGGGGCTGGGAGCCCGCCCATGGCCCGCAGACAGCGCCGCTCTGCTCCTGGTGCTGCAGGGCGGCGCAGTCGGCAGCGCGTTATCTTTCGGCGCTCGGGGCAGAACCCGAGGGTGCCATGCCAGGCTCCTGGAGCGCAAGTGTGGCAGCACCCGGCCCGGGCCCGGCCGCCGCAGTGGCTGCGCGGGCACCCCGCGCCGCCGCGCGGCGCGACGGGCGTCAGTGTGTCACCCTACGCAACCCCAACCTCACATCCGAACGCGCGCCGCGCCGCACCGCGCCGGCGACCAAGGACGAGGCGCGCGTGCCGCTGACGATCAGGATGTAGCCTACCAAGCCTACTCCAACCCTACCCTACATCGCCGCGCGCAGACCAAGGATGAGGCGCGCGTGCCGCTGACGATCAACTGCTGGCCGAGCGTCAGCGGCGGCGACTCGTACGTCAACATCGAGTACGAGGCGCACGCGGGCTTCGACCTGCAGAACGTGGTCATCTCCATCCCCTGCCACACCGCGCCGCGCGTCAACGAGGCGCGCCGCCCGTCGCGCGGGCCGGCTGCCCCGCCGCCCGGCTCGCCGGCCGGCCCCGCAGCAGCGCGTGGTTGGGCCGGGCGCGCGCGCGCTTGCGTTCAGCGGAGCGCCGCGGGGCTGGTGGCACTGGTCGCCCGCCAGGCCGCCACCGCCGCCCCTGCGCAGGGCCGGGCTGTGGGGCCCGCTCCGCATTCCAGGGGGCACATTGCTGTCATGAGCCCGTTGAGGACGACCTGCAGAGGATGAGCACCGCCTGGACGCTGTCAGGCCATGCTCTCAAGTGCCTGGCAGGACACGGCCGCCTGGCCATGCTGGGTTGCTGCCGTCGCATAAAGCCAGGATGAGATGGATCCGGTCACCTGCTTAATACCTGTGGAAGACAGTGCAAGGCCCCCCAAGCCTGATGCTGCCAGCCCGCGCCGCCAGGTGACGGGGGACTACCACTACGACGCGCGCAAGGCGCTGCTGCTGTGGTCGGTCGACCTGATCGACAAGACCAACAGCTCTGGCGCGATGGAGTTTGTCGCCTCGCCCGCCGCGCCGCCCGACGCCTTCTTCCCCGTCGAGGCGCGCCGCTGCTCCGTGGCCTGCGCATGTGGCGCCGAGCACTTGAGCTGTTGAGCCCTCCTGTTGCAGGCCTGGAGCATATACTGCGTCTGTCACATGCTACGTGTCAAGCAGAAAGGGCCTGACAGGTGCTTGGCACGCTTGCATAATCCATGGCCCATGCGCGCTCGCGCAGGTGAGCTTCCAGGCCGCGCACACGCTGGCCGACGTGCGCGTGGCCGCCGTCACGGCGACCGCGGACGGCCAGCCGGTGCGCTATGCCAGCAAGTGCGTGCTGCTGACAGACGACTACCATGTCGCGTAGCGTGTGCCGGGGGGCATTTGACCAGCGTGGTGGGCGCATGGCGCGCGTATCCTGCCACACATGGAGTGCCTGGGGTCGGACTGTTGCGTGGCTGTGCAGGCGTCGCAGCTCGTGCAGTGCATGGCAGCACCCATTGCACTGCAATACAGCTCGTGCTGTGCATGGCAGCACCCATTGCATTGCAACACTGCCCATGTGCAAGGCCCTCTGTGTGTCAGGAGACCTGGCTCATGCCTCATCTTGAAGTGGTGTCACAGACTGATTTGACTGCCTGGGCGCCTCACACTGATCTCCTTCTGTACAATCACATCACAGTTTGATTGAAAACTTCCTGCTCTGTCAGCATTCACACTCACAATCAAAGCCAAGGCAACATTGACGAGTGCACGGCAGTTCGCTGCTGCATTACAGCTTTGTGGGTCGGAACCAAGGGCACTGCGAGCGACGAAACATGATCTGATGTAACCAGGCACAAAAAACAAACGCCACGAGTCATTGCAGTGCTGCTAGGGTACATGCTGGGACTACACTACATGCACCGCTGTGATCCCGTGCACAGCACCCAGGCGTTCCATATGTTTGTTCACGAGCTGCCCACAGCAGCAGCCAACCCACTCGCTAAGGACGCAGCACACTGCCAAAATCACAGGGCAAACGCCGGCCAACCCCACCCGCCAGCCACCACACACTCGACACTCGTTCAACGCAATGATTCTCAGCTCCGCCGCCACGGGCGTCATGGGCCACGCAGCAGCCACTCACAACACCCGCAGGACATCTCCCTGCACCGCTATGCCGCCCTGGCGTGCAGCACGCTCCCGTCCCAGGCTGCACGCGCCGCGCGGCACCAGGCTGCAAGAGGCACACAAATGTCCCGTGCCGCCCAAGGGCTTCAAGCTGCCAGCAGACACGGCTCACCGTCACACCACTGCCGCCCGCTGCACTGCGCTGGCGCAGCCCTGCGCCAGCCAGACCAGGCGGGCACTGACCCATTCCATGCGCCAGCCAGATCAGGCGGGCACGGGGTCCTTGTACGGCACGCCCACGCCCGGCTCGTCGGCCTTGAGGTACTGCTCGGCCTGCGCATCCATGACGATGCGCTGGAACTCCTCGCCGTCGATCTGCTCGCGCTCCATCAGCACGTCTGCCGTCTTGTGCAGCACCGCGATGTTGCTCTGGATCAGGTCCTTGGCGCGCCTGCGCCCCGCGCGCGCCCGCGCCTCAGCGCCCTCCATCGCCGCAGCGGGCCCGGCATGCTCACCGCAGCACGCGGCGCCTTGGCTACGCGCTCCAGCCAACGCAGGCCAGCACCAGGCCGACTGTCCTGAACAGCGCCAGGCAGAGTCCTCTTGCTACATCAGGCACACATCAGGCACGCACATACGCAAAGCTACCCCTAGCTTTGACCCTAGCCATAACCCTATCACAGCAGGCTTAAGCGCGCACCGGTACGCGCGCTCTACCAGCGCCTTGACCTCGGCGTCGATCTCGTCGGCGGTCTCGCCGGAGCAGTCGGACGGCTGGCCCATGCTCTGGCCCACGAAGGAGGGCCCGCCGCTGCTCGTCCACGCCACCTGGCCCAGCTTCTTGCTCATGCCCATCTGCGTGACCATCGCCTTGGCCGTGCGCGACACCTGCACGCTCGCGCGCGCCCCAGGTTAGTGCAAGCCGATTCACTACAGAAACCAACATACACCATAATCGGACTTCTTACTACAAGCTTGCCATGCAGCAGGCTGTATGCCTGGGTACCTCAGCATGCGCAGCGCAGCAGCACACCAGCGCCAGCCGGTCTCGCTGCCAGGCGAACCCTGCAGCGCAGCATGCGCCCCGCGCCGACGCGGCGGGCAGGCGGGCGCGCGCCTGCATGAAGTCGCCGGACGCGCCAGTGGTGACATCGTTCTCGCCAAAGATGAGCTCCTCGGCCACGCGGCCGCCCAGCGCCACCGCCATCTGGTTCTCCAGGTACGAGCGGCTGCGCGGTGCGAGGGTCCCACGGTTACACTAAAAGCTTTGTACTGGGGATGCGTACCATGCGACAGGCTGCCAGTGCCCATCCGAGTGCACACAGATAGGGTAGGGCTGGAACCCGCAGCAAACCCTGCATTGCCCAGCTTCCGCGCTCACCACATCAGGCAGCCTGCTTACTGTTGGCCGCACAGTCGCAGCACCGACACATGTTGCAGTGGCACGAAGTGGTCCAGCGACAACACGTGATGACAACATCATCACAAAGATCATAAGGTGTTGGAGCGGCTGAAGCTATCCAGCACAGCGGGCCACGCCAAGCTCTGCACCAGCGGCCTGCTGCGCGCTGTGGGCCAACGCGCGGGGGGCGCGCCTGTACAGGCCGGACTCCAGGCGCTCCTCGGAGGGCGCGAAGAAGGTCAGGCCGCCGGCCTGGCCGCGCGGCACGATGCTGATCTTGGTCACCGGGTCGTACTCCGGCATCAGCGCGCCGACCAGCGCGTGGCCCGACTGCGCGCGCCGCGGCCGCGTGCGTCAGTACCATCAGGCTGCGCTTTCACTACATATGTAACTGCAGGCAATGCATTCCTCTTTCTTCTGACATGCCAACCATGCGCATGTCAGACTAATTAGAAGGTAGCCTGTGCCAATACCAATGCTTGTTTTCGCGCCACAAACTTCACAAGCTTTCTTGTGCGCATGGGCGAGGACCGCCAGTTTGCTGAGTGACCCAACAGGTGCGCTTGGCAACGAGCGCGACAGAAGTCGGCTGGCGCGCAGCATGGCACGGCCCACTCTCGCGGGGCCGCGCCGCGCACCTCGTGGTAGGCCACCAGGCGCTTCTTGGCCTCGGTCACGATCGCGCCCTTCTTCTCAGGGCCAGCCACAATGCGCTCCAGAGCGTCCGAGATCTCCTCCTTGCTGATCTCCTTCAGGTTGCGCCGCGCCGCCAGGATGGCCGCCTGCAAATAGACCGCCCGCACGTCAAGCGGGTAGCCTGGCACGCTGCAGCGAGCATGGCTGCTCCAGCGCTGACATCACTGACTGCTGGTACCCAACTCACCAGATGCAGTTTGGAGCCTTGCATTCGGCATCTGGGCACTGCACCAAAAGATGCAACATGATGCAGCACACGCAGCACAACAGGGCGACACAATCCATTCATACAGCCAAACATGCATGTTTGGTGCTGCACACGCATGCACACACCCTTACAGGTCTTGGTATGCAAACAGCCACCAAGCAGGGCACGTACCTCGTTCATGAGGTTCTGCAGGTCAGCACCAGTGAACCCTGCGCAGCCACCGCGCGTGCCCAGGCGTCAACAATCTGCTCCGCACCAAGTCCGAGCAGCAGCAGGGCTGGGCAGCAACAGCTATGTGCCATTGACAATGAGCTGCTTGTAAATACTTCAAAATGTTTACTGTCATCCCTCGCCGGCAGCCCTGCCTGGAGCGGGCGGGCGCGGTCCGGCGCACCGGGCGTGCGGCGCGAGACCTTGTCAAAATCGACGTCCTTGCTCAGCACCTTGCCGCGCGAGTGCACCTTCAGGATCTGGATGCGGCCGGCCACGTCCGGGCGGTCCACGGTCACCTGCCGGTCGAAGCGGCCCGGCCGCAGCAGCGCGCTGTCCAGCACCTGTGCACCAAAACTTGTTTCAGCAACACAACGCCCACCACTGTGGGCAGGAGCAAACGCCTGCACTGCTGGCGGCTGCAAGCACAACCACAGAGCGCATGCTTTTCCTCAACCCAAGTCGACGACTGAATGACTGCACGCGTCAGCAGCTGAACAACTGTACACACTAATATCGCTGAGAGCGCACGTCCGGCCTGTTGGTCGCCGCCAGCACGATGACACCCGTGTTGCCCTCGAAGCCGTCCATCTCGGTCAGCAGTTGGTTGATGGTCTGCTCGCGCTCGTCGTTGCCGCCGCCCATGCCCGCGCCGCGCTGGCGCCCGACCGCGTCGATCTCGTCGATGAACACGATGCACGGCGCCTTGGTCTTGGCCTGCGCAGGACGAGAGGGTTAGGTTTGCGGCGCACCGTGCTCATAATTGGCTGTTCCATGGACTTATCTCTACAGCCAAGATCAAGATATGTTTTTAGACCAATGCCAATCCCAGCACTTCCCTGCCCTTCGCACAAAGTTGTTTTAGGTACTGCACTACGCTTCACAAGGCGATCCATGAAACCATACTATGATCACTGTTGACTCGTGCCTGCCTGTGCTCCCTCTTTACAGCAGTACACCACAGCAGTACACCACTGCAACATAAGCTATGCTTGTGTAAGAAATGCTACACACACTACTCATGACCTGCCGCCTTCACACGTGCCAGCAGCACAGTGCATGCCTTGCACCACTCCTTGCAAGCAGCCCTCAACTGCCCACAGCTACACACTGCGTGCTGCTGCAAAACCCCACATATACTCGCAACCAGCGACCCCGGGTGCTCGCCTTCTCGAACAGGTCGCGAACGCGCGACGCGCCCACGCCCACGAAGAGCTCCACGAACTCGGACGCCGCGCAGGAGAAGAACGGCACGCCCGCCTCGCCCGCAATTGCCTTGGCTGCAGCACCCCCAGGGGCACAACCCAATGTCAGCACAAGCACCCCAAGTCTGTCCTCACAACGAGCAAAGCATGATGGTCATTGGTAAGCAAAGGCATGTTGGTATCATCGTGTGCAGTTGAAAACACTACTAAAGCATACTTACTACGTATAAGCAGAGCAGGGTAGCTTGCACAGCGTCATTCGATCACGCTCACACAGTGCAGGCGCACCCAGCAGCGTCTTGCCGGTACCCGGGGGGCCAACCAGCAGGCAGCCCTGCATTTGCGGGACACCCCGGTCAGCGACCGGAGCTGGGCAGCAGGAAGCATGCATGGCAACGAACAGGTGCCCATCTGCACACTGGGCAGACCTCCAAGCATGCACAAATGACCAGCTGCTGGCAAATCCAGCAGCTGCCCACTTAAGACGAGTCAGTGTCAGCAGGTCAGTGTCTAAGCCAGCGTGAAACCAAAAAAAAAAAAAAAAGCAGGCCGCCGCACCTTTGGGATCTTGGCGCCCAGCGCGGTGTACTTGTCCGGGTTCTTCAGAAAGTCGACAACCTCCTGCAGCTCCAGCTTCGCGTTGTCCACGCCCTGCACAGTTGCAGCCGCACGCTCCGCACCCGCAACTGCAACAGCCGGGCTTGACGCACAGCAGAGAGGGAGCCTGTTCATACAACTGTCAACGCTGCTCACCACGAGCAGGACACACGGAGCTGCTTTATACAACGAGTCGTAGCACATATAGTCACTGGCGCAAAGGCTACCATATTAGGACGACTTGCCGTATAATAAACCTCGGTGTATCCTGCTCATGCTGAGCCGCATGGACAGTTGTGTGTACAAGCGCTCACATGGCAGCACTTACGCCACTGAACACCCAAAGCGCTGCTGGCAGAGCGCTCAGGTAAGGAGCGCCTTTTCTGGCTCGACCAGCACTGCACCTGCAGCCAGGCTGATCCCCAGGCAGAGGCGAACCCAGGCAGGGGCGCGCACCGCAACGTCGGCGAACGTGACGCCGGTCTCGGGCACCTCCTGGAACTTGGACTTGTTGCGCGCAAAGTCCATGGGCCCGCCCATCGGCCCGCCCATCGGCCCCGCGCCGCCGCTGCCGCCGGCGCGGCGGAACAGGAAGAAGAGGCCGCCAAACGCGACCAGCGGGAAGAGCAGGTTGCCCAGCAGGGCGACATAGTTGCCCTGCTGGTCGCCCTCGGACACCGAGATGTCCACGCCGTTGCGGGCCAGGATGTCGACCAGCTCCGGGTCGTTGGGCAGCACGACCAGCGCCCGCCGGCCGTCCACGGCCGTCAGCTGCAGCCGCACGGCCGCACAGTCAGCACAGCCTGGCAGCCCACTTGCTGTTTTCTGAGCAGACGTAAGAAGCAGGTTCCTGGCGACACGCTCGTCGCCTCCCAAGGTGGGCCAGCAGGCAGGCGCGCCTGCAGCTGCCCGCCGTCCTTGCTGAAGCGCACGCGCTCCACCTTGCCGGCCTGCACGGCGTTGATGAACTCGCTGTAGCGCCACTGGTTGCCCTCTGGCAGCTGGAACTCGCCCGACTTCACCGCCGGCGCGGCTGTCGTGGGGAAGTCCAGCGTCTGCGACTTCTGCTGCGTCGACTGCTGGCCGCTCGGCGGCGGCGGCGGCGTGTAGAACTCGGCCGCGCGAGCCACGTCCGCGCCTGCCATGCTCCAAGCTGCCAACGCAGCCAGCGCCGCGGCTGGCAGCCGCTGCACCGCGGCCTCGCCGCTGCGCTCGTCTGCCTGCGTGGCGCACCCGAGCTCGCCTACACAATCATCAATCAGCCGCAGCCAGTCCATGCGCTTGTGTGAGGTGCGTGCCTGCTTCTGCGCTGCAACGGCCGCCCTGCGCACCCTGCGCGGCTGTGCCACCGCGCCAGGCGCGCGCGTGCGGAGCTCTGCGCCGCGTACTGTAGACCGCTGCGCGAGGCGCTGCGTGAAAGCGCTCTGCATGGTGCCCGTCGTCTGCATCTTGTCAGAAGCTTGTGTTGGAAAGTATGTATGTGGACTCTTGAGGCTGCGGATGTCAAAGCAACCCGCTCTTGGCCAGGCCAGACGTGGCTCGCCCACAGCAGGATCCTGCGCCGACGTTACCGTAACGTACGTCTTCCGGTGACGATGGTGGCGGTCCGCCACTGGCGGACGCCACCTCTTGCCCTCGAGAGCTTTGGGCAATGTAACAGACAAGCATCGCTGCATCAGTGCGAGGCAACGCTTCAGGAGCACAGCCCTTGCTGAAGGTAAGGCTGGTTACAGCTCAAGCGCTATGAGGCAAGCACAGCTCTGACAGCAAGCGTGCCACTTTAGTGTAGACGTGTGACTGCAACCTGCTTGTCTCTCTCCGGTGACTGCCGTCCAGGCTTCTACTGGTGCATGCGCTCGGCATGAACTTTACTTTCCTGGTGTGGCTGCTGGCGCTGCTGCTATGCGCCGCGCTGCTGGGCATCACCATGTACTCGCTCATCTCGCTGTCCGACCTGGAGAACGACTTTGTCAACCCGCACGACTCCTCAGTCAGCATCAACCGATGGGTGGTGCGCCGCGGCCGCCGACCTAGCAGCGCTGTCCGGTGCTACCAAGTCGGGTCAGGCTGCGAGCCGCGCTGCAGGCTGCGTGCTGGCAGTGTCGCTGACAGCTAAGAAACCTCAGTGTAACGAGTGTGTCGCTCCTTTTGCACTCTATGTCAGTGCGCCCACTGTCGTGCTGTGCGCAGATGCCGAAGTACGCGGTGGAGGGAGTCCTGTTCGGCCTGCTGCTGCTGACCGGCAAGTGGGCCACAGCCTGCCTGCTGCTCGGCGTGTGCGCCTGGGACCTGCGCACCTACCTGCGCGGCGAGCACAAGGTGCCGCTCCGGGCGCGGCCTGAGTGCTGCTCGCCCAAGTCGTAAGTGTTGGCCTTCCTTGTGCTCGGCGGCCTTTGCTGGTGGGCTTGAGCGCGAGATTGGATTGCGCTGCCATATCCACTGCGGTTGCTGCGCACTGGCCCTCGGTGTCGACCAAGGCCGGCCCTACACTGGACCTCTCTTTGGCCCGCACCACCAGAACCCGAAATGCTGCAGCGCACTGGTTGCCTGGCTGCAGGTGCCCACCGGTGCCTTCTTTACCAAGCTGGGCTTGGTAGGGACCCATTGTCCGTCGCCGCACTGGGGCTGCCCCTTGTCAAAGCGCCGGCAAGCATGTTTCGAGCCCTGTGGGGACCTTTCAGTGCTTATACCGGCGCCGCACGACGGGCGTCGCAGAATAAGACCGCCACTGTCTTGAGCTCATTACAGCTGCTGTTTGCTGCCTGCGTATCAACCTCTAATTCACTGGGGTGCACTGCGTGCGCAGGTGGACGTCACGGAGATCTTTAGGCAGATACCGCACGAAAAGAAAGTCCGCATGGTGTCGCTGTTGGTCTACTTGGTCACGTTTGTGGTCACCATCTACAAGTGCGCGGCCTGCTCCCCTCTCGTATGTCCTTCCCATGTGCAGCGTGTGCTCTGTGCTGACGCAGGGCAACGCGCTGCTTGGCTCCCCGATACCATGGAAGGGCCGACTCTAGTGTCGGCATAAATTCATGCTGCCACCATGGTTACTGTCTGTTGGTTTTGGTGTGCGCGTGACGATCACAGAGCAAATTGCATACATTGGCTTTGCATTGTGAGCCAGGCGGGAGTGAGTGGGTGGAGTATTGTGACAGTGAGGTGACGTCACCAAAACGATGTGCTCCGTCTAGTAACAAAAAGACATGAGGCTGAAGCCAGGGCACTACAGGGACACGATGCAATCACGTCGCGCAAACCTCCTGCTTGCCGCGCAGGCTGGTGGAGACGGCGATCTACTCGCTGCTGACGGATGACGGCCGGCGAGCCGCGCACAACCTGTTCAAAGAGGCCGCCGCGACCATGTGACAGACACAGCGCTGGCGGGCTGCTGTGGCGGACTGGGGTCGGCGTGACCGGGGGTGGCTGGTGCTTTGCGGCAGTGTGCGCGGGGCTGGCCAGTGAGCCAGGCCGGGTTGTAGCAGCGCACGCGTGCTCTGCTATTGTGCATAGCGCCTGAGCATGCAGGCTGCTTGCCTCGCCCATGATTGTTTGCTCACATGGGGACGCGGCCGCTCAGGCGTCTGTGCAGGGGTTAGCGGTGCGGCAGAGACCGGCGTCACGCGCCATGTTCAGACAGTTTGACGGGACATGTTGCATTGAGCATTCCATAGTTAAGGTTTGATGTTGCCTAAAGTTGCCTACCTCTGTGTGTGCAGGAAAAATCCAGCGACTCTGAATTGAGCCACCTGTAAACATTAAATCATGCTGTGATGCTGCGGACGCTCATGACTCCAAATCTGCAGCGACCCAATGCTTTCCTTATGAGCAAGTGTTGGTCAACATGCGCGCCGCAGGCTGGCAACACTGACATGTAGAGCCCTGGGCTCACACATCGACGTACTGGCACATAAGCCAAAAAAACACACACACACACACTTGCTCCTAGGCGCTATGCCCTCAATTTTGACCACCGCCTGCTCGAGTGTTCCCCATCGACTCCTCAATAGCAGCCTGCACAGCAAGACACCACATCAGCATGACTGCCTTTGGCTATCACAACAAACCTGGTGTCATCAGTGTACGAGCCATGCAAGAAACGCAAGCACGCTCTAATAATCTGCAACTGTAAGACTTTCCGGCCCAGACATATAGCTCAGGGCACCCCAGACGTGCACCTCTTTCGCCAGCCATGCAACGCAAACACGCTCTCTTGGTTCTGCAACCACAAGACTTTCCGGCCTAGGATTACAGCGTAGGGCACCCCAGACGCGCACCTGGTTTTCAGGTATTTCATGCAACAGTGGCTTCTACCAATGGCGCCTGCCTGCAGGGAGGCTGGTCGCGCAGCGCACCCGCAGCTCCGCAAAGTCGGCCGCGAGCGAGTCCGGGGCGGCCTCCTCGCCGGGCTTCCCCCGCTCCGCGCCCCCGCCGCCGCCGCGCAGCAGCCGCTCGCCGGCCGCCGCCGCGTCCAGCGCGGCCTCGAAGTCGCCGCCCGCGTGCGCGCACAGGCCGGCCAGGTACCACACGTCCGGCACGCCGTCGTCCTCCGCCAGCAGGCCCTCCAGCACCTGCGGCCCCCCGCGGGGCGCAGTTAGGGGTGGCGTGGCTTCCCACAGGGCTGAGCTCCGTGTCACCCAATGACGAGGTCATATTCCACCTTTTCGGTGCAGCACCTGCACGCAGTCGCTCTTCACAAGCCGCAAATGCAGACTACCACTGCACTGGGCTCCAAAGGTTGTGAACAGCACGCATCCAACAGTTTGGATGCTGAGCTCGGGGGTTTTCCGCCCTTGTGCCGCATCGAATGCACCGCTCACCCTCCACGGCACAGACGCAACACAGGAGGCACAAACGAGGGACTGCGAGGCGCACGTCGGCGGCTGCATCCGTGCGGTCGTCCAGCTCCAGCAGCAGCTTGGCCGCCTCGAAGCGGAACTCGTAGGATGGCTCGTCGCCGCCGCCGCCCTCGCTCGCCTCCTCCCAGCCCCCCTCGCTGCCGCCATCTGCCTCATCTTCATCTTCAAGCTCATCGCCGCCTGCCTGGCCATGTCCGGCGCACCCCTCTGCAGCTTCGCCTGCAGTGCTGTCGCCGATGCCGGCGCGGCCGCCGTCGGTTGCATGCTCCCGGCTCCCCGGGTGCTCCCAGCGGCGGGCCCCGCCAGCCAACCCCGCAGCTTGTGTCTGTGCATCGCCATTGGGGCGGCGCTCCCCTGACGCCGCTGGGTCACCCTCTACACGACAGCCGCCAGCCCCGACGTCCGGCCGCGCATCGGACATGCGCGCGTCGGCCGCGCCGCCGCCGCCGCCCAGGCGCGGGCACCAGAGCGCGAGCGACGCGCGCAGCGCCGCCAGCGCCTCGTCCGGGCGGCCCTGCTCCACGCGCAGGCTGGCGAGCACCTGGCGCACGTGCGGGGGTAAATCAGTGGGTGTGCAACACTAGAATGGCGGCTAGCGCCTAATCTGGCCGGCCCTGCTCGATGCGCAGGCTGGCGAGCACTTGGCGCGCGTTCAGGGGTTGGATAAGTGGATATGCAACAACAGTGTGCCAATCAGCGCTGTCCGGGCGGCCCTGCTCCGCGCACAGGCTGACGAGCTTTGTGCGGCGCAAGGGTGTGTTCGACCAGGAGGTAGGGCGGAGCGGAGGAGGCAGCGGCACGCTGTCGGCGTCCGGGGCGCCAGCGGAGGCGCGCGCGCGGGGGGCGCGCCTGCAGCGGCTCTGGGCTGCCGGGCGCGGCCCGGCGCGCGCGCTCGAGCGCGCGCTCGCACTCGCCCGCCGCGGCCGCTGCGCCGTCGTCCTGCGCCAGGTGCAGCTCGGCCAGCGCGCAGAGCGCGCCCGCGAGCTGCGCGCGCGCCTCGCCCGGCCCGGCCTCGCCCTGCCCTGCGCAGCGCGCCCGTCAGCGTGCACGCACTCTGGCACCTGACACCAGCCCGCACTCTGGCGCCCGCAAGGCCTCCTTCAAAGAAGCACGGCCCCTGCTGGCCAAGAATCACCTGGCAGGTGCTTCAGCATACATCCGGGCCATGTCCCGCCTTGTTCCAGTCCTCTCGCGGGCGCAGCATGCGTGTTCATGCAGGCGGGCCGCAAGGCGTACAATAGTGCGTCATTTAATGCTGGTGCCACATTTCACACCAACCCCTGACCCTAACACAGCTCTCGCGCGGGCGCGCCTCAGCGTCCACGGCGCCCTGCAGCAGCTGCACGCCCTTCTGCAGGCTGGCCAGCGCCTCGCGGCCCTCCAGCAGCTGGCCCAGGTACCTGCGCGGAGGGCAGAGGGAGTGGGGAGAAGTGACTGCAAGGCAGCAGCTGGCTGCACAAAGGGAGGGCGGTTGAGTGCTTTGAGCGCGGAAAGCAGACACATGCTGTGTTCATCACACCCGCTATCGCCATACCAAACGACCGCCCCGCTCAACCGCGCGCCGCTCGGTGTAGGCAGTAAAATCCGGCGACTTGGGTACTCAGGGTCCTATCGCATGTCCTTATACGAGCGCCCATGAAGACCTGTCGTCGCCGGCATATGCAGCGCCAGCGCCCCGCCTCCCACCCGACATCGCCACGCCTGCATCCGGCTGCTAGGCAGCTGCGCCGCGCACATGTACTTCTCGTGCCCAGCGTCGGGCTGCAGCGCGACCGCGCGCTGCAGCGCCGCGACCGCCTCGTCGGCCGGGCCCGCCTCCGCCAGCAGCGCGCCCAGGGCCTCCAGCATCTCCAGGCTCTGCCACCCCAGGCCATTATGTCGGCACAGTGCTCAGCACTGAGCACTGTGAAGAGGGGTGCACAGCTCTGGCGTGCGCGGCAAGGCAGCTCTGCGACACGCGATACTGCCCCTGAGGCAGGAAAGCCCGTTAGTGTTGTGGAGGCACGGAATGCCTGCAGCGCCCACCTGCGCGGCCTGCTGCCCGGCCTGGCGCACGCTGAAGAGCAGACGCTTTGTGGGAGACAAAGCAGGCACCGAGTGCTTGCACGTGCAGGCACCAAATGCCTGCACATATCCACCTTGACAAACGCAGGCCTTCCTCGCCTGGGCAGTGTCCCCAGGTCAAGTCCAGGCAGCACGCACGGGTACAGCGGCGCAGGGCGCCGTCAAATGCCCACCTGCGGCGCGAGCTGCACAGCTTGGCGCAGGTACAGGCGCGCGCTGTCAAAGTCGTCAATGCTCAGCGCGTCCTGGGCGGCCTCATACAGCGCCGCAGCGTCCACGCCCTGCGCGCCCGACGCAAGCAAGCTCTGGCTGTCGTGCGCAGGTCAGCGCAAGTCGCTGAGTGTCAGCGGCGCGAGTGTGCAACTCTCTTGGAACGCTGAGGACACAATACCTTGGGCGCAGCCTTGGGCTTGCGGAAGTGTTTGGGCTTGGTGGGCCGGGTATGTGCGCTGCGGCCCGCCATGGGCCTGATAGGCGCTCAAGCGGGCGGTATGCTGTGCACTCTGGCTCAGCTAGAAAACAAGTTGGTGGCAGACGCAGGCGGAAGGAGGGGCTGACTGGCGAGCCAGGGCTCAGCAGGGCAACGGCGGGCAGCGGCGGCAAGCAGCAGATGTGGCCTGCATCAATATCAGGACGCTGACTCTGAGCGGTGTTCGCCACAAAACGGCTGCTGCCGTGACTCAAGCACAGCTTGCGCTGACCGCGGGCGCTTCCGGCAGCAACGTAGCTCTGCCCATCACTGGCTCGGAGTTTCCTATGCAGCCGGCCGCTGCTGCTCACTGCTGAGCTCTGCGTTGGGGTCTGCCCAGGGCGCGCCCGCGAGCCCGGCAGGTTTGAGGAGCGGTGCAGCGCAGGTGGGAGCCTGTTGTGGGCTTTTAATTTAAAAACTTCACGTGGGCTGGGGAGCCCTGCATGGCAGTGGAGTAGTGCTTGTTGGTGTGGTGTACGTGTGAGCCCTCGGGAGGTGCGCCGGCGCCGTGATGGCATGGGCACCGGGATGCGTGGATGCCTTGCTCTCAGCTGTTCAACAAGCTGTGCCTGCTTATGCAGTGCCCTCGCGCTGCACATAGCATAGGCTAACACTGTGGCTCTCCAGCAGGTGAGGCGCACGCAATGGCGCGCACGCGCGCGGTGCGCTTTGCGCCGGGCGCTGCGTGCGGCGGCAGGCTGGCGGCGGAGGACTGCGCCGACCGAATGGTGGTCACCACGCGGCGGGAGCTCTCAGCGTGCGGCCCAGCTCTGCCACGGGGCACAAGCGGCCACCTGACTTTGCTCACGCAGCGTGTGGCCAAGCCGCGGAGGAACTGCGTTCGGCGCGTAACATGGTTCGGACAGCATCAAGCCGAAGAGGGCCGCAGCGGTGTGCTGGGACGGCCCCTGTTCTGGCCATGCTGGCCTGCCTGTTGAGCTGTACTCGAGGAGTGTGGCGCAGGCTGGGAGGTTTTCTGGCAGGCTCTGCTGCGCATGCGCTTCACACAGGGCTGCTACGTGTTGCGCAAGCCGGCAGGCTCTCCAGGCCGGCGCCGCCGTGCCGTGAGCGCCATGCGACGCGCAGGCTGAAGGCGTGCCCGGATTTCCGGCGCTGGGAGGCTGCGCGCGGTGCGGCGCGCTGGCGCGCGGCGCTGCCCGCGCGCGTCCTCCGCGCTGCGCTGTGCCTCGCGCTGCTGGTGGCCGCGCTGAGCGGCTGCCTGCGCGCGGCGGCGCCGCCGGGAGCCAGCGACGCTGCCACCCGCTTCGCCGCGGCCCCCCCGGCGCCGGCTGCCAGCCCCGCAGGTGCCGAGCCGCTGCACCCCGCCCTTGGCGCTATGGAGGCCGCAGCGGCGGCCGCGCTCGCCAGGGAGGCGGCCGCGGAGCGCGCGCGTGCGGCCCAGGCGGACGCGCTGCAGCGCGCACATGGCGAGCTGGGTGAGCTGCGGCGCGCGGCGGCGCGGGAGCGGGCGGCCGGCGCGGCGCAGCTGGCGGCTGCGCGCGAGGCGGCGGCGGCCGCGGCGGCGCGCTCTGGCGCGCTGGCCGCGCGCCTGGGCGAGGCGGAGGCCGGCGCCGCCGCGGCCGCGGCCGCGCTGCAGTGCGAGCGCGAGGTGCGCCCTAGTGGGACCGTTTAGGAGCAAGGGCCTGCCTTCTTTCTTTCGAATGCAGGAGGAGAGGAGGAGGTGACTGGACAACGGGGCGCCCAGCTCCCTGTGTTGATACACACAGTTCCGCACGGACTGGCGCTCCAATCTCTCCACGGCGCTCTGGATGCTGCTGTGGTCTGTGTTCACACTGTGAAATGCGTAGACCTTATCGATGTGCGTCACTGAGAGAAGCAGTGCAAGGGTCCAGCGCGCTGACTCCGGCCGCGCGTCAGGCGGCGCGTGCGGCCGCCGCGGCCGCGGCCGCGGCGGCGGAGGCGCCCGAGGCGCCGCCGGCGGACGGCGTGCTGTCGGCGGCGGCGCTGGCGGCGACGATCCTGGCGCTGGCGGCCACCTCCGCGCTGGCCTTCCGGCGCACGTCCGCCGGCGCCGAGCAGCGCCAGCAGCAGGTGCGCTGCCCACTCCTGGGCAGGGCAGGGTTTTCCAGGCAGGGTGTTACAGGCCTGTGGTAAACCTGAACATCCACGATTCTTGTGAATCTTTCACTCTGCACACCCGGCGAATGTATGCTCTCCGCTGGTGGCGAGCGCCTGCGGCACAGACTCTGCGCTGGCGGCCGTTTCCGCGCTGGCTTGCCGGCGGCCTCGGGTCTGCGCCAAGCAGTGCCAAAGCCAGATGCGCGCTCCATGCGCGCTGTGTTGTTTCTTTAGGCGGGGGCAAGCGATGCCAACACCAGGCAGAAGCTGCGAGTGCAGGGCGAGGCGAAGCGTGCTCACAGTGAGCTGTCGCTGAGCCGCCGCCACTGTGCCGCTTGTACCGGGAACACACGCGAGCGCTGGCTGTAGTCAGGAACAGCAAGGCAGCTGCTGCGCTGACCTTTGTAGACTGCCCTACCCTGGTCCCACGCCCGGCCGCACACGCATGAGGTGGCGCGGCTGCGCGCGCGCGCGGCGCAGCAAGAGGCCAAGCTGATAGCCGAAAAGAGCATGATCGGGCGCCTGCACAACAAGCTGGCCGAGCTCAACTTCGAGCGCCTGCGCTGGGAGGAGGGCCTGGAGGCCCGGGACGGCGCGCTGGCCGCCGCACAGGCGCAGGCGCGCTCCTCCGAGTCCCACTGCAGCAGGGGGTTTGTTGGTGCGGGTGTGAGCGTGGAGGCGGGAGCCCGTTGGGGGGGACCCCTTTTTCTGGAAAGGAGCTCAGGCCCAGAAAAGCCTGCAGGAGCTTAGCAGCACACCTGCTCTGCGCACTGGTCAAAGGACTAGTCACTTACTCCGTTGGATGAGATGCAGCCACGTCCAGTATCGCTATGCGTTCCTGGAACATCGTGTGGCGGTGAAGCATGCTGCAATGCGTACTTGTCTGGCCTGTTGTGGAGTCCACCAGAGCACTACAGTGGCGGGTATGTAGGCTTTGGCGTCCGCAGGCCGCCGCGCTGGCCGAGCAGCTGGCGGGCCGGCAGGGCGCTGGCGGCGCTGCGGCTGCGCAGGACGCCAGCGTCGCACGGGTCGCGGAGCTTGAGGCGCGCCAGGTGCTGCGCCCGCCCGGGTTGGGATTGCCGGGGGGTCCTAATAGTCAGCTGGCCTTCCTCTGCATTCACGAGCGGCCCGTGCTGGTCAGACCCGCAGGGCTTTGTCAGAGGTCAGTAAGGCGCTTCAGCGCCGCCTGAAACGATGCTGCGCTCGCAGCCCGGTCACCGCAATTCCGAATCCCCCCGTCCTGTCCTGGGCGGTGCCCGGTCACTGTAATACCCAGGGTCTGTGGCTCCGCTCGGGCGAAGCTGGAAGGCGTTCTCAACACCTAGGGCCTGCGGCTCTGCGGAGACGGAGCTGGAGGGCGTTCCCACACCTAGGGTCTGCGGCCCCGCGCAGGCGGAGCTGGAGGCGGCGCTCGCGCGGGCGCGCGCGGCGGAGGCGCCGCCCGCGCCGCCCGCGCTCGGCCCGCGCGCGCGGCGTGGCGAGAACAAGGAGAACGCGGGCGGCGGCAGCCGGCCGGCGTCACCGGCGCCGGCCGCGCGCAAGCCGCGCGCCGGCGGCGGCGCGCCGCCGGGCCGCGGCGAGGCCGGCGACGCCAAGGCGCGCGCGCGCGTCGCGCGCTTGCTGCCGTGCCGTGCAGCCTGCTCCTGTGAGACGCAAGGGGGTCGGGGCATGCTCCAGGGCTGGTGCACTGCAGGCCTGCTCCTGCGAGTCATGGGCGGGGCGGGGCAGCGTGGACGTCAGCGTTGACCACATGACAGCGAGCTAGGTGTGCAACAGAGGCGGTCACGCCGCGCGAAGCCATGGGCGGCTTGCCTAGTTTGCACGAGTTTGATCACCAGCCAATGTGGGCTGCGCCCCTGCGGGGTGTACACCCGAGGGAGCGGATTGCGTTGCGCTGAAGGGGCAGAGGGCTGAGACCATCCAGCCCCTAGCAGGGTTTGGTGATCCTCGCGGGCGCGCGCAGGGCGGCCTGGACGCGGCGCGCGTGGAGGCGAGCGCGCTGCGCTGCCAGCTGGAGGGCTTCCGCGCGCGCGAGCGCGAGCTCACCTCGCAGGCGCGGCCGCCGCCCGGCGCGCGCGGGCCCTGGCGCTGCGCGGCGCCGCGAGCGCGCGCCTGGCGCCGGGCGACCGCACGGGGGCGTATGCCGTGTCTTGATTGCAGGGACGAGAACCTCTGGTGCATGCTGTCTTGAGGGTGTATGGGGCGCCGGAGGCGGAGCGCACACCTGTGTAGCATTGCCAGCTACGGATGGACGAAGGAGTGCAGGGGTCGGCCCCGACGCACCGGCAGGCGGCTTTGCAGGACGCGCCCTCTCCAATAGCACAGGCGCTGCCTGCTGAGCTGCTGGCGGCCCAGACACTTTTCCGATGTATGCCTAATGCAAGCCGCCGAGCGCCCAGGTGGCGTCGCTGGAGGCGGCCAAGGCGGCGCTGGAGGCGCAGCTGGCCGGCTCGGAAGCGGGTGCGGCCGCGGACGGCGCCGCGGCCGCCGGCGACGCGGCGCTGCTGGTTGGGCGGCTGGCGGCCGCGGAGGCGGCGCTGGCGGACGCGCAGGCGCTGCGCGAGGGCGAGCTGGCAGACATGCGCGCTGCGCTGGAGCGCGCGGCGCAGGACGCGGCGGCCGAGCTGGACGCCGCCGCGCTCGACCGCTCGCGCCTGCTGTGCCGGTGCGCGCCGCTCGGTGAAGGGTAGGGTCGGGTAGGTTTAGGGTACCCTACCCAACCCCACACTCTATGCGCGTGCGTGCGTCGTGCGAGGAGGAGGCGCCTCAGCATATCGGGCCGGCGGCGCGCGTGCGCGCGGCGGCGGGCGGCCAAGAACGGTGCTTTGCGGCCGCCATGGCCGGCCTGAAGCAGAGTCTGCACCGAGACTCCCGCCGCACAGGCGCTGTCCGTCGCCCGTCCCTGCAGGCAGTCTCACTGACGCCCACCCCCCCTCCCGCCCGCTGCGCAGCATCGATGAGCTGGAGGAGCGCGTGGGCGACCTGGCGGCCGAGCGCGCCGCGCTGGCGACCGCCGCGGCCGACCTGGAGCAGGACCGCGCGTGCGCCGCGCACGGCGAGGCGGTCGCCGCGGCCGAGGCGCGCCACCTGCGCGCGACCGTGGACTCCCTGGAGGCGCGCACCCGGGCGCCCGCCTGGCCCTGGGGCGGGTAGTTCGAGGTTAGGGTCAGGATAGGATGCGATGTTCTTGTACGCCCGCGCTCAGCAAGCGCAGGGGATGTCTGAGAGCGCGCGGCCGCCGCACGTCTGCGACCAGGGAGCTGCTGGCGTGCACCGGGGCGCTCGCCGTGCTGCGTGCTCCGCTGTGAGAGGTGTGCTGCCGCGCGGCCAGCTTCGCCTGCAGGTTAAGCGCCAGCAGAGCGGTTCTGCAGGCAGTGTGCCACCCCAGTTAACCACCCCTGCCATCATGGCACGGCTTCGCCAGCGCCTTCGGCGAGACCCTCGGCGAGGCCCTCGGCGAGACCTGGCGCCGGCGCGCAGGCCCAGGCGCGAGAGCTGGACGAGCAGGTGGCCGCGCTGAGCGCGGCCAACGAGGCGGCGGGCGCGGCGCTGGCGGCGGTGCGCGCGCGGCTGCACGCGCGGCTGCGCCACGAGGACGCCGAGGTCGAGGTCGGCCGCAAGCAGCAGCAGGCGCGCGCCGCGCTCGCGCTGCCGCCTGCCCTCCACGTGCAGGCGAGCACCCGGCGCGCCAGGTCGCAAACGGCGTCCGGGGCGCGCGCTGGTAAGGAGTCAACAGTGCTCAGCTCCGGCAGCGTACTGCTCAGGATATTAAAGGTATTACCCAGGGCTTCACCCCGCGCGCAGGTGGACGAGCTGCAGCGCATGCGCGAGCTGCTGGAGGGCCAGGTGGCGGCGCTGGCCGGCCAGATGCGCGCGCTGGACGACGAGAATGCGCGCCTGCGCGTGCGGGCCCATCCGCGCCACGCCGCGCCCGAGCCCGCGCTGTGCGGGCGCTGTCTGCAGTGCCGCTCTTCGCGCATTTTTTCTGTTGTGCGGGGTCCGCGGCGCTTGATGCCGAGGGTGCCCTGTGCGCAGTCAAGCGCTGCTGACAGCGGGATTTGTCATCCAGTAACACCGCATTCAGGAGGCTGTTGTGAAACTGATGCCTTGGAGAGGCTCGAGTGTGAATGTTGGTGCCAGCACAGCAGGTGCGGTCACGCCGGGCAGCTTGAAGGTCACGCCGAACATAGGGAGGTAGTTGTGAAGACCGATAGTTGTATTGCAGCATGTGGTTCGGCGTCACGTGCCCACTCGCATCTGTTTTGTGTGAGTTGCGAAGGACGTGCTGGCCGCGCTGGAGGAGCGCAGCGCGGCGGCCGACGCGCGCCTGGAGGATCGGTCCGCCGAGCTGGAGGACGTGCTGCAGGCGCGCCCGGCGCGGCCGCCCAGCCCTCTGCCTGACCCTAACCCTTTGCCTGATACCCTGTTGAATTGACCTGTAAGTAAGCTCTACGGCTGGGATGAATGGAGGTAAGCAGGTTGGCGCTCGCCACTGGCGGAGCCGCTCTCTTTATATGCACAGGCCTGCTGTGGCGGCTCTGATCGCTGCGGCAGCAAGGAGTGCGCTCTGCAGCTTGCTGCACAGCCTGTGCAGAGATTCGCGGATCCCAAGGCTCCCAAGGCTCCCAAGGCTCCCAAGGCTCCCAAGGCTCCCAAGGCTCCCAAGGCTCCCAAGTGCAGCTGGGTCACGTGTGTGGGGCGAGTCAGCCCGGACGCCGACCCGGGCGCCGGCCCGGCAGGTCAAGCGCCAGCTGGAGGCGGCGGCGGGCGCGGGCGCGGCCGAGCTCGCGCGGCTGGGCCGCGAGTGCGACAGCCTGGAGCGCCAGGTGGAGCAGCTGACGGCCGCGCTGACCGACGCGAGCGCGCTCAAGGGCGCGGCCGAGGCGCGCGCGCGGCAGTACCAGCAGGTGCTCGCGCTCGCCGCCCCCCGCTCCAGCTTTGAGCTGCGCGGCGGGCGCCGCTAGGGCCCTGCCAGGGGCGCCGCCGAGGCGGCGCTCCGGCCGGCCGCTCCCCGGCTCCCGCTTTGAGCACTGCGGCTTTCGCCGCCAGGGTCTTGCCAGGGTTGCCACTGGCGCGGGCGCGGCCGCCCGTCTATCAGATACATCTCCGGGGTGGGGCTTTAGGATGTGGGCGGAGCTGCATTTGGTCAGGCTGGGCAAAAGCCGTGCGTCCTGATGAGCTCAGG
>JAABUR0100003062.1_pt1 | contig 23993 bp, 22 predicted proteins | sample 5560091 | NCBI WGS metagenome assembly JAABUR01 (sample SAMN10711879, study PRJNA513375) | rock metagenome | isolation source: Antarctica rocks | place: Antarctica: Victoria Land, University Valley sud
CGCCTCGGTCACCTGCCGACTACAAGGACGCTCGCTCTACACCTACCTCGCCGAACTCCTCACCGCCCACCCCCGCGGCGACCCGCTCCCCACGCTCACTTGAGCAGGGGGACTGAACGGTTACAAGTTCTTGGTCGGCTCGGCGGGACTACTTAGGACCGGCTGAGACCCCGTTTGACGGCCGGATGTTGGTAGAAATGTTGGCGGATCGGCTCCGCTTTTCTCAGCCGTTGTCTCTCGCGGGCCGCCGCGCTGGCGCGCGATGAAAGCGGCGCAACTCCTTCAAGAATACATCGAGGTCGGCATCATCGATGTCCGGGACGTCCGTCGCGCAGCAGGGCGGCTTGACGTGGTTACCGGGCGGGTTCGTGAGGCCAAAGAGGTCATGCAGGACGGTCCACACGTCCCTATCGCGGTGGCGCGGCTCGCGCTTGCCGACGTAGAGGACGACCACCCGCGCGAGTCCGCCTTCCTCTTCGGGCGGCTGCATCGTGAACGCGAGCCGGGTAACCACGTCTGAGATGAACACCACAGACCTTCGGTTCAAGCGGACCGGAGAGCCGGTAGGCACCCAGCTGATCTGCGCATGGGTCGCGCTGAAGGTTCTCGTGGACCTCGCGGTATCCGGCGCGTTTACCTTGGAGTGCTTCGATGAGCGGGCTCACGGCACGCGGCGTAACGACTTCGTAGGCGTTCACGCAGCCGAAGTCTGGCCGCCGCAGCGGACTCGATCAGTCTTCTGGGCCGAAAGACTCGGGCGGTGCGGCCGAAACGAGGTCGCCCTCAGCGAGAGCGGCGAGGCCCGGACCGTAGAGCGTTTGGAACTCACGCTGGTACGTGGCGTCTCCGCGTTGCAGCATGTCGACCACGCCGGCGATGAGATTGCGTTCCTGGCCCCGGGCTCGTAGGTCGCCGATCCGCTCCGCAAGGTCAAGTGCTGTGTCGCGGGGGATGCGCGGACGACCGCTGGGGGCTTTGCGAACCGGCACGATGCGACGGTCTACCCACTTATCTAGCGTCGGCACGCTGATGCCGATGACCTGGGCCGCCTGACTCTTGCTCATCGTCTCGTCAAGGTCCGCGCGGAGGTCGGCGATGACGGGGTCCAGCTCAGCCCGAACGGCACCGTCACGCCGGGCAGTTCGCTGCAGCGCGACGATGTTGCGCGCCCTACGGACGTTCTTTGTTGCGATGCGCGACATGGCTGCAGGATAGCGCAAGTTGGCGGTTTTGGGTGGTTTTCCACAACCTTAGCTCAGCACCGGGTCCAAGTCAGATAAGGCGGCCGCCGATCGTTAGGCGGCGGGAGTGGAGATCGCTGTTACCGAGCGAGCGCGCCGGGCGCCGCCACTACGTGCGTCCCTGAGTGCCAGCGACGCGGAGGACAACGGGATGTGCCTGCGTACTGTTAGCTTCATTGCTCGGATTCGCGACTGTCGGAGGACAGAAGCGGTCCGAGTGGCGGTTCGTCGGGGCGTCGATACCGGGCCATCCCCGGGAGTAGGCGGGTCGATAGCGGTCCGGGCCGAGCGTGTTCTGTCTCTTCGGTGATCAGGACGACTGCTTCGCCGCCGGGCGGCCAGTCGGGATCGCTTTGGTCGCCTGGTTCCCACGCGAGCACGGGGAAGGTGCCGATGTAGGTCTCGTCCTGACCGATAGTCCAGATTTCGGCGAGCCACCCGGGGGTCGCGGGCACGTGGATCGGGGCCGGGCGGACAAAGCCAGGGGTGAGGACTTCCCCCCGAAGCCATGGGATCTCTTCACCGAACGGGTGGACCTCTCCGGTCTCGGGGTTGAGCACTGTGAGTCGGCGTGGGGTGCCGTCGAGCACGTCGCTGACGCCGACGACCGGCAGCTCGACGAGGACGCGGGAGTCTTCCTCGAGCAGTTCGTAGAAGGCAACCAGTCGGGACATCGTCAGGCCGCCCGGCGGATGGTTTCGCTCTTTAGGCCCTGGAGGACGACCTCGACAGCCCTACTGGTGCCCGCGACTTCGGCGTACATGTCAAAGCAAACGGCGAACTCAAAGCATGGGGGGCTTAGTTCGGTTTCTGTGCCCCATTCGGGACCGCCGTCGGCCGTGTGGCCGTCGCGCCAGAAGCCCGCGATTTTGGCCGCGGCGACTATCGGGCAGACGCCTGTTGCTGACTCGTAGTCGCCAGGTTCGATGCTGTACCAGCCGCTCGCGAGCGCCACGGACATCGCCCGTCGCACCCACGGCGGGAGCGAAGCCACAGCGATACACAGCTCACTTTCCAAATAGGTCATGGTTCAAAAGTCGCAAGCGAGCGCCGAACCTGACAACCCCGCTCGTCGGGTTGCCGGTCACATTCTTGGACAGTCCGGGGAGCCGCTTGTTGCTCTGTGTTCCGCGAAGCCGTAGGTTGATCGATCGTTGAGCGACGCGGGGACCGTCAGGTTGTGATCGATTCGACGACGGGGACGAACCTTGGGGCGATTTCGCAAAAAGAGCGAGCAGCAGCTGGCCGCGCTGAGCGAGGACGACCTGATCGCCTATCTGCTCGGCGCCCGAGCCGCGGGGGATCGCGAGGCTTCCGGGCTAGCGGTTTCGATGCTCGTTTTCGGATTCATGGGCAACGTTGAGTACCGGGTCGCGATGAAGGTGCCGGCCGAGTCGGTCGAGGATGTGGCCAAGAGTGTCCTGCTCAGCGCCCTCGCCTCCCCCTTCGACGGCGGCAGCGTGGGCGAGTTTCGTAATTGGATCGGGACGATCGTGCAGCGCCGCATCGCCGATTTTCACCGTGATCCCCGGCGCGAGCTGCAGACCGGCCCGTTGCCGACCGAGCACCAGGGAGACGACGAGGTATGGGGCGATGAGCCCACGCGAGAGTTCGAAGGCGACACGGTCGACGTGCAGCGCGCGATCGACACGGCCTATTCCGAGCTCAATCCGCTGCACCAGCAGGTGATCGACCTCTCTATCTGGCAGGACCTGCCCGCAGGGGTGGTCTCTGAGCGGCTAGGTGTGACCGAGGCCAATGTGCACAAGATCGCGCAGCGCTTTCGCGATCGCATCGACGAATTATTTCCCCGCGACGGCAATACTCTGAGCTGACCGATGGCCGATGTCCACTCACTGTTAGAGGACTACATCGCGGCCCACCGAGGCGGAGGGGACGCCGACCCGCGCGCGTGGCTCGAGCGCGTTCAGGGACGCGACCGGACGGCGCTCGAGGGACTGATCGACGCCTACCTGGCCCGCGCGCCCATGCGCCCCTGGGACCCGGAGGCCTTCCGCGAATCCGGGCTCGCCCCCTTCGCCGAACGGGTGACCACAGCCCTGCACGGCCGCTCCGGGGCCTGGCCTGCGCTTCTTCCCCAGCTGCGTGATCGCGCCGCGCTGCGGCGAGCCGAGCTGACCGAGCGCCTCGCGGCCGCCCTCGGAGCCCCGGACAAACTGGAAAAGGTGGGCTCCTATTACCACGAGATGGAACAAGGACTGCTTCCCTCCGAGGGCGTCGACGACAAGGTGCTCTCCGCGCTCGGCTCGATCCTCGGCCACAGCGCAGAGGCGCTACGCCAGGCCGGCAGGTCGCTGCTACCACCAGCCGGAGAAGTGCTCGCTTCGCCGTCCCAGGCGTTCGCCCGTCAAGCGTTTCCCGACCCCGACTTCGCCGATGCCTCCGAAGCGCCCTCAGCTCGTGATACATCCGAGGACGCCGGTCGAGAGCCGGACGAGATTGACCGCCTTTTCCGCGGCGGGTGAACGTCAGCGGCGCTCTCCCCCGTCCGACGGTCCCCCCATGCGACCACAGCACGACCCCATCCCGTTCCTTCGCCACGTACTCCGCGCCGGCGACGTCGGGCTCGCCGCTCGCCTCGCGCGGGCGCTGCGCTGCGATCCCCGATATCGAGGCCGCGTCGAGGCCGAGCTACGCGACCTACCGCCTCCCGGGTCTGCTCACACCACCCCCGGTGGACGCCTTCTCGATCAACTCCTCGTCCAGCTGCGCCCACCGCATCACAATCCCCGGTAGATGACCGAAGTAGAAGAACGCGCGGAGCGGGTGCTCGACAAGGTGCCCGGGTATGTGTGGGACGGCGAGAGCCTGCCGGTGCCGGTCGAGGACATCGCCGACAGCGTGTTCGGCCTCCTGATCAGGGATGTGGAAAACATGGCCGCTGCGCCCGGCGCACCGGACCTCGGCCCCGACTCCTCGCTCAGTGGCCTCCTTCTCCCCGATCGCGGCGAGCTGTGGGTAAATGCCCTGGAAGCGGGGCAGTGGCCCGGGCGGCGCCGTTTCACCATCGGCCACGAATTGGGCCACTGGTGCCTGCACCGCGGCGATCACGTGGCGACCATTTATTGCCGGTCGAGCAGCGTCGACCCGCAAGCCGCGCGGCCCGAGCGCCCGTTGCGCGAGCAGGAGGCAGATGCGTTCGCGGCTGCGCTGCTGATGCCGGCAGACTTAGTGCGCGACCACTACGCGCAGTGCCGTGACGAATTTCCGGGGGATGAGTGCTTTGGTGAGCTGTGCCTGCGCTTCGGGGCGTCGAAGGCGGCGATGGGGCGACGCCTTCACGCGGTCGTCTGAGCCGCGGAGCCGTCAGGACATGCTTGGCCGCCCGACTCACTTTGTGTGGCCCTCCCTCCGCTCCCCCTGCTCGAGCCGCGGCTCATCCCGCCGTGGGAGATAAGAGTTCGCATCGTCGGCCACGACGCCTTCGACGCCGCCGAGACCTTTCTTGAGATGCAGAGGCTCGGCCTCACCGCACAGCACATCCTCACCCCAGTGCAGGCGCTCGAGCTTCTCGGCGGCGATCCGGAGGACGGCGACGATGTGGTCTGCCTCGGCTGGGCGGTCGGCTTGCTCGACGAGGGCTGGACCCCATGCTGTCTCCTCGCCCCGGCACTCTCTGCAGGGCTCCATGCCGATGAAGTGAGGGACGTGCCAGAACATTCCGCGTGCGCCGCGCTCGCGGCCGCCATACCGATCATCGCTGCGCTCGTTTGAGCCAGAACGGCGGCTATCCGCGTCTGGCATTGCGGCCCTCGAGTTCCTCGAGCAGCTCCGGGGCGTCGGTCTCATCGCCGCCGTCGTCCTCCAGCGTGACCGCGGTCTCGAGCGCCTGGCGCGCCTCGCCGAGCTCGCCGAGCTCGAGGCAGACGCGCCCCACCCAGCACCAGGCCCAGGCGTTGTCGGGGACGATCTCCGCGTAGGCGCGCAGATGGCGGTAGGCGCCGCGGAAGTTACCCAGCTCATAGAGCGTGTAGCCCAGCCCGTAGTGGGCCATCGGATCGCCCGACTCCAGGCACAGGCTCCATGCCTCGGCGGCAGCCGGGCGGTCGTCCGCGGCGCCGGAGGCGACGGCCTGACCGAAGTAGCAGCGGTTGAGCGTCGGCTCGTCGCCGAGGAAGGCGCGGGAGGCCAGGCAGATCTCCCCCGCGCTCGCGCCGCGCAGGCCGAGCTGGGGCGCATCGAAGCGCGGCGTGTCGGCCCACAGCGCCTCGAAACCTTCAGCCTCCGGATCGAACGAGTCGAAGCCGTTGACCCGGAAGCCGATGCAGCGCTCGTCCGGTCCCTCGAGCAGGAAGCCCACCCGCTCGCCCACAACACGCCAGGCGTCGCCTGCTTGGCCGTCGTCCACCGAGCCGAACTCGATCGCCGACAGGTAGTCGAGGTCCACGTCGCGCGAGAGGAAGAGGCGGGGCCGGGGCGTCGGATCGTCGGTCGCGCTCACCGCTTTACGTCCCTGATTAGGCGCAGCTCCTTCTTGGCCTCCTCGTTCCCGCGCTTCGCCGCTGCCTTGATCTCGGTGAACGTCGGGTAGCCGATGATCAGCAGCATCGTTCCGCAGCTCGGGCAACGCACGTCAAAGAGCTCGTCGAACATGTGTTGGGCGCCCTGGCTGCCCCTTCCCTTCCAGTGACACTTCGAGCAGCTGATCTCCTGCGCTGCGTCGTACTGGTAGTAGCGCAGGACCTTGGTCCGGGGCCCGTCGGAGTAGTGCTCAGCCGTCGAGTAGAGACCGACACGGCCGCGGGTCAGCGTGTTGAGCGCGCTGCGGATCCTCGCCAAGTGGCGAAATCCGAGCCGCCGCTTGAGCGCTGAGCCAATGTGGGTCTGCTTTCTCATCCACTTGTCCAGTCGTGAGAGAGATTGAAATCTGACGGGAACAGCCCTTGTCGTTCACCGGTCACCGCCCAATCAACCCGGCGGGCGAAACCTCATCACCGGCCGCGAGCGCGTCCGCCAGGCGCACGAGCTCATCACGAGGCTCCAGCAGGTCAAGCCACCGGGCGGGGATCGCCCGCGAGCCAAAGCGCGCTCCTAGCAGGGCTCCCGCGACGGCACCGTTGGTGTCGGCGTCGCCGCCGAGGTTGACCGCCCAAGTCAGACCCCCCTCGAAGTCGCTGGCTCCCCTGTCGGCACAACGCCCCACCGCGAGCGCCGTGAGCACATAGCCAACCTCGTCGCGCGCGTGGCGCGCGGCGTCCTCGGGGTCCGTGTTCAACCCCTGGATCAGTCGGGGGTCGTAGGCCGGCGCCTCGAGCAGTGAGTGCCCGGAGATCCGGGCGGCCAACACGGTTGTAAAGAAGACGCATGCCTCGGCGGCGAGAGGGTCATGGTGGGTGAGTCGTGAGTCGGCCGTGGCCGCGTCCCATAGGGCGTGGAACTCGCGGTGATAGCGAACGGCCAGCGGGGCACAGCGCATCAGGCTGCCGTTGCCGGCCGACTTGCCGCCGCTCGACTCGTGAACTCCCTTCGCGGCGTCCGCAGCAGGGACACCTCGCCTCACCGCGCCCAGGACCGCGCCGATCGTGTTACCTACGTCAGGCGGATCACTGGCGAACCAGGCGAGGTACTTGCTCATGGCGGCTTCCGGGTGATAGCCGCCCGCCTCCGCGAGAGATCGAGCGAGGGCGAGAGCCATCTCGGTGTCGTCGGTCACCTGCCCGGGGCGCAGGCCCAGCCACCCGCCGCCGACCAGCTCGCGCAGCGGGCCCCCGTGGCGCTGTTCGATGGCCTCCGAGGACAGCCATTCGACCGGCCCGCCAAGGGCATCCCCGACCGCAAGCCCCAGCAGGCAGCCGCGGGCGCGATCCTTGACCTCATCGCCGACCGCGGTCACCACTCTCCCCCGGTCACCGCGCCCTCCGGCCGGCCAAGCTCCACCACCTGGGGAGCCGGTAGCTCGATCGGCGAATCGTCCTGCTGCGAAGCGAACCCGTTCTGCCCATCCATCGCCTTGATGCTCTTCACGCCCTTGAGGGCCTTTGCAGGCGCCAGGTCGCCTCGGCCCTCGTCGTACAGCGAGAACCATGGGAACCCGTGCTCGGTGTAGCTACGCGCGCTCACCGGGGTCGGGGGTGGCTCCTCGCCGGTGATCTCCCGCCAGTCCATGCTGTTGGCGATGTGCACGAACACGCGGCCCGCGCGCTCGGTATCCCACACGCCGGCGCCATACTCGTCCGGGTAGATCTCCTGCTCCATCTCCCCGCCCGCGGCAAGCCCCATATCGGGGGCAGCGGCCATGGCGCAGGCGTCAATCGTAAGCTCACCGCGGGGCCTCTCCGGGAGCCTGTCCGGGTGGGCGTCGAAGGCCATCAGCTGAAGCCCGCCTACCGCCTCGTGCCCCGTCACCTGGCCCTCCACGGTGTAGCCCATGCCGAGCGGCATCGCTACGAACTGCCGAACCGTCCCGTTGCCGGAGTTGATTCCATCGAGCCAAGGCTGGTCGGGGCACACGATGTAGTCCTGATCTTCGACATCGAGCGTGTCGGCCCAGGGCTTGCCCGACACGGCGTTGACCTTGCCCACCCCGACCTTGAGCGCCACCGGCAGCCGGCCGCCCGAGAAGGACAGCCACATCGCCTCGCGCTGGTACATGGGCAGGAACACACCTCCGCGGGCCCGCCACGCTTCGGGCACCCGGTCCGCGTAGTCGGCGACGCGCCGCAGCGGGAACCTTCCGAGGCTCGGAGGCAGCGGGTAGGTGGCGCCGTCCTCGGGGATGCGCAGCGTGCGCTGGAATCTCACCGCCAGGTGCGATCCGATGTGAAGGCTGTCTTGGTCCAGACGGATCGGAAGCACGGTCATTCCTCCTCCTCAGTGTGGGACGTCTTCGGCTCGAGCGACTCGCGGATCCGGCGGGCCGCTTCCTCCACGCCCGATCGGATGACCGCCCGGTGAACCGTCGTTGCGTCGTCGGTGCGGCGCACGACAACGGCCAAGCCGGGGCGACGACGTTTGTAGGGGATGTGCTCAATCACCACCTCGCAGGTACCGAGCTCGCGCGCGGTGTCGTAGAGAGGGGTGGCGGTTGCCTCGTTCACACGGGGAAAGTCGTACGGGCCCCGGCTTCCTGACGCGTCAGGGACGTCATGCCTTGTGGGCGATGTGCGACTTAACCGGCGATGCCGAACTGAACCGAAAACCGACTGACCGCCATGGGAGGAGCCCGAAAAGGAGTAGAAATGGCACCACCGCCTTGCGCCGGTCCCCGCGACCCACTAGGAATCGGCGATGGCGCGCATGTATCCGCCCGAGTTCCACGACGCCAATGGCGAGAACCCGGCAGAGCGAAAGCTCTTCGACGCCCTGCGTGACTCGCTTCCCGAACCGTGGGAGGCCTACCACTCGATCGACTGGCTCGAGCGCGACCCCGACGACGGGGCTCGCGTGGGCGAGATCGACTTCATTCTCGCCCACCCGAAGGAGGGCTGTTGACACCTCAGGCGGCGAACTCAACGGCACCGTCTCGGAAGAGGATGTCGCCGCGAAACCGGGTGAAGTCGAGTTGTGGGAATTCAAGGCCACGTGGTCGTCAACTCGCTACATCGCTGACTACGCGCGCCAATTACTGACCTACGCGGCGCTCTAAGGGGTGGGTCTCGCTTTGACCGGCCGCCAGCGCCTGCTGTCGGCCGCGTTCAGGCCGAAGAAGAAGCGCGAGCGACGTGCGGCCTCGCACGAGCTGAGTCGGCTCGTCGACAGCCGGCTACCCCGCCGCATAGTCGCGACTCGCACTCCGCAGTTCGTTGTTTCGAGAGTCCAGGTCCTGCAGCGCAGCGGTCAGGTCTGCGGCGAGAGCCTCTGCGGGTCCGAGCGCGTCTGCGATCGCCGTTCGGATGTTCTCAAGCCTGGTGGCGAATCCTGTGGCTTCCTCGTTCATGAGCTGCGTCGAGAGCGCGGCGACATATTCGCCCTCCTGTTCGGCGAATGTCTCGGAGCGTCGCTGCGCTCGTTTCTTCTCGACCTCATCCCACAGCGCAGACCCGAGTTTCGCGGCATGGGGAAGCGCGTTGAGCGCCGTCTCAGCCTTCTCGAGCTGCCCGATGAGTCTCTTCGCAGCGTCAGCGTCGTCCAACGTCTTGAAGCCAGCGGACTTGAGCTTTGCCTCAAGGCGATCCCCATCGAGTCCCTCGAGCGCCTTAAGCTTTGCCTTGACCGCGTCGACCGACGCCCCGAGCCGGAACTCGACACCACTACGAGCCACGGCGGCCGCGCTCTTGGATGCTTGATCGACCCCGACGCTTCGGCGGGCACCCGAAGCCTCGGGCGCGCCGTCCGGCTGTCGGCCTGGCTCCGTCCCGCCGAGGACGATTGGAGGAAGGTCCTCAACGAGGCGCGTCGCTTCCTCGATGATCCGGTCAGTCTCGACCGTGAACTCCCGCTCGAATGCCTCGGCGTGCCTGGCGAACTCGTTCCGGAGTTCCTGCGGCGCCTGTGCGGCGGCAGGAGCGCGTTCGTACACAGCGGCACAGCAGGCCGTCAGAACGCCGTTCAGCCGGACCTCCGTGGAGGCGATCACGCTGTCGATCTCGGCATCAATGGTCCGGCGCGTCTGGGCGGCCATGGTGCTCTTGTCGCGGGCCGTTTCGAGCTGCCTGCGATCGTCGCATGCCCGCTCGATCGCGAGGCGTGCGTTGCGCAACAGGAATCGTCGACCCGCGCTGGCGCGGAGCCGGTGTTTCTCTCGCGAGAGTGCCTGGAGTCCTTCGGACAGCGCGGACATCCCATCCCACGCCCGGAAGCGGTCGAACATCCGGGCTGTTGGAGACTCCGTACGGTCGAGAATCGCGCTCGGGGACGCCGCAGTCACGTAGAGCGGCCGGCAGTCACCAAACCCTCCATTGCCCGCGAGTAGCGCGTCGAGGGACCCTCGAAGCTGTACCGCGTACTCAGCCGCCGCGTCGGGGAACAGTTCAAGGTCCTCAGGCCCCGTGTCGGCCTGTCCGACAACGAAAATCAACTCGTCGGCCCATGGAAGCGGTCTGTCGTCGGGCGTGAACCACGATCCGTCGACCAGTGGCAGGATCGCAAGTCCTTCGCCGGTCAGCAGCTTCGGCGGCATGACGAGCAAGATCGCGTCGGCCAGCTCGACGCCGCTCCACGCTGCCACGTCGTGTCCGCGCCGCTCAGAACCGATGCCGGGCAGATCGAGAATCCTCCAGCCGCCCCATTCGAAGCATTCGCCTGTCGTCGACTCGGCGCGTGCACCGATGGTCAGCCCGCTGGGAACCGTCTCGCCCCCGTCGATCAGAAGGCGGGCGACAAGCGCAGTCTTACCGCTGTTCTGCTCGCCGAACACGACGAGGAGCGGCCTCGTCTCGGCACCGTGACTCCGCAGTCTGTCCACCACTTCGTCGGCCACAGCCTCGTCGAGGTTGCGGAGCGCAACGAGAAGGCGCTTTGCCGGCTTATCGTTCAGCTCCATGAGCTGACGGTCCCCGGTGGTCGCTTCAGCATGATCAGCCCCTCCTCGATGGCCGTGTAGTGCAAGTCCGCGCACGTCGCGTGTTCGACCATCCTGGTCGCTTCCTTGGCTGCTCGTCCGCGCTGGGTTCGGGCAGCTACTCCCAGGTCACCGATATCGCGTGCGAGTGCGTGAAGAACGCCCGGATCAGACTCGCTGCCAGTGATGGCCTCGGTCACCCAGTTTTCGACGTCCAAGAGCACCGCGGCCAGGGCATCTTGGAACTCGCGTTCGACTTTCTTGTCACGCGCCTTTCGCTTGCCGAGCGTCACGAGTCCATAGACGGCGTTGGCCACTGCGAGGAAGAGGGCAACACGGCCCGCAGCCTTGCTCGCGTTAGCGAACCGATCGGCCAGCTTCTTGGCCTCCCAGGGCCGGAACTTATGGCCAAGCTTGTGGCGGACGTCAAGCACGACCTGGCGGTCCACGCGTCCTATTGAGGACGCTCCGGCCTTTGCGGCCTTCTGCGCCTTGCCTGCGGCTCCCTTGACCGCATCGCCCTCGTTTCCGAAATACCGAGCCGTTGATTCGCGCTCATCGAATGCCGCCCGGAACTCGGCGCTGTCGGCCAATGCCTCGACGCGGCTGCGTGCGGCGACTCGCCACGCGGTCAGCTCGTCCTGCGCGGTCGCGTGCCAGGAGGCGAGCCGCTCGTGGAGGATTTTGTCCTGCCACCAGCTCGCGAGCCGGCGTTCGTCCTCCGTCGGGTCCTTGGATGACCGCAATGCTGCTATGAGGTCCACCACACGAGCTCTCGCGATGTCGTTGGCCTCGGCGTAGAGCTTTTCGCGCAGCGCCTCGCCGGCTGCGGCCTCCGCCTCACACGCCTGCGCAAGCCCGTCCAGCTTGGTCTTTCTCAGGCGATGCACATCGGACCGCTGTGACGCGCGTGCGCCGCCTTCCCAGAGGATCCGCACGCCATGTTCCGCCCGCCCGGCTGGCACAGCGTTTCGTGACAGTCGCGGGCGCAGACGCTCCAGGACGGTGAGCATGCTTCCTATGCCGTCCCAGCACGAGTAGTTGTCCAGCTGCGCCCGTGTGGGTGATCGCCGTGCCCCCAGGGACCCGAAGGGATCGCTCGAGACGCAGAGAATGCGGCGGATGTCGATGGTGAGACCGGCGCTCTTCAGCGCCGGACGCTCGTCAAGCTGTGACTTCAGCTCCATCTGACGGGCGGCGCACACGGCGACAAATGTGTCTGGATCCTCCAGCGGGTCAGCAGGCAGTTCGTCGATGCGGTTGATGATCCAAAATGTTCGCTCGACGAGCCTGAGCCGTGCCTCTGACTCGAGGCCTCCGAGCACGAGGTCGACGTCGTCGACGCTGCCCGTCAACAGGGATGGGCCTACGAGATACATAAGGCATGCAGAGCCGAGGATCGCTTCGCGCGCTTGGTCGCTATCGCCGGCGCGATCGCTCTGATGCCCGGGCGTGTCGACGAACTCCATGCCAGCCAGGGGGTATCGGCGGATCTTGTCCGTCTCGGGCGCAGCGCCGACACGCAGGGATCGGGGTGCGGCAGCACCGAGTTCCCAATGCATCCGGCGAAGGAAGCTCGTCTTGCCGGTGCTGTAGTCGCCGATTACCGTGAGGCGTGGCAACGCGCTCGTCTTCGCCGCTGCAAGGCGTCTGGTCGCGGCTCGCGTCCGGCTGTCGGCGGGGACGTCCGATAGCAGCTGCTCCACCCACCCATCTACCTCGGCCGCTTCGACTCGGCGTCCGAAGGAACGTGGCACACGCGCACGGGCCATCTTGGCCTGTCGTTCCGGTGTTCTCTCCTCAGACTTCGCGGCGCCCATCCACCGTTCGAACAGCAGGAGATCGGCGTCGTGGTAGCCCAAGCGGTCTGCGGTGGCGGTCTGAGCGGCACGGACCGCGTCCTGGGGCTGACTCGGTGCGCTTGGGATCTCCGAACGGGCCAGGCGCAGGCGCTCCCCCGCTTGGTTAGCCCCGGCCTCGATCAGTCGTAACGTTCGTGCTGCCGCGACCAGCGCAGCGAGTTTGTCGATCAGCTGAGCACGACATCCCGCTACGAGCTGGGCCGCGGCATCCGGCCGCAGTTCGGCGAACGCCTCGCGGACCGTGCGCTCTGCCTCGGCTATCGCCCGCGTGATCTCTTCATCGCGGCTGCGGCGCGACTTCCGACGGACGAACTTTGCGAGCCTTCCGGTCAGCCACGAGCCGACTGCGGATGCGACGACGACGAGCGCAGCCAGCGGGCCTGCGGGAGTGAAGGCGAGCGCGGCCAGCGGCAGCGCGAGCTCTGCAAGGTTGAGTCCGGTGGCAACTCGATCTGCGGCTCGACCGGCCCCTCCGCGCACTTCCGCATCACCGAACTGCAGTTCGCTCATTGCGCTGGAAAGCTGAAGCGCGATTGTCTCGACGCGGCGCTCGAGGTACCGCCCGAGTTGCCCAGCTGCGTCGTCGAGTGCGCTCTGGATCTCCTTTTGCCTAACCACCTTGACGCGGAACTCCGAGGGGTTCAGCTGCCTCCCCTGCTGCATCGCCTTCGTGACTTCGGCTGTCGCGCGAGCGCGTGTGGCTTGTTCCGCAGTCCCCAGGTGTTGGGCCACCGACCGCCGGGCGTTCACCTCGGCGTCCCCAAGAGCACCGATGCCGAATCCGCCGCCTCGCAGTTGCTCGAGCTCCGCGATCTCGAGAACGATCCGCTCGTCCCCCTGGTCCGGGCTCTCGGGGAAATGACGCGGGGTGACCGGTGAGCTCGAGGAGTTGGCGGGTAGATGTCTCGAGCGTCTGGGCGACCTCCGCCGCGCGTCGCGCAAGCCCCTCGCACTCGTCCGCCGTTTCGTCCAAGACCGAGGTCGCCTGCGTGGCGAGCATGGCGGTCCGCATAGCCGCGGGATCTTGAGTGGCGAGCTCTTCGAGCAACGTGTCGAGAACTTCGAAGTTCGACCGCTCCAGCAGGAGGTCTCTACCCCAGCGCTCACGAAGGGCCTGGCACTGTCGAAGGTCAGGACCGGCGTACTCGGCCGCTCCGCGTGCGTACACGGCGCGCTGGGCGTTCAGCGCCACGGTGGGCACTCCGTCCAGTCCTAGGTCCGCGAGCTGCTCGCGGACATGGGCGGCGTGGTCTCGCACGTCCTTGGCCACACCACGAATGTGGGTGCGGTCCACGCACCGGTCAGGGTCGCCCCAGGCCCGCTCTTTCACGTTCAGCATCGCGATGGCGGGTTTCCCGAGTGCCTTCACGTAGGCAGCGATCTCGCTGAACTCGCCGCGCAATTGGTTGCTGTCGTCAAACGCCAAAACCACGACGTCGGCGACCTCTACCTCGCGTCGAGCGATGTCGGCGAGTTCGGCCGCTCGGCGTCCTTGCGTTCCAGGGGTGTCCTTGACTCGGAGCAGATCGTCGCCCCATCGTTCATCCAGCACGCGATCGGTGTAATCGGTCTGCCCGGGTGAAATGCCCTGACCGTTGCCTCGCACCAGCGCGGTGATGATGCTGGACTTGCCTGCGCCGGTGCGCCCGAAGAGCACCACGTTGAACGACGCCAGGCGTTGCTGCTGCCGGCTGAAGAGCGAATCGAGGTCCTTTCGCGCGTCCTCGAACACCGCGCCGAACTGTTCGGCGACATGCCTGGCCTCGCTCTGCCCCTCGAGCTCCGAAACCTCCACACCGGCCACGGCTGCCGACATTCCCTCAAGCGCGCCGCCAACGACGGCTCGAATCTCGGTGCTTCGAGCTTGTCCGGCTCTTACCGCTGCCTCCAGCGCAGCCCGCCGGCCGCGCTCGCCGTGACCATCCGAAATCGCCTCCATCGCAAGGGCGGAGTCGGTCGCGGCATCGCTCATCTGACGCACCTCAAGCCCATTGCGAACCCTCCGGCAGACCATCGCTGAAAACCAGCAGCTCGATCCGCTCCGGTGTCGTCCCGGCCTCGGCGGCCCACGACGTAGCGAGCGCCAACCACGTCACGTATTCGCGTTCGTCGCGGAGGCAGCGCAAGCGAATGCCGGTGTGCTGCCTCAGCCAGCCCGCGACTACGGAGTCGAGGATCAAGGCGCTCCCGGTGGGATCAGCGAAGTGCAGGAATTTCGTGCCGAAGGCTGTGCCCACCCACGGAAGCTCGTGCGTCACGCAGAGTTCGCGGAAGGCGTCGGTCGTTCTCCCATTCCGAAGCAACGCCCTGGTCGAACTCAGTACCGGCGCTAGACGAGGGTCGGCCAGAGCCTCTCCCAGCCGAAAGGGCCCGTAACCGACTCTCCCATAGCCCCAGACTTGGCTCGCGATGAATACCCCGGTGGCGCCGACATCGTCGTATGACTGCTGATCACAGAATCCGCGCACCGACGCCCGGTCGAGCAAGCCTGGCAATTCGGCAAACACGTCGGCGTGGTCCGGTGCGCGTTCGACCCAGCGATCCGGGGAGAACTCCATGCTCGGCTGCTGCACCGGCTGCTCGGCGTCAAGGCGGACCAAAATCAGCAACCGCTCGGGAATCGTCTCGTTCTGGCCGTCCGTCACATGCTCACCTTCCCACACGCGTCGCGCCCGTCAGTGTCACGGCGAACGTCTCCGGCACCGTGCTGTCAGATCGCCTGATCGCAACCGACCCTCCGCCCCCGATGACTTCGAACGCGATGACCCTGCCCCTCCGTCCGGCCGGTCGCACGTAGTGCGCTGCCGCGTCGTCCGCGGTGCAGCCGAGGTCGGAGGCAGCTGCGTCGAGCTTGAGCAGGACGGGCAACGGCTGGTCCTCGACCTCGGCCGGCCGCTCACCGCGGCGATGGACGAGGACGTCCCCTTGCCGGACATCAGCGGCCTCGGGACGCGCGATCCGTCCTTGCTCGGGATCGTCGTCTCTCACGGTCATCCCGATCACTACGGGCTCGCCAGGGGCATCACCGCCGGCGTTCCCATCTATCTGGGGAAAGCGACGCAGCGCTTGCTCCGCGAGGCGCTGTTCTTCTCTCCCGCCGGAGCCGACCTGCGCTCGGCGGGCCACCTCCAGCACCAGGTCCCCATCGAGCTCGGGCCGTTCACCGTGACGCCCCTAATCGCCGACCACAGCGCGTTCGATGCGTACTCGTTGATTGTCGATGCCGGCGGGCGCCGGCTCCTCTACTCCGGCGACGTGCGCGCCCACGGCCGCAAGCGCTCCTTCGAAGAGCTTGTCAAGCGCCCGCCGGCCAACGTAGATGTGCTGCTGCTCGAGGGGACACGCGTCGGCGACGACGGAACACGGTCGGCGGTCTCCGAGCAGGAGCTCGAGCAGAGGCTCGTCGACCTCATTGGCGAGACGCCAGGCCTGCTCCTGGCTGCGTACTCGCCGCAGAACATTGACCGGCTCGTGACGCTCTATCGCGCCGCGAGGCGCAGCAGTCGCCTGCTCGTGATGGACCTCTACGCCGCGACGATGGCGCGTGCGACGATGCGCGACACGATTCCGCAGGCCGACTGGGACGGCATCCGTGTGTACGTGCCGCAGTCGCAGCGCGTGAAGGTGAAGCAGTCGGGCCAGTTCGACCGGATCGCGGCGGTGCGCGCCAACCGCATCTACGGCGAGGAGCTAGCCGCATCGCCGGACGGGTTCGTACTCACGTTTCGCGGCTCGATGGCCGCAGAACTCGAGCGCGCTGGGTGCCTCCGGGACGCGGCGGTCGCCTGGTCGATGTGGCGCGGGTACCTCGACCGGCCCTCGCGCGCGAGACTCCGCGACTGGCTCGCCCGCCACGGCCTACCGCTGCACCATCTCCATAGCTCGGGGCACGCGAGCGTCGCCGACCTCAAGCGCCTCGCTGAGGCAGTCGGCGGACGGGTGGTCCCGATTCACACAACGCTCCCGAGCGCTTCACTGACCTGTTCTCCGGCGTTGAGCGTCACCGCGACGGAGAGTGGTGGACGGTGTGACGCGGTGTCCTCAACTGTCGCCACGGGCCTATCGCGATGGGTCGCACATGTGGTGTGCGCGAAGCTCGGTTCCGTCGGCCATCCACACCTCCAGGCCGTTCAGCATTTCGCCTTCGTCAGCCAGCGCCCCACGAACATCTCGCATCATGCGGTTCGCGCGCGGCACATCAGCCAGCGGCGCCTTGAGCACGATCACGGGCACCAGGTGAAGCGGGCGCGCGACCGACGTTCCCGACGACGGGAATCCGAGCTGGCGACGTTGCTCAAGCATGTCCTGTAGGTCGGCGGCAGCCTGTGGGCTCTCGTTGACCCAGCGCTGCAGCAGCCGGAGATAGACCGACACCTGCGCTGGTGTCCATCCGACGCCGACGACATCTGATCCGTCCTTCGCCTCGATGACCAAGATGCGCCCGGACACGTCGACGGCGAGCCCGTCGAGCTCGTTCCCAAACCCCTTCTCGATCCCCTTCGTGTAGCCGAGCTTGCTTGCCGCGGCTTTGGCCGATGCGCACGCGCGCGTGATGTAGGTGCGGCGCACATCATCAGACGAGTGCTGAAGCACGCTCTCACGATCCAGCAGTTCGAACCGCTCGGGCCACTGCGACAGTGCAGCCTGAAGCGCACCTTCACTCCGAGTCCACCGCCCTTGTCCCACCTCGCGCTCGGCGACGATGGCCTTCGCGATGTATTCGCCTCGCGCTGAGGTGGCCGCGTTGAGCTCATCCAATGGGCGCGGAGCAGTCCAGCCGGCGAAGTACGGCGCACAGACCGCCTTGAACGTCTTTGTCGTGCGGGGTCCGTCAAGCCAGAATCGATCGCCTCGCTGGTGCAGGCTGATCACTTGCGTGAGTCCGAGGTAGAGCGTCGCGTGTCCCACCCGCTCGCCGGCGTCTCCCGCGAACGCTCGGACATGCAGGTCCAGCATCGGCTCCGTCTTTGCCAACTCGACGAGATCGTGGAACGCGCCGCCCGGCGCGAGTGCTGCTCGAAGCTCCGGCGGACCGACCCTCCGAAACGAGCAGTCAGGTGTCTGAGCTTGCGCCGCCACGTCCACGATCCTCGCGCAAGACCCGGCGGACCACCAGCCGGCGCCGACCACGGGTGCGAGACTCCGTCGCGCGGCGTCAGATCCCCTTCGCGCGCCCGACCACTTTCACATGCTTGCGCTTGCCGACGGCACCCTGGTCCTCGCGGCCACTGACCTCACCAGCCACCTCGCGTGCGCGCACCTGACGCAGCAGCGACTGGGTGTCGTTCGCGGTGAGCGCTCCAAGCCGCGTCCCGCCGATGATCCGCACGCCGAGCTGATCCGGGAGCGCGGCCAGCGTCACGAGGATGAGCAACTGGTCCGGCTCAGCGCCGAGTGCGGCGGGCATGTCGACCTCTCGACCGAGAATGCTCCCTATTCGCGCGAGGAGCTCGAGCTCGCCGCGGCTGCGACCACCGCCGCGATGCGCGACGGCACCCCGCTGATCTATCAGGCGCAGTTCTTCGACGGTCGCTGGCAAGGGCGCGCCGACTTCCTGCGGCGCATCGACGAGCCGTCGGCGCCGGGCGCGCACGCCTATGAGGTGCTCGACACGAAGCTCGCCAAGCAGATCAAGCCCACGGTCGTTCATCAGCTGAGCCTTTACAACCGGATGCTCACCGAGGTCCAGGGATTCGACGCGCGCTATGCGCACGTGGTGCTGGGCACTGGCGAGATCGAGACGATCGATCTCACGCGCTACGCCGCGCTGCACCGCCGTGTCTCACTGCGCCTGGAGGAGGTTGCCGCGGCCCCGGCGATCGCCACCTATCCAGAGCCCGTATCGCACTGCGCGATCTGTTCGCTGGCCGACGAGTGCCGCCAACGGCTGATCGCCGACGATCACCTCAGCCTCGTCGCCGGCGCGCGACGCGATCAGCGCGAGCGCCTCGTCGACGGCGGCATCCCCACCATGCAGGCGCTCGCGACGACCGAGCACGTCGACGCGATGCCGTTGCGGCCCGAGCGCTATGACCTGCTCCACCACCAAGCCGACCTGCAGGTGCGGTCACGCGACAGCGGCGAGCCCCTGCATCGCCACCTTGAGCCCAAACGCGCATCCGGATACGCGCTGCTCCCCGAACCCAGCCCAGGCGACGTCTTCTTCGACCTCGAGGGCGACCCGTACGTCGGCGACGAAGGCATCGAGTACCTCTGGGGATGGTGGACCGCACAGGCCACCTACGAGTGCGCGTGGGCCCACGACCTCGATGCCGAGAAGGCCGCGTTCGAGCTGTTCATCGATCGCGTCGTCGCGCTGCGCGCCGAGCACCCCGGCATGCACGTCTTCCACTACGCACCGCATGAGCTGTCCAAGCTGCGTTCGCTGTCGGTCAAGTACGCCACCCGCGAGGCGGAGGTCGATGACCTCCTGCGCGACGACGTGCTCGTTGATCTCTACGCCGTCGTGCGGCAGGGACTCCAGGTCGGCGAGGACAGCTACTCGCTCAAGAAGCTCGAGCGCCACCACGACTTCATCCGGCTGGAGAAGCGCGTGCGCGAAGGCGGCGGGTCGATCATCACCTACGAGACGTGGCTGGAGACCGGCGACGACAAGCTGCTGGTAGCCATCCGCGCCTACAACGAGGAGGACTGCACCTCGACCCTGTCGCTGCGCGCCTGGCTGCTGCACACGATGCGCCCCGCCGCCGAGGCGCAGTTCAGCGTCGACTTCGACGACCTCCGCGAGCCGGAGCCCGAGGAGGAGCACGGCCCGCCGAAGTGGATGCCCGATGCCCTGGAGCTGATCGAGCCGTTGATCGGAGGATTGCCGGCACACGCTGATGAGGACGACGCCCAGCAGGCCGAGCGACGACTGCTCTCGCACCTCCTGCTCTACCACTGGCGCGAAGGGAAGCCGACGTGGTGGCGCTACTTCGATCTACGCGATCAGCCGCTGGATGAGTTGCTCGACGACCGTGACGCCATCGCGTACCTCGAACCCGACCTCGCCCATCCGCCCGTCCCGTTCAAGCGGTCGCTGGATTACAGCTTCACGTTCCCTATTCAGGAGTTCCGGCTCAAGCCCGGCGAGGCGGATGACCCCACGACCGATGAGAACTACAACGTCGTCGCGGTGGAGGAGAACCGAGTCGTCATCCGTCGCGGGTCGACGCGCCCTGCTCCGACGCCTGTCGCGCTCGTCGATGCCACCGTCATCCCGGTCGCGGTGCTTCGCGAAGCGGTGATGGCGCTCGCCACCGCGCTACTCGCCGGCGAGGACAAGTTCCAGGCCGTCCGAGCCCTGCTGCGTCGTGATCCGCCCGCGCTCGCTTCGGGACAGCTCGGCGAGGACATCGACACGCTGGTTTCCGCGACGCTTGGCCTCGATCACTCGGTCCTGCCGGTCCAGGGGCCGCCTGGCACCGGCAAGACCTTCCGTGGCGCGCGCATGATCGTTGCGGCGCTCGCGGCGGGTCGCCGCGTCGGCATCACCGCGCCCAGCCACGCCGCGGTCCAGAACCTGCTCGCCGACGTTGAGCGCTGCGCGCATGAGCAGCGCCGGACGTTCACCGGGATCTACAAGGGCGAGGGCTACGACAGCCCGCACGACCTCGTCGACGAGTGCGATGAAAATGACGACGTCACCGACGAGCACCAGCTCGTGGCCGGCACGGCGTGGCTCTTCGCCCGCGACCAGCACCGCGATGGCTTCGATCTCCTGTTCATCGACGAGGCCGGCCAGTTCGCGCTCGCAGACGCGGCCGCCGTCGGGCTGGCCGCTAAGAACCTCGTGCTGCTCGGCGACCCGCAGCAGCTGCCGCAGGTCACCCAGTCAGACCACCCGGGCGACTCGGGCAGATCCGTCCTTGAGCACATCCTCGACGGTGAGCGGACGATCCCTCCGGGCCGTGGAGTCCTGCTCACCGAGACGTGGCGGATGCACCCCGACGTGTGCGCCTACGTGTCCGAGCGCAGCTACGACGGTCGCCTGCATTCACGCGACGCCTGCGCTCACCGACTCATCACCGCGCCCCAGGGCGCCCTCACCGGCAGCGGCCTGCGCGCCATCGCCGTCGAACACGCCGGCCGAAGCCAGGCCAGCCCCGAAGAGGCAGCCACGATCGCCGCCGCCTGCTCAGACCTGCTGGCGGGCGCCGCCGTCACCGACGACGACGGCAAGACGCGCGCCCTCGTGGAGCCCGACATCCTCATCGTCGCGCCGTACAACCTCGCGGTGCACTGCATCCGTGAGCATTTGCCCGCCGGAGTGCGCGTCGGCACCGTCGACCGCTTCCAGGGCCAGCAAGCACCCGTAGTCTTCTACGCGATGACCTGCTCGGCCGGTGAGGACGTCCCGCGCGGCGTCGACTTCCTCTTCGACGCGCACCGATTCAACGTCGCGGTCTCCCGTGCTCAGTGCCTCGCCGTCCTGGTCCACAGCCCGCGACTGCTCGACACCGATTGCAACTCGCTGGAGACGATGGCGCTCGTCGATGGCGCCTGCCGTTACCTCGAGCTCGCATCCGGCCTCCATCCCCTATGAAAAGAGCGCATCGTGACGGCTGACGATCTCATTCGGTCGATCTGCGATCAAAACCTCGCCGTCTACCGGGCGAGCCCGATCCGCCTGCGCGAAGACGTCGGACAGGAAGCGGAGATTGCCCATGACTACCGCGGGCGCATCGTCTATGAGCTACTTCAGAACGCGGACGATGCGATGGCCGACAACCCCGGCACGCATGACGCGATCTTCGTTCGCCTGACTGACACCGACCTCTGGGTCGGCAACTCCGGCCGGCCACTCGACGACGACGACGTCCGCGGCCTGTGCGGAATCGGAGCCAGCAGCAAGGGCGGAGCCGTCAATCGCAAGCGCGCCTCGATCGGCCACAAGGGCATGGGGTTCAAGTCGGTCCTGGAGATCACCGACGCTCCCGAAGTCATCTCGGAGACCTACGCGTTTCGCCTGGGTCGACATCTCGCCACTGAACCGGTGAGCGCCCTCATGCGCGAGATCGGCGAGCCGGTACCTGCGCGCGTGCCCGCGATGCGCTTTCCGGCCACGCTCGATGACCTGTCCGCGGAGTGGGAGCAGGCGAAATCAGCTGGTGTCCGGACGCTCTTCCGCTTCCCACTCCGAGCCGACCTCGGGCCCGACCAGCGCAGCAAGCTGGCCGACCGGCTCATTGATCTGCCGGTGACGGCTATCTTGTTCCTCAAGCACCTCGAACGTATCGATGTCGAGGTCGACACGGAGGACCGCGCCGAGACATTCCGCTGGGCGATCACCCGCACCCTGGACGACGGTCGCGAGTGGACGCCCGTTGCCGGCCTCTCGAAGACCGGGCTCTACCGCGTGGACGTCGCTGCCCATCACGCAGACGATCGCTCCTTCCTGGTCGCTCACGACGACGACCTTGAGATCAGCGACCACCGCGGCGGACTCGACGAGTATGCCTGGAGCGGCGTCGAGCTCAGTGAGGTCTCGGTTGCCGTTCGGCTCCATGACCAGCGGCCCGTCGAGGTCGAGCAGGCCGCCCGGGTCCTGCATGTCTTCCTGCCAACGGGCGAGACCTGCCCGTACCCAATCGTGATCAACGGGGCCTTCAGCGCAGACCTGTCGCGACAGGAAGTCCGCGTGTCGCCCGACCCAGACGACTACAACGGCTGGCTGCTTGCCGAGGCAGCACGCGTCTTCGCCCGCAGCCTCGCGCCTGCGCTGCTCGACCTCGGCGCGACGGACCGAGAAGTGCTCAGCCTCCTCGACCGTGGCGCGGCCGAGCCAGGGGACGCCGCCGCGACGCGGACGGGTCAGGTCCTGGTGGACGCGATGCGTGCTGCGTTTGCGGATGCCGCCTTGGTCCCAACCCCGTCCAACACTCGCCGGTCTCTGGCCGAGATCGTCGTACCTCCGCTCGCCGATGACTCCGAAGCCGGAAGCATGTTCCGAGCCCTGCTGGCCGACGACGCCGGCTTCGACGACCGGGTCTTCCCTGAACCCGAGCTCTGCGCGGGGCGCGCCGCGTTCGTACTGGTCGATCATGGCGCCGCCGCGCTGGACGTCTCAGCGGCACCTGGCCTGCTCGCACACGCGGACCTGTCGGACGTCGACCTCGAGCTGCACGAGTCCGAGCTCGTCTTCGTCGACCCGGTGCTGCACACGCTCGAACGGATGTGGAGGGGACTGTCGCCATATGAGCGCGCCGAGTTTGAGACTGCCGTACGCGGGGCCGAGCTGTTCCCGACCGATGGCGACACCGCCGGCGAACTGCGCCGCGTCTCCGTCGCCGAGCGCGACTGCTTCTACCCACCCCGCGCACTCAGTGGAGCCATCCCGCTCGAGGGGCTCTGTTTCCTGTCTCGCGACCTCTGTTGGGGCGACCTCGTACGCAAGCAGCGTCAAGAGGTCCTGCAGGGCCAGCTTGCGGTCTGGCAGGCGCTCTTCGGCGTCCGCGACTTCAAGTTCCCAGACGTGATGCGCAGCAGCGTCCTTCCAGCTCTGACGCTGCCCGACGAGGGCGGCCGCCCTCAGGAATGGGACTCTCTGCGCCGCACCGAGGTGGTAGCCGCGGTCTGCCAGCTCTCAGGCCGGACCCCGAATCCCAGTGCGCCGCTGCCCTACGAGCGCCTCGGCCCGAACCGCGCCCTATTCAACCTGGCGCGCCTTCCCGTCCCCTGTCGTCCCGACGCCTCGGGGGAGCTGACGTGGCAACCGGCATACCGCGTGTACTTTGGCAAGGACTGGATCGCGGACGCGTCTGTCGAGGTCGTTTCCGACGCGATAATCAGCACCGGTCAGGAGCCGCCCGAGGTGCCATTCCTTGCCAGTCCTGCGCTGCTCGTTCCGCTCCTCGAACATTATGAGCATCTGCGTAAGACCGTGGAGGAGGAGGAGGAGCCTGCCGATGCAGCGGGAAACGATGAGGTCAACATCGACGAGGACGACGAGCAAGCCCTCGATACCGACCATCGCGAGCGGTGGATCTCCTTTCTCACCTGGCTCGGCGTCAATCACGCCCTCCGTCCGGTGCATTTCTCTGACGTCGAGGACCGCCAGTCGGGCTGGCTGACGACCAAGGACCTCAGCCGACCGACTGGCTGGGCCTTCAAGACGCTCGATGCCGAGGTTTGGTCGGGGTACGTCACGAAAGTTCGTGCCGACCCCAAACTCGACCGCGCCACCGACCAGGCGACCGCGTACTTCTACGAGCTGCACGATCTCGAGTTTCTCGCGCAGATCCTCGGAGCTGTTGCCACCGACGCCGACTGCACCAGCGCGAAGGCGCTGCTGACACATCTCGTCGAAAACTGGCCCCAACTTCAGCGCTTTGGCCTGGACCCCGTTGTGGCGTTGACAGTTAGCTGACTGAGATCGCTCGGACGGGCGAGGAGGGGCGGAGCCCCGACGAGGCCGTCCGAGGCGACTTC
>JAABUR0100003063.1_pt1 | contig 23982 bp, 26 predicted proteins | sample 5560091 | NCBI WGS metagenome assembly JAABUR01 (sample SAMN10711879, study PRJNA513375) | rock metagenome | isolation source: Antarctica rocks | place: Antarctica: Victoria Land, University Valley sud
TCGGGATGTACGCCCTCCGGACCGGCTTCGCCCTGTAGCTCCCGCGATGAACCCGCTCGTGCAGATCCCGGAGGTTGGCCTCCAAGTCCTGCCCGTAGGCTCGCCACGTCACGCCGTCCACCCCCGCCGCGGCCTTCGGGCGCAAAGCCCGATAGGCCGCCCGAAGGCGATCGACGCTGACGTGGTGCAGGAGCGCGGTGAACTGTGCGTCCTTATGCTTCGCTGCGATTCGGCGCACGCGATCCAGCGCACTTGGCGCGCCTTGCCCGGCTCTGAGTCCGGAGCGCGTTTTGCTGGCCGCGTTCCCTTCGGGCAGCCCCCTTTCCTCCACCACCTCCGTCACCGGCAAACCGGTGTTGTTCGGCGGCTTCGCAGGTACTACGGGGCTGTCAGACTTCTCGTGGTCGTTCATCGAGGGATTACCGCCTCAGCGTTCCCCCCGCGGCCCGGCACCAGCCGATATGCCACCCCGCGAGCCGCAATGGGCGGGGCATCATCAACGGGGACGGGCGACCACGAGACCTCCCGGTTCTCGCACGCGGAGATTCCATGCATGCACAGGTTCTTCGACCGCGCGGGGTCCGCCGACGGCTCGCGAAAGCGCCGCCAGCGATGTTGCCTTCCGCCAACTACAACGACGTCGGCACCCACGGAGAGTTGATTTCGCGGCTCAATAGCCCAGCCTGCACGTACCCCTATCAACGCTTCACCTGCGCCCTCACGAACGCCGACGCATGACTCGGGGCCACTGCGGGTCGCTACTCCTTCAGTGTCGGACTCTCTCATTCCTTTCTCCGCGCCGGTTTATCCCGGCGATTCTGTAGGTCCACTTGAACGGCTTGGCGGTCTGGTTGTAGGTCTCGATGTAGGCGAGCATCTGCTCGGCGAGGTCGGTTTCGCTGGTGAAGGTCCCGTGCTTGAGCAGCCGGCGCCAGAGGATCGAGAAGAAGATCTCGATCTGGTCTGAGACCGCCACGATCTGCTGCCCTTGGCCTGGATTCCCGTCTTCTCATCCAGGGAGACGACCAGCACGTTCTCGGGCGGATCGACGTACAGGCCGCACACCTCGCCGCAGCGTTCCTCAAACTCGGGAGAAGTCGCTCAAGTAGGAATCCGTATACTGAAAGTATGAACGCCAAAGTGTCCGAGAAGGGCCAGGTGACCATCCCGAAGAAGGTGCGCGATCGGCTGGGCATCCGCCCGGGACAGGTGCTCGATTTCGCTGCCGAAGACGGGCGCCTGACCGCGGTCAAGACCAATCCGGAGAGCCCAGTCGAGGCGGTCTACGGAATACTGGGGCGGAGCATCGATACCGACGCGCTCGTATCCCGACTGCGCGGGGAGCCCGACGCGGCCTGATCACCGCGGTTGACACCAACGTCCTGAGCGACGTTTTCGGCGCCGATTCGCGCTTCGGACCCACCTCCCGCGACGCCCTGGGGCGCTGCCTGGCCGAGGGCGCGGTTCTCGCGTGTGAGGTGGTGTGGGCGGAGGTGGCCGCCGCCTTCCCGAGCCCGCTCGACGCTGCCGCGGCCATGCAACTCCTCACGGTCGCCTTAAGTTCCCTAAACCAAGCCGGCGCCCTGATTGCGGGCGCGGTGTTCGCGCAGTACCACCGCGGCGGTGGCCGACGCGACCGAGTGGTGGCCGACTTCCTGGTCGGAGGGCACGCCCTGGTTCAGGCCGACCGGTTGTTGACCCGCGACCGGGGCTTCTACCGCAGCTACTTCGCTGAGCTTGAGGTGATTGATCCGAGTCCGTGATCGCCTTCTTGTCCGGGCCGTGATCGTGGCGCGGTCGAGCAGCGGTCGCAGGCGAGTTCTGCGACGCCCGCCCGCCCGCCCGAGCGGAGCGGCGGGGCGCGGCGGGGCCCGGCGCGGCGCGGCGTGGCCCGGCGCGGCGCGCCCGGCGCGGCGGCGGGCACCGGGCGAGAAAGGCCGGGGGTCGGAGGCAACGCCCGCGTGGACCTGCGCAGCGTCCCGCCAGCCACGGGTCGCGGGAGGCGGCGGGACGATACGCATGGTGGTCATGCGCTCCATCCCAGCGCCTCGTCTGGCCCAGGCGAGTGGGACGGAGCGCATGAGCTGCCGCGCCGCGCGCCCCCCCGCAGCCCCCCACCCGCTCCGCGCGCCCTCAGCCCCCCACCCGCTCGGCGGCGCGCAGCCCCCCGCGCGACCACAGGGCCATGAGCACAACCGCGGCCGCCAGGACGGCCAGGCTGACCCCGATCGAAGCCGGCTCCCCGGCGATGAAGCCGCGGCCGGCCGCGAGCAGGGGCGTTATCGGGTTGATCCTCGCGGCGGTGGAGATCCAGCCGGTCAGGAGCTTCTCGGGCACATAGACCGGGGCCAGGAAGAGCAGGGTGAAGACGGGGATCTGCATCAGCGACCCCGCCTGGATGGTCCGCAGGCGCATGGCCACGCCGCAGGCCCAGAGGGTGGCCACCAGGCTGATCAGCAGGGTGAGCCAGACGAGGCCGAGCACGTCGACCCCGTCGCCGAGCACCCGCATCCCACCGATCAGGCCGCCGACGGTCACCACGGCCGCCGTGAACAGGCTGCGCACCATGGCCGAGAGCGCATAGCCGGCGACGATGCCGCTGCGCCGCGGAGCAGCCAGCAGCAGCCGGCGGCCGAAGCCGACCTCGAAGTCCCGGGCGATGGCAAAGCCGGTGAACACGCCGCCGAAGGCCGCGCTCTGCTCGAGCACGAAGACGTACTGAAACGACGTGTAGCCCGCCCTGAAGCCAAAGCCGGGAACCGAGCCCAGCGACGACAGGCCACCGGCGAAGGCCACCAGGAAGAACAGGGGGAACACCAGCGAGGGGACCAGCACCGCCGGGTTGACGAAGGAGTTGTGCAGCGAGCGCCAGGCGACGCCGCGGGTCACCATCCAGAAGCGGGACGCGCTCACGTCCGCGTCAGCCTTCCGGGCAGCAGCCGCGCCGCGCCGGTGAGCGCGAGCACGGCCAGGGCGGCGGCCAGCCCGAAGGCGAGGGCCAGGGCCCGGCCGTCCCAGCCGGTGATGACCAGCGAGCGGTACCCCTCGATGAAGTAGGACACCGGGTTGTAGGTGGCGATCTCACGGAACCAGTCGGTCCTGATCAGGTTGCGCGGCAGATTCGAGGAGGAGAGGAAGACCAGCACGAAGAGCACGGGGAAGAACCCCTGCACGGCCTCGCTGGAGCCCAGCCAGAGCGCGATCAGCGCCCCCAGCGAGGCGAAGGCGAAGGCCAGCAGCACCGCGAGGGCGAGCAGGACGACGGCGCCGGCCACGCCGGTGGCCAGATGAACCCCGAGGGCCACCCCGACCACCAGGTAGACGACGCCGGCCAGGGCGCCGACGACGACCTGGGCGCCGATCTGCCCGGCCAGCAGGGCCGGAGCGCGCAGTGGCGTCAGCGCCAGGCGGTTGAAGAAGCCGCTCTCGATGTCGACGGCCAGGTCGGTGCCGGCGTTGATCGAGGCGAACAGCGCCCCCTGCAGGAAGGGCACGGCCAGGGCGAAGGCGAGATAGGAGTGGGTGGGAAATCCCGGAATCCGCGTGGCCGGCGTCAGGCCGCCGGCGTTGACCGCGAGGAGGATGAGCGGGAACACCAGGGGAAAGACCACCTGCCCGGGCTGGCGCAGCGTCCGGCGCACCGAGCGCCGGCCCAGGGCGACGACCTGCCCGGCGACCTCAGCGACCACGCGCGCCGCGCCTGCCCCGCCGGCGCCCGCCGCCGTCTGTCGCGTCGTCGGTTGCGCCGTCGGCGTCAGCGACGCCCGTCGCAGCGGGTCCCTCGCCCGCGCCCTCCAGCTTGCGACCCGTCTCAGCCAGGAAGACGTCATCGAGCGTCGGCGCGTGGAGCGACAGCGTGCGCAGGTGCACGTCGGCCCGGTCCAGGGCCCGCACCACGTCGGCAAGCTGGGCCTCCCCCCCGGGCAGCGCCACCGAGACGGCACCGTCGGAGAGGCTCGTGCACGCGCCGAAGGCCTGCAGCGCCTCACCGAGGCGGCCCCGGTCGGCATCGTCGGCGGGGGTGACCTCCACCGTGGGGCGCCCGACCCGGGCCTTGAGCTCGGCCGTCGTCCCCTCGGCGACGATCCGGCCCCGGTCGATGATCCCCACCCGCTCGGCGAGGACATCGGCCTCCTCGAGGTACTGGGTGGTGAGAAAGACGGTCATCCCCTCCTCGCGAGCGAGCCGGGCCACCTCGTCCCACAGGGCAGTGCGGCTCTGGGGATCCAGACCCGTGGTCGGCTCGTCGAGGAAGAGGATCCGCGGTCCGTGCACGAGGGCCAGGGCCAGATCGAGGCGCCGCTTCATCCCGCCCGAGTAGCCGCCCACCCGGCGATCGGCGGCGTCGGTCAGGCCCACGCGCTCCAGCAGGTCATCGGCCCGGCGCTCGCGCTCGGCCCGAGCGGCGATCCCCTGCAGCGTGGCCTGGAGGCGGAGGTGCTCGCGACCGGTGAGCAGTGGGTCCAGGGCCACGTCCTGGAGCGCAGCACCGATGAGGCCGCGCACCTCGGCACCCTGACGGGCGATGTCGAAGCCTCCCACGCGCGCGTGGCCGGCGGTCGGGGGCAGCAGGGTGGTGAGCACGAGCACGGTCGTCGACTTGCCGGCGCCGTTGGGCCCCAGGAAGCCGTAGATCTCGCCCGGCGCGACGTGGAGGTCGATGCCGTCGACCGCCCGCACGTCCTTGAACTCGCGCACGAGCCCCTCGACCTCGATGCCCCGGGGCTCGTTCACGGCCGGAGAGGGTAGGGGGTCGCTGGTGGGGCTCAGCCCGGAACGCCGGTGGGCGGCAACGTCCGAGCGCGGCGAGCGCCGAAGCCGGCCAGCAGGGCGACGGGAACAGCGGCGGCCACGGCGAAGCCGCCCGCCGAGAGCTGGGTGCCGACCACGGCCAGCGCGACGAGCAGCGCGCCGACCCCGAGCCGCGCCCAGAGCACCGGGGCGCGTCCGTCGCGGGAGAGCGCGAACTGGATCGCGCTCATGCCGGCCAGATAGACAGCGGTGCCCAGCGACACCAGCCACACCGTCGCGCCGGGCATCTGCCCGTGGGCCGCGCCCCCGACCAGCAGCTGGATTCCCGCAGACTGGACGACGATCCCGCAGACGACGGGGAAGTGCCCGTAGGAGTAGACGTCGCGCGCCGCGACGCCGATGGCCTCGTGCTCGGCGATGGCGTTGCCCACGACGAGCGCCGCCCGGTCGAAGTACGTCCACCAGATGCTGGCCACCAGCGCGAAGCCACAGACAGCGGCCAGGATCGCCGCCCCGCCGGCCACCGGGCCCACGGCCGAGCCCACCGTCACCACCCCCTCGCCCAGGACGATGATCACGAACAGACCGAAGCGCTCGGGCAGATGGGCGGCGTCGATCGGCGCCCGCGCCAGCCGCGCGCCAAAGCGCACCGGGGCGCCCAGCTCCACGATCATGGCCAGGGCCCACACCACGTAGCGCAGAGGTGCCGGCACCAGCGACGAGGCGAGCCACAGGGCCGCCCCTACCGCGAAGGCACTCCCCAGGGCGGCGGCGACCGCGCGCTGGTCCCCCTCGTGACCCCGGGCGGCACGCACGTACATGACGACGAGCACGGCGCGGACGGCCCCGTAGGCCACGGCCAGCCCGGCCGTCCGCCCGGCGAAGGCGGCCGGAAGCTCGACGGCCATGACCAGGCTGGCGAACATGGCGCCCAGGACCAGCAGCCGGGCGAAGACGGTCTCGTGGTCGAAGCGGCTGAGGAAGAAGACGAAGCCGACCCACGCCCACCACACGGGGACGAAGAGCCCGAGGAAGGTTGCCGCGCCGCTGAGGCTGGGGTGGACGACGAGGCCGCGGCCGAGCTGGGCGACGGCCAGAACGAACACCAGGTCAAAGAAGACCTCCAGCCACGACGCGCGGCGACCGCCCTCCGACGGCTGAAGGTCCGAGTGGCTCAGACGATCTCCGCCAGGGGGCGTGGGCCGGGGCCGATGTACTTGGCCGTCGGGCGGATCAGGCGTCCCTCACGCTTCTGCTCGAGGATGTGGGCCGACCAGCCGGCCGTCCGCGCGCAGGTGAACAGGGGGGTGAACAGGTGGGAGGGGACGTCGGCCAGGTCGAGTACGACCGCCGACCAGAACTCGACGTTGGTGGCCAGCACGCGGTCGGGCTTGCGGGCATGCAGCTCGGCCAGCGCTGCCTTCTCCAGGGCCTCGGCGACCTCGAAGCGGGGCGACCCCAGCTCCTGGCAGGTCCCGCGCAGGACCCGGGCGCGCGGATCCTCGGCCCGGTAGACGCGATGCCCGAAGCCCATGAGCCGCTCGCCGCGGTCGAGCGCCTGCTTCACCCACCGCTCGGCGTCACCGAGCTGCTCGACCTCGTCGAGCATCCGCAGTACCCGCGATGGCGCGCCGCCGTGGAGGGGACCGCTGAGCGCGCCCACAGCCGATGACAGCGCCGCCGCGCAATCCGCGCCGGTGGAGGCCACGACGCGGGCGGTGAAGGTCGAGGCGTTCATTCCGTGCTCGGCGGCGGAGATCCAGTAGGCGTCGATCGCCTTGACGTGATCGGGATTGGCCTCGCCCCGCCAGCGGATCACGAAGCGCTCGGGGATGCTCGCCCCGGCGTCCACCTCCTGCTGGGGGACCGGAGGGCGGGCGGGGCCCCGGGCTGACTGGGCCACGAAGGAGAGGGCCATCACCGAGGCACGGGCCAGGTCATCGCGCGCCTGGCGATCGGAGATGTCGATGAGCTGGCGCATGTTCCACTCGGGGGCGAGCATGGCCAGGGCGGACTGCACGTCGACCCGGGCATTGCCCGAGCGGACGGTCAGCGGATGGGGCTCAGCCGGCGGCAGCCCGGGCGCGAAGGCGCCGTCCACCAGCAGCCCCCAGACCTTCTCGAAGGGGACGTGACCGACCAGATCCTCGATGTCGACACCGCGGTAGCGCAGGGCACTCCCCGCCTTGTCGGGCTCGGCGATCTCGGTGGCGAAGGCGACGACACCCTCGAGACCCGACTGTACCTCTCCGTTCTGGCTCATCAGCGTCTCCCTGGCGGTGGGTGGGAGCGCCGAGGATAGGTCGCAGCCCCCTGGCGCCGGAGCCATCGGGCGGGGGCATAGGCTCCCGGTGCCGGCGCGCGCGCCGGATGGCCACCAATTCTTCCCCATCCAGGAGCCGCCGTGTCCGGTCCAGGAGCCCTGCTCACCCGTCCCGCCCGCGAGCTTGGCGATCTCGTCCGCGCGGGGGAGATCAGCGCCCGGGAGCTGGTGGCGGCGTCGCTGGAGCAGATCGAGGCGCTCAACGGCGAGCTCAACGCGTTCACGCTCGTGGACGGGGAGCGTGCGCTGCGCGCCGCGGCGGCCATCGGGGCCGACGATCCACGTCCGTTCGCCGGCGTCCCGATCGCCGTCAAGGACCTCTTCACCCCGGTGGCCGGGCTCCGGCAGGCGCAGGGATCGGACATCATGGGCGACCGGGTCGTCGCCGACACCGACGCCACGGTGGTTCGGCGACTGCGCGAGGCCGGCTTGATCATCGTGGGGCTCACCAGCTCGCCTGAGTTCGGCATCCTCCCGGTCACCGAGCCACGGCGCTTCGGGCCCACGCGCAACCCCTGGGACCTCGAGCGCACGCCCGGTGGCTCCTCGGGCGGCACCGGAGCCGCGGTGGCGGCGGGACTCGTTCCCCTCGGCCACGGCAGCGACGGCGGTGGCTCGCTGCGCATCCCGGCAGCGTGCTGCGGGCTGGTGGGGCTCAAGCCGAGCCGGGGCCGGATCTCCCACGCGCCGATGCTGGGCGACTCGTTCCTGGTAAGTCCCGGCGTGCTGACCCGGACGGTCGCCGACACCGCGACGGCGCTCGACGCCCTGGCCGGCTACGAGCCCGGCGATGCCACCTGGGCGCCCCCGCCCGCGGCTGCGTTCGCCGCGGCGGCGGCCGCCGAGCCCGGGCGCCTGCGGGTGGCGGTCCTGCGCGACTCGCCGCTCGGCCAGGCGCTGGACCCGGCCTGCGTGGCGGCCGTGGATCGCGCCGCCGAGCTGCTGGGCTCCCTCGGTCACGAGCTGGTGGATGCCCCCGCCTTCACCCAGGGCGCCGGGCTGCTGCCCGTGTTCACCGCGCTGTGGGCCGCGCAGGTGGGGGGCTCGGTCGCCTTCTCGGGGATGATGGCCGGACGCGAGGTGACCGAGGAGAGCGTCGAGCCGCTGTCGTGGGCGCTGTATGAGCAGGGGCGCCGGACCACGGCGATCGAGCTGGGCGGCGCCATGGTCACCCTGCAGGCGGTCGCGCGGGCGTTCGTGCGCGAGTTCCTCGCCTTCGACGTGCTGCTCTGTCCCGCCCTCGGGCAACGACCGGTGCGCATCGGCGAGATCGACGCGTGCTCGGCGAACCCGATGGAGGACTTCGCCCGCTCGGCCGACTTCACGCCGTTCACGGCGCTGTGGAACGTCTCGGGCCAGCCCGCCGTCTCGCTCCCGCTGTTCCACGGCGACGACGGCCTGCCCCTGGCCGTCCAGCTCGTGGGCCGGCCGGCCGACGAGGCGACGCTGCTGTCGCTCGCCGCCCAGCTCGAGACGGCCGAGCCGTGGGCGCAGCGGCTGTCGCCCCTGGCCGTCGGCGTGGACCCCGCGCGGTAGCGGCTGCCGGCCGAGGCGCGGCAGGCGGCTCACGCGCTGCCCAGCACCGCCGCCATGCGCCGGGGCGTCACCCCCAGGGCCTCGGCGTCGGCGGTGCCCGAGCCCGAGATCATGTCGACGCAGAGCAGGTCGAGCTGCTCGGGGGTCAGCGGGGTGGTCGGCCCGGCACCGAGGGCAAAGGCACGCAGCCCGGCCCGAACGAGGGTGACCGGCAGGCGGACCAACCGCCGGGGGCGCCGCGCGGCGGCGAGCACCTGCTCGGCCACCGCCGCCTGGGTGAGGGTCTCGGGCCCGGCCAGCTCGACCCGCGCCGGTGCGGCCGAGCCGGCCTGCAGCAGGGCCATGAGGCAGTCGGCGACGTCGTCGGCCCAGATCGGCTGGACGAGCGCGCGGCCACGCCCGGGCAGGGGAACCACCGGTAGCCAGGAGAGGCGCTCCAGCGTGGTCAGCAGCCGGTCGCCGGGCGCGTAGACCAGCGACGGGGCCACGACGGAGTGGGGCAGCTCGGCGCTGGCCACCGCACGTTCGGCCAGCGCCTTGGAACGCAGGAAGCGGACAGGGTGATAGGGCGACGCGCCGAGCGCCGAGAAGAAGATGAAGCGCCCGACGCCGACGCGCTCGGCCGCCTGCAGCATCGACCAGGTGGCCAGGCCGTTGAGCTCCTCGATGCAGGCGCGGGGCTGCTCACGGGCCGAAGCGCCGAGGTGAACGACGGTGTCGACGCCCCGCAGGGCGTGGCGGAAGGAGGAGGGGTCGGCCAGATCACCGAGGGCGATCTGCACGCGCACGCGCTCGGCCCCGAGTCGCCGGGGATCGCGGACCAGGCAGCGGACAGGCTCACCGGCGACGGTCAGGCGCCGCAGCAGGGCCGACCCGATGCGGCCGGTGGCGCCGGTCAGCAGCAGCACGACAGCGGCGAAGCGTAGCGGGGCCCGGCGGCGCAAGAGGGTTTGGGCGGCGCGCCTAGAATGCGCCGTTCTCCACGCCCCGACCCCTCTCGAGAGCTTTCAATGGCTTATGTGATCGCAGAGCCCTGCATCGGCACCAAGGACAACTCGTGCGTCGAGGTCTGCCCGGTCGACTGCATCCACCCCACCCCGGACGAGCCCGGCTACGAGGAGGCCGAGATGCTCTTCATCGACCCGGAGGAGTGCATCGACTGCGACGCCTGCGTCGAGGCCTGCCCGGTGGATGCCTGCTTCGCCGAGGACCAGCTCCCCGACGAGTGGTCGAGCTACTCGCAGCGCAACGCCGACTACTTCAAGAAGGCCTGAGCCGGGCGGGGAAGGCGCGCCCGCCATCGCGTGGCGGGACTGCTCTCACGCCATGGGCAGCGACATGCCCGCCGGCGCGGGAGCTGCCGCCGCCAGTGGTGGGCCGCTGGGCTCCTGCAGAACCGGCAGCTCCACGGGCGAGAGGGCGATCAGGCCACGAGCAGCCTGATGGATGGCCTGTGACGCGGGATCGTCGGGGTCGGCCAGGACCAGCGGCAGCCCGGCGTCGGCGTGCTGGCGCAAGGGCATGGTCAGGGGCACCGTCCCGAGCAGGGGAACATCGAGCTCGTCGGCCAGGGCCTGCCCACCGCCCTCGCCGAAGATGGCGAAGCGCTCCCCGCCGGGGGTGACGAAGCCCGACATGTTCTCGATGATGCCGGCGATCTCCAGCGAGACCTTGTGCGCCATCTCGGCCGAGCGCCGGGCCACCTTCTGGGCGGCGGGCTGCGGGGTGGTGACGATGACGAACTTGGCCTGGGGCAGCAGCTGGGCCAGCGTCATCGAGACGTCCCCCGTCCCGGGCGGCAGGTCGAGCAGGAGGTAGTCCAGCTCGCCCCAGTCGACGTCCTCGAGGAACTGGGTAAGGGCCTTGTGCAGCATCGGGCCGCGCCAGACCACGGCGGCGTCCTCCTGGAGGAAGAAGCCGATCGACATGATCTTCATGCCGTGGGCGTGGCGGGGGACGATCTTGCGCTCGGGCGAGACACCTGGACGCTGGGCTCCGAGGCCCACCATGCGGGGGATGGAGTAGCCCCAGACGTCGCAGTCGGCGATCCCGACGCTCTTACCCTCTGCCGCCAGGGCAGCGGCCAGGTTCACCGTCAGCGTCGACTTGCCCACGCCGCCCTTGCCCGAGCCCACGCAGATGACGTTGGCGACCTGAGCCAGCGCGCCATCGGGCAGCGAGGTCCGGCCCAGCTTGCTCTGAAGCGCCGCCTTCTGGCCGTCGTCGAGCACGTCGAAGTCGACGCTGACGCCGGTGACGCCGTCGAGGGCGCCGACGGCATCGCCAACGCCCTTCTGGAAGTGTCCGCGGATGGGGCAGCCGGGGGTGGTCAGCGAGACCTTGACCGCGACCCGGCCATCCTCCGCGATGGCGACCGAACGGACCATGTCGAGCTCGACGATGTTGCGCCGCAGCTCCGGATCGATGACGGCGGTTAGGGCCTGACGGATCTGGGCTTCGGAGGTCATGGACCTAGCGTAGTAGACCCAGAGACGACTGTCGGGGCGCCACAGGGACGCCCCGAAGTACTAAGCCCTAAGCGACCGCGGAGACCATCCGATCGGCGGCCTGGCCGACCAGCTTCTGGCCGGTGGCCACAGCGTTCTCGGCCTGAGCGGTGACGATGTCGACCTGGCCGCCGACGACCTTGCTGGCGTCGTTGGCCTGCTTGTCGACGTCGCGGCGGACGGTGCGCGCCTCGCGCTCGACCTTGGTCCGGTTGTGCTTGAGCGTCCGCTCGACCGTGCTCTGACGGCGACGCAGCTCGCGCTGGACCCGGGTGCGAGCCTTGCGGACCTCACGATGGCCCCGGCGCTCGATGCGGCGCACCTGGGTCTCGAGCTGGCGCTGGCGCGTACGGAGGCGGCGCGTGGCGCTCTGACGGCTGGTGTAACCCGAACGCAGCTCGTCGACGGCCGAGGTCAGGGCGTCACCGGCGAGGGCGACGGCACCGATCTGCACGGCGACGGCGCGCTCGGCCAGGTCCTGGACGTAGCCGACGCCGCTGCGCGCCTCGCTGGCCGTGCGCGAGTTGGCGGCCCGGCGACGGGTCGCCGTGGTGCGACGGCTGGCGGTGCTGCGAGCGCTGTTACGCGCGCGGGTACCGGCTGCCTTGTTGGCCGTTGCCTTGCGCCGGGTGGCCGCCGCCTTGGCGGCGGTGGTGCGCGGGGTGCCAGACGTGCTGGCGCTGCTGCGCCGGGGGCCCGACGAGGCGCCGCTGCTGCGGCGGGGGCCGGACGAGGCGACGCTGCTGCGCCGGGTGGTGGGCTTGCGCGGTGTGCTGTTCGCGGCCATTGTGAATGCGTCTCCTAACGCCCCGGGTCGGCCGGGGCAAAGCTCGTTTGCTCTCTCTTGTCCGCTGTGGGAAATACTCGGCGAACACCTGTTTGTAAACCGCGGGCCGGCTTGGGTTACCCGAACGTGTGATCGTCTCGTGAAGAGCTCGAAGCGCCTCGCTGGAGCCTGGACGCGCCAGGTTGGCCGTGGGTACAGTTACGCGGATGAGAAAGGCGTTGATCACCGGCATCACCGGGCAGGATGGGTCCTATCTCGCCGAGCAGCTGCTGGAGAAGGGCTATGAGGTCCACGGGATCATCCGTCGCTCCTCGAGCTTTAACACCGAGCGCCTGGAGCACCTCTACCGCGATCCCCACGAGGAGCAGGTCTCGCTGTTTCTGCACTACGCCGAGCTGTCTGACTCAAGCCGCCTGGCGCGGCTGATCTATGAGCTCCAACCCGACGAGGTCTACCACCTCGGGGCTCAGAGCCACGTGCGCGTGAGCTTCGATATGCCCGAGTACACCCTGGACACCACCGGGATGGGCACCGTGCGCCTGCTGGAGTCAATCCGCGACGCCGGGGTGCGACCACGCTTCTATCAGGCCTCCTCCAGCGAGATGTTCGGCTCAGCCCCCCCGCCGCAGTCAGAGACCACCACCTTTCACCCCCGCAGCCCCTACGGCGTAGCCAAGGTCCTGGGCTACTGGACAGCAGTCAACTACCGCGAGAGCTATGACATGTTCTGCGTCAACGGCATCCTGTTCAACCACGAATCCCCCCGCCGAGGCGAGACGTTCGTGACCCGCAAGATCACCCGCGCCCTGGCCCGCATCAAAGCCGGCCTGCAGGACAAGCTCTACCTCGGCAACCTCGACGCCGCCCGCGACTGGGGCTATGCCCCCGACTACACCCTCGGGATGTGGCAAATGCTCCAACACGACAAGCCCGACGACTACGTGCTGGCCACCGGCGAGAGCCACACCGTGCGCGAGTTCCTCGCCGAGGCCGCCGCCCTGCTCGACGTCGACTGGGAGAAGCACACAGCGATCGATCAGAACTACTTCCGCCCCGCCGAGGTCGACGCCCTGCGCGGGGATCCAGGCAAGGCACGCCAGGCATTCGGCTGGGAGCCCACGGTCACCTTCCACGAACTCATACGAATAATGGTCAACGCCGACGTCAAGCAGTTGGAGGACCAGCTCGCCGGACGCAGCGTGCGGGTGTGAGCCAGCGCCGTGCCCTGATCAAACAACCATGAGTCACCGCGCCGGCCGCTGGAGTTCGTGACCCGGACTTCGTCCGGCCGCCCGACCCGGTGCCCCTCGTCGGCGATCCAACAAAGCTCAACGAGCGACTCGGGTGGGAGCCCCGGACCAGCTTTGAGGAGATGATCGGGCTGATGGTGGATGCTGACCTGGACAAGCTGAGCAGCGCAGGCCAGAACGCCGCACGCGAGGTCTAGCGACCTCGTCTCGCCTTGCTGGCGCCTACGCGAGTGCCGTGCGGGCGACCCAACCGTCCGGATCGGCGAGCTCAGCCGTGCTCGGCAGCGCCGACGGAGCCGACCACACCCGGTGAAGCGCCGCCGGTCCGTGGCTCTGGGCCACCCGGTCGCAAAAGCGCTTTCCCTCCTCGTACTGGCGGAGCTTGAGCTCCAGGCCGAGGAGCCGGTTGAGCAGCCGCGCCGGGGCCGACTGCGAGCGCCGGCGACGGTCGAACGCCGCGCGCAGGGTGGGCAGGTTGGGCAGCACCTCGACGCCGACGGCGTCCATGACGTGCTCGGCGTAGCCCTCGATGACGGCCATGGTCGTCTGCAGCCGGTCGAGCAGCTCACGCTGAGCACCGCTGGTAACCAGCCCGAGCAGGTCCCCGCGGCGGACCGCGTCGACCATCGCGCGCAGGTCGTCGCCGCGCGGCAGCCGCAGGGCGCGGGAAGCATCGAGGGAGACCTCGACGGTCGCCAGCAGCTCGCGCAGCAGGGCCGCCATGTGCTCACGCAGCCAGGGCACGCCGCCGAACTGCAACGCGTGGGTCACCTCGTGCAGCGCCACCCAGCGGATGAGCTCCTCGCGGTCGGCGCGCAGGGCGCCGATGGCTTGGTGGAGGTTGGGCGCCACGAAGAGCAGCCGACTCGGCCCGTTTGGCTCCAGCAGCACGAGCTCGTACTGGCCCAGGACCCGCTGGGACAGGTAGCCGAGCAGGGCGCCGACCTCCACGCCCAGGAGCAGGCCGGCGGCGGCGCGCAGCGGGACCTGAAGGGGAGCAGGACCGAGGTTGCGCCCGGCGCGCTCGGACAGCGGCCCCATGACGTCGCGGAAGCCGGCGACGTTGGCGGCGATCCACGTGGGCCGGTCGACCTCCTCGGCCTCGGGCAGCCCGGCCGCCGAGAGCCCGCTGTAGGCCGAAACCCGCTCGGCGCTGTCACGGGCCATGGCGGCCAGGTCGACCCCGAGGGCGTCGGGTGCCGGCCGCCCGGCCACCGTCCCGGCCACCTGCTCGGCCACGCGCCAGTCGATCACCTGACCAGCTCCTTCAGCGCGGTCAGGCCGGGTTCGCTGCGGGCGGCAACGACGGGGGAGTGCGGGACCAGGTCAAGGGGCGCGGCCAGCGGCTCTGCGCAGCCGGGAAAGGCAACCAGGCCTCCGGCCTCGCGCACGATCAGCTGCCCGGCAGCGGCGTCGACCGAGCGTGTCCCACGGAGGGTGACCATCCCGTCGAAGCGCGCGGCGGCGACCTGGCAGAGCGAGAGGGCGATGGAGCCGACGGCCCGCAGCCGGTGGGCGCGTTGGGCCAGGCCGTCGGCGGCCTCGGCCACCCAGCGCGGGTCGGCCGACTCGATGCCCAGCACCTCGAGCCTCTTGCCGCACCGGAGCTCGGCGGCGTCGACGGGCAGGGGCTTGCCGTCGAGCCGGGCCCCCTCCCCCCGGCGAGCGACGAACTCCTCGCCGGTCCCCAGGTCAAAGACGAAGCCAAAGGCAACATCGGCCATGGTCGGCCCGTCGGCCACGGCGACCGACAGGGCGTGGTGGGTGATGCCCCGCTTGGCGTTGAGCGAGCCGTCGATAGGATCGATCACGACGCGGACGGCGTCGGAGCCGAAGGAGACGGTGCCGCGCTCCTCCGAGAGCGCGGTGAACTCGGCACCCTGCCCGTGCAGGCCGTCGAGCTCGTCGAACACCGCCTGCTCGGCGCGTTCATCGATAATCAGGGTCCGGTCCCCGCCTTCGCCGTCTCCGACCTCGACGGCGCGCTCGCCCGTGCTCGGCAACTCCGTCAGCAGCGTGCCCACCCGCTGGGCCGCCCGGCGGCAGGCCCCGAGCCAGTCGGCGTCCAGGGCGGCGGGCATCCGGCCCTATTGTGGCAGCGGTGAGCCGCGCACTCGACGGATTGAGGGCGACCGGGCGGGAGGCGGCTACACACGGGGTCGGGCCACTGCTGCTCCACGGCGGTCCGGGCAGTGGGCTCTCCCGGGCCCTGGTGGCCCGTGTCGGCTGGCTGGTCGAGCACGGCGAGGCGCCCGAGGGCCTGCTGGTGCTCGCCGCCGAGCCGGCGTCGGCGCGCCGGCTGCGGACGTCGCTGGAGGCCGAGCTGGACGGCCCCTACGAGGAGCTCGCCGTGCACACGGTGACGGGGCTGTGCGGCGCGCTGCTGGCCGGCGAGGCTCCGGCCGCCGGCCTGGATCCCTTCGCCGTACCGGCTGGCGTGGCCGACCGCCTCGCCCTGTTGCTCGAGCACGCCGGCGAGCTGGAGCTTCGCTTCCACGACACCCAGGGGCGCCCCGCCGTGCTGCTCCAAGCCGTTGTCGAGCGGATCGACGGGCTCAAGGGCGAGCTCGTCGAGCCCGAGGCCTTCGCCCGCTGGGCCGCTGCCCTGCCTCGCACCGACGAGGCTCAGCGGGCCCGCGCCGACCGCGAGGGCGAGCTCGCCGAGCTCTACCGGCTTCACGAGCGGCTGCTGGCCGACGCGGGCGTGCTCGACGCCGGCGGCCTGCTGCTGCGCTGCCGAGCGCTGCTGGCCGGCGACGCCGGCGCGCGGCAGCGGACCTGCGCCCGCTGGCGACACATCCTCGTCGACGAGCTGGCCGACCTCTCCTTCGGCGAGCTCGACCTGGTCTGCTCGCTGAGCGCCGAGCACCGGCGCCTGTGGGCGTGTGGCGACCCGGACACCGCCGTGCGGCGCCTGCGCGGCGCGACAGCCAAGAACGCCGAGGATCTGCGCGTCAGGTTCCCCGACCTGCGTGAGCTCTCGCTGGAGCAGAGCCTCCGCTGTCGGCAGGACGTGCTGCGGGCGGCGCAGGCGGTGATCGAGCCCGTAGCCGCCGGCGCACGGATGGCCGCCGCCGGGCCGGGAGGCGAAGTCGCCTTCTGGCGGTGCGCGTCCGAGCGCGCGCAGGCCCAGGCCGTCGCGGCGGAGATCGAGCGCCGGGTCTCCCAGGATGGGGTTGATCCTGACGACTGCTGTGTGCTGGTGCGCTCGGCCCGCCGCGAGGGGGCGGCGATCGCCCTGGCGCTCGAGGAGCGTGCCGTCCCGCACACGGTGGTGGGAGCAGGTGCGTTCTTCCAGCGGGCCGAGGTCCGCGACGTCCTGGCCTGGCTGCGCCTGCTCGTCGATCCCACCGACGCCGGCGCCGCCGTGCGGGCCCTCGCCCGACCGCCCATCGAGCTGCGCGCGGCCGATCTCGCTCGCTGCACCCAGATCGCCCGGCGCCGGCGGCTGGACATGGTCACCGCCCTGGTGGCGGCCACCGAGTCCCCGCAGATCCCGCCCGAGGCGCGGGAGCGCATCCTGCGCTTCCTCAAGCTGCACCGCTCGGCGGCGGCGGCGCTTGACACCACTCGTCCCGATCTGTTCGTGCACCGGCTGGTCGAGCGACTTGGCCTGCGCCGCCAGCAGCTGTTCACCGCGCAGGCCGACGTCGTGCAGCGGCTGGTGAACCTTGCTCGCCTGGCCGAGCTGGCCGCGGCCTACGTCGGCCGGGCCCCCCAGGCCACCCCACGCGAGTTCGCCCGCTACGTCGCCGCCGTGGCCGAGGTGGGAATCGACGACGACCGCGACAGCGGTGACGGGCCGGCCGGACGCGGCGTGCGGGTGATGAGCATGGCCGCCGCGCGCGGACGCGAGTTCGCCTGCGTGTGGCTGTGCGGGATGCACGCGGCCCGGATGCCCGGCGCCCGCGGCCAGGCCATCGAGCCCATCGCCGACGGGCTGCTGCCCGAGACCCTGCCGCCCGAGACGCGGGAGACCCATGTCGCGGTCATGCGCCGCCTGTGCCATCTGGCCATGACCCGGTCGGGTCAGACGCTGATCATCAGCTACGCCGAGCGGTCGACCAGCGGCGCGGTGCAGCCGCCCTCGCCGTTCGCCGAGGAGGCACGGGAGGCGCTGGGCCAGAGCTGGCAGGAGCGCACCGAGGAGCTCTTCGGACCGGCCGAGGGCCTGCAGGCGGCCTACGGCGCCCTGCGCGACGAGCTGCTGGCCACCGTCGGGCGGGTGGGAGGCCGCCTGGGGGAGCTGCGCTTCGACACCGATCTGGACATCGCCCACGCCGTGGTTCGCTACCTCGAGCTGCTCAAGCTCTCGGCCCTGCTCGGCCGGCCCGCCGGGCAGTCCGTCGACGAGGCGCTGGCGGAGATCAACCTCCGGCTGGCCCAGGCCACCACCGCGCAACAGCGCGAGATCCTGGAGAGCTCGCCCCTCGACGAGCGCCTACTCGGAGCCGAGCAGAGCGAGCGACGCCGAGCCCAGGTCGCGGCTGCGGCCGCCGAGCCGTCGCTGGAGCCCTTCCTCCCTCGGCGCGGCGACGGCCTGCTGCTGTCGGCCTCGGACATCGACACCTATCGGATCTGTCCGCTGCGCTACAAGTTCGCGCGGGTCTTCCGCATCCCCCAGGAGCCGACCGCCAACCAGCGCTTCGGCATCCTCGTCCACCAGGTGCTCGAGCGCTTCCACGGAGCCGGGGAGGGTGGGCGCTCCGGGAGCCTGGCCGGGCTGCTCGGACTCCTGGACGCCGGCTGGCGGCGAAGCGGCTTCGGCTCGGCCCCCGATGAGCGCCGCCTGCGCGCCAAGGCCACCGCGGCACTGACCCGCTACCACGAGCGCTTCGAGAGCGAGGAGTCCGACCCTGTGTGGTTCGAGCGCTCCTTCGCCTTCCGGCTCGGGGGCCATTGGCTGCGCGGGCGCGTGGACCGGGTTGACCGGCTCCCCGACGGCGGCTACGAGCTGATCGACTACAAGACCGGACGGCCCAAGACGGCGGCCCAGCTCCGCGACGACGTCCAGCTCTCGCTCTACGCCGTCGGAGCCCAGGAGGCCTGGCACCTGGACGCGGCGGCGCAGTCCTACTACTACGTCCTCGACGACGAGAAGGTCGCCGTCCCACGCGACGCCGGCGACCGCGACTGGATCGAGCAGACCGTCGCTGAGGTGGCCGAGGGCATCCTGGGCCAGGGCTTCGAGCCCACGCCGTCCTACGCCGCCTGCTCGGCCTGCGACTACCGCATCGCCTGCCCCGCGGCTGAGCGCTGAGTCTCAGCCCGGCCGGGGCCCGGCGGACGGCGCGCGGTTGCGATGCGCCAGCAGCGCGCGGTTGCGGCGCTGCAGCTGGCGCCGAGCTGCCTCGATGACCGTGCGCCGTCGGCGATGACGCGGCTCGTAGAGGGCGACGATGGCCAGGGCGGCGTCGGACTGGGCGGCCAGGGCGTCGAGCACCGCATCGCCGGGGAGCGCGTCGTAGCCCGGCCAGGGCTCGGCCACGGCGATCTCCGCGCCGGCACCATCCTCGGCCCCCGGCTCGGCCACCTCGGCGACGAGCTCGGGCTCCTCGGAGACGTGGGACGGGGCTGGGGGTGGAGGCTGTGGCGGCTTTGGGGCCCGGGGCGGCGGCTTTGGGGCCCGGGGCGGCGGTGCCGGGCGGGGCGGCGTCGCCGGCCGGGCCGTCGCCGGGCGGCGCTGGGCACCAGCGGGCGGGGAGGATGCCGCCGGCGCGTCGACCGGTTCGGATGCGCGCGAAGGGGCGCGGATCGGAGACCGGCCCGGAGCGGGGTCGGACGACGGCACCACGCGATCGGCCACCCCGCGCAGAGCCGATCCAGCGGTCTCCAGCAGGGAGGCGAGAAGGCGCACGGCGCCTGCCGCCTGCGAGGCGGCCTGGCCGACGCCGGGGATGCGTGAGACGTTCATCTTGGTCAGCTACTGGGGCCGCGCTGGCGCAGGAAGCGCTGAAGCTCTCGGGCCAGGACGTCGCCGGCGCCCGTGGGCACCTCCGGGCGCTCCTCGGGCGTGTGCTCGTCGGCGGCGTGCTCCAGACGCTCGACGAAGGCGCGAACGTCGTCGTCGGCGGCGACGGCGAGGTTGACCTGACGCTCGTAATCGGCCGCGGCGCTTTCGAGCTCGGAGCCATCGACCGACACGCCGACGACGCCCTCGAGCTTGCGCACCAGGGCGAGGGCCGCCTTGGGGTTCGGCGCGGCGGCGACGTAGTGGGGCACCGTGGCCCACAGGCTGGCGGACGGAAGCCCGGCCTCGGCACAGGCCGCGTGCAGGACGCCGACGATGCCCGTCGGGCCCTCGTAGGTCGAGCCGGTCAGGCCGAGCCGATCGATCAGCGCCTGATCGGAGGCCAGGCCGGTGATCGCCGTCTGCCGGGTATGCGGTACGTCGGCGAGCAGCGCGCCCAGGGTAACCACCAGCTGGATGCCCAGGGCCTCGGCCAGGTCGGTGACCACCCCACAGAAGCTTCGCCAGCGCATCGAGGGCTCGGTCCCGGTGAGGATGATCAGGTCCCGCGGGGCCCGTGGGACCCGCGCGGCCAAGACGTCGACGTCGGGCCAGACGATCTCCCGGGCGCGGCCATCGACAAGGTGGACGAGGGGCCGCGTGGCCTGGAAGTCGTAGAACTCCTCGGGATCGATGCGGGCGAACCGCTCGGCTCCCAGTGAGTCGCCCACGAATGCGGCAGCCGCCGAGGCGGCGTCGGCAGCGTCGTTCCAGCCCTTGAACGCGCAGATCAGCGCGGGGGCGCGCAGGCCGTCGGGGCGGGTCTCCCAGATCAGCGGCGCCATGGGAGATGCGGGCTCGAAAATCGGCGCCGGCAGGACTCGAGAGGCATCCGCCTCAGGGTAGAAGATGGCCTGGTGACCGTCGCCGACAGCTCCCCCACCATCGCCGAGCTGCGGGCGGGGGACGAGGTCGCGGGCGGCGTCTACGCGGTGACGCGCAAGGATCGCCTCACCGCGCGCACGGGAGCCCCGTATCTCGCCCTCGAGCTTCGCGACCGCAGCGGGACATTGCCGGCCCGGGTCTTTCGTGCCCCCGACGTACTGGCCAGCCGCTTCGAGCGCGGAGATCTGCTGCGCGTGTCCGGGCGGGTGGAGCGCTTCCGCGACGAGCTGGCGCTCGAGCTCGTCGGGGTCGAGCGCGTGGAGCCGGGGTCAGAGCCGGGCGCTTCGCCCGAGCGGTTCCTTCCCGTGGCCTACCGCGACCTCGACGAGCTGGAGGGGTTCCTGGAGCACCTGGCGCGCGAGGTCGTCGCGCGCGACATGCGCGAGCTGCTGGAGTCGCTGCTCGGCGACCACGACCTGCGCGCCGGCTGGCGACGGGCGCCGTGCACGCGCGCCGGGCACCACGCCTACCTCGGCGGCCTGCTCGAGCACACGGTGGCCGTGGGGACTCTGGTCCTGGAGCTGGCGCCACTGCACCCGCGCCTGGACCGCGACCTGCTGCTTTGCGCCGCCTTGGTCCACGACCTCGGGCGCACGCGCGAGTACACCTACGGGGCAGAGATCGGACTGACCCACGACGGACGCCTGCTCGGTCACATCCAGCTCGGCGTGGGCCTGCTGGAGGAGCGCATGGCGCCGCTGCGGATCGAACCCGGGCGCCGCACGGCACTGCTGCACTGCGTACTCGCCCACCACGGCGCCGACGGGCTGCCGGGGCGGCGCTTCGGCTCGGCCGAGGCGCTCGCGCTCTACCGGATCAACGCGCTCGACGCCGGCGTCAAGGGCGCGCTCGAGCACGGGCTGGACCCGGCGGGCAGACCTCCCTCGCGGTAGTTCTCAGGCGGCTGGGTCGAGCCGGTCCAGGACGACCGGGGCGCAGCGGATCTCGCCGCTCTTGAAGCGCCCGACGGGACGGTGCACGCAGACGGTGGCGCTGTGATCGTCGAGCTCGACGACGTTGCCGTGGATGCCGTGCAGGTAGCGGGGGCTGGCCTGGTGGTTGATGCGAACGCGGTCGCCGACGTTGAGCTGCGCGAGCGCTTTGGCCGTGCTTATCGTGTGCACCAGATCGAAGCGCGCGCGGATCGCCTGGGCGATCGCGGCCAGGTGAGGATCGAGCTCGCCCGAGGCGATCTGGTCGAGCAGCAGGCGCTGAGGCTCGGTGTCCGGCGGGCTTTGAGCAGGCCGGGTGGCGGGCAGTGCGGCTGGCTGTCGGTGCTTGCGCCGGCGGGAGCGCTTGCTCATCGCCGCGGAGTATCGGGCTGCTCGCAGACGGAACCCGTCACAGGGGCCCGCTGGCCCGCGGCAGAGGACTTTCGTCAGTCCTGGGCCACCGACGTTCCGCCCCACTGCTCGGGGGCGACATCGGCGAGAGTTTCGGAGAACGTCCACTGGTGGCCGGCATAGTCCTCGGCGTTGTACTGCCGCTCGCCGTACTCGAAGTCCGTCGGCTCCATGAGGATGCGCGCCCCGTGCTCGCGGGCGCGCTGGCAGTGGCCGCGCGCGTCGTCCACGCGCACCACCACCGAGTGCGTGACCTCGCCCGGTCGCGGCGGCCGGCGCTCGTTGCGCACGTCGCCGACGATGAGCGCCCCCTCGCCGAAGCTGAGCTGCGCACGGTGGTTCTCGCCGATCCGGACGCGCTCGACGAACCCGAAGCGTCCGCCAGTCGCCTCCGAGCTCCGGGCCAAGAGCATGGCCTGCGCCTCATCCTGCGCGCCATCAAGCCCTGACCGGAGGATCTCGATTCGCTGCTTGACCGGCTCAAGCACGCACGCCAGGCCCGATGATCCCGTGAGCGATCTGGCTCAGCTCGTACCATGGACCGATGGCTGATCGACGACGCCCAACCGGTCGCTGGACGGCGCAGGAGGTCGCGCGTGAGAAGGCCGCGTCCAGGGCTCGAGTCTCGCGTGACCGAGAGGCAGGTGCTGCTGAGAACGTCCGCGCGACGGCGGCGCTTGCTCGCGTGGCCGACGCGGCAGCCGCCGCGCGCCGGGATGGACGCGCTCGACCCTGAACCGCTGCGGCGGTTCCTGCACGAGTCTGGGGTCCAGCACATTCTGGTTGGGGGAACCGCGGTAGCCGCGCACGGCTACCGGCGGCCGTCGAAAGACCTCGACATCGTCCCAGCCGCAGACCCTGAGACCTGGCGCGGCTCAGCCAAGCTCTCCAGTGCCTGCACGCCCGGCCCGCGGACCTGGGCGACTTCGCCGCCGATGAGCTAGCCGCAGAAGCTACGTGCGTCGAAGACCTCGCGATGGGCGGCAACTTCCGGCTGGAGACCGATCTCGGGGCCTGGACGTCATGCAATGGATCGACGGTATCGACGTTGAGGAGCTCTACACCGAACTCGACCGCAACGCCCTCACCTTCCGACTCGGCGAGGTGCCGGTGCGCTATTGCGGCCTGGCTCACCTCCGCGCCATGAAGCGTGCCGGCGGGCGCCCGCGCGACCTCGACGACCTCGAGCACCTTCCCGCCGCTTGACACCCAGCTCGAGCGCGACGGCAAGGTCTTCGCCGCGTTTCATCCTTCCCAGTATCGACTGCCATGGCGGCGGGTCGGCCCGGTCGGTTTGAGGAGCGGCGGTCCCTCGCCCCCGGCGCAGCCCGGGCAGCCACGGCTCGAGGCGGGCCCGTCCGTCCCTGCAGTCCGGGCGCGGCCCGCGCTCAGACAGCTCACCCCGGCCTTTCGACGTCATAATGGCAAAGCGCTATCCTGGGCCTGCGTGGCGACGACGAAGCGCAAGCTCACGGTCTATCTGGATCCCGAAGTGGCTCGCGCCGCAAAGGTGCGAGCTGCCCGCTTGGACAAGCGCGATTCCGAGGTCATCGAAGACGCGCTGCGCGCCCATCTTGGGATCGCGGCGCTCGACGAGGCTCAGCGGCTGAGCACGCTCGCCGAGGATGATGCGCTCGAGCTCGCCAACGCCGCAGTGCACGCCGCCCGCCGCGAGCGACGCGACCGGCGTTGACGCGGGCGGTCCTCGACCCCAACGTCCTGGTCTCGGCGTTCATCTCCCAGCGCGGCTCGGCCCCCGACCTGATCGTGCGAGCCTGGCGCGAAGGAGCATTCGAGCTCGTCGTCTCACCCGCCTTGATCGCCGAGCTCACCGACGTGCTCGGCCCGCCGAGGTTCGCACGCCAAGCCGCGGACAGCCGTGCCGAGATCTACATCGCCGGGCTTGCCGGCGACGCCCTTCAGACCGACGACCGACCCGATCCACCGTACGTGAGCCCAGACGCCGGAGACGACTACCTGTTCGCGCTCGCACTTGCCGCCCGCGCCGACGTGATCGTCTCCGGCGACAACCACCTCACACAGCTCAGCGCCCCCAGCACCCCCGTCCTGACGCCACGGCAGTTCGCCTACCGACTCGACTGATCGCGGCGAGCACGCGAGGAGCCGTTCGCCTGGGCAGCAGACCGGTGGCGCCGCAAGCGTCACGCGCGCGAGCTTTTCGCGGGCCTGCCGGGCCGCTATGACCGCATGGGCGCGGTGCTCAGCTTCGGCCAGGACCCACGCTGGCGCCGCGCGCTGGTAGCCGCGATCGATCCGCATGCCGGTCAGCGTGTGCTCGATGTCGCAACGGGAACCGGGCTTGTCGCCCGCGAGCTCGTCGACCGCGCCCGCTGCGACGTCGTCGGCCTGGACCAGAGCGAGGAGATGCTCGCCGCTGCCCGCTGGCTGATGCTCCGGCGCTCGCCGAGCGCGTGACGTTCGTCCGGGGCGAGGCCGAGCGGCTGCCGTTCGCCGACGCTGAGTTCGACGCGCTCACGTTCACCTACCTGCTGCGTTACGTCGATGATCGCGCAGCGACGATGCGCGAGCTGGCTCGCGTCGTCAGGCCGGGGGGTCGGATCGGGATGG
>JAABUR0100003067.1_pt1 | contig 23972 bp, 23 predicted proteins | sample 5560091 | NCBI WGS metagenome assembly JAABUR01 (sample SAMN10711879, study PRJNA513375) | rock metagenome | isolation source: Antarctica rocks | place: Antarctica: Victoria Land, University Valley sud
GTGGCTCGAGATGGCGCTCCTCGTCGGCGTCAGCCGGCCGAGGACGGCTAGCCGGGTCCTACCCCGGCGCCCGCCCCGACACCAGCAGGTTGTAGAAGACCGCGGGGGGCAGACGGGGCTCCAGCAGCGCGCGATCGAGCGCCTGGAAGGCGAGGTAGCCGCGGAAGGCGTACTGGCGCCACAGCCAGGGGACCTCCGACGGCTCGGCGGTTGCCTCCAGCGCCCGGTTGGCCCAGCCGAACATGCTGGCGGCCAGCTCCTCTCCGCGGACCTGCACGCGCCCGAAGCCGGCGCCGCCCGCGGCGTCGCGCAGCATCCCGGGAGTGAAGGCGTGCACGTCGACCACCCGCTCCAGCTGGTCCTCCTCGGGACCGCGGTGAAAGCCCTCGTGGATCGCGGGACCGGCACCCACGAGCGCCCGCCACGCCGGGGCTGCGCGGTAGGCCGCCCGCTTGGGGATGGCGGCGACGCGGTCGCCGTAGTGGGAGGGCTCGCCGCAGAAGGCGATCGCCCCGCCCGGCTTCAGCACCCGCAGGAACTCCCGGAGAGATCCCTCCAGGTCGGGTAGGTGATGCAGCACGGCGTGGCCGAAGACCAGGTCGAACGAGTGATCGGCGAAGGGAAGGTCGGCGGCCTCGGAGCACTCGCTTTGCGCGCTGACTCCCAGCCGGGCGGCGCTGGCCTGCAGCGCGCCGATCATCCCCGGTGAGATGTCGGTGGCCGTGTACTCGCCGATCGTGTCCGAGCGGACCAGGTTCAGCCCGAAGTAGCCGGTGCCCGCGCCTACCTCCAGGGCTGCCGGAAAGTGACCGAGTTGGCGCAGGCCGAGCGCCTTCTTGAGCTTGCTCGTGACCTGGGCCTGACCGGCCCGGCTGTAGTCGATCCCCCACTTGGCGTCGTAATGCTCTGCGGCCAGGTCGTGATAGCGAACGTTGGCGTCGCGGATGAAGTCCGTCTGGACCGGCGAGGAAGCCATGCGGCGGACACACTAGGGCTCGCGGGAGGAGCGCAGCCGGACCGGTGGTCCGGCGAGCACCGCACCGAGGCTTTCACCTTCAGCTATTGGCGGACACGGCCTTCTGCAGCTGCTCCTTGGTCATCTTCGACCGGCCCTCGACGTTCAGCTTCTTGGCGTCGTTGTAGAGCTGATCGCGGGTCCGCCCGCCACCGCCGCTGCCCGAGCGCTTGCCGCCCCGGCGGCCCGACGAGATGTCGTTGGTCGATGTCTTGGAGGCGGTCTTGGACTCGCCCTGGCGCGCCTTCTCCTTGTTCACGGTGCGCGCGGCGATCTCCTCGGCGCGGTCGTTCGAGCGACCCTGCTCCTTCTCGCTCTTCTTGACCTCCTCGTACTGGCGGTCCCGCTTGCTGCCCTTCTTGACTCCACGTGGTGGCATGGCGGGCCCCTACCCGGGTGCCCGTAAACGGCACACGCCTCTCCCTACACTGCCCCGGCGGTGACCGGGGCCCGCGAATACCTCCAGTCCGACCAGCCCCCGGGCGTGCCGCCGCTGGCGCTGACCGGCGAGCGCACGCTGCCGGACGTGCCCGAGGAGAACTACTGGTTCAGGCGCCACCTGGCCGTGTACGAGTGGATCGCCGGGCGGGTGGGCGGCCAGGACGTGGTGGACATGGCCTGCGGCGAGGGCTACGGCACCGCGGTGCTGGCCCGAGGGGCGGCGAAGGTGACCGGCGTGGACGCCAATCCCGACGCCTTCGAGCACGCGCGCCTGAAGTACACCGCACCCGGAGTGCGCTTCGTCCGCGACCTGGTCGAGGACTACTCCGAGCCGTGCGACGCGGTCGTCTTTCTCCAGACCATCGAGCACGTGACCGAGCCGGCGGCGGTGCTCGGTCGCTTCAAGGAGGTGCTGCGTCCGGGTGGGGCGGCGTATGTGTCCACCCCCAACCTCCTGACCCTGGCTCCCGCGGGCGCGGATAAGTCCGACAACCCGTGGCACGTGAAGGAGTACCGCGCGCGTGAGCTCCGCGAGCTGTGCGAGTCGGTCTTCTCCCACGTGGAGCTGCTCGGGCTCTTTCACGCGCGCAAGCTGCGCGCGCACGAGCTTGCGCTGTCCGCCGGGTGGGACGGCCTGCACGCGCGGCTGAAGGTCACCAAGCCGTTCTACGAGCGATTCACGCCGGCCATCTCGGCGAGCGACTTCGTCCTGCGCGCGGGTCACCTGGACCGCGCGCTGGACTTCGTCGCGGTGCTGCGATGAAGGGGGCGGTGTGAGTCGCTCGCACCGAGGCTCGCTCGCCCTGGTGCTGCACTCGCACATGCCCTACGTCGAGGGCTTCGGTACGTGGCCCTTCGGCGAGGAGTGGCTGTGGGAGGCCACCGCGTCGGTGTACCTGCCGCTCGTCGACCTGCTCGCCGACGCCCGGGCGCCGCTGACCCTCGGCATCACGCCGGTCCTGGCCGACCAGCTCGAGCTGCTGCCCGGCGAGGCGGGGGACCGGCTGGTCCGGTTCCTGCGCGAGCCCCGCGCCACTGTCCACGTCGAGGACGCGCAGGGCTTGCGAGCAGCCGGCGAGGAGGAGCTGGCCACAGAGGTCGAGCGGGGGTGGACCGACTACGAGCGAGCCGCGGACTCGCTGGAGCGCGGGAACGGGCGAGCGCTGCTCGACAGCTTCGCCGCGCTTGGTCGCAGCACCCCGGTCGAGCTGTGGACCTCCTCGGCCACCCACGCGCTGCTGCCGCTGCTGGCCAGCGACGCCGGCCTGCGCCTCCAGCTGGCCACCGGCGTGAGCTCGCACGAACGCCGCTTCGGGAGCTTCGGCGGCGGGATGTGGCTGCCCGAGTGTGCCTATGCGCCCGGGCTCGAGCGCGAGCTCGCCGACGTGGGGGTCCGCGTCACCTGCGTCGACCAGACTCAGGTCAACGGCATCGGCGGCCTGGACAACCTGGAGCCGGTGCTCACACCCTCGGGCGTTGTCGCCGTGCCGATCGACTGGCAGACCGTGCAGCTAGTGTGGAACGGGCTGACCGGATACCCGGCTACCGCGAGCTACCGCGACTACCACCGCCGCACCACCCACGACCTGCGCCCGTGGAGCATCGGCGGCCGCCCCTACCGGCCCGCAGAAGCGCGCGCCCAGGCCACAGAGCACGCCCGCGACTTCGTGGCGCGGGTGATCGCGCGGCTGGATGGATACGCGAGCGAGCGGGGCCGTCCCGGGCTCGTCTGCTTCGCCCTGGACACCGAGCTGCTGGGCCATTGGTGGTACGAGGGCCAGATCTGGCTGCGCGAGGTGATCGGCCAGGCGGCCGAGCAGGGGCTCGAGCTGACCACCGTCTCCGAGGGCGTGGAGCGGGTCTCGCCGGTCAAGCGCGAGCTGCAGGCCTCGAGCTGGGGCACCGGCAAGGACTTCTCCACCTGGGACTCGCCGAGCGTGGCCGAGGCTACCTTTGCGACCCGCAGCGCCGAGCTGCGCACGGTGGCCGCGGCCACCACCGGACACGGGGCGCCCGATCACCTGCGCCGCGCGGCGCGCGAGCTGCTGGCGCTGCAATCCAGCGACTGGGCCTTCCAGATCACGGGCCGGCTGTCGGCCGACTACCCGCAGCGGCGGCTGGCCGGCCACCGCGCCGCACACGACGCGGCCCTGAAGGCTCTCACTACGAGCCGGGATGGCGAGCCGGCTGTCAAAGGTGCGGGCAGGACGCCCGCACGGGGTAACCTGCCGGCCGTGCCGGCCCCCGCCCTGCGCAACCTGGCGCCCGACCTCGACCTGGCCCCCCTGCTGGCCCCCTGATGCGGGCCCTGATCCTCTCCTGGGAGTACCCGCCGCTGATCGAGGGCGGTCTGGCCCGCCACGTGCGCAAGCTGGCCGAGAACCTGGTGGCCCAGGGAACCGAGGTGCACGTGCTCGCCCGCGGCCTCGAGGCCGCGCCGCACGACGAGGAGGTGGAGGGCGTGACCGTGCACCGGGTGCCCGAGCCCGAGCGCCCGCGCGACCTGGGCGAGTTCGTGACCTGGGTCGAGCACATGAACGCCGACATGCTGGCCGCCGGGGTGGATGTGGGCGACTACTACGACTTCGACGTCGTCCACGGCCACGATTGGCTGGTTGCCGTCGCGGCCGACCACCTCGCCAAGCGCTTCCGCTGCCCGCTGGTGGTGACCATCCACGCCACCGAGTACGGCCGCCACCAGGGCTGGGTGGACAACCATCCCCAGTCACACATCCACGGGGTGGAGCGCTGGATGGCCAACCGCGCCGAGCGCGTGGTCACTTGCTCGGCCTACATGCGCGACCACGTAGCCGACATCTACGGACTCGAGGAGGATCGGATCGCGGTCGTTCCCAACGGCATCGACCCCACCGAGCTGGAGCCGGTCGCCGACCTGGACTCGCTGCGGGCCCGCTTCGCCGCCCCCGGTGAGCGGCTGATCCTGCTGGTCGGCCGGCTGGTCTACGAGAAGGGCTTCCAGCTCGCGATCGAGGCGATGCCGAGCCTCATCGAGCAGCTGGGCGACGTGCGCTTCCTGGTCGCCGGCTCGGGCACCGCCGAAGACGACCTGAAGCGCCAGGCCTCCGAGCTGGGGCTCGACGGGCACGGCGCGTTTTTGGGCTGGATCGGCGACGACCTGCTGCACTCGCTCTACCGGATCGCCGATCTGACCGTGGTCCCGTCGCTGTACGAGCCCTTCGGGCTGGTGGCGCTGGAGGCGATGGCCTCGGGCTGCCCGTGCATCGTGGCGGACACGGGCGGGCTGCGCGAGATCGTGCCCCCCGACGACCGCGTCGGCCTGCGCTTTGACGGGGGCGACCCCGAGCATCTGGCCACGATGGTGCAGCGACTGCTCACCGACGACGCACTGCGCGACCGTCTGGTGGCCGAGGCCTCCGAGCACGTGCTGAGCTTCGACTGGGCCGATGTGGCCCGTCAGGTGGCGGAGATCTACGCCGGCGCGGTAAGTACGCCGGCCAGGTCGGTCTAGCGTCTATCTGAAGTCAGCAGCCCCGCCATCAGCTTCAGCGGCAGATCCGCATGGTCGGGCCAATCCCGGGGATCCGACGGCCACCACTCGTAGGCGTCGTGCTCGGGATCCATCGCCACCTCTGTCCCCGCTGGCACGCGTGCGAGCCCCACGATCATCACCATTCCCGAGGGGATACGGACCAGTGCCTCCACGGTCAGCGTGTCCGGGCGCAGGCCCCACTCCTCGTGCAGCTCGCGCGGAAGCGTGTCCACCGGGTTCTCTCCCACCTCCACCGAGCCGCCGGCCCCCAGCGCCCAGCGCCCGGGCCAGCTGGCCACCCAGGCGGCCCGCCGGCCGGCCAGCCAGCGCCCGTCGCCGTCGCGCACCACGCACAGGGCCGAGAGCGAGTCGTTGGCGTCATCGCCGAGGCGAAGCGACCAGCGCATGGGCTGGCACACCATGCTGAACCCCGACCCGCCGACCTCGAGCTCGGCCATCCGGGCAGCCAGGCCGTCGTGGGTCGGCGACCCCCGGTCGGCCAGCTCGGCCAGCACGGCGTCGGCCCGGGCGTCGGCGCCGGCAGGGGCCGAGTAGGGCTCCTCGCGCCACGAGATACTCACCTCCTGTGGCGCCCACGGGCCGCGCGCGAGCACCCCCGCCTCCCGCGTCATGTGAAGCGCATCGACCGGGGCTCTTCGCGCATCCTGACCAGCCGGGCGGGCACGCCGGCGACGACGGCGTTGGCGGGCACGTCGCGGGTGACGACCGCGCCCGTTCCGATCACCGCGTTGTCACCCACGGTGACCCCGCGCAGGATGCAGGCGCCGTAGCCGATCCAGACGTTGTGGCCTACCCGCACGTCGCGCTTGTAGATCCCCTGGTGGCGAACGGGGCGCTCGACCTCGACCATGCCGTGGTCGAAGTCGATCAGCATCACGCGGTCGGCGATCACGCACTCACGGCCGATCGAGACGTGCTGGAAGGCCGAGATCGTGCACTCCTGGCCGAGCACCGTCTTGGCCCCGATCGAGACCTCGCCCTCGTGGCAGCGGATCTTGCAGCCGTGTCCGATCCACGACCAGCGACCGAGCTCGAGGCGGCCGGTGCGCCCGATCTGCAGCCGCACGGCGGGACCGATGAAGGCGGGACCGTCGGTCTCGATCCGGCGGCCGTAGGTGGTGGCGAAGCGGTGCACGGCAAAGCGGGCCGCCAGTCGTGCGTACTTGGGGGTGAGCAGGCCGTGGCGCCGGCCGAAGCGCACGAACGCCCCCAAGCCGCCGGCGCGGGGAGGCGGCGGGCCGCGCAGTTCCGCGGCCGGGACGGGCTCGAGCCGGGTGGCCATGGCGGCTGATGATAAGAACTGGGCACCCCAAAGGAGCTGATGAATTGACCGACATGGTCACCTCGACTGACCTGCACCGTCGCTACGGCGAGGGCGACGCCGCCGTGGACGCCCTCGACGGCGTGTCCGTGCGCTTCGCGCAGGGGCGCTTCGCCGCGATCATGGGACCGTCGGGCTCGGGCAAGTCGACCCTGATGCACATCCTGGCCGGCCTGGACCGACCGACGTCGGGCTCGGTGGTGCTCGACGGCACCGAGCTCGCCGACCTCGATGACGACAAGCTCACCGAGCTGCGCCGGGACAAGCTCGGCTTCATCTTCCAGTTCTTCAACCTCCTGCCGGTCCTGAGCGCCGAGGAGAACATCCGCCTGCCGCTGTCCATCGCCGGGCGTGAGCCGGACAAGGAGCTGCTCGAGCGCCTGATCGAGGTGGTCGGCCTGGGCGACCGCCGCACCCACCGGCCGGCCGAGCTCTCGGGCGGCCAGCAGCAGCGCGTGGCCGTGGCCCGCGCGCTGGTGTCGCGGCCCGCGGTGGTGTTCGCCGACGAGCCGACAGGCAACCTGGACTCCAAGGCCTCCGAGGAGGTGCTCGGCCTGCTGCGCCAGGCCGTCGACGAGTTCGATCAGACCGTGGTCATGGTCACCCACGAGCCCCACGCCGCCGCGTATGCCGACCAGCTGGTCGTGCTGGGCGACGGCCGCATCGAGTACGAGGGGCGGTCCGGCACCGAGGACGAGGTGATCGAGATGATGAAGGACGGCGGCTGAGTGCGCGCCTACACGCTGCGCGGGCTCTCGGCCCGAAGGCTGCGGGCGCTGGGCCTGGCGATGGCCGTGCTGCTGGGGGTCTCCCTGGTCTGCGGGACGCTTGCCTTCACGGCCACGATCAACCGCTCCTTCAACGACATCTTCACCACGGTGTACGCGGGCACCGACGTGGTGGTCACCTCGCGCCAGGTGGTCAAGCAGGACAGCGGCGAGATCCCCCCGTTCCCGGCGTCGGTGCTCGAGCGGGTCCGCTCGGTGCCCGGGGTGGGCAAGGCCTCCGGCGGCGTCGGGGCGATGGTCCGGCTGGTCGACGCCAAGGGCGACAAGCTCGGCAATCCGTTTGCCCCCAACTTCCTCTTCTCGCTCTCGCCCGAGCCGTTCGAGGCGCAGACCTTCGTCGAGGGCCGCCCGCCACGCGGACCCAAGGAGCTGGTGCTCGATCAGAGCACGGCCGAGCGAAGCGGCACCAAGATCGGCGACACGGTCGGGGTGGTGGGCCCGGACAAGCTGCGGCGCTTTCGCGTGGTCGGCCTCTCCAAGCTCGGCGAGACCTCCGGCGGGGGCTCGAGCTCGGCCACCCTGACCCTTCCCGCGGCGCGGATCGCCGCCGAGCGTCAGGGCAAGCTCGATCAGATCTCGATCCAGTCAGAGTCGGGCATCGCGCCCGAGGCGCTGGCCCGCCGGGTCGGCCGCGTGCTTCCCCGCTCGCTTCGCGTCGAGAGCGGCCCCCAGGCCGCCAAGCGAAACACCGACGACATCAAGAGCGAGCTGAGCTTCTTGCCCACCATCCTGCTCGTGCTGGCGGGCGTGGTGATCGTGGTCGCATCGTTCCTGATCTTCAACATCTTCTCGATCACCGTGGCCCAGCGCATCCGCGAGTTCGGGCTGCTGCGCACCCTGGGCGCGTCGCGACGCCAGATCCTCTGGAGCGTGAGTGCCGAGGCGGCGGCGATCGCGACGCTGGGCTCGGTGGGGGGCGTGGTCGCGGGGATCGGCGCCGCCACCGGGCTCAAGGCCATGTTCAAGGCAATCGGGCTCGACCTCCCCGCGGCCGGCCTCGAGTTCTCGCCGGGCACCGCGCTGATCGGGGTAGCGGTAGGGATGGTCGTGACGCTGCTGTCGGCACTGACCCCCGCGCTGCGCGCCACCCGCGTCACGCCGATGGCCGCGCTGCTGGAGGCCGAGCTTCCCGAGCGCAAGGGCAGCCGGCGGATCCTCAATGCCGTCGCGCTGGTACTGGGCCTGGGCGGCCTGGTCCTGGTGCTGGTGGGTCTGTTCGGGGGGATCGAGGACTCCGGGGCGGCCGCCGGCATGCTCGGCGGCGGAGCCGCGGCGGTGCTGTTCTCGGTGTCGCTGTTCTCCTCCAAGCTGGTCAAGCCGCTGGCCTCGGTAGCGGGCCGGCCGCTGGCGCTGGTCAACCGCCTGGCCGGGCGCCTGGCGCGGGAGAACTCGATCCGCAAGCCGGGCCGTACCGCGGTCACGGCGGCCTCGCTGATGATCGGGCTGGCGCTGGTCACCTTCGTCTCGGTGTTCGCCTCGGGACTGAAGGCCTCCATCGCCGGTGCCGTGGACGACACGCTGCGAAGCGATGTGATCGTCCAGAACCTGGACGGCTTCTCCTCCGTGCCCAGCGGGGTGACCGCCGCGGTGGCCGGGAACCCGAACGTCGAACGGGTCTCCTCGCTCACCACCACCAAGGTCAAGGTGCGCGGTCAGCGCGGCAGCGCCCGCATCAGCGGCGTGGACCCCGGGACCGTGACCAAGGCCCTGAACGTCAAGTGGGCCAAGGGCTCGGACGCCGCGCTGCGCTCCCTTCGCCCCGGCCAGGCGGTCGTAGGTCAGAGCTGGGCCCGGGGGAAGGGGATCGACGTGGGCGACACCATCCGGGCCACCGGGGCCAACGGCCGTGCCACCAGCGTCCGCGTGGTCGCGTCCTTCAAGGACGATGGCGGCTTCTTGAATGACTTCGCGATCCCGCGCAGCGCCCTGAAGCGCGACTTCGGCGAGGACAGGCCCTCGGCGGTGCTCGCGTCGCTTGAGGCCGGCGCGCCGGGTGACGCCGGCAAGCGGCTGGCCGACGGGATCAAGGAGCGCTTCCCCTCGGCCGAGGCGCTGAACCAGCAGGAGCTCAAGACCCAGCAGCAGGATCAGCTGCAGCCGCTGTTGGGGCTGCTCTACGGCTCACTGGCCCTGGCCATCATCGTGTCGCTGTTCGGGATCGTGCTCACCCTGATCCTGTCCATTCACGAGCGCACCCGCGAGCTGGGGATGCTGCGGGCGATCGGGATGTCGCGCCGCCAGCTGCGGCGGGTGATTCGCTTCGAGGCGGTCATCACCGCGGAGATCGGGGCCATCCTGGGCGTGACCCTCGGCGTGCTCTTCGCGGTGCTGGTCTCGCGGCCGCTGGCCGACGAGGGGTTCAAGCTCACCATCCCCGTCGGGACGGTGGTGATCCTGCTGCTGCTGTCGGCGCTGGCGGGAGTGCTCGCCGCGATCCTGCCGGCGCGCAAGGCGGCCCGGCTTGATGTGCTGGAGGCGGTCTCCTACGAGTAGCGCATAACCTCCGACGCGGATGTCACCCCGCGCCACCACCGCCGCCGAGATCACCGAAGGCCTGCTGGGCGGAGAGAAGCGCGCGCTGGCCCGCGCCATCTCTCTGGTCGAGAACAACGACCCCGAGGGCTGGACGCTCGTACGCGAGGCCTTCCCGCACACCGGCAAGGCCGCCGTGGTCGGCTTCACCGGTCCCCCCGGGGTGGGCAAGTCCACGCTGATCGGCGCCCTCACCGCCCACGCCCGCAAGGCCGAGCAGCAGGTGGCGGTGCTCTCCATCGACCCTTCCTCGCCGTTCAGCAAGGGGGCCCTGCTCGGCGACCGCATCCGCCTGACCGAGCACTTCCTGGACTCCGGCGTCTTCATCCGCTCGATGGCCAGCCGCGGGTCGCTGGGCGGGCTGAGCGAGGCCACGCTGCAGGCCGCCCTGCTCATGGACGCGTCGGGCAAGGACCTGGTGCTCGTGGAGACCGTCGGCGTAGGGCAGGCCGATGTGGACATCATCGACCACGCCGACACCATCGTGCTGGTGCTCATGCCCGGCTCGGGCGACTCGGTCCAGGCGCTCAAGGCCGGTGTGATGGAGATCCCCGACGTGATCGTGATCAACAAGTCCGACCACCCGCTCATCGAGACGATGGTGCGCGAGGTGCGCGGCGTGCTGAGCCTGGGCGACCAGGAGGGGTGGCAGGTGCCGATCGTCAAGACCGAGGCCACGCGGGCGGAGGGGGTCGAGGAGCTCTACGAGAAGATGGCCGAGCACCGCGCATACATCACCGAGGAGGGCACGCTGGCCGAGCGGCGGCGGCGCAACCTGATGAACGAGGTGATGGCCCTCACGGCCACCCGGCTGCGCCGGCGCCTGGAGGAGTCGCTGCACGAGGACGAGTCGGTCCAGCGGCTGCTCGACCGGGTGGTGGCCCGCGAGATCGACCCGTCCACCGCCGCCACCGAGCTGCTCGAGCGGGAGCTGTGAGCCCTCTGTGAGCCTCGTCGCCTACCTTCTCCTGCTGGCGGTGAGCGGGCTGATCGTCGGCGCACTCGCCCGGCTGGCGCTTCCCGGTCGCGACCCGCTGAGCCTGTGGCAGACCCTGCTGGTGGGCTGGGCCGGATCGTTCGGAGCAGGGCTGCTGAGCATCCTGGCCACCGGTCGCAACTACGCCGGCATCACCGTCTCCATCCTGGGCGCGACCGTGGTCATGTACTTCGTGCGTCGCTCGCGTGGCGGCGGCCTGCTGGACCCTGGAAAACCGCACCCACGCAGGTAGTTAGGCTTCCCTAACCCGCCGTGCTACCTTCCGGGGTCCGGTGGCGGTCACCCTCGTCAAGACCAAGAAGAAGTGCTGCAAGTCCGGCCCCCGCTGCAAGCGGTGCCCGGCCGTCTACAAGCAGCTGGCCAACCAGGGCTACGCCGAGCGCCTGGACAAGCGCCTCTACATCGTCGAGGGCAAGGTGCCCAAGAAGGCGATGAAGCGCGCGCGCAAGCGGTAGGCCCTCGGTTCGGTGGCCATCCTTGGCCACCTCTCAAACGGATGCCCCTCGGTTCGGTGGCCATCCTTGGCCACCTCTCAGAACGGATGCCCTCGGTTCGGTGGCGATCCTTGGCCACCTCTCAAACGGATGCTGCCGGGGCGACTTTCCCTTCCCCGTGCCCTTGAAGGGGCGTGAGAGGTTCGACAAGGTAGGTCTACGATGACCGCGGTGCCGGTTGCCCAGCAGATCACCGCCGAAGCGTTCCTGGCTCTGCCGGTGAGCCACAGCGGCTGGCCGGCCGAGCTCATCGACGGTGAGGTCGTCGTGAACGATCCCGCCGCTTTCCACGGCCACATTCAGACCAACCTGCTGCTGGCGCTCGAGAGTTGGGCCCGTGCCCGGCCCGGGCGCGGAAGCGCTGTCTTTCCGCGCGACGTGGCGATCGACGACCACAACGTGTTCAAGCCCGACCTGCTCTGGTACTCCGACGGGCGGCTGCCTGATCCCCTCTCGCCGCCTCCCTACGCTGTGCCCGACTTGGCGGTGGAGGTCCGGTCGGCCTCCACCTGGCGCTACGACGTCGGCACCAAGAAAGCCGGCTATGAGCGCCGCGGGCTGCCCGAGCTGTGGCTGGTGGACACGGGCGCCCGGTCGGTCCTCGTCTTTCGCCGCTCGCGATCCGCCACAGAGACGTTCGACACGACGCTCGAGCTCTCATCGCCGGCCGAGCTGACATCGCCGCTTCTTCCCGGCTTCGCGCTTGCCCTGGACGAGGTGTTCCGGACTTCCTGAAGCGGTGATGCCCGCCGGTTCGCATCGCCCTGGTGTCAACTTAGGGTAGCCTAAGCACCCATCGGTTAGGCGACCCTAAGGACGGAGGCGACGTGAACGACAGGAGGTGGCTCGTGGTGCTCATGAGTGCGACCATCGGCGTGGGCGCAGCGCTGGGCGCCGGCGCATGCGGCGAGGACCGCGGCGGCGTTGACGTTGAGGGCGACAGCACAGGCAAGACCGGTGAACGCACCGGCACCGGCAACACCACCGGCACGGGCACCGGTGCGACCGGCACGGGCACCCGCACAGGAAAGACCACGACCGGCAGCGCCCCGGAACGGACCACCACCACACGAACGCCCTGAGTTGAAGGCGGCCGGTGCCTTCGAGGTCTGGGCCGCCCGGGCCTGGAACGTCTTCAACGAGGGCAAGCCGTTCTCGATCGTCTATCCGGTGATGGTGCTGGGCGCCGCCGCGCTCGTGGGCCTGGCGCCCGACGGCCACCTGGGCCTGGCCCTGGCGGGTGCGCTGGCCGTTGCCATCCCGCTGTCGCGCTTCTCCTTTCCGCTGCGCGGCCGCGCAGCGCTGTGGCTGGCTGCACTGATCTCGGTTCCCCTGCTCGAGCCCTGGCACGCACTACCGCTGCTGGCGGGCGCGCTCGCTGGCTGGGCCTTCTTCTGCGTCTTCTTCTGGGGCTCGCTCTACTACCGCCTGCGCACGGGCGCTCCGTGGACCAACTTCACCCGCTTCTGGCGGCTGGTGGCCACCAACTCGGACCCCACGAGCGGCAACATGCTCGAGCAGGTGCCCAAGATGGTGATGGCTCTGAGCGCGGCCAACCTGCTGGCCGAGGAGCCGGGGGTGGGCGTCGCGCTGGACATCGCCCTGGCCGTTGCCGTGGCCTGCGCGCTGGGCTGGGTGGCGTGGCGACGCTTCGCCCGGGACGTGCTGCCCCGCTATCCCGAGCGCCTGGCACAGGCCGAGGACCCGCCCGCCGCGCGCGCCGGGCGCGTGTACGTGATCGTGGTCGACGGGGCCAACCGCGAGCGCATGTGGCAGGCCCACACACCCACGATCGACCGTCTCGCGCGGGAGGGAACCGAGTACCTGGACGTGGACCCCGCCTATCCGGCCCGCACCGTCGTCTGCTTCTCCTCCATGCTCACCGGCGCCACGCCGGCCGAGCACGGCATGCACTCCAACTTCGCGCCGCGGCTGGGCGTGCGTTGCCAGTCGGTGTTCGATGTGCTCGATGGCTGGGGCATGCGCGGCCGGCTGGTGGGCATCGCGCACCTGCTCGACCCCTTCGGCGAGGGCGTGGTGAGGTCGGTCACCTCCGTCCAGCCCACGAGCGAGATCGACCACTCGCTCACCGCCGCCGCGCGCACGGTCGTCGACGACGAGGACCCGGACCTGCTGGTGCTGCAGCTGCTGGCCGCCGATCAGCTGGGCCACGTGCGCGGCACCCGCAACGCCGAGTACCTGGAGCAGATGGAGGAGACCGATCGCCACGTGGGCGATTTCCTGGCCTTCCTCGCCGGGCGCGGCAAGCTCGACGACGCGACCGTGATCCTGATGGCCGACCACGGCCAGGGGCGGGGGATCGGCGGCCACGGCCACCTCGACTGGGGCGAGCGCCCGGTGCCCTTCGTGGTCTGGGGCGCCGGAGCGGTTCCCGGCGCGGTGAGCAGCGAGCCGAGATCGGTGCTGGAGCTGGCCGCGACCGTGTCGGAGCTGCTGGGCGTGGAGGCGCCGAGCAGCGCGCGCGGGCGCCCGCTTACGCCCGACGGCGATCCGCACGTCCACGAGCCGTCGGGCGGCCGCTGCCTGGCCCTCGTCGTGGCCCGGGACGAGGAGCCGCGCGTGCAGGCCGTGCTCGAGCGGCTGCCCGCCGAGGCCGAGGGAATGCCCGTCGACGTGCTGGTCATCGACGACGGCTCGCGCGACGCCACCCCCGACCTGGCCCGCGGGTGCGGAGCCGAGGTGATCTCGCACCCCGAGTCGCTCGGGCTGGGTGCCGCCCTGCGCACCGGCCTCGCGCACGCGCGCGACCGCGGCTACGCCGCTGCGGTGTACCTGGACGGCGACGGTGAGTACGACTCCGCCGAGCTGGGGCGCGTGCTCGGCCCCGTCGCCCGCGGGCGCGCCGACTACGTGCTGGGCTCGCGCTTCTTGGGCGCCCGCGAGGGCATGAGCTGGCACCGCACGCTGGCCAACCGCGCCGTCACGGCGCTGCTGGGCACGTTGATGGGGACGGTGCTCAGCGACGGCCAGACCGGCTACCGCGGATTCTCGGCGCGCGCCCTGGGTGCCGCCCGCATCAGCCACGACTACAACTACGCCCAGGTGCTCACCCTGTCGCTGTGGGGGGCCGGCATCTACCCGGTGGAGGTGCCGGTCACCTACCGCCGCCGCGACGGTGGTCGCTCGTTCGTCTCCTACCCCGAGTACCTGGCCCGGGTGGCCCCGGCGGTCTGGCGCCAGTTTCGGATCTCCAGGAGGGCCAGGGCGGCCAGCGCCGCTGCGATCCCGGCGGCCAGCGCGTACGGCCAGGCCGAGTCGTCGAAGCGCGGGAACGCGTCGGTCAGCGGGCCGAACGGCGCGTCTGGACGGGGCTCGACCAGGCCGTCCGAGCCCAGCCGCACCGCCAGGTAGAGCCACACCGACGCCACCATGGACAGCAGCGCCAGCCCGGTGCCGGTACGCGGGACCCGCCGCAGCCCCGACGCCGCCAGCGGCACCGCCAGCGGCAGGACGGCCAAGAGGTGCCGCGGCGGGAACCAGTAGCCGAACATAGTGGGGGCCAGGAAGGCCGCCACCAGCAGCTGGACCCCCAGGACCAGCGCACACAAGGTGGCCGCGCGCTCCATCCCGCGCAGACCGGGAACGGCCCGGGCCAGCCCGTCGCGGCGCGACCGGTAGAGCATCGCCAGGCCCACGAAGACCAGGCAGAACACCGGCGCCCAGCGCAACAGGCCGTAGTCGCGGTCGATGAACAGGGCTACCAGCCGGTAGGAGCGCTCCAGGTATCCCAGCGGTCCGCCCGCATCGGTGGCTGACTCCCCGGCGAGCCCGGCGCTGTAGGGCGTGGGCCCTCCGTACAGCGACTCGTTGATCCCCACGTACAGCGCCGCGCTGAAGAAGGCCACCTCCGACGAGCCCACGGCGAGCGTGCGGCGCCTGGCCCTGAACAGAGCCCAGGCGGCGTAGGCGCCGATCACGATTCCGGCCGGCACGAACTTCGTGCCCAGCCAGGGCAGGAGACCGAGCAGGATGAAGCAGGCGAACGCCGCCCGGCGCGAGACGTGCTCGCCCAGCCTGAGCGCCAGCAGCGCCGCCGCCACCAGGAAGAGGGCGGCCATCAGCGCGGGGTAGACCGCCGTGCCGTAGGCGATGAACGGCGGCGACAGCCCCACGGCCAGCGTGGCGCCCAGCGCCCAGGGATCGGGCACCACCCGCAGCGCCAGCCGGTAGGCCAGCGCGAGGCACAGCGCCGCCAGCGCCGCCATGAAGACCTCCACGGCCTTGGCCCCGCCCACGGCGTAGGCCGGGCTGATCACCAGCGGGAACCCGATCCCGTGGACCTCGTGCAGGAAGCCCTTGGTCTCGCGGCCGTGCTTGTCGAGGGTGTAGGGGTAGTAGGCCTCGTACGAGCGGGCCGCGTACTGGTTCTGCAGGTCGATGTCGTGGTCCTCGACGATCGACTGGGCGGCCAGCAGGTAGTGGGGCTCGTCGCCCGCGTACTGCGCGCTGCCGAAGGCGTCGAGCCCGATCGTCGCGGAGTAGACGGCGAACAACAGCAGTCCGAGTGCGACGGTGCGGCGCATCCGCCGCATCACGCTAGCTGGACCGCGCCGGGCCGCAGGCCGGCGGAGCCGCTACCTCGCGGCCGGAGGCGCTTCCAGGGCGTACGCGGCCAGCGCCATCCGAGCCCGGGCGATCACCGCGGCGGGCGGGTCACCGGGCCGCCAGGCGGCCGCCGCCGCCCGCACCGCGGGTCCTCCACCGTTCAGCTCCAGCTCCAGGTCGCGCCCCAGGGCGGCTGCCGCCTCCTCGGTCGTGGCGGGGGCCAGCACGGCAAGGCGCCTGCCCCCGTAGCGGCAGGCGGTCCCTCCGCAGCGCGCCGCCACCCGCGACGCCGCCCGGGCGGTTTCCACGATTGCCCGATCTCCGGCCGAGAAGCCGTCGCGCGCGTTGATCTCGGCCAGCTCGGTCAGCTCCACCAGCAGCATCGAGAACGGGATCCGGGCCACGGCCGCCTGCTCGGCAAGATCGGCCGCGACCTCGTGCAGGTGCCGGTGCGAGTAGAGCAACGTCAGGTTGTCCACCGCGCCGATGGTCCCGTGGCCCACCACCGGCTCGCCCGGGGCCAGCTGGGCTTGGACCGTGGGGTCGTCGAGGGCGGAGTCCAGCCGGTCGGTCCCGCCGCGTCGCGATCCCGGCGGGTGCTTGCGCACCTCCTCCACGAACAGGTCCACCACGCGCGGGTCGAACTGCGTGCCCGCGCAGCGGTGGAGCTCGGAGCAGGCCTGCTCGATGCTCAGCGGCTCGCGGTAGGGACGCGCGGCGGTCATGGCGGAAAAGGAGTCGGCCACGCCGATCACGCGCGCCTCCAGCGGGATCCCGTCGCCGGCCAGGCCCGCGGGGTAGCCGTTGCCGTCGTAGCGCTCGTGGTGGTGCAGGACTGCGGGCGCGATCCCCTCCAGAGCCGGCACCTGGCGCACCAGGCGAAAGCCGATTCCGGGGTGCAGCTCGATCGCGTCGCGCTCCTCGGGGGTCAACGGACCCGGCTTTAGAAGGATGCGCTCGGAGATGCCGATCTTGCCCACGTCGTGCAGGAGCGACCCGATCAGCAGCTCCTCGCGTCGCCGCGGCTCGATGTCGAGCTGGTCGGCCACCGCCCCGACGTAGTCGGCGACCTCCTCGGAGTGCACTCGCGTGGACGGGTCCTTCGCCTCGATCGCCCCGGCCAGCATCCGGACCGTGGCCACGTAGGAGGTGCGCAGCTCGCCGTGCAGGCGCCCGTTCTCCAGCACCGCGCCGGCGTGGTCGCCCAGGGCCAGCAGCACGTCGTCGTCCAGGTCGTCGAAGCCGTCCTCGCGGTTGGCGCAGAGCACCACCCCGCTGAACTGGTCCTGGATGTAGATGGGGATGGCCAGCAGGTTGTGGATCTCGTCGTCGGCATCGTTGCGACCGTCGCCGCGCAGCTCGCTCGAGTCGTCCTCGCGCACCGTCTCGTCGTGGCGCAGCACCCTGTCGGCGTACTCCTGGGCCACCGCGCTGTGAGTCGGATCGCTCGTGAAGCCGGTGCTGCAGACCATGTCGAAGTCGCCGTCGCCGTCCTGGTCCTCGCGGGACAGCAGCAGCCCCCTGTCGGCCTCCACCAGCCGCACCGCCGTCTGCAGGACCAGCTCGCGGACGTCGCCGGAGTGGCCCAGCGCCCCCTTCTCGCGGTGCAGCCGCGACACCTGCTCGCGCAGCTCGCGTGCCCACTCGCGCTCGGCAGTGTGCGCGCGCTCCAGCCGGGCGCGCAACTGGAGGTCACGCTTGTGCTCCTCCTCCTGCTGGCGCTGGCGCTGCTCGCGCGCCTTGTCCTCCCGCTCGCGCTCACGGGCCTGCTGCCCGCGCTCGCTCTCCTCCTGGCGCCGCGCGGCTGCCTGCTCGCGGTCGCGCTCGGCGCGGGCCAGCTTGTCCTGCCACCAGCCCGCCACCGCCAGCCCCGCCACGGCCGCCAGCAGGACGGTGACCAGGTCGTCGGCCGCGTCGAGCAGGGCGCCGGTGAGGAGCAGCACCAGCACCAGCACCAGCCCGATCGCCAGGGCGATCGCGGACGCCGCGAACCAGTTGCCGATCGGTGGCCGGCCCTTGTCTTCATCCATGTTCGGTTCTTACCATCGGAGCAGGCCGTTCGAAACTGCGACTGTTAGGCGCGGGTTAACCCTACCGGGTGAGCCCACGCGCGATGATCATCTGCTGGACCTCGTCGGTGCCCTCGCCGATGGTCAGGATCTTTGCGTCGCGATAGAAGCGGCACACCGGGTACTCCTCGATGTATCCGTAGCCGCCGTGGATCTGCACGGCCTCCTCGCAGCAGCGCACGGCCAGCCGGCCGGTCTTGAGCTTGGCCCGCGCGGCGGTCTGTGAGAAGTCGCGCCCCGCATCCTTCTCCACCGCCGCCTTGTAGGTCAGATAGCGCGCCGCCTCGATCTCGGTGGACATGTCGGCCAGCTTCACCTGGATGGCCTGGAACTTGGAGATCGACTGGCCGAAGGCCTGGCGCTCCTTTGCGTAGGCCACCGCCTCGTCCAGCGCCCCCTGGGCGAGGCCGACGCCCATGGCCGACACCGAGATGCGCCCGCCGTCGAGGGTCTGCAGGAACTGGTGGAGGCCCTTGCCGCGCGGGCCGAGCAGGTTCTGCTCGGCCACGCGCGCGCCGTCAAAGGACAGCGGCCGCGTGTCCGAGGCGTTCCAGCCCATCTTGCGGTAGGCCTCGCCGACCTCGTAGCCCGGCGCGTCGCGCGGCACGATGATGTTGGAGATCTCCTTCTCGCCCGTGCGCGCGGTGATGGTCACGAAGGCCGAGATGTCGGTGCCGGCATTGGTGATGAACTGCTTGGCGCCGTCGATCACCCACTCGCCCGAGTTTCCGTCCAGTGAGGCCCGTGTGCGCGTGTTGCCGGTGTCCGAGCCCGCCTCGGGCTCGGTGAGCCCGAAGGATCCCAGCCCGGTGCCGTTGCACAGCCCCGGCAGCCAGTCCTGCTTCTGCTCCTCGGTGCCGAACGCGTAGATCGGCCAGGTGCCCAGCGAGGAGTTGGCGGCCACGGTGACGGCGACGCTGGAGTCCACGCGCGCGAGCTCCTCGATAGCCAGGGCATAGGACAGCGTGTCCGCGCCCCCGCCGCCGTACTCCTCGGGGTAGGCGATGCCCATCAGGCCCAGCTCGCCGGCCTTGGCCACGATCTCGTAGGGGAAGCTCTTGGTGCGGTCGAGCTCCGCGGCCACCGGGCGCACCTCGCCGTCGGCGAAGTCGCGCGCCAGGCGGCGGATGGCCGCCTGCTCGTCGGTCAGGTCGAAGTCCACGGGCCGGCGATGGTATAGCCGGCCCGGCGTCGGCTGCCCGGGCGGCGACGGCCCTACGATGAAGAGATGACGCGCCGTAGGCTCATCCTGCTCCCGGCCCTCGTCGCCACCCTCACCGTGGCGATGACCACCCTCGCCTTTGCCCGCGCCGGGGGCGGCAGCGGCGGCTTTGGCGGCGGTGGCGGCGGTGGCGGCGGCGGAGGCGGCGGAGGCTTCGGCGGGGGCGGTTCGGGCGGCGGCGGAGGCGGCGGCCTTGGCCTGTTTCTGGTGATCGGGGTGATCGTCCTGCTGGTCGTGCTGGGCGGCGCCTTCACCACGGCCCGTCACCGCCGCAAGGTCAAGCTCCGCCGCGAGCGCGTGCACGCCGCGGGGGCCGAGGCCGCCGAGGACGACTACTACCTCGACGCCGACTTGATCGAGCGCGAGGCGGGCGAGCTCTACGTGGCCACCCAGCAGGCGTGGGACGACCGCGACGTGGAGCAGCTGAACCGGCTGGTGGGCGGCGACCTGATGGTCGAATGGCGGCGCCGGCTGGCCGACTTCCAGCGACGGGGCTGGCACAACCGTGTCCAGGTGATCGGCGCGCCGGAGGCCACGTGCGTCGGCCTGGTGAATCGCGACGACGACACCGAGGACCGGGCCACGGTGCTCATCAGCGCCAGCCTGGAATCCTACGTCGAGACCGCCGAGGGGTACAGGCTGATGGAGGACGGTGAGGCCGATGAGTCCCTGGGGGTCACGGAGTACTGGACGCTGGCCCGCCGCGGCGGACGCTGGACGGTGGTTTCGATCGAGCAGGAGGCCGAGGGCATCCACCGCCTCGACGAGCCGATCGTCGCCATGCCCGAGGCCGACACCGATCGCATCCGCGCCCGGGCCGTCACCGAGCTGGCCACCGCGGACGCCGTACCGGAGGGCTTCACCACCGCCGACCTGGCCACCCTCGACTTCGTCGGCAGCGCACGGGACCAGGCGCTCGATCTGTCCGTGGCCGACGGCCGCTTCGCGCCCGACGTGATGGAGGTGGCCGCCCGGCGCGTGGTCGCGGCCTGGGCCGAGGCCGTGGACGGCGACGACGCCGCGCTGGAGGCCGTCTCCACCCCGGAAGCCGTGCAGCAGCTGCTCAGTGGCGGTGACGCCTCCGGTCGCACCCGCCTCGTGGTGCGCGGGCCGCGCGTGCGGCGCATCCGCATCGCCGAGGTGGACGTGGAGTCCGAGCCGGCGTGGATGGGGATTCAAGTCGAGGTGGCCGGCACTCGCTACGTGGAGGACCGCGACACCACCGACGTCCTGTCGGGAAGCAAGAGCGGCGTCACCACCTTCACCGAGCGCTGGACCCTGGCGCTCACCGGACCCGCCGAATCGCCCTGGCTCCTGGCCGGGATCGCCTGGACCGGGGGGCGAAAACGACCGCGATAGACCCTCTTCGAGGATGCGAGAGCGTCTCCCGAGGAGGTCTACGATGACCACGGTGCCCATCGCCCAAGCCATGACCGCCGAGGAGTTTTTGACCGCGCCCGTCGCGGAGCGCGGACGACCTTGGAACCTGGTCGACGGTGAAGTCGTGGTGAACGACCCTTCTGCCCTGCACGGCCACCTCCAGGGAAACCTGTTCTTCGCGCTCGAGAGCTGGACTCGCGCCGAACCGGGCCGCGGACATGCGGTCTTCCCCAGAGATGTCGCCCTGGACGAGCTCAACGTGTTCGCGCCCGATCTGCTCTGGTACGCCGATGGGCGGCTGCCGCCTCCCAGCTCTCCGCCGCCCTACCCGATGCCGGACCTGGCTGTCGAGGTCCGCTCACCCTCCACCTGGCGCTACGACATCGGCGCGAAGAAGTCCAGGTACGAGGCCCACCGCCTGCCCGAGCTCTGGTTGGTGGACTCCCTGGCCGGCACCCTGCTCGTGTTCCGCCGCTCGGCCCCGGGGTCCGGTGCGTTCGACTTGGCGCTGGAGCTGGGGTGCTCGGACGAGCTGGCCTCGCCGTTGCTGCCGGGCTTCGCTCTGCCGCTGGACAAGCTGTTTCGCGTGCCCTGACGTGATGTCCGCGGGTCGTCCGCGATAGGCGTACCCTCTAGGAGACGTTTCACCGCCGGGTGTCCCGTCCCCAGCACCTTTCGGCGGCAAGAGACCTTTGGGGTCATTGAGGAGCTCACGCATGAGCGGCAGCAGCGAAGAAGCGTCCGGTTCGCGGGGCAAGAAGCCCGACGGCTCGGCCTACAAGGCCCACATGGAGGCCCTTGAGACGCGCAATGCAAAGGCGCGCAAGGACGGGAAGGCAAAGCGCGCGCAGCGCGAGCAGGACCAGGCCGTGGCCCAGCGGGCCACCGAACGGCGCCAGGACGCCGACCTTCGCGGTTCGAAGGTGCGCGGCAAGTCGCAGATGAAGTAGGCGCGGGTCTCCGGCGCAGCGCTCGGTGACCTGGCGCTACCTGGCGGCGAGCACGAGCGCGTTGCGCCAGGGATCGTGCACCATGAAGCCGCCGTGCTCGCGCGTCTCGACCTCGACCCCGGCGGCTTGTGCGCGCCGGCGCACGGCGTTGATCTGCCGGGGCTCCAGCAGCACGGTCCAGTGGCGCAGGCCCAGGACCCCGTCGGGCACGGCCGCCACGCCCTTGCCGCGCCAGGTGTTGAAGCCCAGGTGGTGGTGGTAGCCGCCCGCTGAGACGAAGGCAGCCGTGCCCAGGTTCGCCATCTCGTCGAAGCCGATCACGTCGCGGTAGAAGGCCAGCCCCTCGTCGATGTCGCCCACGTGCAGATGCAGGTGCCCGGTGCGCACCCCGTCCTGGGCCCGGGCGGCGGGCGGCTGGCCTTCGACCAGCGACATCAGGTCGCCCATGTCGAGCGGCTGGGGGCCGCTCGCGTAGATGTGGTCACGCTCGGGCCACTGGTCGCGCGGGCGGTCGGCGGCCAGCTCCAGCCCGTTGCCGTCGGGGTCGGGCAGGTAGAAGGCCTCGTGGGTCAGGTGGTCCGAGGCGCCCTGGGTCGGCGTGCGGGTCGCCGTCAGGCGCTGCCCCGCCCGGGCCAGCTCCAGCCGTGAGGGATAGAGCAGCGCCACGTGGTAGAGGCCGGCCTGGCGGGCGCCGGGCTTGGCCGCACCCGGCTCGGACACCAGCACCAGCACCGGTCCGGCGGCGGTGCCCAGCGTGGCGGAGATCTCGTCGCGTGACTGGGTGCGCAGGCCGATGACCTCCTCGTAGAAGTCGACCGACCGCTCGAGGTCGGCCACCGTCAGATGCGTGGGGCCGAGCTCGAGCGAGTCGGGCAGCAGGCCGCCGGAGCTGGGCCAGATCATCTCGGTGTGTCGGGGGGTCCAACCCATCGCGCAAGCCTAGGTGGTGCCGCTGCTGCGTGTGCGAACGGTAGAAGGGCCGGCGACGCACTCGGGCGCCGCCCGCCCTTCGAGCAGCAAGGGGGCGGGGTGCTACGCGGCCTTGACCGCGGAGATGTCCAGGCTCAGCTTGACCCGGTCGGACACCACCACGTTGCCGCTGCCCAGGGCCTGGTTGAAGGTCATGCCGAAGTCGCCGCGGTCGATCTTGCCGGTGACCTCGAGGCCCACGCGCTCGTTGCCCCACGGGTCCTCCGGCTCGGTGCCGGTGATCTCGGCCTTGAAGCTCACGGGCCTGGTCTCGCCGTGGATGGTCAGGTCACCGGTGATCTCCAGCTCGTCGTCGTCCACCGACTTGATGTCGGTCGACTCGAAGGTGAGCTTGGGGTGGCTCTCGGCGTCGAAGAAGTCGGCCGAGCGGAGGTGGTCGTCGCGCTTCTGCTCGCTGGTGTCCACCGAGGCGACCTCGACGGATCCGTAGGCCTTGGAGCTGCTCAGATCCTCGCCCAGCTCCAGCGTGCCCTCGAACTCGTTGAACTCACCGCGCACGGGGGCGATCCCCATGTGCTTGACCGAAAAGGTCACGTTGGAGTGCGACGGGTCGATATTCCAGGTTCCTACGGGGGTGGCGGTGGTGCTGCTCATGGTCTTGCCTCCAGGCGAAGTCGAAGTCGTTGTGTAGGCAACTATCGCAGCACCTCTTCGATGCGCCCATGGCGATAGGGCGCGGATGTATGGACTTTCCAGATCTCGGGCTCGAGCTCGAGCGAGCCGCCGCGCTCCTGTTTGTCAATTGGGGCTGCTGGGAGAGACCAGACGCTCAGCGGCGATTGCGCTTGCGCGCCGTGCGGGCCTGTTTGCGCTTGCCGCGCCGCTCCTGCTTGCTCGGGCCGGACCGGACCTCGCGATTCTGTGGAGTGGGATCTGGAGCGGGCAGCGGCCCCATACGCTCGAGCGCCGGGCCGACCACACGGTCGCGCTCGGCCTGGGGACGCGAGTTGAAGTCCGCCATCCAGGCCTCGGTCGCCGCCTGATCGGTCACGTCGACTCCGTCCGAGTCCATCGCGGCGACGATGGACTTGGCCAGCCCCCAGTTGCCGGGGTCGTTCGCGGCCTCGGCCAGCTCCTCGGACAGCTCGTCCACGGTGGCCACCAGCTCGTCGAGCGGGTCGCCGGCCAGCGTGCCGCGCTCATCCAGGAAGCGCAGGAAGCCGATCACGCATACGGGCACGGCGGACAGCGTCTCCTCGTCCGTGGGCATCTTGCGGGGCATGTAGTCGAGTAGGAACTCGGCCACGTCGTCACACGTCCAGGTACCCAGCCGCCCGTCGGCGTAGCCCCACTTCCAGTGCAGCAGTGAGCCGGCAAAGAGCTGCGCGTGCTCGGCTTCCAGGCCGCCGTCGGCGCTCGCCTCGATCCGCTCGCCCAGCTCGGACAGCAGTCCCCGCTCGATCAGCGCGAAGGACTCCTCGTCCAGGGGATCGACATCGAGGGGTCCCGGCTCGCCGTCCTCTTCGCCCTCGACCAGCTCCACGTCCACTTGCGGGAGCCCGTCCGCGGAGCCGGTGAGGCCGAGGGCGATCATCGGCAGGCACACCCCCAGCTCGCGCTCCACGGCCAGGTCCAGCTCCGAGGTGCGCGCCAGCGCCGCCTGTGCCCGGCTGCGGGCCTTGTCCAGTCCGATCGGGCGGGGCTTGGCCCCTCCGCTGGAGGCAATGAACGGCTG
>JAABUR0100003069.1_pt1 | contig 23960 bp, 44 predicted proteins | sample 5560091 | NCBI WGS metagenome assembly JAABUR01 (sample SAMN10711879, study PRJNA513375) | rock metagenome | isolation source: Antarctica rocks | place: Antarctica: Victoria Land, University Valley sud
AACTGTGATTGGCGCAGATGCCCGCAAGGCGACGCCGCGCAAGTCGGCGCGCGTGGCCGACCGGGCCGCTGCGAGCCACGGCTCCAGCGAGCCGGCTTCGGAGGTCAACGCTCTCGGTGGCCAGGATGCTGCAGCGGAAGGCAATCCGGGAACAGGGCCTGCACACCAGCTATGCTCGCAGCTGCCAGAGCGCGTCAGCGAGTGTGCACCGGCAAGCTCCGAGCAGGGCCCGCATGCGCCACCTGGGCAAGCAACTGCCTCTGCTGCCGGCAACAGTGAAGGCTGTGCAGAAGCGGGGAGAGCTGAAGGAGGCAGCGGGCATGCTGGTAGTGAGGCAGCGCGTGCGGAGGCTGCAGCTGCAGCGGGATTTAGCACTGATGCGCAAAGGGGAGGGACGTGCGGGGCGGCTGGCGGCCCTGCGGCGGCGGCCGCGGTGGTGGCCGCGCTGCTCGCTGCCAAGGTGCGCTTGGACCACCAGCGTGACACTATATCCGTGCATGTTCTGTCCTAGCAGGCACCAAGTCAGGTGACAGGCTCACATGCTACAGCTACTCACACCACGCATTATCAGGCAGCACAGAACGATGCTTCCGTTGTCTGTGAATGATGCTGCAGTCATCTGCACTGCCACTGGTCTTGCGCGCTCTCGAGAGACGCGAGTGACTCAGCGCGGGGTTCAACCCAGGTGCGACACGTCGAGGCGGAGGCGTTCGCGATGCCGGCGGTGGGCGGGCAGGTGCCGCCACTGTTCGCGGCGCTGGAGCCGCCCGCGGGGGCCGCAGACGACTCGGACGAGGTCGTGCTGGTGGCGGAGTTGCCTGCATGCGCTGGGCAGGCGCGCGAGCCGGCGGCCGAGCTGTGCTGAGGTCACCGGGCCTGTAGATGTTTGTTCCTGGCCGGCGCTGGTGTGCATGTCCTTTGCGCTTGAGGGTCAGCGGTTGTGTGCATGATCATTCTGCGTGTCCCTCCCGCCTTAAAGAGTGTGAATGCTGTCCTGTCTGAGCAAGTCTGCTCTCTGCCGTCGCTGTATATGCGTGTCCGCATAAATCTTCATATGCGATGTAGGACACCCATCTGTAGGCGCGTAAAGCTGTCATGACAACATTACACATCCTGTCTGCTGCAGTGGTGCGGCACAAGGCCTGATACTTTGAAACGATGCGGACTCCGCTGGCAAACTCAATGCCCCATGTTTACATGCAGCGCTATGTTGCACATTGTCATGTGCTATCTCGTCCCTCGGCGTTTGTGCGTGAACAAGGAACCACGATAGGCTCACCACTGCCTGCTCGAGCTGCCAGCCTAGGCGCGCACAATGGGACGCACAAACAGTCCGTGGCGCGGCTTAATGGAGAAGGGGCTCCACAGCTCCAAAGGCACCTGGCCAGGGAGCAGCTCGAATGTGAATCTGCGCGAGCCCACCATGCACGTGTGTCATTGCCTGACGGCTCCTGGCATCCACTCAGAAGCGTGCGCTTCGAACGCCTGAGTGTCAGCACACCATGCAGGTCGCATGCAGAATTGTGCCGTCCAGCGTGGCCCAGGTTGCATGCAGATACCCCAATGGATGTACAAATTATGTAACAACAGCTGCTTGTTAGCCGCCGGCATCTCACCCCTTCCATGTCGCCTCTACAAGCTACAAGGAGCAGCCATGTGCACGGATGGAGGGCTGCATGCTGCAAGGCTTCTAACATGAGAAGGTTGCTTGCCGACATGTTCTGGTGCTGCGCTGCCAAAACGTGTGTGAACATGCTGAGCGCGTGTCGTGCGGGTTGCGCACCGCTGGTAGAGGCGCAGCAGGACGATGCGGCCCTCCTCGGCGGCAAAGCGCCGGCCGATGCATGTGCGCGCGCCGTCGCCCCACGGGTTGAATGCGCGGCGCTGCGCGTCGGTCACCTCCGCCGCGTGGCCCGCCAGCCAGCGCTCGGGCACGAACTCGGCCGCGCGTGGCCAGATCGCGGGGTCGCGGTGGATGGCGCAGATCACCGTCTGCGTGCTTGCAGGATGCTCAGCACGCCTTGCTGAGGAAATGGATACCCGCATGACTTCACAGATGCTGCAAGGCCATCACAAAACTCTGGTCGATGCGGCCTTAAATCAGGTTATTTCGGCGTATGCCATGGACGTCTGCCACTTGCATATGAGGTGAGAAGCCCGCCCTGTGTCTTGTGACATGGCGCTGCTCCGTGCCTGCAGCGCAGTGCCCTTGGGGATGAGGTGGCCGCCAATGCGCTGGTCGGCGGCCGCCTCGCGCAGGATGCTCACGCCCGGGCCGTACAGCCGCAGCGACTCAGTCCAGCACGCATCCAGGAACGGCAGCGCCGCCAGGTCCGCGAGCTTCGGCGCGCGCGCGCGGCCGAACGCATCCACCTCCTGCCGGCCGGCCGTGGCGGCGCTGGAGCGCTTGCGCCGACCTCGGGCCGCACGTGGCGAAGTGTGCATGGAGGAGGTGCGACTGCTGTGCGTAACACGCCTACCATGCAACACAGGATGCAATAGGGACTATCATGCTTGATAGAAACGTGGCAATCGGCATGGCAGCTGCCTCCAACCCCATACCCAATCAATTCTCCCGCGGATATTTGCCAGGTCAGAAGTTGCGGCAAAAGTGACAGCAGCGACTGCTGTGTGCATGTCATTGCACAGACGCTCATGTCCAGGCCCCCCTGCACCATTGGACGGTCCCATCATTTAGGTGCATCACTGGTGGGCCGGCGCGCCCGCAACAGCACAGCCTGCGCCGCCGGGTGCGCGGCCAGGCAGTGCACGCAGAAGGACATGGCCGCCGCCGTGGACTCCGGCGTGCCCACCAGGAAGCTCATCGCCTGCAGCCGGTACCCCATTCGGCGAATGGCATTCGCAGCCTCACGGCATGCTATGATGCACCCTCCCGGCCATTGCTTCTCATACTGGCACGCCTTCAAGTAGCATGCGGGATGGAGCTACACTGCCTGCAGCTCGTCGTGGTGTGTATGCACAGCTGCGCTGCTGCAGTCCAGCGAAGGGCCAATGCCGCAGCGATATGTCGCAGCGCTGGGCGCCAAAGCACGCTGATGGCGTCGCCGTCTGCGCAGCTGCTCATAGCGCCCGCTGGGCGGACCTGCTGCAGCACCTCGTCGTCGGACAGCGCTGCACCGCCGCGCACGCCCTCGTGGTGCCGCGACGCCAGCAGGTGGGCGATGAAGCCGCCGGGCGGCGTGGGCGCCCGCGCCTCCTCCTCGCCTGCGGGCCCTCTGGAGGTCTCAAGGCACCCTGCCGCCAAGGGATAGTGCCAGCGCTGCATGCTTCCCCTTCAACACGACTGCCTGTGGGCCCTGTGCCCGAGCGCCCGGTATGTGCGTGAAGGGCTGCCTGCCTGCCTGCGGAATGTATTCGTACGGACGGCGCAGGGCACAAAGCATGTCACACACCGGATCACTTTTCTGTGCAGAATTTGAGTCCCCCAGGCGGGCTGAGTCACAGAGACTTGTGCCCGGTGCCAGGCGCACCGTCGCCGGCGGCTGCATGGGCCACCATGCTGGCGCTGGCGGCCGTCGTGGTCTTGGCAGGCCCGTCGCACGTCCCTGCGGCCACTCGAGCGGCCGCTGGGGGCGCCAGCGCGAGCTCTGCTTTGACGCCGCGCAGCACGTCCTCGCACGTGCCGCGCAGGACCAGGTACGATGCGAATATCTGCAGCACGCGCGCCACGCCACCGCGTCTCAGTGAACGAGGGCCAGACAGGGGCCCCTGGCCTACACCCTACTTTGCGGGGCAGGGCATGGCTCATCGCACAGCCCCTTTCTAAAGTCAGGGCCCAGGCTGAAATCAATGTGTGCATGTGCAGCAGGCCCGGCTCTGGTGCATGCCGGATGCAAAGCTGCCCGGTGTTTATACGGTTGAGGCTAGGGTCACGCACCCGGCGGATGGCAGCGTCCGGGAACAGCTTCACCAGCACGCGCAGGAGCGGGAAGGCAAAGGGGAACAGGGCGCCGGCCGTCAGATAATGGCTCCGCGCGCCGTCTGCGCACGCCCAGCCAGTCCCTCAGCAAGCCCGTGTCTGTCTACAGCCCGATGCAGACGTGCCGAGGAATGAAACAGGGAGCAGACTGATGGCTGCTTGTGCATGCTGTGTTGCTGCAGCTTGCTGCCGGAGCCGCGCATGTGACGAGGTGCGCGGTGCGAGCACCACGCGCATTGCAAAACGGCGCCGCAGCAGCTGCAGCGGCCGGGCATGTGCAGCGCGTGTGCGGCGCGCACATTCGATGTCCATAAGCGTCTGCATGGCGGTCACGAGCGCGCTCGCGCGCTGCGCGGCGGGGCTGCCTTCCTCGTCCTGGGCATGCATGTCCACCCTGCGCGCGCAGGAGCATCGGCGCGAGGCCACATCTCGCCCCGCCACTCAAAGACGTCAGCGTCTCACCGAGCCGTGCGCGCGCACTGAGCGGCGCCGACCTGTCTGCTGCCTCGCAGGCGCGCAGGGCGAGCGTGGCGGGCTTGCCGCACCATGCGTATGCACAAGCGCTCTGTGCCTGCACAAAGTACAGGGTGCAGCAGAGGTCGACCTCCACCAAGAGTTTTACAAGGTTCAATATAAGGTTAGACAAGGTTTTTTTAAGCCGCAAGCGGTCGCGCCGCGCGCCCAAACACGGCAGCGCCGACCACGTCGACAGCCACGCGGAAGAACGCCGCGAGCATGTCCAGCTCGCCGCCCGCGGCCGCCACGGCGCCCAGCCGCTCCGCCAGGCGGCCGGCGGCCGCGTTCATGGCCGGCGCGTAGCCGGCGAGGCTCTCGCTGGACAGCGTCGGCTGCCATGCGCTCTGCAGGCTGCGGTGCAGGTCGCGGCTGCGCGCGCGGCGGTGTGCAGCTTTGCGCGGCCCTGTTGGTGTCCCCTGGCGTCTGCCGTCCTGGCAGCAGGCCTGGCTGCGAGGACCCTTTCATGACAGCAGCGGCTGCACGCGATCCTGCCGCCAGCATGTGAGGGCGCGGCCGCACATCACCGTGGAGCTTGCCCGCTGTTGCTGTTTTTGAGGGCATGCGCTGGACGCGCAACGCGCCATGGCAAAACTGCATGCTCCGTACCAACAGCTAGATCGTCTGATCCGGGACAGTCTGGGCGCTCAGCTACATGCAACCGGGCGTCATGGCTGGTGCACACGCCCTCGACAGCGCTTCATCCACCAGCACAGCCTGCTGCTGGCGGGCGGCGCGCCGCGGGCGCGCACTCGCGCGCCGTGGTGATGGAGCTGAAGAAGGACGCATTGTCGGCCGCGCTCTTGAGGTCGCCCAGGTGCGGGTACGCGTGGCGGTTGGGGTTGCGGCTCACCAGGCGGCCCAGCTCAGGGTCCGCCACCACCACCACCACGCGGCTGCCAAACCACACCTGCGGCCGTGCGCCGAGCCTGCAGGTCAGGCCCCGACCCTGCTCGCAGGGCGTTGCACCGGCCGCTTGTGGACAGCGAAGGCATTCTTGGTCTGCCTGGCGGTCCAGTAAGCACGCTCGCTTGCAGCACAAAGCAACATGCTGATCGTGGCTGCACACGAGCTGCGCGCCTTCCACACTTTGCCGTACTTGGGGGCGTGCTTGAGGTAGTACATGGCATAGGACAGCCTTGTGATCTCCCCCAGGTTGCCGGTCAGCCACCGTGGTGGAGGTCCTGCATTCATGCAGGCAACATGCTTGGGGGTGCCAGCAGCAGACAAAGGTCAATGTCTAACACAGTGGTTTCTCATACCCGGGATGCTCCTGTACCTCCAGCGCTGGAGCGGGCGGTATCCATATACGGCCACCTGTGTGCACAGGCGTGCAAGCTATGTCGCGTCTGGAGAGCGAAAGCAGTCATAAACAAATTTGGTAGGTCCCAGAGGGAGGAGTGCGCTCACACACAGTGCCAGTGTCAAAGCAGCGTACAGCAACATCGGTAGGTTTGCAGCGTGTGCCTGCGCGAGACAGGCTTAGCTGGATCAGTTTTCTTGCGCGCTGCAAGTCAACCTGCAGGACGTGCCAGACACAGTCGTTGCAGAAGCACGGGATTGCACGCGCCCACCATCAGTCTGGGCAGCATTGCAGGGACATTTAACATATCAGGGCCCTGCACTCGTTCAGCAACCACAAGCGCTGGGGCAGCACAACTCCTCCTGGGCAGCTGTCCGTGCCAGGCCGTACCTACGGCTTCTCAATGTGAGCTGACGACGGAAGTCGACATGGCGCTTGGATGTCTGTACCAGCGCCTCCCAAAAAGCCAGGGTAGGGGAAAGCAGGCTGAGCAAAATGGCCTTTCTTCCGGTCAGAGTGCGGAGCCATGACGCTGCTTTGCGCACTGTTATGTGCAACGCCAAGACCGCTACATATGCAGCAGAGCTGAGGAAGCTCTGCTGCCTGCAGTGTGAGATATGTAGTTTTTGCTCGTGAGAGGGCACGCTGCAAAGCCCTGCATGCTAGCATCAGTGCCATCCAGTGCTTGTAACGCGCGCATGTGACACGCGGAGTGCTTGTTCAAGCCCTGCTGGCCCATGCTTGCACCACACTGAGCTGCGACAGCAGGTCGGGGCAAATATCCTGTATGAACAGCTGTCAATGCACCCACCTAACACTCACACAAGCCCGCAGCATTACGACAGGGACAAGCACCACAGGGCGGCCTTGAGCCGTCAACAGGCACAATGTGTAGCATTGGCAACTCCCTGCAGTGCGCCTGTGCGGCTACCGTACTACACACATGCTGGAGGCATGCATTTTGACTGTGCATTTGGACTCAAAACTTTGCTTGAATGGCAATGTCCTTCCGCAGCGCGGGCCATGTTACGGAGGTGCACCGCTGGGCGCGATAGATGAGCGCACAGCCAGCCGCAGCCCGCAGCCATCAGACTTCCTTCTGGTTGGCAAAGTACGTCTTGCTGCCCTTGGGGTCCGGCTTGATCGTCTCGCGCCCGGGCTGCCACCCGGCTGGGCACACCTGGACCCACAGAGCACACAACTCACTCTGCAGCAGCTGTCCTGCTACATGAATGATGCGCCATGAGTGCCAGCAGACACGCATTGAGGGCAGCTCCTCTGCAGCACTGCCGAATCTGAGCAGGCAGCAAAGGCCGCAGCAAGCGATCGCCGACTCAGTCCATGGCGGGCAGGCGGCGGTAATTTGAGAAACGCTGAGCTGCCAGGGCGGGTCGCCAGCAGCGCACCTCGCCATGCTCGTCAGTGAACTGCGCCAACAGACACACCTCTGTCAGCGGGTGGCTGAAGAGTGATGGTGTGGTCGACGAGCTCCCCGCGACCAGCGAAACAAGTGCATGCGCCCGGTGCGCCAATGGTGCAGAGCAGCACGAGCAGGACTTGCGAAGGAAGTGCCTGTGCTTGCACATACAGGGCTGCACCGCCATTGACGCTGGACGCTCGCGGCCAGGGGCACGACCCTGCGGCAGAGGTGCGGCCAGCACAGGCCCGCCCGTCGCCTGCACGCCCCGCGCACCTGGAAGGCCTTGACCAATCGCAGCGTCTCGTCCACGCTCCGCCCGACTGGCAGGTCGTTGATGGTCATCTGGCGCAGGATGCCCGTCGGCGATATGATGAAGAGGCCCCTGCACACGACGACGAGGTGAGAACGAAGAGCTTACTCCTTGTCAACTGGTTGCACAAGCGCTGGCATGCCGCGAATGGCCCTCCTGCCCCTCGGCCCTGACATGCGCATGCAATGAGCGGCATGCTGGCTTACAAGGAGTAAATTAACAAAATGAGTACCTTCCCATCCTAAGTCCGCATGCGCACAGCCATGACAGGTCCATGCAGACTGTTTGTTTCCTCGGTGACACTATGTGCCTCCACCCCCGACTGGTGCGGCTCTGTCGGTGAGCACGACCCCACTCACACTGCTGCCAAAGGCATGGCTAGCAGCTACACAGAGTCCATTCCAGCAACCATGGGAGGCTCACCGCAGCGCAAGGCCCGCGTCCTCACCCTCGGTTATGAGCACGCCTGGAACACATACGTAGAGTCTGGAGCAAATATGCACTTGACATGACAAATACATGACAATCCAGCCTACAGGACATCGAGGAGCACTGAAGGGTGGAGCAGCGATGGCTTGAAGGTTTGGACGCCTACGAAGAGGCAGTGAGTGGCGGGGCTGCTCACCATACTCGTTCGAGATTGACTTTGTTATGTCAGACAGCAGCGGGTACTTCAGTGCCCCCACGCCCCCAGTCTTGCGCGGCTGCTTGCACGCGCGGCAGTGTCGAGTCCCGACATATGCGTCATATGCGTCCCTTCCAACATTGCACAGCAAGGCCAAAGCCCCCCACCTGCTGCTCCCACGCCAAGTGGCTGTACACGTTGTCGACGCTGGCGCCCACCACCTGGGCTTTGCCAGGAGTCAGCAGCATGGTCTGTGCGCACACTTGGTGAAAAAAAGGTGAACAGGGATACCACCTCGGCGTCAATCTCACGAAACTCCTCGATGCGGTCGCTGAAGGCAACAATCTCGCTGGGACACACAAACGTGAAGTCCGCCTGCAGCGTGGTGACATCAGCCAATCCTTGCGGGCACCTCATCGAGCACACAACAGTACAGACGGTGGCATCAAGTTAGAGGGGCGGGAGGGGTGCGTGCCGGGTAGAAGAAAAGCACCAAGTACTTCCCTACAAGTTGCAGCAACACCGCCTCAGCTCGCATGCTGCAATGCCAGAAGCCATCAAGTATTGCTTGCGCTCCTGCCGCAATCCATGGACGCCCGCATACAGCAGCGCGAAGCACAACACACCGTGGTAGTCCTTCAGGGAAATTGTTTTGATCTCGCCGTCCACAACGGCCTGCCCAGACCATGCCGGCGCCGGCCTCCCGACGGCCGCGCGTCGCGCCACATCTGCTGTTACAGACACAGCCGCCATACAGAGTGACAGGAGCAGCAGCAAGAAGTGCATGAGGAGGCGGCTAGAATGCAATGCGCACCATGCATTTTACCATGCCGTACATATTTTCTTTAATACAATTTGTTATGCGAGCTCGACAGACAGCGCAGTCACACGTGCATGGACACCCGCAGCCAGCATCTGATTCGGATGCTGAGACAGCCTAATGTCCACTACACCTTGTTCAGCAACAGGTACAGACTTCATCTCTGCCGCCCTCGGCATTTGGATGGCTAACGCTCAAGGCACTGCACAATGCGAAACTGCCTACAAAGGAATACATGGGCCACGGCTTCACACTAGGCCCAAATACATGCTCGTTGCAGATATGCAACAGACATGCCTGATGGCAGAGGGGGACAGACTGCAGGCAAGCAGCGCGCGCCGGGGCTGCAGTGCAGCCATCAGCTACTCTACAATGGTGATGCACGGCAATGCTTCTGGCCCTCAGTACCAAGTGATGCAAGCACGTCAGCCCGACGCTACATATGTCGACGCCCTGGACACCTTGATCACTGCTATGGCAGGACCTCGCGCCGCACCAATCTCAGTCGCTACACAGGCCCGGCCATAGCAGCGCAGCAGTGAGGGGTGTAACCAGTGCCTCCAAGCTGCAGACGTGCTGCAAGCAGCCTGGTGCAATGCCTGTACACCACGAGCTCGGAATGAGGGACCCGGGGCTGGAGCTTGGGCCGAGAGCAACGTGCTCGTTGCTAAACATCCCGCGTCACCTACCACACATGCACTGGGCTGCCGGCAGGGGCCTGCGGCGAGCAGGCGAGCTGCGTACAGAGTCTGCGCCGCAAGCATCACTTTGTCGGCCACTGCGGCGCCACCTGGTGCAGCGTCGTGTAGACGAGCTGCGCGAGCTCCGCCACCGCGGCGGGCGGCATCCGCCGCCCGGTGCTGACCAGGATCTCCAGCTGCAGCCGCGACAGGTCGTACCAGGCCCAGCGCTTGTCCAGGTAGCCCATCACGATCATCTGTACAAATCCGCCCCACAGCGCCGTGGTCTCCGCACTGACGGTAGCACTCGCGCCTGGCCCAGCCATGTATGACTTTAATGATGCAAGAGGTGCTGCATCTTCAGCAGCTGGCCCGTGCCAAACACAACACAGAGCACATGTTCCCCTCAGGAGCAGCACCCACGGCCCAACAGACGCCCTGACGAGACGTCGCTGCTACGCAACCAGCTCTGAACACGACCAATGGCGGGCGCAATGGTGAGAGCATAAGGTGCACAAGCGGCAGCGGCACTGGCATGTACGGAGCCCCAGCACTACCGTGGGCAACCACCAACCACTCAGGAGGCAGCAGAAGCACAGAGTCAGCAGCAAGGTCGCCAGACTGTGCCACAACTCCACACCGGAGACAACACCAAGCAAGTTGCGTCTAATGAGCAGCATGCCGCGAGTGCAGCAACAGACGCACCTGCGCCAGACGATGGCAGCTGCAGGCGCGCAACAGTCTTGCGCGGCAGCTGCAGCAGCGTAAGCCACACGATGCAGCAGTACAAGCTGCACTCTGGGTGCTCTGCCAGCTCGCTCGCTATACTCGCCTCCGACCAATTGCACTCAAACGCCAAGATCGAGCTCCGCGTGAAGGCCTGCAGCCACACGCGGCCGTCAGCAGGCGGCCACTACAGCGCTGTGCACCTCAGGCGCCTTACCACACTAGTCGCTTGGTCGTTGATACAACGTCGCTGCATGTGAATGAGCCGGGCCCTGCTGGCGCCACACAGCGCGGACCTGCAGCGCGGCGGCGGCGCGCGTGTCGTGCCCTGCAGGGTCTTCCAGCACGCGGAAGCGCTGGATGAGGTCATCTGCGACGGTCACCCGCTGGCCCACCGCGCTGGCGCGCACGCATGCCTTTGTGCGCCGCGCGCCTCCCTGCGATGTCAGGAGGGCATTGGCGATTTGCTGTGCAAACAGAAGCACCAGGAGCGCTGTCTCTCATCCACAGCTGGGAATTCCAACAGCTAAGCGGAGTGCGGCGTCACGTTCAAACTCCTGCTGGGCACGTAGCGCCATGAGTGCGAAGAGCTCGCGGGAGAAACTGCACGTACGTGGCGCTGCACATGCACGCGACAGCAGCAGCAGACAGGCTGCGTGGTCGACCACAACATTGCCGTTCTAGCAGACGTCCTTGGTACTTCAGACCTGCTGCGTATGCACAGTTTTTACGGATATCTACTAGCAGTGAGCCATAAAAATAAGTGCAAGGACGGAGCACATTGTAGCCCTGGAATACCCTTGCACGTGCACGTGCACATGCCAATGGCCCCACTGGCGCAGCCCCGCCAGAGCTACCCATCAGGCGCGTGGCAATGTTCCTGCCTGCCGCTGCAATGCGGCTGGCATGCGCGCTGCTGCTCATGTGCCTGCCGGTGCGCGGGTCGTTGCGCCCCGGCGCCGACCTGGACGTGTCGGGCGCTAAAATAACAGAGCAGCTGCTCCACCTAGCGTCTTTCTCGGACGACAGCGCCCCCGCCGTGACTCGCATCGTCTTCACGCCCAATGACCTCAAGGCTCGAGCGCAAGTGCCCTGTTTATTGATGCTGCAAAGAGCACACCGCTGGAAGGCTGCACTGGGCAAGGCGCTGACAGGCTGAGCCGCGCGGGCAGGTACGTGAAAGAGCTGATAACCGAGGCGGGCTTGTCAGTTCGGGAGGACGCAGTGGGCAACATCTTTGGCCTGCTCGCAGGCGACGGCTCTGCAGGTGCGCCAGCCTCCCTTGCTGGCACCAGACCGAGAGTCGAGGCTGCTCAGCTGCAGACATGCTGCCAGCGTTGGTAATGCTGAGCTTGGGTTAAGCAATGCCGGTCGCCAAGTCTGGCCACAATAATGCTGTGGTGGAGACCGCCTGACGGGGTCACAGCTCACTTCCCTCCCCGCTTCCCCTGCCAAACTGCGTGCCACGCAGGCGGCCTGGTGCAGACGGTGTCGCACACCGACGCCATCCCCTTGGCGGGCGCCTACGACGGCACGCTGGGCGTGCTCGGCGGCATCGCGGCGCTGCGCGCGCTGCGCGCAGCAGGCTTCCGGCCGCAGCGCGGCATCGAGGTCATCATGTTCACGAGCGAGGAGCCAACGCGCTTCGCGCTCGGCTGCTCCGGCAGGTCCGCACGCACCTAGCCCCGGCTTGCCCTACCTGCCCAGCTAGCGAAAATTGCATACACTGCACCAGCCTCTGGCACTGCGCTTGGCTCGTTTCGGCCTCTGCATTCTTGTGGCGGAGCTGAGGGGCCGGGGAGCCCTGCACCGCTGCCTTACGGGTTACTGCACAGCAGCGCTGCATCATATGGAGCGTGATGCGTGACGCACAACGGTTCTGTCCATATTTGAGCAGCGGGGCTTGGCATGCCGCAGCCGGGCCATGGCGGGCGTGCTACCAGCGGCCACGCTGGAGGCGCGCCTGGACGAGAACGGGACTGACTTCCTTGCGGCCGCCACGGCGGCGGGCTATGGCGCTGCGAGCACCCAGGCACGTGCACATACACGCGGCACCTGACCCAAAGACCTAGCAGGTATCTAGCGCGCGCGACCAATAGGCAGTGAGTTGAGGGACATGCAAATCAGCATGTTTGATCTCATGGTAGATATAACATGGTACCAATGTGGCTGTGCATGTGCGCAACCTGCTTCACTTTGACCTCGAGGCTGCTGCTAATGGGCTGAAGGCCAGAGAGCCAAGTTCAAAGAAATCAGCTGGATGGCGACATAGCGCACTTCCCACTTGGGCGCCGTGCTGGGACACATGCTCACCGCCCATTATATATACCCTGCTGATTCCAGCACGAGCGCCCTTTCATCTTCAGCTCGCGTCCCGCGCAGGCCATGCTGGACGCCGCGCGCGTGGCGCCAGGCTCTGTGTCCACCTTTGTCGAGGTGCGCAGCGCCCCATGCTATAGCTGCTCATGTGCCGGCGAAGCAGCTGGGTACGCTAAGCTGCTACTGTCGGCCGTGATTGGATGGACATTCCGAGCCAATGACGGCAGTGTCAGGCGTGCCTTCATTTGTGGAGGATGCTGCATGAGAATAGCAGCATGCTGGTGCAACTTTGCAGGCAATAGAAAGACATGGACTCAGCACGCTGCCTCATGCCGGCGCCCCGCGCAGCTGCACATCGAGCAGGGCCCGGAGCTGGAGGCCAACGGCACGTCGCTGGGCATCGTGACCGCCATTGCGGCGCCGGCCGCGCTGCGCGTGCGCTTCTCTGGCGACGGCGGCCACGCCGGCGCACAGCTCATGCCGCGCAGGCGCGCGGCCGGCCCGGTTGCAACGGCCGCGCTCTGCGCGGCGGCCCGGCCTGCCTGGACAGCGCCACAAGGCAGTGGGCTATCGCATTGGCGTGCGCCTGTGTGCGTCTGTGTGCGCCCGACGCGCGCGCGGGCTGTGTTGTTGCCCCGGAGAGCAGGCATTGGCTGTCCTGATGCTGGGACGGCGCGCTGGGGCAAGGCGAGTTGGCCGCGCCGGCTGCTCACCCGCCCACCGAGCCCGCTCCCCGCGCCGCGCCGCGCAGGAACGATGCGGGCCTGGCGGGCGCGGAGCTGGCGCTGGCGGTAGAGGCGGCCGCGCTGGGCACGGGCGCGCCCGACACCGTCGCCACTACCGGCCGCGTCGCGCTCGCGCCCAACACCGTCAACAGTGTGCCGCGCGAGGCGCGCCGGCCGCGCCGCGCCGCGCGCTGGGCCGGCACCCCTGTTGTGCTTTTGGGCAAGGCTGGCTGCGTCATCGGAGCAGTCTGACAGGTTTGCACCTGTTGCCAGGCTGGTCTGCGACGGGCGCTGCATGGGCTGCGGCAACGCTCCCGCCTCCAGACACGCGCAGCCGCACAGGAAGGCCGCTTGACGGCGCATGCGCCGCAGGCTGTGCTGGAGATCGACCTGCGCGACACCGATGAGCCGCGGCGCGACGCGGTGCTCGCGCAGATCCTGGAGGCTGCGACCAACATCGCGCAGCGGCGGCGCGTGCGGCTGCAGACCGAGGTCGTGAACCGCGACGCGCCGGCCACCTGCGCGCCCGAGGCGCGCCTGACCCCGGGCATTGAGCAGCTCCGCCCCACATGGCAGGCGTCAGTGGATACGCGCCTCGTCGGCCTCGCGCTCATGCGCAGCCAGGCGCACCAGGCTGACATGGCACGGCCTCCGCCTGCACTCGCCGCGCTCACACCGCCTTCAGCGTCTCCGAAACTCAACCCTACCCTATACGAGCGTGCCAGCAGCAGACCATTCGCGCCATGCATTTTTTCATGCAGCGCCGGGCGCGGCGCGCGGCAGGTGGTGGCGGCGGCGAGCGCGGCGGCGGAGCAGCTGGGCGCCTCGCACGCGCGCCTGGTCAGCCGCGCGTACCACGACGCGCTGTTCATGGCGCAGGTGGGGGCCCGGCAGCCCGCCGCGCGGCGTCTGCCGGACGGGGGTGTGTCACAGCCTGCCTCATCTTGAGTTGTGCGAGCCTGCAGTGAGGCCGAGTCATATGTCGCAAAACGGGCCATGCTGGGCATGGGAATCACTTGCCACCCCTGCTCCCTGCTCTGCAACCTGCTTCGCCTCAGCCTGGTCTCATCCTGAGACTTTGCTTGTACAGTGGGACAGCTACTCATTAGCACGAGCACCATGAGTGCCTGTGCACCAGAGTGCGGCGACCGACATGCAGTGACATGCATGGAGCAACAGCAACAGACACGACTCTGCTGAAATGTTCAAGTCAATAGTCTGCACTCGGACGCCCGAGCGCGCCCCGCGCCCGCGCCCGGCGCAGATCGCGCCGACTGGCATGATCTTCATCCCGTGCCGCGGCGGCTGGAGCCACCGGCCGGACGAGTACGCGTCGCCGCGCGACATCGAGGTCGGCGTCAAGGCGCTCGCGCTCACGCTTACGCGCCTGGCCGGCGCGTCGGGCGCGGCTGAGCGCGCGGAGCTCTGACTGAGGAGAGGGCACGTGGGGCACTGGCAAGGGACTGGCGAATGATTTTTGGTGACTTCTGAGCGACAGCTTTGGCCTTTTAGGTGTTCGCATGTATGTGTGGTAACTTACGAGGGCTGGAACCTAGTGGCTGGGCACATTGGAGCTGGCACGCACGCTCACAATCCGGGCTTGACAGACGGGGCAGAGTGCTGCAGTGATATAGCCGAGCTGCCGGATCTCGCCTGTGCCACAGCCATGATAAGCTGCTTGCCGGGTATGGTCAATACTTGTGCAGGAGAGTTGCCAAGGCGGTTGGCACGCGTTCCCAAGGTATGGTGGTAGCTCATCTGTACAGGGTCGCGCTCAGCACAATGTGCTGCCTGTGAGGTGTTATCATGTTGGTTTCAGCATGAGCCGGTTTGACTGCCAAGTCTGCAGTGTCAGAGCCCCGGCACCCGAAGCCTCCTGTAAGTTCTCATTGCACCAAGGCGGTAAGCAAGTGGGTTGTAATGGCCAGCACATACATGACATGCGTGCATGCAGTGTATATGCAGTGCCCTGCAGCAGTGCATGTCTGACCCGGAGCATATATGGGCGCGCTACATCCGCTCCAGCTGTGCCTGTCAGGTTTACAGAACGGCGGTTGGGCCGGCAGCTGCATAGGTAGGCATCATCGCGCCGCAGTGTTCCTCAGCTCTAGCAAATAGAACACAATAGTTCGTATGGGCGCCCGAGCAGGGCCGCAGGTGCAGATGCCCTAGGTGCGTTATATATTCCGTGTTCAATCAACCGCGCTTGGCGCTGATTCTGCAGGCCGTGCTACAGTACAGAAGCGGATGCGCGCCGATGCAGCTACCCCTGCGAGCCCGCCACAGGGCACCCGGCAGCCCAGCACTGCCCGCAGCGCGCCGGCCGCTCGTCCAGGGCGGGCGCAGGCGCGCGTTCGCTGGACGTGCAAAAATATGGGGCGCGCTCGCGCAGCCCCTCCTATTCTATGGTAGTGCGGCCACCCGGGGGCCGCGGCAGTTGCGCGCGGCCGGCCGCGGCCAGGGCATGCACATACCCTACCGTACAGTGCTTCAGAGTGTGCACCCTCCGAAAAGCTCTCCTGCCCCGCGCGGCGCCGAGCACGGCCAGCGCTCCGCGCCGCCCCCAGCACACCCTGCCTCGGGCGCGCGCCCGCCCCTCCACCAGGGCGCTGGTTCGCCGCTGCCGCGGGGCCGCGCGCGCGGCGCCTACATCAGCGGGATGTGCTGCGTGAGCAGCTGCTGGATCTCGGCGAAGTAGGGGTGCTGCAGTGCGGCTTTGGCGGTCACGCGCCGGCTGGGCTCGTAGCGCAGCATCTGCGCGAGCAGGTCCGCGCCCTGCGGCTCCAGGCTGGGCACCACCTGCAGGGTTGGGATTAGGGTAAGCCTCGCTCTCATACGACGCGCGCGCCACGCAGCAGCTCGCATATGCTCCAGGAGACACGCCCCCCTGCACGGCCTCCCAGCATATGTGCCTGCAATGCTGCGTGGCGCTGGGAGTGCCCGCTGCGCCACGTCTGCGCTTCGGACGGACACTCCCTGCAGGCCCACTTGCAATGCAGCGTCGCGAGCTGCCTTCTTGGTGCCGACCCTGGCGCCTGGTGAACAGCCTGGGGAACGACCTGGTCACCCCCGGTCGGGGCGCGCCTCGTGCATGGGCTTGGGCGCCCACTTGGGGAAGGTGTCCTTGTAGTCGGGCAGCTCCGAGACGCCGGGCCACGTGGCGTCCGTGGGCGTGCCGAGCACGCGGAAGATCTTGAACAGCTCGTCGATCTCCTGCGCGCGGGGCGGCGTCATAGGATTCCCTACCCTACCCTACCCTGGAAGCCTTGGCATTGGTGCTGGGGCCGCGGCGCAGGCCGCCGCGCAGGGAGCATGCCAGCAGGCTGGGGCCCCGGTCGTTGCGATGCTGCACTGTGGCAGTCTCGTCTTGGTCTCTGGCACGCGCACGGCCGCAGGGCAGCGGCGCGGCACGCCCAGCTGGGAAATGTCACGGGCCGTGCACATTGTGCGCCGGAGGTGTGCTATGACGCCGCCCCCGGCTCCTCGGAAGGAGGGCGCCGGGCGCGCACCGAGTCGCCCGGGAACAGCGGCCGCTGGTTGATCATCTCGGCGAAGATGCAGCCAATGGACCAGACGTCGACCGGCGTGGAGTAGTGCTTGGCGCCCAGCAGGATCTCGGGCGCGCGGTACCACAGCGTCACCACCTGCCGCGGGCCGGGCGCGCGTCGGGCCACTAGCTAGGGTTTGCTCTAGGGTTTGCGCTAGGGTCACATCACCTCGACATGGTGCGCGCCCGGCAACTGCACGCTCGTGCGTGGGTGAGGCCCAGGCGTGCGGTGCCTGTCTGCAGAGGCGGCGCCGCTGCGCATGCTTGCACGCAGCACAAGGCGCGAGCGCACAGCTCCAGCCGAGCGCAACCTGACCCAGCTCGTGCGGCGGAGCAGAAGCGTGAGGCCTCCAGAGCGTGGCATCGCGCCGGGGGCGCGCAGGAGCGGGGCGGGCCGCGCGCCTCATGCGTGTAGGCGCGCACGGGCAGGCCGAACGCGCGCGCCAGGCCAAAGTCGGCCAGCTTCAGCGCGTTGTTCTGCCGGTCGATGAGCAGGTTCTGCGGCTTCAGGTCGCGGTGCAGCACCCTGCGTGCCAGTCAGGATCAGGGTAGGGGCGCAAGAATAAACCTTCGGGGCGCCAGCTCTGTTGGGCACGGTTGGGGCAGGGCAGGCGCCGCTGCGCGACACGGGCATCTCCAGGCAGCCCGCTGGCTCGAGCATGCGCGGCTGCGCGCCGCTCACCTGCTAGGCCAGTGTTGAGCGCGTGCCAGCAGGCAAGCACGTTGCAGCGATTCAAAGAAGGACAAGCACCACGCCTGGGGTGGCTGTGCTCACAAGGCCGGCAGCCATGTGCGACCCACAAAGCGCAGTTTGCGTCGGGCGCACCGGTGCGAGTGGCAGTACGCGATGCCCTGCAGCATCTGGTACAGGTACAGCTGCGCGCGGTGGGCGCGGGCTTGGACGCTTTGCACCAGCGGCTGCAAGCTCATTTCGTCAATTTGGCGGAGGGTGCAGGCCTCGGGGCACAAGATAATAAATCGGCAGACTGGCCCACTGGCGCTGGCTCGCTCAGCCAGGGCGCCGCGCGCCGGGCTGGGGCCGCGCAGCGCGCGGCAGGCAGCAGGTTGCCTTGCCGTGGGCGGGCAGAGCACGCCCGGCAGTCCAGCAGGCAGTTTGGGACGCCCAAGGGGTGCTGCAATAGGTGCTGGATCGTTCTCGCCTCGCCTGAGAGACGCGTGAATACGGCCTGCATGTGGAAAGCATCCTTGAGGCTGGGTCAGATTGGCAGCGGTGGCTGGGGCTAGGGTTAGGGTGGCGCACCTTGACGAGGCGATGGTCCTGGCAGAGGTGCGGGTTGGCGTCCATGTGCTTCTTGAGGTCCAGGTCCAGGAACTCAAACACCAGGTACAGCTTCTGGTCGCTGTGGATCACGTCCTCCAGCCTGCGCGCCAGGCGCCGCGCTCAGGCGCACGAGGGCGGGGGCCTGCCGCTGCCGGCTGGGGTGTGTATATACTATGTGACCGCCCTGAAGGCCAGCCTGCTGCTGCGGGCGGGCTTGGTCTAAAGCCTGCCGGCCGAGCGTCAGCTCACTCGTCCTACGTTTGTGACTACGCAGGTCAACATTTGTATGCGCCCCATGGGGTATGTGCACCATGACAAGATTCTGAGGGCCTGTCGTGCACAGGCTTGCAAGCAATTGATAGGCCCAGTTGGGCAGCTGCAACCGCAAGGGAAGTTTCAGGCCTGTCGTGCACCTTTTGTGCGGACATCACAAACATGCCATGTAGGCGCCAACGCCTCACACGCCCGGCCAGGTCATGGGCGCCTGCACGCCGGCGCGTGCACAGGGCGCGGCGCGCCTGACGACATTGCTGTGCTGCAGCTCCTTGAGCAGCGAGATCTCGCGGATGGCCGTGCTGGGCACGCCCTCCTCCTCCTGCTCCAGCCGGATCTTCTTCAGCGCAATCGTGGCGCCGTTGGTGCGGTCGCGCGCCTTGTACACCACGCCGTACGTGCCCTCCCCAATCTTCTCCACCTTCTCGTACTGCCACGCCGCGCCCACACGACGTAAGCGCCCGGCCCCAGCCAGACGGCGTCACCTCACCAATGGCCTCGCGCGCCCCTCCGCCGGTCCCCGCCAGACCGCGTCACTTGACAGGTGGCCTGGAGCGCCCCTCGCGCGGACCTGGCTGAGCCACGTGAGGCCGGCCATGTTGCAACAGGGGCACTTGGTCGCCTTCACCAGTAGCATCCAGTGTCAGCGCCAGCGGTGCCAGGTGCGCGCGGCGGGCTGAACAGCCGGGGTTGTGCCTTCGAAGCAAGCCCAGACAGGCAAGCTGGACACAAGTGATAGGTTATATGGTGGTGCGCCAGTTGCTCTGAGGAAGCGCAGCACCAGCTGGTGACGCTGGCCTGCAGGCCCTTAACGTACATTCACTCTGCAAGACTCAACTGACCCGGCAGGCCCCGGCAGGCCCATGCAGCGTCTGGAGCGCACTTACGGGTCTGCATGGGCGCCGCAACCAGCTACAGCCCATTAGTATGGGTGCTTGAGTCGGCAGATGGAAAGCGCAGGGAGCGGCCCCCGCCACTACGCCGTCCAAGGAGCCAACATACTCTGTTGGTTAACGACAACATTGGACCGTCCAGCCAGCCCGCCCTGGCCGCAGGGGCAGCCTCAGCGCGCGCGGGCTGCAGGCTCTGCACACCGTGAGCGGGTCTAGCAGCGATTGCAGCTCCCTCGCGACAGGGCAGGGCCTGCAGACGCATGACGTGCACGCAGCGCTTCTGCACGGGGCTGGATCAACCACCCCGCGCACCGGCCTGTATGCACGATGCTGCGCTGCACCGTGCGAGCGTGAGGGAGCAGCGCCAGGCCGCTGGAAGCGTATGTGCGGAACCAGACGCGCTCCCGCGCAAGCCAAACAACATATCGGGCGCAAGTTACACCGATTGCCGCGAGGCAGCATAACTAGATGGGGACGCACGCGCAGGTTTTGAGTGAAGTAGCGCCCCGGTGCGGCGCCTCGCCCCTGGGCGGCCTGCGACACGCAGTGTGCGCGCACCCGCTCCATGGCGCGGGCTCCGCGCGCCGGTCAGCTCGCGGCGGCCCGCCGCGCACACCGTGCTTCCACTGCGCCAGCTCCAGCGGCCCTCCGCGCGCATGAGCTGTCACACGATGGGCTGATCGACTGCCCGGTTGCCTCGATGCGGCATGTCCCGGCCATGTCGCAGCTGGGGTGGGGCCTTGGTGCACTTCAGCTTTTTTCCTTCCAATGCGAGACCAGCGCCTACTCCTTTGCTTGACAGTTTCCTCTGCTTCGAGTTGCCACCGCTGCGCTGCTTGCTCCTACTGTTTCGGGAGAGCACTGCCTCTGCGCGTCTGTGCTTGGCCGAGGCCCGCGCGCATTGCCAGCCGCTGCCCCGCGCCCTGCCGCTGAGCGCTGCTCAGTGCCTGGCTCGACGAGATGGTGAAGAAGAAAGGTGAGTGCTCGCGAAAGGAGTGACCTGCAAGCTCCTGCACTGCCAGGCGCGCGAGCTGAAGCATGCCTGGTTCTGCAGGCGGGCGCGACATGAACCCGGCGGACGCGTATCGCAAACAGATTGTGCGGGCCGGCCACCGCTGGCACCTGCCTTGCGCTGCGCAGCGCATCCTAGCACGGGCGCTCCGTCTGGGAAGCGCGGTGACCGCGCTGCGTGCCCTGCGCAGAGGCAAAAGGAGATCCTGCGCAACAAGAAGGAGCGCAGGTTCCAGCGCGACGCGCACGCGCTCAAGTCCAACCCCGAAGCCATCAAGGAGGAGCTCAAGGGGGTGCGCGGCATGCTCCCGGCTCGCCTGGCAGGCGCCAGGCGCGGCGTCGTGCCGCGCGGCAGCGGGCCAGCAGCTGAGCAGCAGGCGAGCTTGACCCCCGACACTTCGTGGCGCGCAGGTGCTGGAGATGGAGGACGAGGGCAAGGTGAACCTGTCGGTCAGGATGAAGAAGAAGGCGCTGCAGGGCGCGCTGGAGGCAGCCGCGAAGAAGAAGAAGGTGCGCCCGCGGCTCAACAGTCCCCGGCCCTGGCTCTGGCAGACTGCTCTGACGTGTGCTGGACGTGTGTGCCTGTGTCGGGGGACTTTCCAGTGAAAACCAGCACGGTTTGCGACGTCAAGCACTGGCTAGGCCGTGCAAAACGTCACCCTGCCTGCGGCCATGTCTGACAGAACACTGTGCGTGGCTACCGGGGTGCTCCCGGCGCTGCGACCGCGATCTCAGGGCCGCGAGCGGGGTACGCGGCGCGCGCGGCGCAGGAGGATGCATACAAGCTGCAGCAGGAGGCGCAGCTGACGTTCAGCAACCGCGTGGGCCATGGCGTGGCGGAGAAGCGGCCGGAGGACTCGGTGTACTACCACCCCACGCTCAACCCGGAGGGCCAGCCGCCGCCCGGCAAGCCGCAGGCGCGCCGCTTCCCCCTCTCTTGCATGGCTCCCATATGACATGGAGTAGCTGTGAGACAGCCATACCCATCGCCAGTAGTTTCAAGTACGGTTTCGTGATAGTTTCCTTACAGTTCCGGTACAAATATCTGGGTTCTCAGGTCGCAGGCAAGCGCTCAAAGGCCCGCCTCGCCTGATGTGTGGTGCGGTGTGCAGCGATACCTCTGCAGCTGCAGCTGCAGCTCCCGGCTCTTGCCTGTCTAAGCCCGCTTTGCCGCGCAGCGCTACCGTACGGACCCTACGGCTGGGCCTGTCGCGCCGCGGCCGGCAGCGGGCCTGCCGGTGCCCGCGCCGCCGCCGCTGCCGCGCGGACCGGCGCCCGATGCCCTGCCGCCGCCGCCGGGGCCGCCGCCCATGCCCGCAGGGCCCGCGCCGCCTGCTGCGGCCGCAGGCGCGCGTCTCCTGGCTCGCAAACTGCACCCACTTAATGGCTGTGCTTGAGCGCCGAAGGAGTGTGTCCCCTGGGCCGCACTGTCTGCGCCTCACCCAGTGACTCCAAGCGGCATGCAGCATGTCTGCCGCCCCCAGCCCTTGGCATGTCCTTTGGCCGCAAGCATTCTGGGCAGCGCAGCTGCTTTTGAGCCTGCAGCGCAAAAGGAAGAGATGCCTGAGGTGGCTGGCGAGGGCCGCAGATGAGGCTGCGATGCCGCTGCCGCCGCCGCCGGGACCGCCGCCGGGCGCAGGCGCAGCGCTGCCGCCGCCGTCCGGGCCGCCGCCGGGCATGGGCGGCCCGCTGCCGCCGCCGCTGGGGCCGCCGCCGGGCATGCCTGGCGCAGGTGCCTGTCGCTCCGCAAAGCCTTGCACCGAGCGCACTGCAGCTCTAAAGAACTCGGTGATTACTGTACTGGGACAGGCTTTGCACTGCTGCAGCTTCAAGCGCAAGTGCCGGCTTGCACTGTGATAAAGCGCTCTACGTGCTGGGCCGTGGCCCCTCGGGCATTGCTTCACACTGGTCACTGTTTGTTAAGGACTTCGCCAGATGAGTGCGGCAGCCTCCTGCTTTAGTCCTGTGACATGTTGGTTTGAGGGCTACAGCTGATACGGCCAGGCCGCCTGCATGCCCATTTTCACCGGCATGGTCTGTGCAGGGGGCGCACCGCACCTTCCGCCGCCGCTGGGGCCGCCGCCCGGCATGCCGCCCGCGCTGACGCGTCCCGGGCCGCCTGCAACGGGGTTCGGCGCGCCGCTCGCGCCGCCGCCGGGTGCGCGCAGCACGCACAACCAAGCCCTGCGACGCCGCAGTAAAGTTGCCCAGCGTCAAGCACTGCAGGAAGGGCTGGTCGACGATAAATGTGCAAATCGAACAGCATGGGTAGGTTGTTTATGTGGCTGATTGCCAGTGCATGGGCGCAGGCCCGCCGCCGGGCATGGCCGCAGCAGCGGGCGCGAAGAAGGCGCCTGTCATCTCGGGCGCCACGACCGTCGTCAAGATGCCGCGCGCACAGGTGGCAACCGCCACTTGCCCGTTTACAGCACTGGGCTGCAGCTGTCTGGCAGCATGACCGGGCACAAGCTGGTTTGCATTGTACATTCTGATGACGCGCTTGTTTGCAGAGCGCGTGCCTGCTGCGCGGTGTCTCCCTTGCCGCTCTGGCAGAGTCCAGTGCATGACTCTGGAAGCAAAACTGCGCATGCTAGCGTTAACATGCGCATGACCTGCGCGAGTGATAGAAAGAAGACAGACGAGCTGTGCAGATGCGCCTGAGCCCTGAGCCTGATGGGTATGCGTCCAGCGCCTCGGTCTTGGTGCCTCGTTTTAATGACATCATTTAACCCCTGCCCGCCGCGCAGGACGACCGCTCGGTGACGGCCATGGTGCCGGCCTCGGTGCGCGTGCGCCGCGAAGCCGCGCCCACCCTGAAGCCGCGCTCGCTCGCCGGCGCGGCCGGCGCCGGCCGCGGCCGGCCCGTGGTCGGGCCCGGCTTTGGCCTGGCGCCGGCGCCGGCGCCCGCGCCCGCGCTTGTACCGCGGCTGGTGACAGCGGCGGCGCCGCGCGCGATGGCCGCGCCGGCGGCCGCGGCGGGCGCGGGCGCGGTGGACGCCAAGTACCAGGACTTCATGGCGGAGATGGCGTCGCTCGGCGCGCTGGGCGTGTAGGGTAATAGACAGGGTCATGCCTCACATGCCGCAGGCGTGTCAGCGATGTGCATTGTGTGTGTAGGGTGATAGACAGGGTCGTGCCGCATGTGCCGCAGGCATGTCAGCGATGCTGAGCGGTGTCAGCGATGCTGAGCGTTGAAGGCCATGAAGCGCGCTCGCCAAGACCGCACGCGTCGCATCTTTACATGGCAGTTCTTCACACCCTCACAAAGGGCAGTTCCTGGGACACCCAGTCAACACTTCAGGGCAGCTCCTGCGCACAAAGACCGCACCCGCATCAACCTACCGCGCACGACCCCTCTCTTCCCTTCTTTGGATAACATACTGTTCCTGTGCTCTGGGCGGCTGGCTGAGCATCGGCCGCCCGCTTTGACGCCCTCGCCAATGCCTTCTTTTGCCAGGCTCACACCCCCACACCAAGGTATACACAGCCGAAGTGAGTTCGTCCACCCGCGGCCCGCCGTCCCAGCGACCAAGCATAGCTACGGGGCCTTCACAGGGCAGCGCGGCCGCGCCA
>JAABUR0100003075.1_pt1 | contig 23943 bp, 22 predicted proteins | sample 5560091 | NCBI WGS metagenome assembly JAABUR01 (sample SAMN10711879, study PRJNA513375) | rock metagenome | isolation source: Antarctica rocks | place: Antarctica: Victoria Land, University Valley sud
AATCCGGCACCTGCCCAGGTGACCAACGGGCTCGTTGCCGAACCCACGGCCAGGATGAGCCCCGCCACAACAGCAGATCTATCGCGCGAAGGGAGGGTCGGCCGTCTCAAGAAAGATCGAGGCTAAGCAAGGTCAGTCTCGAATATGGCGCCGCCGGTAAAAGCGAAGTTCGTGACAACCAATCCGCGTCACTGCCGTACAACAAGACTCTGTTAGTGACGAACCCTCCAGCGATGCGGCGGCTCAACGTGAGTACCGGAGAGCGGTATTCACAAGCCTGAAACTCTGTTAGTGCCGAGGTGCCTACCAGCGAGCAGACACATCCGGGACTACGCAACCACCAGGCTACGTGACTGCCGAAGAGGGCAACTCTGTTAGTGACAGACGCCGGGAGATCCGCGCCGGCGACTCATTCAGGGCCGCATTGTCAAGCGGTCATGTCCATACCGGGAAGCCCGGCTCGGTCGGCCCCACCCTGGGGCAGCCGTTGGCCATCTGCTACCCGGCCGGCGCGGTTCTTCCTGAGCATGTCCAGTTCACGTACACATGCCGCATGTGCGAGCAGCTCCGCAGCAGCAGTGGGGGAGTGGGTGCCTTGGCTCACCGGCCCATCTGTGGACATCGCTCGCAACTCTGCAACTGCGTGACTGACAGAGTCAGTGAACGAAACCTCGCCCACCGACTGCAGCTCAGAGCCGGCAGCTCGGAGCTGCGGATTCCCACACACCTTGCCCGCTGCTGAGCTCACCAGACCCACTCCCGCGTCTCCGCCGGAGTTCCTGCCGGCGGCCATTGCGCCCCGCACCACCGCTGACGATGCCGGTGCGGATCAGCCGGATGCCGGGTCCTACCTCTGCCGGCCTGGTATTGCCGCGCCGCTGGGGCGGCGAGGTGCAGGGAGGTCGCCGAGGACCGGGTCGCGCTTGCTGTTCGGTGAAGGTCGTCGCCGAAAGGGAGCAGCGGCCCCCTCAGCGCACCGATCCGGCTGCGGCGTGGCGGGCGCCAGTACCCCGTCGAGTCGGCTCGAGGGCCGAAATCAGGCTTCCGGCGCTCATTCATCCGCCGGCGGACCCCGCCCGGCCCAATGACCATAACTGCAAATATCGGCGAGCGGGCCGAGCGGCTAGCCATGCTGACTGCTGAACAAGGTGGCGTTGCGGGCGGCCACTCCGCTTCTTGCAATCAGTCTGGGCGTCTATGTCGGCCGCTGCCGTCACGTGACGAAAAAGGGGGCATGCCCGCCGGTGACATGTGCAAGCGCCACGCAAATGTCCGTTCCCATCCGACTTTAGGTACGGATCAGCAGCGACCTGCACGTATGCCGATGCGCCTCAAATAGGTGGGACGGAATCTGACGCAGTCTGTCCCAGCTACCTGAGGCAACTTCGTGAATTGCGACATCGCCGCGATACGGCAGCAAGTCCCTGACCTGCTCATCTGCTTTATCGTGCCTCAGATGGGCTGGGACTCCGGGCCGGATTCCTCAAGTACATGGGACGTGCCTCAAGTGCAACGAGAACGGACATCTCAGACACGCACCGATGCGGATCGCATCGGAAAAGCTATTCGCCAGCCTTTGAGTAGCATAATGTTCCATTATCCTAGTCAACACAACGGCAGGTGTAACTTACTAGGGCCCGATACGGTGGATCCGGACGACATCCGTATTGTCCGGTTCTCGCGATGCCTCTCGGCTCATATCGCAGGTCAGGGCGGTTCCGTTGTGCGGAGAGATGGTCGAGGAGGCGGGTCGGTGGAGCCAGTGGCGGAGCGGCCGGCGCTGACAGCCATGCCGACGCGACTGGCCATCACCTCTGGTCGACCGGCCGGAACAGCACCGGGCGACCCCGGCCAGGGCATGCCTGTCGGGGCTCCCGACGGCCTCGATGTTGAGGCCGTCGGCCGGGTGTGGGCGGCGGTGGATGCCTCGACGTCGGCGGCGACGAAGGCGGCGTACCGGTCCGACTGGGCCAGGTTCGAACGGTGGGCTGCGTTGGGTGGGCATGCGGTGTTGCCGGCGTCGCCGTTGGTGGTCGCGGCGTATCTGACCGGGGCGGCGGAGGAGCGGAAGGCCGATGGGCGGCCGAGGTTCGGGGCGGCGTCCCTGTCGCGGTGGGCGTCGTCGATCAACCAGGTACACACCGCCGCCGGGTTTCCCGCTCCCGGCCGGTCGGAGGTGGTCCGCCGCGCGCTGTCCGGGGTCCGCCGGATGCGGAAGGCGCCGCCGAAGCGACGCAGTCCGCTGCTGCTGGCGGATGTACGGAGCCTGTTGGAGGCGATGCGGCCGTCGATGGGGCTGTGGCCGGCGGCGATGGCGGCGCACCGCGACGCCGCTTTGTTGTTGATGGGGTTCGCCGGCGCGCACCGCCGCTCCGAACTCGTCGGACTGCACCTGTCGGATGTCACGGTGCACCCGGCCGACGGGCTGCATGTCCGGGTCCGGTCCTCCAAGACCGACCAGGAAGGACAAGGCACGGTGCGGGCGTTGCCGTACGGGCGGGACCCGCAAACCTGCCCACCCTGCGCACTGGTCCGGTGGCGCCGACTACTCCTGGCCTACGTCGACGACGACGGCGGCCGACAGGCGGCGCTCGCGCAGCTGCACCAGCGCGGCCTATCGACTGAGCACGTCTGCCGGGGTGTCGACGACACGGTTGATAAGGCCACCGACACCAGCGCAGAAGGCCAGGAGTCGTCCGGCGCCGACGGTGGGGGAGGGCAGCGGTGGCTGTTCCCCACAGTCCACAAGACCGGGCAACCTAGCGGCAAGGCGATGACCGGTGACGCGGTGGCGATGATGATCCAACGCCGCGCCGCCGCCGCCGGCTTCACACCGGCGCAGGTGGACCTGTTGGGTGGGCATTCGCTGCGGTCCGGGTTCGTCACCGAAGCCTTTAGGGCCGGCGCCGACGCCCACTCGATCATGCGGCAGACCGGCCACCGCGATCCGAAGATGCTCGAGGTGTACGCCCGGGAGTTCGCGCCCCTGGTCGGCAACGCCGTCCTGAAGCTGGACCTGTGAGCACCTCGCCGATGTCGGCGGTCACCGGGAAGGTGCTGTCCGCGAACACCCGGGCCGGTTATGCGGCGGACTGGGCGCTGTTCACCGACTGGTGCGCCGCCACCGGTCGGGTCGCGCTGCCGGCGGAGTGGGCCACGGTCACCGCGTTCAACGCCGGCTGTCCCGGCGCACCCGCCACCATCCGCCGGCGGCTCGCCGCCATCGCCCACCACCACCGCGTCGCCGGCCATGCCGCCCCCGCCAACCCGGAACCGACGGCGGACCGGCCGGCGCGGGAGCTGGTCGACCCCGGGCAGGTCGACATGCTGATGCGGCTGATGCCGTCCCACGGCTGGACCGGCGGGCTGTTCGGCCGCCGCGACCGCGCCCTGCTCACCCTCGCCGCAGCGACGACCATCCCGTACCGGCAACTGCCTCGGCTCACCGTCGCCCAGCTGCACATCGCCGACGGGACTGCGACCATCACCGACCACCACGGCGTCGCGCATGTCGTCGAGGCGGCGGAGGATCCGGTGCTGTGCGGGCCGTGCACGCTGGTCCGGTGGCGCCGAGTCCTGGACACTGAAGCCACGTTCAAGAGCGTCAAGGCACTGTTCAAGGACGCCAAGGCGGTGACCGCCGACAGTCACCATCCCTGCCGGTCGCCGAAGCCGATCGACCCGCGGACGCTGGATGAGGTGTTGTTCCCGCCGATCAACCAGTGGGGACAGATGCCGTTTCCGCTCGGGCCGCTGAGCCCGCACTCCACGTCACAGCTGGCCCGGCAGGCCGACGCCGGCCTTGCCCACCACAGGGTGCTGGACGTCGACGAGATCGTCGCTACCGTTGCCGCGGACTACGCGGCGGTCGCTCCAGTACCACCGGTGGTGCGGCCGGTGTACGACTGGGAGGCGGCCAACCAACGCAAGATCCACGCCGTCCAGCAGCTTGCACCGCTGACAGAGGCACTGGACGACATCGAGGCGCGCATCGCGGAGCTGTTCGCTAGAACCAGAGATCTTGAACTCGACTGACAGCCGCAATGGGGCCTGCAGCTACTCCTACACTTCGTTGCTGCGCAGTCGTCGACCATGCAGGCATCGACTGCGCCGGCGTCCGCGTGCCGAAGGCCGCCTTCGGCAAGTGCGGCCGCGCCGGTGAGCCCGACGGTGACGCGCCGGCGCGGAGCGGGACTGATCGTCATCGCGCTGGGGTTGCTGGCCGCCGTGGTCGTTCCCATCGCCGCCGGCCGCACCATCCCCGGTTCGGCTCAGGCCGTTCCGGTGCCCGGCCCCCCGGTCGTGGGTGAATGCCTCGGAGGGAAGTTCAACCTCGATTGGGACGCACCAGGTTGTCGGTCGCCACGTTATCTGGCGCACTTTCGCCACATTATTTGTCCGCTCGGGTGCGATCCAGTCGACGGCTCGCGGCCAGCTGACCTGCACAGATAGGCTAGACGGTGTCCGGCTAGTGCCCTTGGGACGTCGAGGAACGCGAAATTTAATGTGGCGAACGTGCGCCAAATAATGTGGCGATTCACAGTCTTCTGCCACACCCGCCGGGCCGGTTTCGGGGGCACCGCCGACGCCAACGCCTGCCGCACCGTTCTACGGTGCACCTTGTAACGCTGCGCCAACGCCCGAACCGACAGACCCTCCACCCGTGAATCACGTCGGATCTGCTCGAAAAGCACCACTTTGGACCTCATCCCAAGTCCTCCTGACCGATCGGCAACCGCAGTCACCGATCACGATCAAGTGGGGCCACTCAAACCTGACAGAAGCTGCCCGGCGAGTCGCAGGCGGGGCCACTCAAATTCGATATTCCCTGGCCAGCTGGGGCCAACCAAACCTCACACACTCATCCCGAAGCGTTGCGCGTACAACATTGACCGCCAGCTGTACGAAAATGGTCGCGCAGGTCACGAAAAACACTGCTCTGACCCGCGATACCCGCCTGACCTGTGACTTGTCAAATTAAATGGCTCACTTTGTTCGAATTATCTGGCCTAGCCAGGCGACGACAGGACGTCGCGGGCGGCTCTCGATGGCGCCGCCAGCTTCCGCCGCGCTTGAGCAGCGGCGCACCGTCGTATCTGTGGGGACTAAGGACGGTTATCCGCCGTTCGCGTTGAGGACCACGCCGTTCTGCTGCAGCTGCTAGGCCAAATTATTCAGAACAGAATGGCCAGATAATTTGAACAAAGTGAGCCATCTAATCCGACAAGTGACACACCAGGATGCCCTTCGCCTGTCGGCCCTCACGCTCACTACGACGCCCACGACGTCTTCGTCATCCTGATCTGTCGCGCTAAATGGCACTGTTTGCCGGCTCACAGAGGCGCCCGACGCTTTGCTGACGCGACACCGGCGCCAGAATCCTGCGGCCGTCCAGGGCGTACAGGAGGTGGACCCGCGAAGGCTGCGGTCCCCACCTTGTCGTCAAAAACGGTTTTCGACTGTTTACAGCTGCACGCGCTGCTTCTGATCGTGGGACCGGACTGCGGCGTCGATCAACTTGAGCGTACTAAGCCCGTCCTCGGCCGTGGGCAGCAGCGCTAGGCTCGCTGTTGGGTCTTCCTCGATCTGCGCCTTCAGCACTCCCTCGAAGAAGTCTCGGTAAATTGTGGCGAACGCCAACAGGTAGCCCTCAGGGTGGCCGGGTCGGATGCGGGCGGCGTTGCGGGCGCTGGCACTGGTGGAGTCCAATCCGCGGGAGATCCGGACGGGGGCCTCGCCCGGGCGCCGGTGCCAGAGAAACTCAGGTTCCTCCTGGTTCCACTCCAGGCCGCCCTCGTCACCGTAGATCCGGAACTTCAGCCCGTGCTCGTGGCCCGCCGCGACGAAGCTGGACCATAGGCGGCCCACCGCTCCGCCGGTGAGTTCGACATTAAGGTAAGCGTTGTCGAAGATCTCGCGGCGCTGCGCGATTGTGTCCAGCTCCGCCGAAACCGTGGCCACGCGCTCGCCGGTGATGAACTCGATCAGGTTGTGAATGTGGCTTCCCACCTCACCGAGTACTACTGCTTTGCCCATGGCGGACGGCTTGAAATGCCAGTGCCGTTTGCTGGTGTCTTCCGGCTCACGCAGCACGCCCGGGTCGCCGGCCGCGAACTCCCCTTCGACCAGGCGGAGAGCGCCGAGCGCGCCGGACTGGACAATCGCACGCGCCTCGCGCACCAAGGGGTAGCCGGTGTAGCAGTGCGTGACGGCGAAAAACGCCCCGCTGGATCGGGTGATCTCGACCAGCGAATAGGCCTGCTTCAGATTCGCCACCATCGGTTTCTCGCATAGCACGTGGATGCCTGCCTTCAAGAACTCTTCGGAGATCTCGCCGTGGAACTGGGGAGGAGTTATGACCACGACGGCGTCGATCCTGTCTTCCCGGTCCCGTTCCCCGGCGAGCATATTTTGCCACGTCGCGTACTGACGATCGGCCTGGATCAGCTGCGCTGCAGCAGAACTGGCGGCCACGTCGGGATCGATGCTCATGGCGCCCGCCACTAGCTCGGCGAGGCCATCGATTCGAAAAGCGATGAGGTGCGTGCTGCCGATAACGGAGTCCTCACCACCTCCGATCATTCCAAGACGAACACGGCGGCCCACACGGCTCAGCAGATTGATGTCGGACAAGGATGACTCCTCTTTGAGTAGAGATGGACGCCTGCAATTCTACGCAGGGCGACGCACTTGTTTACCATTCAATCGTTTACCATTCAATCGTTAATCTAGCGGGCTCTTCAGTTTAGGTCTGTGCGTGGTCGCTGATACCCGAATGCTCGACGGAGTGCGGCGGGCATTCGAGTGCGCGGGCCGTTAGAAGGTGAACTTGTCGATGTTGGCGGAGTTGAAGATGAGCGGGGTGCCTAGCAGGATTGTGTCGTCACTGATGAACTTCAGGTCTCCGAGCCGGCCGGCTTTGAACGTCCCACCGGTCTTCATTGCGAGCTTGCCGTCGATCTGAGCCTTTGCCATCTGGATCGCGGCGTAGCCGATGTCGGTCGGGTTCCAGAGGCAGACCTGCTTGATTGTTCCGTTTTTGATATAGGGCCGCACGAGGCTGGGTACGCCGAGGCCCGTGACGACTACTTTGCCCTGGAGTTTGAGTTCCTCAACGGCAGCCGCGACGCCGGGGGTGGCGATGCCGGTGACTGCCCACACGCCGTTCACTTCGGGGTGTCCGCGAAGGTAGTCGAGGGTGACCTGGCGGGACTTGGCCAGGTCCTCATCGCCGGGGAGGATGTCGGCGATCTTCATCTTCGGGTAGGCGGTGGCCATGTACTTTTTCATCTCTTCGATCCAGCGGTTCTGGTTCGGTGCGGTCAGCACGGCGGTGACGATGAGGAAGGTGCCTTTTCCACCCGTCTGGTTGGCCATCATGTCTACCAGGGTCTTGCCCATGCCCGCGAAGGTGGCCTGGTTGAGAAAGACTTGCCGCGAGTCGGCTGTGGAGTCCGAGTCGAAGGTCGAGACCTTCACCCCGGCGGCTTCGGCGCGTTTGAGGGCAGGCGCGATGGCGTTGGCGTCGTTGACGGAGATAGTGATCGCGTTGTACTTCTGCTGAACGTACTGATCCACAAGATCGGACTGCTTGGAGACGTCCGCGTCGACCGGTCCGTTGAACGTGTACTGAATGCCCAGCTCCTTTGCCGCTTCCTGGCCGCCCTTGTCGGCCGCCTGGAAGTACGGGTCCGAGGTGAACTTCGGAATCATCGCGATGCGGATCGGACCGCTCGCCGTCGTCGACGCACTGGCGCCGGCGGCGGAGTTGAGCGACCCGCCGCAGGCGGTCGTCGCCAGTACCACGAGAGCGGCAGACGCCGCCAGAGCGCCCTTGAATAGGGGTGTGCGCATTTTGTGTTGCTCCTTCGGGTTTGGATGTGCGGGGCAAAGAGGTGATGCTTAGCCGCGGCGGCGGTTGGTGAGCTGGTTGGCCAGGATGGCAACGATGAGCACGACGCCTTGGATCATCAGGGCGATAGCGGTCGACACTCCGGCAAGGGTGAGTCCCTGAGCCAGGAATGCCAGAATGAGCACCCCGAGAACCGTGCCGACGATGGAGCCTTTGCCGCCCTTGATGTTGGTGCCGCCCAGAACGACGGCGGCGATGGCCTGCAGTTCGAGTCCCATCCCGGCGTTTCCGCGTGCCGTTGAGACTCTCGAGGTGTATATCAGCGCGGCGATCGCGACGAGAAGCCCGGCGATGACGTACACAATGGTGGTGACCCGTTTGACGGGGACACCGGAGAACTCCGAGGTCCTTGCGTTGGTGCCAATTCCGGACACGTAACGGCCGAAGCGACTTCTGTTGAGCACCACCACCATCAAGACCGCTGCAACGATGAAGATAATGAGCTGCAAGGGGATGTAGCCGCCGACGTAATACTGGCCGAAGTAAGCGAACCAGCTCGGGAAGTCCGATACCGCACCAGCGTTGGAGATGATGTAAGCCAAGCCGCGAAACGCAGAGAAGGTGCCGAGGGTGACGGTGAGCGGGCTCAGGCTCAAGTGAGAGATCAGGTAGCCGTTAAAGAACCCGCCGGCGGCGCCAGTGGCTATACCGACCAGGATCGCCAGCGGCAGCGGCAGCCCCCCGGCGTAGGAGAATCCCACGACCACCGAGATCAGAGCCAGCAATGAGCCTACCGACAGGTCGATGCCGCCGGTGATGATGATGAGTGTCATCCCCAAGGCGACAAGACCAGACTCGGCAAAAAACCTAGACGTGTCAAGGATGTTGGACAGATTCAGGAAATACGGCGATAGCAATGAAAAGATGATGATCTCGATGATTAAAACACCAACGAGAATGATTTCCCTCCCAAATGAAAACCGCTTGCGAGCACTATCTTTCGGCGGCGAAGGGCTTGGTTTAGTAATAGTCATCGGCGGGCTTCCGAGATACGTCGGCGAATAGGTTCCGCCGAGATGGCGAGCAGGATGAGGGCGCCGAGGATGAAGGACTGCCACGTACCGGCAATGCCCAGAAGTGCGAGGGCGTTGAGAATGACACCGATGAGGATCGCCCCGATTACCGGCGCCATCGTGGAGCCGCGGCCGCCGGTGATCGAGGTGCCGCCGACGACAACGGCGGCGATGACTTGGAGTTCGAACCCGGTGCCGGCGGTTGCCTGGACCTGCCCGACTTGGCCGATGTAGATCATCGCCCCGATTCCGACGCACGCTCCGACCGCGATGAAGGTCCAGAACTTGACTCTGGCGACGCTGACGCCGGACAGTTCGGCGGCCCGTTCGTTGCCGCCGACGGCGATGGTGTTGCGTCCCCAGGCGGTGTGTCGGTTGATGAAGGCGAAGACCACTCCGACCAGTGCGAGTAGGAGGATGGACACCCAGCCGGTGCCTAGACCACGGGAGTCGGTGGGCGGGTTGAACACGGTGCCGCCGGCCTGGTCGAGTAGACCGCCGCGGATAATGTTCATAGTTCCCAGCGTCACGATGATCGATGCGACCTTGGCCCAGGTGGTGAGCAGGCCGTTGATGACGCCCACCCCGACGCCGACAGCGACGGCGGTCAGCAGGGGAAAGATGACACCACCGGTGTGTTCGGCGACGGCGCCGGCGACGGCCGCGGTCAGCCCGAGAGCCGAACCGGTGCTGATATCGATCTCCCCGGTCAGGATGACCTGGTTCACGGCAAGTGCGACCACACCGGTCACCGCGACCTGGCTAAGGATTCCTTGCAGGTTCCCGCCGTTGCGGAAGCTCGGGACGCCGACCATCAGCACGATCACCAGCAGCAGTAAGAAAATCGCTGAGGCAGCTTCGGGGCGGTGTAGGAGGCGCCAACGGAGGTTGGGGTGCGACCGGACCGGTCTGGTGGCGAGTGCGGTCATCGGTACATCTCCTTTTGTTCCTCCTGAGGGGTGGCCGCGGGGTGCCGGGGGGTCGTTCCTGTTGCAGCGGCGGCGACCAGTTCAGCGGTGGCCGTGGTGTGGTCGAACTCGGCCATCTGCACTCCTTCGCGCAGCACGACGATGCGATCAGCCATGCTCAGCACCTCTGGCAGTTCGGAGGAGATGAGGATGATCGCTTTTCCGCTGGCGGCAAGTTCATCGATTAGGCGGTAGATCTCGGCTTTGGCGCCTACGTCGACGCCACGAGTGGGCTCATCGAGAATCAACACCGACGGGTCCCGCGCCAAAGCTTTCGCGACGACCACTTTCTGTTGGTTCCCGCCGGATAATAGACCTACCGGTGCGGCGATGGATTCCATTCGGACGGCCAGTTCTTTACTGAAGCGCTCTGCGGTGGCGTTTTCGGCGCGCCGATCCACCAATCCGAATCGAGTCAGTTTGTCAAGGCTGCCGTAGCTGATGTTCTGGGCGATCGAGAACGGCAAGATCAGACCCTCCGCGCGACGCTCTTCGGGCACATACGCGAGCCCGAGATTTTGCGCCTGCTGCACCGAGCGCGGCGAGATCATTCTGCCTCGAAGGTGAATCGAGCCCGACTCGGCCGGGGCGTGACCCATTAGTGCATGCGCAAACTCGGTACGTCCTGCCCCGATCAGCCCGGCTAAACCGACAATTTCCCCGGCATGAACCGTCATCGTGATGTTCTCGAAATCGCCCGCGCGGGTGAGGTTACGGACTTCGAGAACTGCTGCGCCAGCGGGTGTTCGGCTGCGGCTGTATAACTGCGACAACGCTCGTCCCACCATCAGTCGGATCATCTCTTCCGGGGTGAACTCGGCCGCCTTGCCGGTGCGGACCAGTAGGCCGTCCCGTAAAACGCTGATGGTGTGCGAGATACGGAAGATCTCCCCAAGTCGATGCGAGATGTACACGACGGCAACACCGCGCTGCGAAAGCGCGTCAACGATCTGGAAAAGCCTGTCCGCTTCCTGATCGGTCAGCGCGGCCGTCGGCTCGTCCATTATGACCAGTCGGGCGTCGGCGAGCAGCGCACGGGCGATGGCGACCAACTGCCGTGTCGCGGCCCGCAACGTAGACACCAACGCGTCCGGGTTCACATCCTGACCCAATTGCGCGAACAGTTCCTGCGCCCGTGTCCGCATCTTTGCGTAGTCAATGAAGCCGTAACGTGTGCGGGGACGCTGGCGCCCGATGTACAGGTTCTCACTGACTGAGAGTTCCGGGAAAAGTTCTAGTTCCTGCGGAATCATCGCGATCCCGGCCTTCTCGGCGTCATATACGGAAGCGAAGTCGACAGGCTCCCCGTCAACGTGAAGCTGTCCCGAATCCGGACGCTGTACGCCATTGATGATCTTCATCAGGGTGCTCTTGCCGGCCCCGTTCTCACCGACCAGAGCGTGCACCTCGCCTGCGTGAAACCGCAGGTCGACGTCAGCCACGGCGATAACGCCACCGAAAACCTTACCCACGCCACGGAGCTCCACGAGTGCAACCGCGGGCTTGTGGTCCATGGCTTCATCGCCTTTCCTGTTTGGCCGTAAGTCTGCGAGTCCGTATGATGCCGGTCTCTCGAAGAAGTTAGACGCAAAACCTGAATTGGTCAACCAGCTGACTGGATGACCTAATAGTCCCAGCGCCCTGGCAAAGTCGGGGGACGGCGTTGTTCCGGACTGTTACAGCTGGTCAGCAGTAGTGTGGGTGTCTGGCGGTCTCGGGCGTAGGTGTCCGGAGGGCTTCGGCGATGTCGTCGGCCCAGCGATTCGCAGGAGGCCCATGGCCAGGTTTCGCAGTGTTGCATCACCCTGGGTCCGTTGTGGATCCGGACTTAGGACAGGTCTTCCTCGGAGGTGACGTCCCGGACCCAGGTAGACGGTTTCCGATGGACCAGTGCCCTCTGGGCCGGGATGGTGCTATTCGCCCCATCGCTGGTGAAGAGCCCACCGCCCTCCAACCCGGCGCTAACGTGGACCAACGTGATCGCTGGTCCGGGCCGATTAAACAATCATGATTCCCCGTAGTACAGCGGAGGTGGTATCGGAACGCGTTGACCGCTGGGGCCACGCGTGGCGATCGTCCACCGGTACAGCAATTCAGCCTCAGTGAGTAATGGGCGCGGTTCGTTGATTATCTCGATGGCGACTGCTCTGTAGTACCACATTCTCAGTAGTGCCAAGATGCGGGTGCGGGTACCTCCGTCGGGCTCGCACCAGTGTCTGGTCGCCAACCGACACCACCCGTCCTCGTCAGCGATTGGGCTTGGCTAGGCGAACGTCATAGCCAGCGTTTGTAGCGTGGCACAACCGAGGCCGTCTGTCAGCACTACATCTAGAAGTCGATGTTTTCGGCAAGTGGGGTGCTCCGCTTGGGGGTTGTCCGCCGGGTGCGCGCGGGCCTGCGGGTGGTTGACTGGCGCCGCCCCGGCCGAGTCAGCTCGGAATCGGCCCTGCTGGTCCTCTGGCGCATAGGTCGGTACATCGAGTGATCATCCAATCTTCCGGTTGGCTGGTTGACCAATTAGCGACGTTCCTGTCATAGTGGGCTGACCTGCGAACAAGCTCTGGAGATTACCCAATGGCGGTTGACGTCCCGTTTGATGCGCGGTACCTGGACGAGCTGATGGAGCGCCACGGCGTGGATGCGCTTCTCGCTACCACGAAGCACAACGTGCAGCACCTTCTAGGCGGTTACCGCTACTTCTTCTTCGCCAACGCCGAAGCAACCGGTGTCAGCCGCTACCTGCCGGCGTTGGGCCTCGTCCGCGGTCGGCTGGACGACGCCTTCTACGTCGGTGGCGGCAACGAGAACTGGGGCACCGAGGGGGGTGCCATCTGGGTCACCGACATTCAAAATGTGAGCTGGTCCAGTATCGACACCGCGGCGGTGGCTGCGGAGGCGCTGCGCCAGCGTGACCTGGCGTCGGCGACGATCGGGGTGGAGAAATCATTTATTCCCGCGGATGCACTGGACACGTTGCGCGACTTGCTACCAGACGCGCGGTTCGTCGAGATCCACCCGGTGCTCGAGGAGATGCGCGGGGTGAAAACCCAGCTGGAGCTGGAGCTGGTCCGCTACGCCTCGGTGGGCATCATCGAGTCGATGCAAGCAGCGTTCGCTGCGGCGAGGCCGGGCATGACGAAGGCGGAACTGCAGGAGCTGTTCCGGTGGGAGCAGACCCGGCGCGGAATGTACTTCGAATACGCGCTGGTCACCATTGGCAACGGCTCGATGAACCGGTCCCCGAACTCCGATGTATGGCAGAGCGGCACGACGCTGTCGTTGGATTCGGGCGGCATGTACAAGGGCTACATCGGGGATCTGTCTCGCATGGGCATCGATACCGAGCCGACACCGCGGATGAGGAGCTTACTGAACCAGATTGAAACGGTGCAGCAGGAAGCGCGCACCATGGTCGCGGCCGGCAAGCGTGGTGGGGACATCTACGTCAAGGCCTTGGACACTATCTCGCGGCTGCCGGACGGGCCGAACATGAAGTTCGTCGCACACGGCATGGGTCTGATCACGCATGAGGTTCCGCGACTGACCGCCGCCGGGCCGGTGCCCTATCCCGCGACGCACGCTGATCAGCCGCTCAAGTCCGGGATGGTGCTGTCGATCGAGTCCTGGTTGGAAGATGTAGACACCGGCTTCATCAAACTCGAAGACACTCTGATCGTCACCGACGACGGCTGGGAAGCGCCGGGCGACGACGCACGCGGCTGGAACCACACCGGCGGGCATGTGTAGTCCATGGTCATGACACGTTGGACGGTCGTCCTAGACGACGACCCCACGGGAACACAGGGCCTCAGCGACGTCCCTGTCGTCGTCGATCCCACCTACGCCGCTTTCGAGTGGGCTCTTCGACAGTCCCACACCACCTACGTCTTGACCAACACCCGGGCGTTGGACTCGGCGGCGACCCGGTCGCTTCTCCGGCAGATTGTCGGTTTGGCAGTGGAAGTCGCCCAGGACGCCGGCCGGACCCTGCGGTTTGTCTCCCGCGGCGACTCGACGCTGCGGGGCCATTTTCCCCTCGAGGTGTCGACAGTGCTGGACGCCGATCCGGACTACCGACCGGTCGGCTGCCTGCTGGTTCCAGCATTTCCCGACGCCGGACGGGTGACCCTGGACGGGGTGCACATGGTGCGCGTGGACGGTAAGCTCATTCCGGTCGCCGAGTCCGAGTACGCCCGGGACGCGACCTTCGGCTACATCGACTCGGAGCTGACAACGTGGGCGGCCAATCGGGTTCCGGCCGAGTGGATTGTGTCCACCATCCCCAGCGCGGTGTTCGATCGAGGCGCGGCCGACGTCGCAGCAATATTGCGGGCCGTCGCCGAATTCAGCGTCGTGTGTCCCTCGATCCGCGATGACCATGACCTTGCAGTGCTGGCGCAGGCGCAGGTGCTTGCCGAGGCCAGCGGCGTGGAGTTCGTCGTCCAGGCCGGCCCGGCATATCCGCGTCACCTCGCCGGGTTGCCGGTCCCGCCCGTCGTCGAAGCCGTCCTACTCAGCCCACACGGCATCATCGCCGTGGGCAGCCACACCACGACGACCACAAATCAATTGCGCTGCGCCAAGTCCCGCCATGACCTTGTCGAGGTCGAACTCGATGTCACGGCCGTCAACGATGATTGCCGGCGAGCCGAAATCACCCGCTGCACCACTGACATCGTTGACGCATTGGCCACCTCGTCGGTGCTGCTGGCTACCAGCAGGGAACGGGTCACCGGCTGCGACGCCGCCGACTCGTTGCGGATCGCCAGCCGGATCGCGTCAGCGCTGACTGAGGTGACGAGGGGAGCGTTGAAGGCCAAGCCGGGCTTCCTCATCGCCAAGGGCGGCATCACCTCCCGAGACGCGGTCGCAGAATCCCTCGGCTGGCAAGCCGCCATGGTCGTGGGCCCACTTGTGGACCAGACGCTGCCGGTGTGGAAGTCGTGGCGGGCCGCACCTGACGACCCGCTGTGCATCATATTTCCTGGGAACGTCGGCTCGGCTGACCTTCTCGTGCGAGCGCTTGATCGACTCGCGCAGTTCACCGTGCACATCTCCTCCAACAAGGAATCTCTGACATGACCGAATTCGCAACCCGCCCACCGCTGGCGTCGCTGCTCGCGCACAAGAAACCGCTGGTGGGGGTCATTACGAAAATGAACTCGCCGGCCTACATCGAACTGTCCGGGCACTTAGGCTTTGATCTGGTGATCATCGACACGGAGCACGGCATCGGCGGAGGCGCTGATCTGGATCATCACCTTCGCGCCGCCGACGCGGCGGCAGTTCCGGCCATCGTGCGGGTCAGTACGTTGAACCGGACGGAAATTCAGCACGCCCTCGACGGCGGCGCTGCCGGAGTGGTTGTCCCTCAGGTCGAATCCGTAGAAACCGCCACTCAGGCGGTCCGGCTGTCCCACTACCCACCATTCGGCGATCGCGGTTTGGCTACCAGCACCCGCGCCGGGCACCAGGGCACCGCGGTCACAGCCGAGCACCTGAGTGACTCGCGTAAGCACACGGTTGTGGTGGTCCAGATCGAGAGCCGCGACGGCGTAGCCAAAGCCGAAGACATTCTGTCCGTGGAGGGGATCAGTGCGGTATGGATCGGGTTGAGCGACTTATCCCTGGATCTGGGCCATTGGGGTCAGTACGAGCACCCGGTTGTCGCGGAAGCGATCGAGACGGTCTTGCGGGCCGCCGAAAAGACCGGTGTACCGCTGATGGTGATCGCCGACCAGGAAGCCGACGGGCAGCGATGGTCCGGCCGCGGCGCCCAGGTTCTGCTCATCAACCTTCTCAGCGCTCTCACCCGCGGCTTGCGCACGCTTCAGGACTCCCACCGCACCACCGAAAAAATGAAAGAGGCATCAAATGTCTGACGAAGAGAACACCTTACTGAGCCCGATCCTGAACCGCTTCCGACTCGACGGGCGGGCGGCGCTGGTAACCGGGGCTGGCCAAGGCATCGGGCGCGGCTTCGCGTTGGCGCTGGCTCAAGCCGGCGCCAGCGTCGCGGTGGTGGACGTCGCCGCCGACCGTGCCGACGCTGTTGCCGAGGATATCCGGGGCGCAGGAGGACGGGCCATCAGCATCGCTGCTGACGTCACCGTCGACGACGATATCGTCCGGTTCGTTCAGTCCACCGTGACCGAGTTCGGGAAGCTGGACATCGCCGTGAACAATGCCGGTATCAACCGCAACGCCGCGGCTGAGGACACCACCCTGGACGATTGGGACATACATCAAAGATTGAACTTGCGGGCGGTGTTTCGCAGCTGTCAGGTCCAGGCAGAGCAGATGTTCAAAACCGGATACGGCAAAATCATCAACACTGCATCGATGTCGGCGTTGATCGTGCCTCACCCGCAGAAGCAGGTTGCCTACAACGTTTCCAAGGCCGGTGTGGTCGCCCTGACCAAGACACTGGCCGCAGAATGGGCCGACCGCGGAGTGCGGGTCAACTGCATGTCACCCGGAATCATCCGAACCGCACTCATCGAACAGTCTGCGGATCTCGCCCCACTGGTGCAGCAATGGCTCACTGGCATTCCCGCTGGCCGGCTCGGCGAGGTATCGGACCTGCAAGGCGGCATCGTGTACCTGGCCAGCAGCGCATCGGACTACATGACCGGCCACAACCTGGTCATCGAAGGCGGCCAGACACTCTGGTAAGCCCAGCGAGACCAACCCAAGAAGAGGAACACCTTTTGCATGTCGGATTCCCCTTCTTCGTTGTGTCAGGGCGGAGGATCGCGTTGACGGTTCCGATGGCTTGGTCTTGCCGCGCTGCGTCATCTGAAAATCGCGGAATGTAAGCATCGACGCGCTGGGCGCATACAGACTGGACAACGGCGCACGTTTCCTGTCCGCGTTGGACAAAACAATTAAAACCGTCGCCAAGAGCAGGCAGTAGTCGCGGCGCGCTCGCAGCCCCATCGATCGCGACGACATTAACCGGTGGGCGCGCTGGACCGCCTGCCACGACTACGGACTGCTGGCAGGTCGTCGATAACATCGCCTTCGCAGCGGTGAACCATCAGGCGCCGTTCATGGTGTCGATGGTGTCGATGGCATCGCGTAGCCGCCGGGAGGCGCGATCCATATGCGCAATCATGGCTTTACGCGCAAGCTCTGGATCACCGGCTTCGATAGCGTCGAGAATTGGCACGTGCATCGCCAACGACGTCGCTGTCTCTCCCGCCGCATATATGACTCGACCGGCCCATGCTCGCAAGAGTGACTGGAGGTTGCGCATAATGCCTGCAAGGACGTCGTTGCGGGCGGTCTCTGCGACGGCGAGGTGGAATTGAATGTCGAACTCGACGTACTTAGCGGCGTCATCACGTGCGTCTCGCATACCGTCGATGAGCTGCCGCAGCCGAATCAGGTCCTGCTCGGTGCGCCTTTGCGCGGCGTAGCTGGCCAAAATGACTTCGAGATTTTCGCGTGCTTCGACGATGTCCTGGATGCTGTTCTCTCCCAGCAACAGGCCCCATTCGATCACCCGCGGCAGTAAATCGGAGCTTGCGTTACGCAGAAAGGTGCCGGCACCCGGCCGCTGTTCAACTACTCCCAACAGACTCAGGGATTTCAAGGCGGTCCGCAACGCAGCGCGCCCTACACCCAGCGCGTCTACCATCTGGCGCTCTGACGGCAGGCGATCAGTAGGTCGCAGCTTAGAAGCGATGAGGTAATCCATCAACTTGCGCGTCAGCTCCGACTCCACTGTTTCGCGGGTATCTAGCTGGAACGCAGGCATAGGCAGCGTCATCAGTGATCCTGTCGATCCGTTCGCGGGGCGCAGCGCGTAGCTGTCGGCGGCGTTCGGCGAAGACCGCACCGCCAGCTTAAAGGTCTACCGGTCAACCACCAACCGGTAGTGGCCTGGTTTCAACCCAGCCGCTTCGTCCGACCGGCAACCTGACCGAAGAGATGCTGGTTGACTGGTTGACCGCTGGGTACTACGCTTTTGAGAGTGACCTACGGTCGCATTCCCCGACACCATCGAAGCTGATTGGGAGCTGCCTGATGCAGCCTGTGCCATCCACTCATTTGGTATTCGCGCTAGACCACACAGGTCTGGTAATTCCAGATCTCGACTCCGCCGTCGCTTTCTACGTGGCCGCGTTTGGCATGACGGTGGTATCGCGCGAGTCCGACACCGACGTTTCATCTTCGGCAATCGGTCTTCCGGGAGAGAAAGTCCGGCTCCGGGGGGCAATCTTGCAAGCCGGTACCGTCCGTCTTGAGCTGCACCAATACCTCACGCCGGTGGGGACGGGGGTGCGCCGCGTGTGCGACACCGGGTTCGGTCACATCGCGTTCGCCGTGCACGACATCGATGACGCCTACCGCTTCCTGATCAATCAAGGCGTGACGTTCAATACTGAACCGCAGCTCATCTCCACTGGGGGCCTTGCAGGTCGCCGCTGGGTCTATGGCCAAGACCCGTGGGGCAACGTCATCGAGCTTGGTCAAAATCCCAGCAATGAGAGCGGCCCCGCATGAACTCCCTCATTACCGCGTCCGATACGTCAGCCGAGTTCGAGCAGCTCAATGCCCTCATTGGTCTGACCGCTAGCCGGCTGATCGTGCTGTCCATGGGCGTCTGCCGCTCGGCTGACGACGTCAGCAGCGCCGCAACGGAACTCGTGCGTCGGCTGCGCTTGGAAGCAGGGCAGGGCATCTTGGAACAGTCCCGATCCATTGTCGTGCTGACGGTGCCTGAGGATCACGACCCGGCCTTCCGCAGCGCGGCAGTCCAAGCGCTGCGTGGAATCGTCCAATCGGTGACACGTGAATTCGCCCACCGGTCACAGGCCATTAACTTGCTCGTGGTCGATCGAGCCCGCCTGGAGTCAGTCAAATCCACCTTGCAGTACTTCGACGAACCTGATGGCGGCTACACCGCCGGTTTCACGTTCGACATCACAACCGGGAAGGCAGAGGCATGAGCGTACTCGTCACCGGCGCAGTCGGCGCGATCGGCTCCGCCACGGTAGATCGACTCCTCGCCGCCGGAGAGGAGGTGCTCGCTCAAGACCTGGACCCGGCACGCATGGAGCGCCGGCCGGGAGTCACCACAGTGTCGGGTGATCTCCTTGCCGCGAGCACGCTGGATCGGATTGCCGGCCTGGCTGCTTCTACAGGGCTGAGCGCAGTCGTTGCGGCCCACGGTGTGGCGGGGTCCAACGCCCTCTCCGACTGCAGCGACGCGTTCATCGACCGCGTGCTCACGATTAACTGGGCATCCATCCCACGGCTCTACGACGCTGTGGCCGCAGCGTTACTCGCCAACCGCGGCACGTTCGTTGCCGTCTCTTCGCAGGCAGCGCTTGGCGGGGAGTCCGAAAATATCGTTTACTGCGCCGCGAAGTTCGCCGTCAACGGTTGGATCACCGCTCAGCAGGCCTCCGTGCCGGGGGTGTCGTTTCACTCCTTGTGCCCGGGCCCGACCCACAGTGCTCTCCTGATGGCCGCCCAGGCGCAGTTTGCGGCGGCTGTGGGTCTCACGGTGGAGCAGTATGCCGTCGAACGGGCTAAGCAAATCGCGCTTGGCCGTTACGGCGAACCCCGCGAGATGAGTGCGGCGGCCTTCTACCTCACCCGTCCCGGTCCCCGCCCCACCGTGCTGCCCGTGACCGGCGGTGACGTACTCCTGTGATGACCGATGACGAGGAAACCACGGTAACTACGACCGAGACCGAGGTGCTCCGAAAGGTCCGTTCCCGTAGCCCTGCACTTGTTCTCGGGCTTCGAGCGGTCCGTATCGGTCCGGCTCTCATCCTGCTGCTCATCATTTTGGCGTTCTTCATAGCCACACCCGACTTCCTGACCATCAGCAACCTTTCTAACGTCGGGACTCAGACCACAGTGGTGGCAGTCCTCGCCTTGGGGCAGTTCATGGTGATCCTGACTCGTGGCATCGACCTCTCAGTCGGATCAATTCTGTCCTTGACCTCAGTAGTGGGGGCACAACTGTTCGTCGATGCCCACCTCGGGAACTTCGCCCTCATCGCGATGGTTATCGTCGGCATGCTGATCGGCTTCATCAACGGGACGGTCCTGGTCAAGTGGCGTATCCCGCACCCGTTCATCGTCACCCTTGGCATGCTGAACGTCGCAGGCGGAGCTGCGCTGCTCCTGTCAGGTGGCAGCGCCGTCCTAGGGGCACCCAGCATTGCGGTCGCGATCGGCAATAGGGACGTCGTTGGCATCCCAATCGCGGTACTGTTCGCTCTAGCGCTTACCGTGATCGCGTGGTTGTTCACCAGCCGTGTACAGGCCGGACGCTGGCTCTATGCCCTCGGCGGCAACCCCGAGGGAGCCACGCGGTCGGGCATCCCGGTGAACAAGGTGCTGATAATGACCTACGTACTCAGTGGACTGTTTGCTGCCTGCGCAGCCATCATCACCCTGGGGCGTACCGAGTCGGGGTACCCAATCGCAGGTCTGGGTTTGGAGCTCGACTCCATCGCCGCCGTCATCATCGGTGGCACCAGCTTCTTTGGTGGGCGCGGGAACATCGGCAACGTTGTAGTAGGCGCTCTCATCCTCGGAGTTCTGCGCAATGGCCTCAACCTACTCAACGTTAGTTCGTTCTGGCAGCAGATCGCGATCGGTCTCATCCTGGTCGTCGCAGTCGGTATCGACGTCCTGCGTACCGACATCGAGAAGAAGATCCGCACAGTCGAGGGAAAGGTGCTTGCCTTGTGAGCATCGAATACATGACCGACGACGCTGGACAGGTCGTACCCCTCCTCGAGGTGCGCGACGCGACCATGCGGTTCGGCGCCGTAACCGCGCTGAACGGGGTCAGCCTAACCCTGCACCAAGGCGAAATCCTGGCCCTGCTTGGAGACAATGGCGCCGGTAAGTCCACCATGATCAAGTGCATCAGCGGGGTGCAACAGCTGACTGAGGGGCACATTTACCTCGAAGGCCAGCCTATCTCGCCGCGCTCACCAAAAGAGGCCCGCGAGCTGGGAATCGAGACGGTCTACCAAGACCTGGCCCTGTTCGACAACTTGTCCGCCGCACAGAACATGTTCGCCGGACGTGAGATCAAGCGTCCCTCCTGGTTAGGTCCCCTCGCCCTAGTCGACCGCAAAGCCATGTCTCGACGGACCGCGGAGAACCTGGCACGCCTTCAAGTGGGCGTACACGATCCAAGCGTTCCGGTGGGCTTGATGTCGGGCGGCCAGCGGCAGGCCATCGCTGTCGCACGCGCCGAAACGTGGGCCAAGCGAATTGTAATCCTTGACGAACCGACCGCAGCGCTCGGGCAACGCGAGTCGAAAAACGTACGTGAGCTCGTCCGCCGGCTGCCGCAAAAAGGAATCTCGGTCATCCTTATTTCCCACAACCTCGAAGAGGTGATATCACTTTCCGACCGAGCCGTCATCTTCCGTCAAGGCCGGCTCGTCGGCGAAGTAAGACCAACCGCCGAGAACCAGGAACAGATCGTCTCCATGATCGTCGGAGCTAACACGCCGACGGCCTCTTGAACCTGAGGACCGATGACCACAAGTGTCAGCCGCTTGACACCTCTTAGCAGTTAACCCGAACTAACAAAGAAAGGTTGGAACATGAAAAACTCCACTATGGGGGTCATAGTCGTCGCTACGACCCTCACCATGGTGCTTACTGGTTGCAACCGTGCCAGCACCTCCACCAGCACCACCACCGCCGGTGCCAGCAGCACCACCGGCAGCACCACCGCCGGAGCCGGCAGCACCACCGCCGGAGCCGGCAGCACCGCGCCCGCCGGCACCGGCAGCAGCTCGGTCAAAGCGATCACCATCGGTGTCGTGCCGAAAACATTGCAGAACCCCGTCTGGCAGGGCGTCATCAAAGGTGCAGAGGACCAGGCCAAGACCAAAGGCAACATCACCATCAAGGCCTCCGCGCCCAACAGCGAGGAGGACATCACGGGACAAATCAACAAGATCCAAGACCTCATCACGCAGGGAGTGGACGCCTTAGTCGTCGCACCCGACGGAGATTCCTTGCAGCCCATCCTGCAGCAAGCTGTTGACAAGGGCATCCCGGTGGTGCTCATCGACACGGACATCAAGGGCTTCACGGCTAAGACGGCCTACGTGTCGTCCGACCAAGCGGGAGGCGCGAAGGGTGTCACCGACGTCGCAGTCAAGGCCCTCGGCCCCAATATGAAAGGCGCTGAGGTCGGTCTGCTCGACTTCCCCGGAAACACGACTGTCCAGGCCCGCGTCGACGCGGCCAAGCAGGCCTACGAGGCGGCCGGGGCGAAGATAGTCGCCGAGCTTCCCGGCAAGTGCGACCGCGCGACCGCGCTCAACTCGACAACCGACATGCTGACCGCTCATCCCAACATCAAGGCGATCTTCGGGGGTTGCGGGCAAGGCGCCACAGGTGCCGCACTCGCCGTGGGTAACGCCAAAAAGACCGTTTTGGTCACCGGCTTTGATGGGATCAATGGGGAGTTCAAAGACATCCAGGATGGCACGATGCTGGCCACGATCTTGCAGGACTTCCCCAAGATCGGCGCCCGGTCCGTCGACATCGCCGTCGCCGCACTTAACAAACAAACTGTAAATAAGGACGATCAGATCCCCGGCATCGTCATCACCAAGGACAACGTGAGCAAGTACCCGCCCGCCGGCTGAAAGCGCCTGGGGTGCCCTGCGCGCGGCCACCTCCGCGAAGGGGCTATATTCGCAGACACCCAACCAAAAGGCGACCAGGTAAAACCACCACTTATCGGTCTGCGTCGAATGGCTTCTCGACTTTCATCGCAAGCATCCTGCGCAGTGACCGCAGGTGCGGCGCCCGTCGCCGCCTTCGCCACCGTAGACGGCCCCGCTCGAGGCTCATCGGTGCGGTGATTGCTGTTGACGGCAGCGTGGAAATGCGCGCCGCAGCCGGTCATATAGAAACCGCCTAGCCTGGTTTCGCCATATTATTTGTCTACCTCACAGCGGAGCAGTCAGTGCCTCTTAGCCGCTTCACCTGCAGAGTTGGGGCGGGCGATGCCCCCTAGTGGTCCGCTACTGAAGTAACTTTACGTTGGGCTTTGGCGAGGATCTGGTCGGCGGGTTTGGTCCAGACGAACGGTCGGCTGCGCTTGTTCCAGCCGGTGATGAAGGCGCGGATTTTGGTGTTGAGGTCGGTGACCGAGGTGAAGGTGCCGCGTCGGATGGCCTGCCGTTCGATGATAGGCGAACCAGATTTCGACGAGGTTCAGCCAGGACCCGGACGTGGGGGTGAAGTGCATGTGGATCCGCGGGTTGTCTGCCAGCCATTGCTTGACCTCTAGTGTTTTGTGCGCGGCGTAGTTGTCCATGATCAGGTGCAGCTCCCGCTCGGGATGGGCGCGGGCGACCTGCTTGAGGAAGGCGAGGAACTCCTGCACGCAGCCGAGGGTGAGCTTTTCTGGAGGGGTTGATCTTTCGTCGCGGAAGAAGGCGATCAGGAGTTTGAACGTGTCGCGGTAGGACGCGACCGTGTTGGGTGAGCAGCCCCTCAGCCCCGCCAGGTGCGCGGTGAGAAAGCGGCGTAGGCAGACCGCGAAGTCAGTGGCCATCGCGTGGCCCCGCTGCTGTGGGCGGGACGACATCGCCGACGGCCTGTTCGACTCGGGCGGTGATGTCCGGGTAGGACTCGGCGGTCAGATGAAGGTAGTAGCTGGTGTCTGCCAGCGAGGAATGACCCAGATACGTTTGCAGCACCGGCAGCAACCCGCCGACGTCCTCGCCGTGGGCGAACCAGAACCGCAGATTATTGACCGCGAAAGTGTGACGCTTATGCGGAATTCCGCATAAACGCCATTAGGTGGACAGCCGGGTTATGCGCCCTGCCGGGGTGTTTCTGTTGGTGGGGGCCGTGTCGGTTGCGTTGTTGTCCGCATAATCCTGGCGGTCGGTGTCACCGCGTCAGCGCGTTGAGCCAGCCGATCAGGGAGGTGTCGGAGGTCCAGTCGGGCAGGACGTCTGGGCTGAGTGGCTGGTAGGCATTTTCGATCGCTTTGCGTTTGGTTTCCGCGTCTGCGCGGGCGTAGATCTCGGTG
>JAABUR0100003076.1_pt1 | contig 23942 bp, 23 predicted proteins | sample 5560091 | NCBI WGS metagenome assembly JAABUR01 (sample SAMN10711879, study PRJNA513375) | rock metagenome | isolation source: Antarctica rocks | place: Antarctica: Victoria Land, University Valley sud
GATCGCAGATGCGATCAGTTCGAGCAGTGCATGAGTACATGCTTCGTCGTCTGATGACTTCATTCGCAGTTGCATCGCAAGCTATTCATGTCTGAAACGTTTCTAGAGTGCAGATAAGTGTTCAGATCTATGCGTTCAATTCTGATGTGCATTGCGAGAATGCTTTCTGCTTTCTGAAAATCATCACGCATCTTTATCGTCTTATTGCTCAGGTGCAACCTTTGTGCTGAGATTGCGTTGACGTCTGCGACGCGTTCTCTGTACTTTTCCCATCGTTGATTTCATTGATCTTTGTGATACTGCGTTATTGCGATGCTATCGCTTGTTGAAATCGTTGTGAAGAAGAGAGTGTGTCGTCTGCGTCTCGACTGTATCTTCGCATCTTCTTGAATGAAGACATTCAGAAGTACTATTTTCTTGATGACGAGTGAGCGAGAAATGACGCGATTAACTCTCGTCAAACAAACGCGTATTAGTTCGCATGCTTGTCTGATCTCTTGCGTTCGATCGTTGACTCGACTGTGTAGCGTGATCTTGTTCTGTAGCATGTTCAGATGAACATGTAGCGAACTCGTGTATGTTTCTGTCTCTAGAGTTTCGATGTTTACTCTTTTGAATGCTTCTGCTACGTGATGCAAAGTCTGATTCTGAAGTGTTTCTAGTCTGCATTCTTTGCTCGACAGTTCATCTTTCTTGTCGCGCTGATGTCAGACTGACGCTTCGAATGCAATTTCTGATCTCACTACTGCTGAGTATACTTGTCTCGCTTTTGTGAAGATAGCTTCTCATGTGAAGACTTCAAGATGACTAAGTGTCAGCATTCTTGTGACGTGATTCGTCTCTATTTGTCGAAGATGAGCGTCTCATCGCAGTTTCGTGTTCAGTTGCATTTCTAGAACTCGTACGTCTGATTTCGATTTGATAACTGAGCTTTCTATTTGTATGCTAGTCATCATGTCGAATCTCTTCGATTTTCTAGTGAAATGCGTGAGCTCGTACTTTTCTGATGCGAACGTTGCGTCATGAGTGCAAGCTCATTTCGCGCAGACGTCGTGTGCTTTGCTCAGTGTTCTGCAGATTTCTTCAGTGAATCTGTCATAGACTAGAATGTTAATATCATCTACGAAGTTAAGCACTTCGATTTTAATTTTCAGTGCTTTGCATTTTTCAATTAAACTTGCGTTGAAGAATAGAAAGAGAATCGATGAAATGAAAGATCTCTGCGATATGCCTGCGTTTATCTCGCGCATGTCGCTCGTTTGTTTGTTGAATATTAGCGACGTCTCTCGATTCTCTAGAAAGCTGCGTGTTCATTTGATTATGTAGCTCGACGTTCTTTTCATTTTCAGCGTGTGCAGAAGTCTGACGTGTGAGACTCGATCAAACGCTTCAACGACGTCTAAGCTTAGCATGAAGATCACATATTTGATTTCACAGTCTCACACTGTGTGAACTTGATCTACTAGTAGATCTAACGTCGAGATCATGAATCGTTTGCGCCTCGCTTTCATTTGAGCATTTGATAGCATGCGATGAGTCTTGACTATGTCACTCAGTCTTTTGATCATGATCGACTTCAGCGCTTTGCTCATGATATCAAGCAAAGCAATGAGTCGATACGTCTTTGAATCAATATAGTCGCTTTTCTTCAATTTGTGTAGTACTATTGTCTGAGTCTTTTTGAACTGCTTCAAATGATACTTGTGTGTTACGCATGCGTTGAATAAACTCGTCAGTACTGAGATCAGTTCTGCAAGACTCGCTTGAAGCGCTCTGTTTGAAATATCTGAAGCGCTCGACGCTTTGTCTGCTTTTACTCGTCTGATTATCTGCTTCACTTCATCTTCTGTGATGCGTGAATTGAATGAGACTGTCAGAGATATAAATGATTCTGCGATGTCGTTGACATTCGCTTGAGAAGATGAGAGAAAGAACTTTTCTCGCAGTATCTCGATTTTTTCCTCGAACGTCGTTGTCATATGATCGATGTCGCTTCGCTTCAGTGACGAAAACTGAGAAAGCTTTTTAGATAACTGACTTTCGATTCTAGCTCATTTTGCAAAGCATAATATTGATTTGAGTGCTTCGCTCAGCTCATGCATTTGTGTTCTGAAGTGTGCACGTTTCGTTTGTCGAATGATCTTGTTTTTATGATCGTTGTGCTTCAGATATTCATTTCACGCTTCTAATGTGTCTTGCATTTTTCATATGATTCGCAGTCGTCTTGATTTCATTACTACTTCGAAGCAGCTTTGATTTCAAAAGTCTCTTGCTCAATTTGATGACTTTGTCAAGAAAATAGATTTCTCGATGATCTTCTGTAGCACTCTGATAATCTTGCACACTCTGTCATTCATCATAGTCTTGTCGTCTAGAGAGTGTTTCAAAGGTAGATGTATTTGCAGATAAGCACTCAATGCTTCTGTATTCATTTTCTTTCAAAGTCATCAAGTCGAGAATTGCACTGAGATTGTTTGTAGACATAGCTCTGTGATGATCGAAAGATGATTTGATCTCTGATGCAGATTGATTTGTATCTTGCACTTGCGTGTCATGAACTGTATTTTCTCGCTGCTAAAGACTAGATCAATCGTCGTAAATTGATTGTGAGCTTCGCAAGTAATAGTGTCTGATTTCAGTAATAATTTCAGCCTTGCATTTGTAATGACGTTTAGTAGAATATCAGTCGTCGTATAACGAGTGAAGTATCTTCATCTCTCTCAGTGAGAATGATGTAGATTGAAATCTTCTATGATCAGTTGTTCACAGTCATTCTTGAGTAGTTTATTCAAACGAGAAATGATTGAAGATTTCTCTGTGAATGTAGTAAACAATGAGCATGAGTTGTAGACGTTTAGAAGTCTTAGCGTCTGTATTTCGTTGTCTGTGTTACGAGTTAATATTCTGATTGAGCAAATGTCTGACTCAGCTGTTTCTACTATTCATTGATTGAGTCTTAAATGTTTGTTAATGTATATGCATGTTCTTGATTGAGATGACGAGTTTTTCACTAAATGAAAGAAGTTGTGTGCTGCGCTAAATGATTGCAAGTCGTTGTTGTTGCAATCTTGCTTCTGTATAGCTACTATGTCAAATTCGCGAACTTCTCTGTTAATTAGAAATGATTCTTGAATTCTTAATGATTTTCTGATGTTGTACTGTAGAATTCGTAGAAAAGACTGTTTTGTCATAGAGTTATTCGTAGCTGTTGTTGACTCTGCAATGAGAAGACTCTTTGTATGCTTTTGATCATCGACAATCTTTCTTGCTTTCTGATTGAACGTTTCTGAATCTGCTCAGATGTCATCTCATCTGAGTCACTACTCACGCAAGAGAAAAGATCAACTCGTCTCTTCTTAATCTTTACTATCTATCAAGTTGATTCATCAGCGATTCAACTGCATGTTTTCAGCATGACTGTTACTGAGCTTGAGAGATTCATTGAATTGAAAGAATTCATTGAATCTGAAGAGTTCGTTGAATCTAAAGAGTTCAGAGACAGCAAGAAGAGTGTGCAATTGTATTTAAACGTCTCAGAGTATCTGAACGATCTATTTCTATAGATTTCGAACGCTTGTTTCATCTGCTGTTGTCACTTGAGACAGATGCGTCTTCAGAGTTCGTGATTTTCATTGCAGTTGACGCAACGTCTTCTATTCGAAGGCATCACACACTTCTCTATGTGATGCTTGCCTGCGCATTTTTCGCAGCGCTGATTCTTTCTGCAGATCTTAGTCATGTGATCAAATTCGTAACATCTGAAGCACTGTGTGATGCAACAATTCTTTTCAAATAGCTTGCATGCACATTCTTGATACGAGTTCAGCATGCTTACGTTCATTAGTCAATTCGTCATCGCTTCGATCGCGATCTCTACGATGAGCGACGAATGAGTCTTTTCGCTATCTGCTATCTTCTTGAGTCAGACTATTCTTAGAACTTTCAGATCTTCATGAAGTCTCGCGTTATCTTTTATCAGTCTTTCAATGATCTTTTCTTGATTGCTCATGTTCATTGTAGTGCGTACTTCATGTGTCAGCATTGCGAAGATTTGACGTGCTACGCATGTCGAACTCGCGATTTCTTTTGCTCATGTCTGAGTCTTTTTCAGGTTTGCTCGAGCATCTGAGCTAACTGCGTGAAGGGAAATATCATCGCTGCTCAGCTTGCGAAGTGACACGATTAGATCTCTTTGACCTGTCGACACGTCTGCGATTCTCTGTAGAATCTGTTCAATCGACTTCTTCTGTATCTCTTTTATTTCTCTTCTGTTCATTATCTTAATCATGACTTCTCGTTTCTTGCAAAGCGACGACGAGTTGTTTCTGAGACGTTGCTTTCTCGTCGCTATTTCTTCTCTTGTCACGTTCGCTCATGACGTGATTTTCGTTGAAAGACGTGTGTTTTTCTGTGTATGCAACTGCTTGTTAAGCAGTTGAACTGATGTCTTCAGTTTCTGTACATTCTTCGCGATGAACGCGTTCTGATTCGCGTGATGTTTTTCTTCTGAGTCGAGTCGAAGACATCAAATCAGCTTCAATGCTATCTCTTTTCACGAATGATCTTTGCTCTTTTCTTTCTCTAACGTTGATGTCTTTATTAGTAGATCAATAATGTTAGCAACATTCTCTTCATCATTGCATAAGTGTTTCAATCTTGCATCTCTGTTTTCTTGCAATGAATCAACGTCGCTTGCAATCATCTTCGAATCAGCATTGCTGCGATTCATGCAATTCATCATCGTTCAATCGTCTTCTAGATTCACTCTGTCTTGTTTGTAATGCTCTTTTTCAAAATTTGTAATGCGTGCGTTGTGATTGTTTTTACATATGTAAACATTAATTTAAAACTTATTTTCAATTGCAATAAAACTGATATTGCATCTTCAATGCTTGTAGCTGAGCTTTCAGCGACGAAGATATCACTCACTCAAACAGCGAAGCTGAAGAAGAAAGTCAATGAGCATGATTAACTTTATGCAAACATTGTAAAACAAATGAAAGTTCTTCAGATGAATTGAATTTGCAAAGAAAACTGTCACAATAAAAGAAAGTACTGTTGAATCAATAAGTTAAACATTTATCATCAACTAACTTTTGATCATATAAAATGCTGATCAGAAGCAATCAGTAAAAATGATGAGTTTGCATCACTTACTAAATTTTCAAGAATGCTGATTAAAGTTCTGATGACAGTGAAATCTCAAGTCAAACATGTCAATTCTTTCTCAACATCTTCTTTAATTATTACATCATCATTTACTTTTATACAATCATTGCAAATTACAAGTGAATCAATCAGCATAGCAGATGTATTAATGTTGCAGATGATATAAAAGACAACAGCTGAAGAAGAAAGAAAGATTGAAGAGTGAAAAATTAAACAAAAGAAAAAGAATCAACAAAAGCAAATGAGTTGCAATAAGCTGAAAATGCTCAAGAAGATTGAAACTTCTTTTATGCTCAATTGACATTAACATACATTGTCTATTCATTTTAGCAGTTCTGTTCAGAGCAATGATCTTCATGATTATATCTTTTGATATGTTTTCAAAGTTAATAGCACTTAAGCGCATTCTTTTTGACATGTTTTTAATGAGTTGAATGCTTGATATTATGATCTACAAATGATACAAAGTTGAAAAAAGCATGATGAAAATCATTGAAAAAGCTTAAACATATTTGCTGATATTGATATACAGTTGACTCTGTTATGAGTCTGCATAGAGCGAATCATATGAGTGTATTCTAACTAGAAGTTCAAAGCTGAAGTAGAAAGAAGATGTAACATGACATGAGTTTTATTCATGAAGACACGCTAGATCGCTAGCGTGTCAACAACAGCTTTACTCACAACTTTATACTAGTTTATGTTAAACTAATCAGACTAATCAGAAGTATCAAAGATGCATGCTTGCAATATTACTTTCTCTCTTCATTTAGCAATGTTCTCATTGCTGCAGTTCAATCAATCAATTCTTGCTGAGTTGATTTCTACTTTAATTTGTTCAAATACTTTTGATGAAAATCATTTACAATCTTTAAACAGTCTTTAAACTCATTTTCATCAACATTGTATCAATGTAAATCAATGTCATAATCTTTTCAATTGACATGATATTGCAGTCATTTTCTGTAGTGTTTGAAGTTCAGTATATTCTTCACTTTTCATTCATCTTCATCATTTATTACTATAGAATCAGATGATTCATTTCATTGTTCTTTCAAAGAATCTTTTGAATTCAGTTGTAGCAGATTCAAGATGAACTTTAAATGAATCTTCATTATTGATGACAGTTTCAGTTGATATGCATGTTCAATCTCAGTCAGAATCTTGAAAGATTCTAGCATTTTATTATTCAGCTTTTTTGATGATCTTGCAATCATAATGTTTCTAGAATTCAGAAACATCATGTTATTTATCTTGTAAATTATTTTCTTTTAATGCTTGTCAATCTGTTTCTTCATTGTGACTTTGACTCTTACTAATGTTTGCTTGATCAACATTAATGATCATTTTATATGTTCAAATATATTCTCTACTTTGTCTGCTTAAATTTTAGCTTGAGTAATCTCATATTCAGTTGAATTCAAATCAAAGCTCATATGAGAGTGAAAGCTTTTATTCAGAAAGAACGCTGATTATTCAATTGATGATGAAATAGCATTGTTATTGATGAATTCAATCATAAATAGTCAGATGAATCAGTCATTTTGCATGTATAAGCAGTAACTTCGTAGATATCATTCTACATTCTGATTCACTCTTTTCATTTAATTATCAATCTGTGAATGATAGTTGATGAATAGTTTCATCTTAATGTTGAGTCTCAAATATAAAGACTTTCAGACAATCAATATAAATTGCAAATCTCTATCAAACATTATTGATCTTGATAGTTCATAAGTTCTGAAGATTCATATTAGCAGCAGCTTAACTGTTTATTCAGCGAAAGTTTCTTTGTCATCTGATCAACAGAATATATAGTGACGTTCTTTAAATAATTGATTTATCACTGTCAAAATCGCGTTGCTTTCATCACTTTTCAATAAATCAATAATGAAATTCAATGATATGTTCTGTCATCATTATTCAAATATAAACAATGACTTCAGTAGTTCATTGATTCAATCTCTTGATGCTTTTGATCTACAACAAATCTAACAGTTTTGAATGTAATGTTTAATTGTCATTCTCATCTTTGATCAGCAATATGATCATTTTAACAAGTTTAATGTTTAATTCATATCAGAATGATCATTGATTGAAAGATCATGTGCTTTTCTTATTAATTGAATGATCATTGACTGAGAAACTCACAGTCTATCATTCTTTCAAAGTATTTCGTTCAGTACTCTGCAATTGTTTAGACTCATATCTTGATAAGTTCTTCTGTTCTGTTTTATGACTGTTTGAATATTAATACATTGTTGATTCATTCAATTTTCAACTATAATTTGATTCTGAATAGAAATCATCTCTTCAATCAAATCTTTATTAGCTTTCGATTTCTGTTTTGAATCTGAGTCAAATATGAGCAAGATCTGAGTTAGATTTTGATCATCTTCTATTAATTGCAGTTCAAATGTGCTTGTTGACAATAGCATTTGATGCTGATATAGCTTTTGATCATCATTTGATTCAACTGATTTGACGTCTGACATTCTGATCAACACGTCTGCTTTCAGAATCTGCTTTTCTGATTAATATATAATCTTGAAGTTATATTCAAATAACTTCTCAATTCATTTAATCTATCGTCTGATCAGTTTCTTGATGATCATGAAGTACTTCAAATTCAGATAATCAATGAAGATCTTGATTAAAATATCAGTACATTTCAATTTAAAGCATTAATGCTTCAAGCATCAAATAATAGTCAAAAGCTCTTTGTTGTAAATCTTGTAGTTGCATTCTGCAGAAATCATGTTCTTGCTATAGAAGATCACTGAATGTAGAATGTTTTCATCATCATACTGAGACAATACTTCGTCATTGACATAGTTTGAAAAGTTTATTTTCAAAATAACTTCTTTGATTGAATTAAAATGCTTCAGAACAAAAGCTGTTGTCATCTGTTGCTTCAATTTCTCAAAGATTATCTGACAGATCTCTGTTCATTCAAATGAATAATTTTTTCAAGTCAGCTTTATTATAAATTGAATGATCTTCAAGAAGTTCTTTATGAATCATTGATAGAAATTGCAGAAGTCAATGAAGATCTGTACATGAGTTAACAATTGAAACATTTCTCAACTTTGAATCACATCTACTTTTTGAGAATTCATTTGTAAATCATTAATGAATATTAATAGTTTTAAAAACAAGATCTTCTGAATCTTGAATTTGCACTTGTCAATGTTTATCTGCAGATTGACTTCATGAAACTTGTTTAGCATCTCTTTCATATGAGTTTTATGTTTTTTTTTTAAATTCTTACTTAATTCAACACTCATTGTGAATCTATGTGAGATTTTATATAATGTAGTGAGCATCACTTTAACGCAACATTCTTTTCATTTATGAAATCACTTTTTTCTGCGCTTTATACTGTAAGTGTTCTCAATGCAAGAACTTTATGAACTTGTTTCTTCTTCATCTTTTTCTTCTTTCATTTGACTCTTTAATGATATTACAGCTTGAAACTGACTTAGTATAATCATTGAAAGCATCATTTGAATCGTCGTTGTCATCACGCTCGCGATTTCTAAAAGCATTTTCAAGTTCATGATGTTTTTCTCTTATTGCATTGATCTTCTTTCTGTTTTTCATTTAAAACATGTTAACAGAACATGTTTGATTGACATTTAATCATCATTGCACTCATACATCATCATTATGACATTGAATACATGTCTCTCATGTAGAAATTTATTGAAATCAATCTTTTCAATTCATAACTGCGTCAGTAATGCATTGTGAAACTTCATTCAATCTTTGTATAAATGCAGATGTTGATGAGTCACTTCTGACATTAAATATCAAAAATGAGCTGCGTTAAATTTCTCTCTTCAGACTATTTTTCATGTCTGTTTGATTTATTTCTGTATGAGTGTTAATGTTAAAGACTAGATTAAATCATAGATTTTATCAATATAAAGAATTGATTATTATATTATTTAAACTAGATACAGAATAATACATCAGATAATGTATAAGATGAAAGATAAGAAATGAAAGAAAAGAATGAAAATTCAACTTTTATATACATGAATTAAGTAATGTCAGAACTGAGCAGCAGTTTTATGACTTAAGATTGCAAAGACATGAAACAGATTTTGATGTGATTAAACTAAGATGATGATGATTAAATTAATGACTTAGTTTAATGAATTAAGACTTTTTAAAATATTGATGACATGCTTTATGTTTTAAACTGAGATGATGATTTGACATCATGACAGTAACTTCTCTTTCAAAGATTGAGCTTCTGCAAAACAATGAAGAGAACAAGATTAAATGAGAAAGAATTGAAGACGAAGATTGAAATAAGATGAGATTAATGAAATTAAGATGAGATAAAACTAAGCGCATTTTAACATGATGATGCATGACTGAAACAAAAATACATCTGAATCACATTTGAGTCAGATTTGAATGAGACACATTTTATAATGATGAAGCACTTTCAAGATGAAAATATCTAAATCATACTTAAATCAAAACTGAGCGAGATATCTGAGTTAAATCTATATGAGATTGCAAAGAAAATGAGATGAAACAAGAATGAAATGAGATGAGATGAAAAATGAGACGAAATGACATAAAATACATCTGAAACACGTTTAAGTCAAATTTGAACAAGATGTTAAAACTAAATGAGTGACAAGAATTGAATTTCAGAATTCTTGATATTGACATTGAAATATTACACATGATAATTCATATAATTCTTCAGCGACAAGATTAATGAGATGAAATTCATTGAGTGCTTGCTCACAGTTATTCAAAAGATTGAAAGATTCTCAAGTAAAGAAGTAATTTTCTCAATTAACATAGTACTTGAGCAGAAATGAGTTGTAGCATTTATCATGCTTGAAGTTTAGTATACTGTTTACATATCAGAATCTTTTATCATTCTTAACAATGATGAGTTTTTAAGATTTCTGACGTTGACTTGAAAGAAAATCATTGATGATGTGACTCAAAAGAGTGACATGAAAGATTGAGTGAACTTTCATGAATGTTGAAAGATTTAACTCAATGATCAGAGAATTTTGCTCAAAGACACGCTTGATCTTGAAGAATTCAACATTATGATCATTTAACTTGACAGTAAAATGAGCGATGCTGAGATTGCAAGCATTCAGTCAGACTTTATCTTCAACGAAGTATTTAAAACAAAAATGATGAGAGAGATTAACATTGAACTCATAAATAGCTTAAGCTATGAGCATCTCATCATGTAAATGATCAATCAGTTTCTTCATCTTTTTAATGAAATCTTCAACATTGATTAACTTGTTTCAAGCTTGAAATGTAAAATTCTCAAGCAAAGATTCAAAAAGCTTAAAGTCTAGATGTGAGTTCTGATTTAAATTGATCAAGAAGAATAATGCTAAAGTGATCAATGAAAATGCATTATTGATCGCGAATTTAACTTCAGAAAGTCACTTAGCTCAGTTATTCTGCATGTAGTTAACGTAAACTTGAAGATAATGCTTTATGACAGTATTAAATCTCTTGATTTGATCATTGATCTCAAAGTGATATGCAATGAATAACTTAATGTTTATCTTCAGCATTTTACATATATGCTTTCAAACATTAAAGATGAATTGTGTGTCTTGATCAGACATGAAGAACTCAGATAAATCATAATGTTTTCAAACATAAGTGTAGAAGCTGTAAGTAGCTTCTTCAACTTTTATAAAGATGATGAGAACTAAATGTCTCATTTTGCTAAAACAATCAACGAAGACTAGCATATATTTATATGTAATACTCATAAAGATACTGCGCAATAAAGAATTTACATAGTTCATGAAAACATCACGTCAGCAATGTTCAAAAACTGAAAGAAAATGCAATTATTCTTGAATTTATTGTTTAAAAAGCTTGAAACAAGTATACATGTGACAGTTTTATATGAAGTGCTGAACATACTTATAAATGTTAAGTTATCAATAAACTTGATTGATCAATTCATAGTTTTTTGCTCTTTTTAAATGATCATTGATGACATTGTTGTGAGTGAGCTGAATAATACAAAGATGTAGTTTATCAAAGTTGAATACATATCTTTTCTTTTGAAAGTACAAATGATTCTTGTATTCTTTATACTTAACTAGAGAAATCTTGTTGTGATGACGTGCTTCATTGCAAAACACTTTGATTATCTGAGCTGCAAACATGTCATTAACTTCGACTTGTTTTCACAAGATCTGAGTGAGAATATCAGCAGAATCTTCATTAAGATTTGAAATGTCTTAATTTAGCTGAGATTCAACATTTTTAATGTTGAATTTTTCAACTTCTAGATTCATGAAAGTTAAAGTTAATGAGAAGAATGAAAAGATTGAAGATAAATGTAATTGAATTGAATTTAAAATGATGATTTGTGACTGAAGCATCATGACTTTGATGTCAAAAGCATTGAAGGCAAGATTTTTAACAATCTTAAGATTTAAAACATGAATTTTCAAAATTGTTTAATGTTGATATTGATGTTAAGAATCAAATGTATTTTTCTTCTTAAAAAAATCTTTTGAGCGACATGTCAAAGCATTTGATTTATTGCTCATCTTGTTGAGTTGATATATGATGCAATAGTTGAATCTAGACAGAAACTCACTTCAATGAGCTTGATGATAACTCAACTATTTAGTTAATATAAAATACTTAAGATTTTTGTGATTTGTGATTATTTTGACAGAACAGATAGAGTCTTCTAGCTTGAAACATCATTCTTCAAATGTGCAAACAATGATCATGAGTTCTTTGTTGTAAATCTCATAGTTACACTCAACTGAGTTGTGCTTCTTGAAAAAGTAAGCGACTGAATGAAGAACTTTGTTCTCATTGTATTGAAAGAGAATGTTTTCAAACACATAGTTCAAAGCATTGATTTCTATCATAATCTTGTGATCTAAATTGTAATGATGAAGAATAACATTAAAAGTGAACATTTTCTTAAAAGTGTTGAATGTTTTCTGACATTTCTAAAATCAGATAAAGAATTCAATCTTTCTGATGAAATGAGTGAGTGAAGTAGTTATTCTGTTATAGTCATAGATAAATCTTCTATAAAAGTTCGTGAAATCTAGAAAACTTTGAACATCTTTAACGTTAATTAAGATGAATCAATTGACAATGATGTTTATCTTAAATGAATTCATCTTGATCTCTTTAATGATGATTATCAATTCTAAGTATGAAACTTGAATGACATGAAACTTGCATTTGATTATATTTATTTGAAAATCTGCTTCTTGCAACTTTTGTAGAATGAGTTTGACATGAATCTCATGCTTGAGTTTATTGTTCAAGTAGATTAAGATATCATTCAAATAAGTGATATAAAATTTATTTAAATGTTCATGCAAAGTATTGTTGATATACTTCTGAAATGAGATGAGCTTATTGCATAAATTGAAGAACATGATTAGATATTTGAATAATTCAAATTAAGTGTAAAAAATGATGAAAGCTTCATCTTCTTCTTTGATTCAAAAATGATTGAACGTGAAGATGATATTGAGCTTGATAAAAACTTTGACTCAGCTTAAATAATTCAGCGTTTCTGAGATCAAAAGCAAGAAATATTGATTCTTAATTATGATAGTATTCAAATCTCAATAGTTCACGCAGAAGTGAAGTTTTTCTTTAAGTTTCTTAATAAAAAGAACAGAGACAATCATCTGAGCGAGAAAATCATGACTGAATCGACGTTTTTGCTTTGTTAATAAATCTCAAGATCTTCTTGAGTTGCAAAGATAGTTAAATAAATTTTCTTTTTCATTTGTTGAAGATTTCAACTATGATTCTTATCATAAATACTGAGTTTGAAACAAGACAAAGACTGAATTGACAAAGTTGCATAATGTAATTTTGATATACTAGATAAAATAAATTCAAGATTCAGAAAGTTATCAATTTTTCTTAAAATGATGCTAAACACTTTAATGTTTATGTCATGAGTAATTTTGTCAAAGCATTGAGCTTTCAACTCAACTATGTTAAGTTGTATAAAAGATTGATCACATTAATCTGCTTGAAAGATAACAGAAGTTTTAAAAGAGAAAGAAATTCAACACTTAATTTTAAAAAAGTATTCTTTTTGAATAATTTGAAGAATATGACTAGAGATTTCTTCTTTTAAACAATGAACAAAACTGAACAAAACATGTTTCTTTGAAACAGATGAGAAACTGAGTTGCTTCTTCTGAGTAAACTGAAGATTAAATTACTTCTGAAAAGTGAACTGAGTATTGAATGATTTCTTTTGAACAATTTGTAAACTAAATTGCTTCTTGCAAATGAATTAAAGATTGAGTTGCTTCTTGCAAGTGAATTGAAGATTGAATAATTCTTCTTGAATGATTCATGAACTGAATTGCTTCTTCTGAGCAAACTGAGAACTAAGTTACTTCTTGCAAGCAAACTGAATTGAAGTTACTTCATTAACTTTAAGCGAAATATTTTCTTCTGATCAATTGAAATCATAAATCTTGACTGAAAATTGATAATAATGCTTAAGACAGAAGAGAAAAGACAAAGTAAGACTATTATGTTCAAAATTAATGTACATGAAGTGATGATAAAGTCATGAAAGACTTATGATGATAAAATACTGATTTAATTCAATAATATAAAAGAATAGTCTTTCAACATGTTCATTGAGAATTATTGTGAACTCAATGACATGAATAATGTCATCAATTAAAGCAACTTGATCATCAAATTCTTAAAGTCTGCAAGAATGAATTAACAGATGCAAGAAAAAATAATGTTGTTGCATGAATGATTTATTCATAAAGACATAAACAAAAACATTATTGTTAATCAGAGCAAAAGCAGAAACTTTAAATTGAGCTTGACGAAAAATATAAAATACTATCATGTGATTATCTTTGAATGTTGAATTGAATTCAAAAAGTTTCAAAACAGATTTAGCGAAAAACTTTCTATATGATTAAAGTGAAGATGAAAAGATTGATGCTAGTAAACAAGATGATATATATACAGATTTCTGAACATGACTTAGCTCAGAAACTAAACTTTTCTTGAATACAATGAAACTTCTTCATTTATGCTGATGATGTTGTTGTTGTCAACGTTTATAATATGCAAAGTGAAGAACTTCTTATTTAAACATTCTTTAACAATTTTGCTTAAATGTTGCAATTTGCAGTAGTAACACAGCTTTCACTTGTTGCAAATTTTCTTAATCTCAGAAACAATTAAAGTCTTATCTTGAATGATGATAATGACAAAGCTTAGATTCATTGACTCATTGAGAAATGAGAAAGAAAGAGATGAGAATACTGTTGAAACAACAGTCACAAAAGTGATAATTCTAGAACTCAAAGAATTACTAGTTGATACAGAGACATTCTTGACTTTGATGAGTAAGACAAAGAAGAAGACAATGAAGTGAGATTGATGATGCTTAAGCTGTTGAAGCTTTTCGTTGATTTCAAAGAATGCTTGAACTCATTGATAAAAGATAAATGATTGAATTTCATTGAGATTTTATCAGAAGAATGCAATAACTTAAGTGATATAACTGATATTATATTTCATGCAGTCAATCAATGAAAAATCTTTCATCAAGAAACATTCTTTCTTCTGATAAAAGAGATTGTAGTAATCAACAAAGCTATCTGTGTCTTGCTTCAAAGTTTCGCGAAAATATAGTTAAACATCTTTCAACTTGAAAGAATTGTTGCAGCAATGATGCAACTTATATCATCAATCTGCAAAGATGAGAATGATACAAAGATCATTGACTTGATATTGACTCATTAAATTATGAATCTTCTTATTTATGATGAATCATGACTCAATATAAACAATCTTGACTTGATTAAAGAAGTAATGATCATCATTTATATTCATGCGTTGTATCAAACTCTGCTCTCAGACATTTAATTGATCTTTGTTTCTTTCATATTTAAATATATTGAGAAGCTTTTCAAATTTAATGAAGATTGAAGCAGCAACAGAATTTGCAAAGACTTGAATAATGAAGAAAGATTAATTATGCAAAGTTTATGCAATGATCTGAGCTATCATCACAAACGACTGAGAATTCAATTCTTGATAAACTGAAGAATTAAAAGTGATGAATGAAAATGAAGTGATGATGTTATGTTGTTGAACTTGATTTTAAAGCTTGCGCATTGCATGAAAGACTTCAACTGAGTTTTCAATTATACTTTAAGTGAACTGTTCAGCAATATACTCATCGTTGATTGAGAAATGATGAGATTGCTTCATTTGAGCAAGAAGATAACTAGATGAGATTTGAATGTATGAAAATGTTGCAAGAAGTGTAAATCTTTCATAATGTCAAAGACTAAACTAAATCATAGATTTTATTAATATAAAGAATTGATTATTATATTACTTGAACTAAATACAGAACAATACATCAGATAATGTATAAGATGAAAGATAAGAAATGAAAGAAAAGAATGAGAATTCAACTTTTATATACATGAATCAAGTAATGTCAGAACTGAGCAGCAGTTTTATGACTTAAAATTACAAAGACATAAAACAGATTTTGATGTGATTAAATTAAAATGATGATGATTAAATTAATGACTTAGTTTAATGAATTAAGACTTTCTAAAATATTAATGACATGCTTTATGCTCTAGATTGAAATGATGATTTGACATCATGATAGTCAATCACATTATTATCTTTGTATGCTGATGCTTGATCAGCAATAGCGACAGTTTGTATGTATTATCAATCATCTTGTTTATTGCTTCATTTTTGAACATTTTTGCATGTTTTATCATTTAATGCAACTTCAGCGTGACTTTTTAAAAGTGAATGTTCTCATGTGCAGTTTAAATTCATTGCAGACGTGTTTGATTTCTTGTTGATGTCATGATTTTCACTGTTTTTAGAAAGATCTGACTATCACTGTATATCTTGTATATCTTTTTGTAACTCTCTTGATTCACTGTTGCTACATTTGCAAGATGTTTCGCTTTTGCAATTAATTTCTTCAGTTTCTTATGATGAGTAATGATTAAAATCAATTTTCTCAATCTTTTATTTAACTTTCAATTAACTTTCATCATGATTGCTGTGATGTTGTTTTCACTGTTGTTATCATTCAAGTAAACTCTTTGTTTCAATGTAAATGTGTTAAGACTGTGTTTCTTTATTGACATTTTCTTGTTTACAACTATAATCATCTTCAATGACTTCATTCAGAAAGATGATGTGTAAAAATGATTTCACTTCATCTTCATTCATTTAAAAGTTTCTTTCATTCACTTTTGCTTCAGCTGCAAAGATGTTTTGCATAGTTTTGATTTTCAATCTCTTTTTGATATCAAGTTGTTGCAAATTCAATGTATCATTGCTTTAATAACTTCATCTGATTTTCAAGAATTCATGTTTATTATTGATCTTTGTATCAGCTTTTATAAATGAATATTTATTGACACTGTGTTTATTTCTACTTGTAGAACTTTCATTAATATTGCATGATAAACATTAATGATTTGTTACAATATTCTTTCTTGTACTAATCTTAGCTTGACATTCAGATTTTTTCGATGACTCTTCATTTCTTATGATGTGTATCATATGATGACTTCGTGACTAAGCAGAAAGTATGTCATCACGAAGTATATTTACTTTCTCATTGTCATTGATGAATCTCAAGTAAATTCAATGATTATCTGCATGATTTTCTGTTTAATCATCAACTTTGCTTCAACATGATACATGTAAATCATTCATTTTAGTTTAAAGTTAAGTTGAATTCTCAAAACTCTGATGTTTGATTTTGAATCAATCTGATGTTTTATCAACTTTAAGCTTTTGTTCATATTTATCATGATGTCAAATCATCATCTCAGTTTAAAGCATAAAGCATGTCATCAATATTTTAAAAAGTTTTGATTCATTGAACTAAATCATTAATTTAGTCATCATCATTTTAGTTTAATCACATCAAAATCTGTTTCATATCTTTGTAATTTTAAATTATAAAACTGCTGCTCAGTTTTAACATTACTTAATTTATGTATATAAAAGTTGAGTTTTCATTCTTTTCTTTCATTTCTTGTCTTTTGTCTTGTACATTATCTGATGTATTGTTCTATATTTAGTTCAAGTAATATAATAATCAATTCTTTATATTGATAAAATCTATGATTTAGTCTAGTTTTTAACATTATGAAAGATTTACACTTCTTGCAACATTTTCATATATTGAAATCTCATCTAGTTATTTTCTTGCTTAAATGAAGCAATCTCATCATTTCTTAATTGACAATAAGCATGTTGCTAAACAGTTTACTCAAAGTATAATTGAAAACTCAGTTGAAGTCTTTTATGCAATGCACAAGCTTCAAAATCAAGTTCAACAACATGATATCATTATCTTGTTCTTGTTCATTGCTTTTAATTCTTCAGTCTATCAAGAATTGAATTCTCAGTTTCTCATAATGATAGCTCAGATCATTATAAAAACTCTGCACAATCAATCTTTCTTCATCATTCAAGTCTTTGTAAATTTTGTTGCTGTTTCAATCTTCATTAAATTCAAAAAGCTTTTTAACATATCTGAATATGAAAGAAACAAAGATTGATTGAATGTCTGAAAGCAGAGTCTGATACAATGCATGAACATAAACAACAATTATTACTTCTTCAATTGAGTCAAGATTGTTTATGTTGAATCATGATTCATTATAAATAAGAAGATTCATAATTTAATGAATCAATATTAAGTTAATGATCTTTGTATCATTTTCATCTTTGCAGATTGATGACATAAATTGTATCATTACTGTAACAATTCTTTCAAGTCAAAAGATGCTGAATTATATTTTTGCAAAATTCTAAAGCAAAACACAGATAGCTTTGTCAATTACTACAATCTCTTTTATCAGAAGAAAAAATGTTTCTTGATGAAAAACTTCTTGTTGATTGACTGCATGAAATACAATGTCAGTTATATCACTCAAGTCATTGCATTCTTCTGATGAAATCTTGATGAAACTCAAACATTCATCTTTCATTAATGAGTTTAAACATTCTTCAAAATTAATGAAAAGCTTCAACAGTTTAAACATTATCAATTTCACTTCATCATCTTTTTCTTTATTTTGCTCATTAAAGTCAAGAATGTCTTTGCATCAACTAGTAACTCTTTGAATTCTAGAATTATCATCTTTGTGACTGTTATTTTAACAATATTCTCATCTTTTTCTTTCTCATTTTTCAATGAGTCAATGAATCTAAGCTTTGTCATTATCATCATTCAAGATAAGACTTTAATCATTTCTGAAATCAAGAAAATCTGCAATAAGTGAAAGCTGTGCTACTATTGCAAGTTGCAACATTTAAGCAAAATTGTTAAAGAATGTTTAAATAAGAAGTTCTTTACTTTGCATATCATAAACATTAACAACAGCAACGTCATTAGTATAAATGAAGAAATTTCATTGTATTCAAGAAAAGTTTAGTTTTTGAGCTAAGTTACATTCAAAAATCTGTATATATATCATCTTATTTACTAACATCAATCTTTTCATCTTCACTTCAATTATATAGAAAGTTTTTTGCTAAATCTGTCTTAAAACTTCTTGAATTCAATTCAACATTCAAAGATAGTCACATGATAGTATTCTGTATTCTTCATTAAGCTCAATTTAAAGTTTCTGTTCTTGCTTTAATTGACAGTGATATCTTTGCTTATGTCTTTATAAATAAATCATTCATGCAACAACATCATTTTTTCTTGCATTTGTTAATTCATTCTTGCAGACTTCAAGAATTTAATGATTAAGTTGCTTTAATTGATAACATTACTCATGTCATTGAGTTCACAATGATTCTCAATGAACATGTTAAAAAACTATTCTTTTATGTCACTAAATTAAATCAGTATTTCATTATCATGAATCTTTCATGACTTCATCATCACTTCATATACATCAATTTTAAACACAATAGTTTTACTCTGTTTTTTCTCTTCTGTCTTAAGCATTATTGTTAATTTTCAGTCAAGATTTATGATTTTAATTGATCAGAAGAAAATATTTCGCTTAAAGTTAATGAAGTAGCTTCAATTCAGTTTGCTTGCAAGAAGTAATTCAGTTCTCAGTTTACTCAGAAGAAGCAATTCAGTTTACAAATCATTCAAGAAAAATTATTCAATCTTCAATTCACTTGCAAGAAGTAACTTAATCTTTAATTTGTTTGCAAAAAGCAATTCAGTTCATGAATTGTTCAAAAGAAATCATTCAATACTCAATTTACTTTTCAGAAGTAATTTAGCTTTCAGTTTACTCAGAAGAAGTGACTCAGTTTCTCATTTGTTTCAAAGAAACATGTTTCATTCAATCTTGTTTATCATTTAGAAGAAGAAATTTCTAGTTGCATTCTTTAAGTCATTCAAAAAGAATACTCTTTTAAAATCAAGTCTTAAATTTCTTTTTCTTTTAAAACTTCTGTTATCTTTTAAGCAAATCAATGCAATTGATCTTTTATACAACTTGACATAGTTGAGTTGAAAGCTTGATGCTTTGACAAAATTACTTGTGACATAAACATTGAAGTGTTTAGCATTATTTTAAGAAAAATCGATAACTTTCTGAATCTTGAATTCATTTCATCTAGTATATCAAAATTATGTCGTATGACTTTATCAATTCAGTCTTCATCTTGTCTTAAACTCAGTATCTATGATAAAAATCATAGTTGAAATTTTTAATAAATGAAAAAGAAAATTCATTTAACTGTCTTTGTGACTCAAGAAGATCTTGAAATTTATTAACAAAGCAAAAACGTTGACTTAATCATGATTCTTTCACTCAGATATCTTAAGATTCTCAACATCTTCTTCAATAAGAACGCTGATACTTTGTCTTTGCATTAAGCTCATGATCATGTCATACATTTTAAGAAAAATGCTCAATTCTCAGTCTTTGCTTTGTACAACATGAGTCGTGATGAAATTCAAGAACTTCAACATTATTTAAATGAAAATCTGAGTAAAGATTTTATTTGAGTTAGTCACTCTCAGATAATTATCTCTGTTCTCTTCATCAAGAAACTTAAAGAAGAACTTTGCTTCTGCATGAACTATCAAGATTTGAATGTTATCATAATCAAGAATCAATATTTCTTACTTTTGATCTTAGAAATGCTGAATCATCTAAGTTAAGTCAAAGTCTTTATTAAGCTCAATATCATTTTCATGTTCAATCATCTTTGAATCAAAGAAGAAGATGAAGCTTTTATTATCTTTTATACTCAATTTAAATTATTTAAATATTTAGTCATGCTTTTTGATTTATGCAATAACCTCATTTCATTTCAGAAGTATATTAACAATACTTTGCATGAATATTTAAATAAATTTTATATTGCTTATTTGAATGATATCTTGATTTACTTGAACAATGAACTTGAGCATGAGATTCATGTCAAACTCATTCTGCAAAAGCTGCAAGAAGCAGATTTTCAAATGAATATAATCAAATGCAAGTTTCACATCACTCAAGTTTCATACTTAGAATTGATAATCATCATTGAAGAGATCAAGATGAACTCATTTAATATAAACATTATTGTCAACTGACTCATCTTGATTAACGTTAAAGACATTCAAAATTTTCAAAATTTCATGAACTTTTATAAAAGATTTATTTATGACTATAGCAGAATAGTTATCTTGCTCACTCATCTCATCAGAAAGATTGAATTCTTTGTCTGATTTCAGAAATGTCAGAAGACATTCAACATTCTTAAGAAAGCATTCACTTTTAATATTATTCTTCATTATTACAACTCAGATTACAAGATTGTGATAGAAATCAATGCTTCAAACTATGTGTTCAAAAACATTCTCTTTCAGTATAATAAAAACAAAGTTCTTCATTTAGTCACTTACTTTTTCAAGAAGTACAACTCAGTCGAGTGTAATTACAAAATTTACAACAAAGAACTTATCATCATTGTTTGCATATTCAAAGAATGATGTTTCAAGCTAGAAAACTTTATCTGTTTTGTCAAAATGATTACAAATCATAAAAATCTTAAGTATTTCATGTCAACTAAGCAGTTGAGTCATCATCAAGCTCATTGAAGTGAGTTTCTGTTTAAATTCAACTATTGCATCATATATTAACTCAACAAGATGAGCAATAAATTGAATGCTTTGACACGTTGCTCAAAAGATTTTTTTAAGAAGAAGAATACATTTGATTCTTGACATCAATATTAACATTAAACAATTTTGAAAACTCATGTTTTAAATCTTAAGATTATTAAAAATCTTGTCTTTGATGTTCTTAACATCAAAGTCATGATGCTTCAGTCACAAATCATCGTCTTAAATTTAATTCAGTTACATTTATTCTCAGTCTTTTCATTCTCTTTACTGTTACGAGCGTATTAAGACTGAATAGAGCTAGTCAGTGTCTTTAGCTCAGATCTGACTCAGATCTGACTCAGTCTCTATTTTCTTTTCTTAACATCTCTTTGTTCAACATCATCTTTCTTTCTACATCACATTTTACTCGTGTCACAAACACATTCTCTTCAAGCTTAGCGCAGTCTCTGAATATTACTTAAATAGAAGCTTTTGTACTCATCTTCTTCTGTATTCTTAATATTCAGTTATAGCTATCTTTAAAGATCAAGCACTATTCAATTCTGACTTTCGCTGATTGACTTATCTAGACACGATTCTGACATTATATTAAGAATTCGTTAATCACATGATACTGATCTCATTACTCATTCAACATACTCGTACAGACAGAACGAGTCTAAAGAAATTCGTTTACCTGATAATCAATGCAATCAAAAGACTGAACAACACTAGAAAGTTTGATAGAATCAACAACAAGACTGTTTGAATCGCTAAACAACTTATCGCTCACTAAGTACGCAAAGTTCACTCGATCAAGAGAATTAACCTATTCTCATGAAACAGACGAGTGAAAATAAGCTGTTCAACTTGATTAAGAGAATCGACGATAAAGAACCTTCGTGAATTGCTTGAGAATCACTCAAAAAACTCACAAACCAAAAATATTTCTCTAATCAACAACATTCTTCCCTGAAGATTAAACACTTGACCATACGTCTTCATTAATACTGTCAAGCATCATCATTCGCTCGATCTCGTTCTTTCTTCAAATTTCATCATGTCAAAACGTTTATCTATCAAAGAACGTTTTGAAGAATTTCGAAGTCGCTTTTTGTTACAAAGCGTGTCGACATTGAATAGAGTCTAGTCAATAGACTCTAGAAATTTCAATATGTGAACAAGAAACAGCGATGTTTTGAATCAAAATATGCTGAAACATTTCATCTATTTGAGCTTTAACAAATTAACTACTTCGTTTCTTTGTTCGATCTACTATAGATACAGCTCGAAACTGTCTTCTTTCTTCTATATTCTTAGTTTTCTAGTTAAAGCTATCTCTATTGATCAAACATTCTATTCAGCTACGCACTATCTCGCTGCAGTGTGATTAGATTCTAGGCATGATCTCAACACTTTTCTCAAATCTCTGAGACTGATTCATCAAAACTCTCTAGTGCTGAATCATTTATCAATGAAGACGACGAGTCATTCACTGAAACAGTAATACTTTCTGTTTCTATCGAAAACTGAAAGACTCGATGCATGACTCTCGACAGAGAAACAGATCAACTCAACGAGCTGAGTAAACAACGAGATGACGAAATCAAAGAGTTGAAGGCTAGACTTCAAAGTAAAGAAATCACTTCTTCTGATTTTATCTACTCTGAGCGTTCTAGATCTCAGAAAATACCTGATTCTTTCTGATTTACTGACGAAAAGAATTCTACTTGAAAAAACTGATACGGCAAAATTCAGAATAAACTAGAGATCAACGTCGATCTCTTTTCAAATGAACGAGTCAAACTGAGTTATGTACATTTCAGATTATTCAATGACGCAGCTGATGTCATTCAATTTAGACGCGAACGTGACTGTGTCAATTTCTATAAGATCATCGATGATCTTTTGAAAGAACTAGCTGAGTTGTTCAATGATTCAGATAAGAAAGTCAACTTTCGTAGAAAATACTACAACTTGATTCAAGAATCAAAGAAGTTCAGCGAGTTCTACACTCAGTTTCAACGATTATCTTTCTATCTGAAGTATTACGAAAAGCAACTGATCGTCGATCTGAAAGATAAAATAAACCCTCGTCTTCGATTCATTTGAATAGATCAATTAGTTCAACCTGATTCTCTCAAAGAGATTCTTTTCTACCTGATTCATTTGAATAATGATCAGCAAGTCATTTGAGAAATCAAGAACAAAGTCAATCTCATCAAACGTGTCGATGATTTGTCAAAGATCATCTTTCATAAAGCTGTTGTTACTCAGTCAGTCAATCATTCAAAATCTGATCATCTAAAGTCGTGTGACGCGATTTTAACTAGCGTCAAAGAAGCAAACGTTCTAGTCGAAACCTGTTTCATATGTCATAAATCAGATCATAGCTCTAGAGAGTGCTCTGATTGACCTATCAGAATCAATGCAGTGAACAATGAATACAATCATTTCAAGTTCAATTTCAATTCAAATTTCGATTCAAAAAACTAGTCATCTCTTCAAAAGTCATCAAAGAGATAGAGATTATATCTTTGTGCAAACTAGACGAAATTCTATCAGAAGAAAATTACTTTGAAAAGTCGTTTCTAATTGATGCTCATCTCATCTCGCAGAATCAATTCTTCAGTCTTCGTTCGCT
>JAABUR0100003078.1_pt1 | contig 23938 bp, 23 predicted proteins | sample 5560091 | NCBI WGS metagenome assembly JAABUR01 (sample SAMN10711879, study PRJNA513375) | rock metagenome | isolation source: Antarctica rocks | place: Antarctica: Victoria Land, University Valley sud
GCGACGTCGGGGTTGCGCCAGATCTCGTACAGCCCGGCCATCGCCAGCACGTCGCCGTCGCGCGGCCGGATGAAGAACGGCTGCTTGAGCGGCTTGCCCTTCGCCGTCTTCTGCTGGGTGGGGTACCACTCGTAGTAGCCGTCGGCGGGGAGCAGACACCGTCGCTTGGCGAACGCCTTCTTGAACGCGGGTTTCTCGGCCAGCGTCTCGACCCGCGCGTTGATCAGGCGCGATCCGATCCCGGCGTCCTTCGCCCACGACGGCACCAGCCCCCAGCGGACCGCCGCCAGCCGGCGCACGGGTCGCTCGTCCGCCTCGCGCTTGGAGACCCGGTCGAAGACGGCGTAGACATCCTTGGTCGGCGCCACGTTGAAGTCGTCCTCGAGCGGAGCAGGCACGTCGACGCGCTCGATCTCGAACTCCTCGACGAGGTCCTCCGGCTTGCGACTCGATGCGTAGCGGCCACACATGGGTTCAGCCTGTCACAGCCGACGGCTGCCGTCCCGCTCGCTGCGGGCGAGCCATTACAGTGGGGTCCAACAGTGACGACGAAGACAAGTAGCCGTGGGTGCTGCAAGCACAGAGAGCCGCCAGTTTGCTGAGATGGCGGAATTGCGACCCGGGGCGAAGACACTTCCGAGCTGGATCGTCTCAAGGCCGGTGACACGCCGGCGAAGGTGTGGTGGCACCGCGAGCTTGCCCGTCGCCCACGCCTCCAGGGCTCCGTACTCCTGGAGGTGACCATGACATCGCTGCCACAACCCCCGACGCCCGCCGTAGACTCTGCGCGACTGCCGCGCACGCTTGCGTCCGACCTGGCGGCGTACGCCGACCGACCCGGCCAGCCGCTGCGGCTGAGCGGGTGGGTGCATCGGCGTCGCCGCCTCTCCGGCCTGACGTTCCTCGTCCTGCGGGACCGCTCGGGCACCGCCCAGGTCGTCGTGAAGGACGCAGCGGCGATCGCCCAGGTCGAAGACCTCCCCGAGGAGACCACCGTCGACGTGGTCGGGGTCGCCAGCGTCAACGCGCAGGCACCGGGCGGCGTCGAGCTGGTCGAGCCCACCATCGTCGCGCTGGGTGCGCCGTCCGACACCCCGCCGATCGAGCTCTGGCGCCCGACGATCACGGCCGGCTTGCCGACGATGCTCGACCACGCCCAGGTCACCTGGCGGCACCCGCGTCAGCAGGCGAGCTGGCAGCTTGCGGCGGCGTCGCTGCACGGGTTCCGGGAGGCGCTCGACCAGGACGGCTTCACCGAGGTCCACTCCCCCAAGCTGGTCGAGTCGGCCACGGAGTCCGGCGCGAACGTCTTCACGGTCGACTACTTCGGCCGGCCGGCGTACCTCGCGCAGTCGCCGCAGTTCTACAAGCAGGTGCTCGTCGGGGTGTTTGAGCGGGTGTACGAGGTGGGACCGGTGTTCCGGGCGGAGCCGCACGACACGGTGCGGCACCTTGCCGAGTACGTCTCACTCGACGTCGAGCTCGGGTTCATCGACGACCATCGCGACGTTGTCGCCGTGCTCCGCGACGTGGTCGCGGGGATGGTCGCCGGCGTCCGCTCCCGCGCCACCGCTGCGGTCGAGCTCCTCGGGGTCGACGTGCCCGTCGTACCGGAGGGGTTCCCGATCGTGCACTTTCGCGAGGCGCTGGAGATCGCCGGTGCCGCTGCCGACGAACCCGACCTCGCACCCGCGCACGAGCGCGCGCTGGGGGCCTGGGCGAAGGAGACCCACGGCAGCGACTTCGTCGTCGTCGAGGGTTACCCGACGGCGCACCGCGCGTTCTACACGCATCCCGACCCGGCCGAGCCGCACTGGTCCAGGTCGTTCGACCTGATCTTCCGCGGCATCGAGCTGGTGAGTGGTGCTCAGCGGCTGCACCGCCACGAGGACTACGTGCAGGCGCTGAGGCAACGCGGCTACCCGGTCGAGCCCTACGCGTCGTACGTCGACGCGTTCAAGCACGGCATCCCGCCGCACGGCGGCTTCGCGATCGGGCTCGAGCGGTGGACCGGGCGGTTGCTCGAGGTGGAGAACATCCGCCAGGTCACGCTGTTCCCCCGAGACCTGCACCGGATCGCACCATGAGGTAAGAATGGGGCATGCCTCTTGTCAGACTTATCGCGCGTCCCATGCTTGCCTCGATGTTCGTCACCGGCGGAATCAACTCGCTGAAGAACGCCGACTACCTGTCCGAGCCTGCGAAGCCGGTGACGGAAAAGCTCGCGCCCGCGGTGGACTTCGCGACGTCGTCGCTGCCGGTGTCGCTGGAGTCCAAGCAGATGGTGCAGCTCAACGGCGCCATCCACGTCGTGGGTGGACTGATGCTAGCCACCGGCCGCATGCCACGTGTCGCCGCGCTGGCCCTGGCCGCCACCTTGGTCCCGACGACGTTGGCGGGCCACCGGTTCTGGGAGGAGGACGACGCCCAGCAGAAGGCCAACCAGAAGGTTCACTTCTTCAAGAACGTGTCGATGATGGGCGGACTGCTGCTCGCGAGCGTCGACACCGCCGGCAAGCCGAGCCTCGCCTGGCAGGCCCGCCGGCAGGCGCGCTCGGCTCGCGACAGCGTCGCCAAGCTCGACCCCCGCTGACACCCGCCGGCGCGGCAATCGACCAAAGCCGGACGTCGGCCCCGCCGGTAGGCTGCTGAGCCGTGACATGTCGAACCGCCAGCGCCTGGGCGGCGCCGTACGCTGACGTGCCCGTGCGCGCGACGGTGCGGATACCCGGCTCGAAGTCGCTGACCAACCGGTCGCTGCTGCTGGCCGCCATCGCTGACGCTCCGTCGACGATCCACCGCCCGCTAGTGGCCCGGGACACCCGGCTGATGATGGCGGCGCTCGCCGGTCTCGGCACCGGAATCGAGCACGGTGACGCCGACACACTGGTCGTGACGCCACACGAGCTGCGCGGCCCGGCATCGGTCAACTGCGGCCTGGCCGGGACCGTGATGCGGTTCGTGCCTCCGGTCGCCGCGCTGGCACAGGGCAGCGTCGACTTCGACGGCGACCCCCGCGCCCGTGAACGCCCGCTCGGCGCGATCCTGGCGGCGCTGCGTGCCCTCGGCGTCGACCTCGACGACACGGCACAGGCACTGCCGTTCCGTCTCGAGGGCCATGGCTCGGTGCCCGGCGGGATAGTGACCATCGACGCCTCGTCGTCCAGCCAGTTCGTGTCGGCTCTGCTGCTTGCTGGCGCTCGCTACGACCGGGGCGTCGACCTGCGCCACGACGGGAAGCCCGTCCCGTCACAGCCGCACATCGACATGACGGTCGCGCTGCTGCGCGAGCACGGCGTACAGGTCGAGACCGCCGAGCCGCACCGGTGGCGGGTGAGTCCCGGTACCGTCGGGGCCGTCGACCGCGAGATCGAGCCCGACCTGAGCAACGCCGCACCGTTTCTCGCCGCCGCTGTCGTGACCGGGGGGACCGTGACCGTGCCGTCGTGGCCACGGGAGACGACGCAGGCCGGCGACGCCCTGCGCTCCGTCTTCTCGCTGATGGGCGCCGACGTCGTGCTCACCGATGCCGGCCTGCGGGTGAGCGGGAGCGGCAGCGTGCACGGTGTTGACCTCGACCTGCACGACGTCGGCGAGCTGACGCCGGTGATCGCGGCCGTAGCGGCGCTCGCCGACTCCCCGTCGTACCTGCGCGGCATCGCACACCTGCGAGGGCACGAGACCGACCGCCTCGCGGCCCTGTCGACCGAGCTGCGCGCCCTCGGCGCCGGCGTGGAGGAGAACCAGGACGGGCTGGTGATCGAGCCGCGACCCATGACCGGTGGGCTGTTCCACACCTACGACGACCACCGGATGGCTCATGCCGCGGCCGTGCTCGGGCTCCGCGTTGCCGGTCTGCGCGTCGACGACGTCGCCACCACGGCCAAGACGTTGCCGGACTTCCCCGGTGCGTGGGCAGCGATGCTCGGATGACCCCTACGCACGACATCGAGGACGACCAGCGCTTCCAACGGCCACGGCGGCGCACCCGGCCGCGCACCAAGGACCGACCGAGCCACCTCGACGCGGTCGAGGGGTTCGTCATGACGATCGACCGCGGCCGTTACACCTTGCGCGTCCGCGGACCCGACGGTGAGCTGACCGTCACAGCGATGACTGCACGCGCCCTCGGCCGCAAGGCGGTCGTGGTGGGCGACCGGGTCCGCGTCGTCGGCGACGTCAGCGGCGCCGAGGGCACGCTCGCACGTATCGTCGAGGTGACCGAACGGACCACGGCGCTACGCAGGACCGCCGACGACGACGACCCCGTCGAGCGGATCATCGTCGCGAACGCAGACCAGCTGGTGATCGTCACCGCCGTCGCCAACCCCGAGCCGCGGCCGCGGCTGATCGACCGGGCCCTGGTGGCGGCGTACGACGAGGGGCTCGACCCGCTCTTGTGTCTCACCAAGGTCGACCTGGCCGACCCGGCGGAGCTGCTCGCGACCTACCGGCCGCTGGGGGTGACGTCGGTGGTGGCCCCCCGAGGCGGCGACCTCGAGCCGATGCGCGACGCGCTGCGGGACCGGGTGAGCGTGTTCCTCGGCCACTCGGGAGTCGGCAAGTCCACGCTGGTCAATGCTCTGGTGCCGGGCGCGCTCCGGGCGACGGGGGACGTCAACGTGGTGACCGGGCGCGGTCGTCATACCTCCACGTCGGCGTGGGCGTTGGAGCTGCCGTTCGGGGGCTGGGTGGTCGACACGCCGGGAATCCGGTCGTTCGGTCTGGCACACGTCGACCCGCGACACCTGATCGGCGCGTTCGAGGACCTCGACGCGGTGACGGCGGATTGTCCCCGCGGGTGCACGCATGCTTCGACCGAGCCGGAGTGCGCTCTCGACGTCGCGATGGAGCACGGGCAGATCGACCGCGCCCGGGTCGAGTCGTTTCGCCGGTTGCTCGACAGCAGGTCCGCATCCGAGCGCTGACCGCGCTTTGGCCGGCGTACGTCTTCCGTCACATGGCGGCAAACGTCACGGACAGCGCCCGCTCGCCGGACGTCTTCCGACACATGGCGGCAGCCGGCGGCCAACAGCGGCACTGCCGGCTACTCGGTTGAGGAGGAGCTTCCGTAGTCGAGGTTGCCCCCGGGGTTCCACACGGCCCTGGCCCCGATCTCTCCGACGCGGTAGGTCTGGATCGCCAGCGCGACCGCCCCGATGACCAGCAGCACCGACAGACCCGACACGAGGGCACGCGGCGCCTCCCTGCGCGTCAGCGCGAACGTCACAACCACCACCGCTGCGAAGATCAGCACGATGATGAACAGCAGGTTAGCCAGTTCGGCGTGCTCATCGATGAGCTCGGCCGATGGCCCGCCAAGTCCCAGCCCTTTGGACACCTCGAACTGCTGACCGCTCTCCTTCGAAACGTACGTCGACACGACCGCGCCGAGCGACACGATCAGGAGCGGCAGCCGAGACCAGGCTCGCATCCGCGGGATGGCGAAGAGTACGCCGAGCAGACCGGCGAGCGGGATGAGCAGCACTGTTGCATGCACGGCAAGAGGGTGCAGCGGCAAGCCGTTGATCTCGTTGAACATGGAGGTCCTCTCCTGTCTGACCCACGCACCCAGTACCTCACGTGGCGTCATGACCGCGATACTGCACAAACGGGCAACCACACTCTTTCGTTCAGTGCGTTCAATGCGTCCGATGGCTCAGCACTTCGCTCGCGGCCACGCACGCCCTCGCTCCACCGTGGGACGCCCAGGCACTCACCCGGCGGCGCGAGTCGCGATGTCCGCGCAGAGCCCCGCGCCGTACGCTGACCGTCATGCCTTCGGACCACACCGACGACCTGCGGCTCGCACATGTGCTTGCCGACGACGCGGACTCGATGACGATGGACCGGTTCAAGGCGCTCGACCTGCACGTCGTGACCAAGCCCGACCTCACGCCGGTCAGTGACGCCGACACAATGGTCGAGGAGGTGCTGCGAAGCTCGCTCGGTCGGGCCCGCCCGCGCGACGCCGTCGTCGGCGAGGAGTCCGGGTCCACCGGTTGGGGTCCGCGCCGGTGGGTCATCGACCCGATCGACGGCACCAAGAACTTCATCCGTGGCGTACCGGTGTGGGCGACCCTGATCGGTCTGATGGTCGAGGACGAAGTCGTCGCCGGCGTCGTCTCGGCCCCCGCGATCGGTCGTCGCTGGTGGGCGTCCACGGGCCGTGGCGCGTGGACCGGGAAGTCCCTCTCGGCTGCGCACGCGTGCCGTGTGTCCGACGTGTCGGAGATCGAAGACGCGTCCTTGTCGTACTCGTCTCTTGGGGGCTGGGTCGACCACGGCAGGCTCGACGACTTCCTCGCCCTCGAACGCCGGTGCTGGCGCAGCCGGGCGTACGGCGACTTCTGGTCCTACATGCTGGTGGCGGAAGGTGCCGTCGACATCGCGACCGAGCCATCCCTCCACCTGCACGACATGGCCGCGCCGGCGGTGATCGTGCAGGAGGCCGGCGGACGCTTCACCGACCTCGCGGGTACGCCGGGACCCAACGGCCCTAACGCCTTGGCCACCAACGGGCGGCTGCACGACCAAACGATGGCCGTCATCGGAGAGCTACCGGCAGAAGCAGACAGCGACCGCGGCTGACGCCGCCCTCCGTCAGAAGCGCCCGCGCCCCCAGCGCTGCCACGCCGCCAGCACCGCCGGCCCGGTGACGATGGCCGCGAGGTCGAACCAGCCGTAACCACCGGCGGCGCCCGACGGCGGGTTTCCGATCGCCACGATCCCGGTCGGGTCCGTGCGCGCCCACTCCCACGTCCCGAGCGCCGTGCCGGTCAGCTCGAGGTACGTCACCATCGCGAAGGCGCCGATGTAGAGACCGCGTGACGGGCCCCACAGCAAGAAGCCGACGAGGCACAGGTACCAGAACGCGCCGAGCACGTCCGTGCGGTCGGCAAGGCTGACGCCGTACGCGGTATAGAGCCCGCCGATGACAAGTACGAGCGTCATGAGCAGGCGCTCACGTGCCCGCACCACCGCCATCCGGCCGATGGAGAGCGCAGCGAAGTAGACCAGTCCGTGACCCGGCGGCACATACATCGGCACGTTGTCGAACCGGTAGACGTAGACCTCGAGCAGCGGCGAGAAGGTGTACTCCACCGCGGTGGCGAAGACCACCACGACGGCAGTCTGTGCCCGCACCAGCGGGGTCTCGCCGGACAGCAGCGCCAGCAGCACGCACCAGGTGACGACTCCGAGCACCCGCTGCAGCCACAACGGACCGGAGGCGTCCAACAGCAAGACACCGGTGACGGTCACGACAGCAGCGGCCACCGCCGCCGTGGGTGGCGCAGCCCGTCTCGGCGCCGCCGTACGGTCGGCTCGGGTCAACGTCACCGGCCCATCCTCGCAGGCCGGACTGTGCGAGCCGGACTGTGCGAGCCGGACTGTGCGACCAGGCTGGGCGACCAGGCTGTGCGACCAGGCTGGGCGGCCAGGCTGGGCGGCCAGCCTGGGCCGCCAGGCTGTGCGAAACCTTCCGCGCACCGGACTGGAGCACTATCGTCGGGGTCATCCGCGCGGCCCGAACACACCTTGGAGGCTCTCGATGCGCATCAGCGACGTGCTGAAGTACAAGTCGGCTGACGTGGTGACGCTGGCGCCTGACGCAACGGTCCGCGACCTCGTCGCCGTACTCGGTGAGCACAACATCGGCGCCGTGATCGTGAGCAGCGATGAGGCGACGGTCGCCGGCATCGTGTCCGAGCGTGATGTCGTGCGTCGACTGTCCTCCGACCCAGACGTGCTCGACGCCACGGTCGGCGACATCATGACCGCGCAGGTGCAGACCGCCAAGCCCGAGGACTCGGTCGACGACCTGATGCGGATCATGACCGAGCACCGCATCCGGCACGTGCCTGTCGTCGTCGACGGTGACCTTCGAGGCATCGTGTCCATCGGCGACGTCGTGAAGTCGCGGATCGGGCAGCTGGAGTTCGAACGGGACCAGCTGGAGTCGTACGTCCACACCCAGTGAGTCCGCCCGGTCACCGCGTGTAGATCATCCTCGCGGCGCAGCCCCGACGGCCCCCGACCCGGCTAAGGTGACGGCATGAAGCTGGACAAACCCGAGATCGACTTCCCGGACTCGCCGCCGCCCAGCGACCTCGAGGTCACCGACGTGTCCGAGGGAGACGGCGCAGAGGCCACGGCCGGGGCCACCGTCGTCACGCATTACGTCGGGGTCGCGCATTCGAGCGGGGAGGAGTTCGACGCCTCCTACAACCGGGGTGAGCCACTCGCCTTCCGGCTTGGCGTCGGACAGGTGATCGCCGGCTGGGACCAGGGCATCCAAGGCATGAAGGTCGGGGGACGGCGCAAGCTCGTCATCCCGCCGCACCTCGGGTACGGCGACCGCGGCGCCGGCGCTGCGATCGCACCCGGAGAGACCCTTATCTTCGTCGTGGACCTCGTCGACGTCCGCTGAGCGGCAAAGGGCTGAGTCGTAGAGGCGGGGGCACCGGCCGACGCCGGATCTTCGCCGCCCTGGTGCTCCCTCCCGACGTCGAAGCCCACCTCGACGAGGCGATCGACGGGCTGCGGACTGCTCACCCGGAGCTGCGGTGGGTGCCGTCGCAGCGCTGGCACCTCACACTTGAGTTCCTGGGCGAGTGCGGCCCCCACGAGGTCGATCGCCAGCTGCGCCGCTGGCAGCGTCGGGCCGCGCGCGGGTGGCCGATGGAGCTCCAGCTGGCCGGTGCGGGAGCGTTCCCCCACGCCTGGATGGCGCGCGTGCTGTGGATCGGGATCGGCGGCGACCTCGACGGGTGGCGCAAGGTGGCAGCCTTCGACCAGCAGGCGCACCTGACGATTGCCCGCACCCGTGAGCGCGCGGAGCTGACAGCCGTCGTCGACGAGCTGTCGACGTACGCCGGCCCCAGGTGGGCCGCCACCGAGCTGGAGCTGGTCGAGTCGCACCTGCGACGCGGCGGGGAGCGTGGGCCGCGCTACGAACCGTTGGCGAGCTTCGCCCTCGGCGGCTGATCTCCGTCAGCCGCCTGCCACCACCCGGTACAAGGTGTGGCCGACCACCACGTGGTCGCCGGCGCGCAGCTGCCGTCCGCGACGGGTCTCGACCTCACCGTTGACCGTGACCAGCTCGGCGCCGAGCAGGCCCTTGACGTCACTGCCCTGGTCGACGGCGTCGGCGAGCTTGAGGAACTGACCGAGCCGGATCGACTCTCCGCGGATGGCGACGTCGTGGCCTCTCATGCCCCCATCTTGCCGCCCGTTCCCGACGGTGACGCCGCCTTCGTAGCTGCGAGGAAAGTCGACCCCTACCGACGCTGCGGCAAGATGAGGGTGCTCTCAGGGGCATGCCGGGTTGGCGAACCGCGCCTTGATTGCGTAGCGTCGACGCTCGTGGGGGACCGTCAACAGCCGCTGACCGTGCCGGAGCGCAGAGACAGCCGCTTCGGACTCCCGGCGAAGCCGCATGCCTGGACGTTCGGTCAGGCCCAGCAACCGACCGGCCTCCTCGGCACCGCAGGACACTCACCTACCAGCTCTGGTTTCCCCGCTGGCCGCGGCCCCGACCCGATCAGCTGGCTCCCGGCCGTCGGCGAGCTGGTCCTCCTCACGGTCTTGTTCACCCTCTACAAGCTGGGCAGGATGCTCGCCGACGGCAGCGTCAAGACAGCCTGGGACAACGCGTACGAAGTACTGCACATCGAGGACACGCTCCACCTCCCCAGCGAGCTCGGCATCCAGGACTGGCTGCTCAACGCCCACTGGCTGGTCGAGGCGGCGAACATGTACTACGCCTGGGTGCACTTCCCCGCCACCGTCTGCTTCTTGGTGTGGTCGTACTTCCGCCGGGCGGAGTTCTATCGGGTGATCCGCAACTGGATGGTGCTGGTAACCGCAGGCGCCACCCTCGGCCACATTCTCTTTCCGCTGGCACCCCCGCGGATGCTCCAGCCCGTCGGCTTCGTCGACACCGCAGCCGTCTACGGGCCGGGCGTCTACAGCGCGCCCGACGTCCATAGCTTCGCCAACCAGTACGCAGCCATGCCTAGCCTGCACGTCGGGTGGGCGGTTCTGGTCGGGGTCACCCTCGTCTGGCTGACGCGAAGCCGCTGGCGTTGGCTGTGGTTGGCGCATCCGGTCATCACCCTCGTGGTGGTGGTGGGGACGGCCAACCACTACTGGATGGATGCAATCGTCGCGGTGGCTCTGCTGTCGCTGGCCCTGCCCATCGTGCTGTTCGTCGAGCGCCATCGTCGACCTCGCCGGCGTACCGCGCAGAGCGAGCAGGCAACCCGCTTGCCGGGGCAGCGCAGCGGACGGCCTGCCGTGAGCGCCCCCGTGCCGGAGTACAGCGAATCCCTCGCCAGCGAGCCGCCTCCGACCGGCGCGCTCAGGTCTTCGCGGATCGTTCCGCCCCCGCCGACTCTGCGTGAAGCTCCGCCGAATCCGCGTGGTCGTCGACCATAGTCGTCTCGTCGAAGAGGTCCTCGCCGCTGAGCACGCGGTCGACCTGGTCACGGTCGAGACCTCCGGTCCAGGCGCCAACGAGCACCGTGGCGACCGAGTTGCCGGCGAAGTTGGTCACCGCTCGGGCTTCCGACATGAAACGGTCGATGCCGAGGATGAGGCCGACCCCGTCGAGCAGCTCGGGACGGTGCGAGGCCAGTCCCCCAGCCAGTGTCGCCAGACCGGCACCCGTGACACCGGCAGCTCCCTTCGACGCAATGATCATGAGCAGCAGCGAGATCTGCTCACCAAGCGACAGCGGGTCACCGAGCGCGGTCGCGATGAAGAGCGAAGCCATCGTCAGGTAGATCGCCGTGCCGTCGAGGTTGAACGAGTACCCGGTCGGCACCACGACGCCCACGGTCGACTTGTCCACCCCGAGGTGGTCCATCTTCGCGATCAACCGCGGCAGCGCCGACTCCGACGACGACGTCGACACGATCAACAGGAACTCGCGCCCGAGGTAGCGCAGCAGCTTGAAGAGGTTGATGCCCGTCACCGCCTTGAGCAGCGCTCCGAGCAGCACGAACACGAAGAGCGCACAGGTCAGGTAAAAGGCAATCATGATCGTCGCCAGCGCCTTGAGCGCGTCGAGGCCGGTGTCGCCGACCACGGCTGCGATCGCGCCGAACGCACCGATCGGGGCGGCCCACATGATCATCGCGAGCACCCGGAACACCAGCCGCTGGAAGTGACCGATGCCTCGCAGTACGGGCTCCCCCGACCGCCCCATCGCCTGCACGGCGAACCCGACCAGGAGCGCCACGATGAGCGCCTGCAGGATCTCACCCGACGTAAGACTCGAGACCAACGTGTCGGGGATCATCTCCAGCAGGAAGTCGGTCGTGGATCCGGCGTCCGTCGCCTGGGCGGCACCTTCTTTGGCTGCCGTCTCACTCAGGTCGATCCCCTCACCGGGATTCAGCATGTTGCCGACCACGAGCCCGATCGCGAGCGCGGCGGTCGACATGACGAGGAAGTACCCGAGCGCCAGGCCGCCGACCTTTCCGACCTGGGCGGCGTTGCGCACCGAGCCGATCCCGAGCACGATCGTGCAGAAGATGACCGGCGCGATCATCATCTTGATCAAGGCGACGAAAGCTGTTCCGAGCGGTTCGAGCTTGATCGCGAAGTCGGGGAAGAGGAAGCCGACCGCAATCCCCAGTGCCACCGCGACGACCACCGCGAGATACAGGAAGTGCGTCCGGTCCCGCTTCACTGAGTTCTCACCGGTGGAGTGCTGCGTCGTCGAGGCCATGTCATCGCCTGGGGTGTGCGCGCCGCTGGCTTCCAGAGACCATACCGGCAGATGTGACGTCCAGCACATACCCGGCACCAGCGTTTGCCATGTGAACAATGCAGATGGCTTGTTAACACGGCAAATCTCCCATGTGAACAGACCATCTGCATTGTTCACATGGCAAACGCGCGGCCGGCACCGAGCGGCAACGCCTTTCGCGCCGCTGCGGCGGAGCGATCAGACCACACTGACCGGCAGCGACCGTCCGACCAGGCTTCGGCGCACGACGGGGAGCGCGCGCGCGATTGCGGTGAGGGCGACCGCTGCGGGCGCGTCGGGACGAGCAGTCACAACGGGGACACCGTCGTCACCCGACGCCCGGGCCGCAGCGTCCAACGGGACACTGCCGAGCAACGGCGCACCCAGGCGGCCGGCCAGGTCGGCACCCCCGTCAGAGCCGAAGACGTCGTTGATCTCACCGCAGCAGCGGCACGCCACCCCGGCCATGTTCTCCACGACCCCTGCGATCGGCAGCCGAGCGTCGAGTGCCATCCGCCCGACCCGGGCCGCCACGTCGACCGCCGCTGCCTGCGGAGTCGTGACGACGACGAAGGCGGCGTCGGGCAGCTGCTCCAACAGCGACATCTGCACGTCGCCCGTGCCGGGTGGCAGGTCGACGAGCAGTACGTCGAGGTCACCCCACGCGACGTCGTGGACGAACTGCTCGATCGCCTTGTGCAGCATGGGTCCGCGCCATAGCACGGGTTCGTCCGCCGGCAGGAAGAAGCCGACGCTCATCAGCTGCAACCCTTGAGCGACGACTGGCAGCATCATCCCGGCGACCGCCACCGGGGCATACCGCACGCCGAACAGCCGTGGCAGGGAGTAGCCCCAGACGTCGGCGTCCAGCACGCCCACCCGTTTCCCCTGTGCGGCGAGTGCAACGGCCAGGTTCGCCGTGACGGTGGACTTGCCGACGCCGCCCTTGCCGGACGCCACCGCGTACACCCGCCGCCGTCCGGTGAGCTGGGAACGGTCGGCACGTGACCGGAGGAGCTGACCTACCGCTGTCCGTGCGCGGGCGTCCATGACGCTGACCTCGACCGCCACCTCACTGCCGGGATCGACGGTGGCAACGGCTTGCTCGACCAGACTCGTGAGCACGGCCTGTTGGGGACAGTCGGCCGCGATCGTGCGCAGCAAGACGCGGATGGGGCCGCGGCGCGACACCGTGACCTGCTCGACCATGCCAAGCTCTGCCAACGGCATCGTCAGCTGCGGATCGACCACCGCACCGACGGCGACCTCCACCGCCGACCGACGGCTCTCCGTGTCGGCGCCCGCCTTGGTCGCCGACGCCCAACTCAACCGGCTCATCGCGGCTCCTGCACCCGGTAGGCGCGGCGCTTGGGCATCACTGGTCGCATCATGAACTCCGGCCGCCGCTGGTTGTCCGGCCCCAGCGTCGCCCGGGTCTGTGCGAGCCACTCGGCGTACACCTCCCGGGACCGTGCCGTGTCGACGTAGACGTCACCGTACTCGTCACCGGCATGGCTCTTCTCCATCCGTACGTGTTGGAGCCAACAGTGCATCCCCGACCAGGGGTCCGGCTGCACCGGGAACGTGAGGTTCTGGTGAACGCCGGGGTCGTCCCAGCTGATGCGGCCGGAGTCGGGGTCGGTCGACTCGAACGAGCCGACGCCTGAGACGTAGCGGAGGAACCAGCTGGTGTCTCCCTCGGGATGGCTGAGGTCGACGCGACCGGTTACCCACCGGCTGCCCTCCCCGTCGCGCAGCCGCCATCTGCCCATGTGGTGCGACAGTGCGCACACGCCGGGACGGATCGCCTCCGTCGACCACACCCTCGCCACGAAGTAGCCGATGCGCGTACTGACGCGGACGAGGTCGCCGGTGTTCACCTGGTGGCGCTCGGCGTCACGGCTGTTGAGCCACAGCGGATGGGAGTTGCTGAGCTCGTTCAGGTACTTCGCGTTGCCCGACCGGGTGTGGATCAAGGTCGGCAGCCTGAAGGTGGGCACGAGGACGAGGTCGCCGGCTTCGAGGTCGATCTTGCGCCTGCTGACGTGCGACTCGATATAGCCCGGGGTGGCATGCTCCGGCCACCCCCAGTCGCGCATCGACGGCGAGTAGATCTCCAGCTTGCGCGACGGTGTCAGCCAGCCGAACGTCTTCGTGCCGTCGTCGTGTTCGACCCCTACCGCTCCGGCTTCGCCCACCAAGGGCACCTGGGTGTCGAGGGTGACCGGCTTGCGGAGGACGCCGTGGTCGTCAGCAACGGCGCCCTCGAGCTCAGCGTCCGTCAGCGGTCGCTCGTCGACCCGGTAGACGTCGGAGCTGACCTCGACGACCCCGAACTTGCGCATGTACTCCAGCGGCGCCAAGCCCAGTGCGGCCGCCTTCTCGGGCAGCCCCGGGACGTTGTTCTCGAAGATGTACCGGTAGTACTCGTCGACGGTGACCTTCTCGCCGGGACGGTACGGCGACTCGAAGTACTGACGGATGCCCATGGCGCCGTCGGGGTCGATCCGCCACGACAGCTCGAACCAGAACTCGTTCTCCTCCCAGACCTCGCCAGGGTTGACGTCTCTGGTGTCGGAGAACTCCCTGCCGAGCTTCTGCATCGCGACCCGGCGTACCGGCTGCCGGAAACCGAGCCACGTCCCGGCATGCGTCTCGTAGGAGTGCGTGTCGTGCCGCTCGGTCGAGTGACCCATCGGCAGCACGTAGTCGGCGAACTCCGCGGTCTCGGACCAGGTCGGCGTCAGGGCGACGTGGCAGCCGACCAGCTTCTCGTCGGTGAGCGTCTCCATCCAGCTGAAACCGTCGGGGTTGGTCCAGATGGGGTTGTAGACACGCGAGAAGTAGACATCGAGCTTGCCTCGACCGTCCTTGAGGAAGTGCGGCAGCAGCATGGAGAGCTCGTTGGTCGCGAGTGGGTACTCACGCGGCCAGGTGAGCTCGTTCCACCGCTCGTGCCCGCCGGGCATGTTCGGCCCGTGCGGGATGAACTTGTCCCAGCCGTTCGGGCTCGTCCCGCCCTTCGTGCCGACACTCCCGGTGAGCGCCACCAGGAAGAACAGAGCCCTTGCCACCATCCAGCCGCCGTAGTTTCCCGCTGCCGCCGAGCGCCACACGTGGGCCGACAGTCGCCCCTCGGACTCGGCGACGATCTCCGCGATCTGCTGCACCTGCTCGACGGGGATCTGTGCCTCCTCTGCCGCGAACTCGAACGTGTAGCGGGCGTAGTCGTCCGTGAGCCGATCGAGGAACGTCTCGAACTCGAGCGGAGCGCCGGGGTGCACATTCTCGAGGTAGGTGCGCCAGTTCATCCAGCGCTTGACGTAGGCCGCGTCGATCCGACGCGTGCGCAGCAGGTACGCCGCCGCAGCCAGCAAGATCGCGGCCTCGCTGCCCGGCCAGGGCGTTACCCACATGTCGGCGTGCGACGCCGTGTTGGACAGGCGGGGATCGAGCACGACGAGCCTGGCGCCATTGGACTTGCCCTCCATGATCCGCTGGGCGTGCGGGTTGAAGTAGTGGCCGCTCTCGAGGTGGCTCGACAGCAGCAGGATCACCTTGGCGTTCGCGTGGTCGGGTGACGGGCGGTCATAACCACCCCACAGCGAGAGCCCGAGCCGGGCTCCGGCAGAACAGATGTTCGTATGGCTGTTGTGGCCGTCCACACCCCAGGCCAGCAAGAAGCGCTCGGCGAAGCCGTCCTCCCCTGGGCGCCCGACGTGGTACATGACCTCGTTGTGCCGATCCTGCTGCATGGCCAGCCGGATGCGTGCGGCGATGTCGTCGAGTGCCTCGTCCCACGACACCCGCTCCCACTCCCCACCACCTCGCTGCCCGCGCCGCTTCAAGGGGTAGAGGATCCGTTCAGGGTCGTCGATCTGGTTGATCGTGGCGGGCCCCTTGGCGCAGTTGCGCCCACGCGAGCCCGGATGAGCAGGGTTCCCCTCGACCTTGCGGATCGTGAGGTCGGCCTTGTCGACGTACGCCAGCAGGCCACACGCCGACTCGCAGTTGAAGCACGTGGTGGGGACGAGCATGTACTCGCGCGGCACCTTGCGAGGATGCGCGCGAGCGTCGTTCTGCACGTGGTGGTCCCACTCGCTGACGGGCGGGTAGTTGCGCAGTCCCCAACGCGTCCGCATGCCCGGCAGGTCGGAGTCCGGCCGGGACGGATGCTGGTCTGCGCTCATGAGCTGGGTTCCTCTCGCCGGGACGACCGGCCGGGTGTGGACACTACGACAGGGGGACGTCTTGGCCGGCCCGGACGAAGACGCTCTCGTACGCCAGCAACGCAGGCTGGACGAGCACGGCGGCGGCGTACGCCGGGCCCGACACAGCCGTGCTCCAGTCGACGGCGGCTGAGACGGCAGCGACGACGGCGACAGCGACCGCGGCCCAGAAGGTGCGCGCGTAGCGGCCGTGCGTGATCATCCTGGCTGCTGCAGCCGCCCCACGGGTGCGATGCGGGCGGGCGTACTCCATCAGCAGCATCGCGAGGTGGCCGACGGTTCCCACGACCAACGCACCGACGAGCAGCCTCTTGCCGGACGAAGAGACGTCGGCGAGGGGCAGGCACAGCAGCATCGCTCCCGCGCCCACCATCACCGCCTGCACCACGAGGTGCCAGAACAGCAGCGGCGACTGCCACAGGTCGCGCCCCTCGGCCTGGCCGAAGAGCAGCCCGGTGTACGCCGCGGTCATCAGACCGGCCAGGGCTGCCGGCCCGGCGAGCACCGCGATGAGCGACCCCTGGCCCAGCAACCCGGCAACCAGCCAGAGCACCGCCAGCCCGGCGTAGGTGGCAAGGATGACCGACCCCCAGAACAGCCACGAGGTGGGGTTGGGCTTGAGGAAGATGTAGAGGAACCGCTCCGGCCGCTTCAGGTCTGACACGAGCAGCACCCCGGTGACGGCCGTTCCGGTCAGCGCCACGATCGGCGCCACGACCGTCCCCATACTCCCGAGGTCGACGCCGAGAAGGAGTGCCAGAGACGCGAGCATCAGCGCACCGGCTCCTACCGCCTTGGTCCAGAGGTACGTCGTCACGCGCCACCCCCACGGGCGCGGGTGAGCCGTGTTGAGCGTCGTCTTCGCACGGGTCACCGGGTCGACGTGGAGGTCGGCGGCAACCTCGCGCCGGTGCGCATCGGGCTCGGACCACAGGTAGGTGCCGTCCGGCGGGGCGTCGAGCGGTTCGAGGACGGCCCGGTCGGCGCCGAGATAGAAGACGTTCGGCCCGGTGTTCTGCTCAGGCGCCCGGACGGCGGTCTCGTTCGCCGAGATGAGCTGCGCGATGGCGCTGCTCGGATCGTCGAGGTCACCCACCCAGATCGACTCCGTCGGGCACACGACCACACAGGCTGGCTCGAGCCCCTGGTCGACGCGGTGGGCGCAGAAGTTGCACTTGGCTGCCGTGTGGGTGTCGGCATCGATGTAGATGGCGTCGTACGGACATGCCTGCATGCACGCCTTGCACCCGATGCAGCGGTCGCCGTCGAAGTCGACGATGCCGTCGTCACGGGTGAACAAGGAACTGGTCGGGCACACCTTGACGCACGGCGCGTCCGTGCAGTGGTTGCAGCGCATCACCCCGAAGTCGCGCGTGGTGGAGGGGTACTCCCCCTGGTCGACGTACTTGACCCACGTACGGAACTGGCCGACCGGCACCTGGTGCTCGGTCTTGCACGCGACCGTGCACGCGTGGCAGCCGATGCAGGTGCGTTGATCGATTGCGAACCCGTACCTCATCGCTTCCCTCCCGACCTCCGATCATGCCCGGCTGTCGCCGTGGTGGCGAGGAGAAGCGCCGCCCGGTTGGGCACATCATTGCCTGCCGTTTCCCGGGCGGCGGCAACGGGTGCCAATCGGCAGACCACGGAAAGGCCCTCACCACGTAGCTCGGTGAGGGCCTTCTCTGCTCATTGACCGACTGCTCAGCGCGAAACCGCGCGCAGCACCTCGCCGACCTTCTCGTCGGGCAGCTCGCGAGCAACGTCAGCCTGGCTGAGCATGCCAACGAGGTCATGGCCGTCGATGACGGGAAGCCGGCGCACCTGGTGCTCCGCCATGGTTCGAAGTGCTTCTTCGGCCGTGTCGTCGGCGCCGATCGTAACGGGCTTGCCCTGGGCGAGGTCTGCCGCTGTCAGGCTGCTGGGGTCCTTGCCCTCGGCAACGACCCGGATGACGATGTCGCGGTCGGTGACGATTCCCTTGAGGCGGTTGTCGTCGCCGCAGATCGGCAGCGACCCGACGTCGAGATCGCGCATCTTCTCGGCAGCCGCAACGAGGGTTTCCCCCTCCCCAACGCAATCGGCTCCCCGTGACATCATGTCGCGGACTGTGGTCATGGTGGTCTCCTGACTGTCGGTGTTCCTCAGCCGTGCCCCGGGCGGAGGCATCGAAACCCCCACGGCTCGCCGCACTCAGCCGCCTGCTCCCCAAAGGCGTCGAGTGGGCGTCCTGGAGTGGTGCCATCCAGCCGTTCGTGCCGAGACTGGCGCCGGGTGACGGATAACGTGGAGCTGTTGTCAGCCTCAGAAGAGTGACCGCCTCACCACCACCTACGGATAAGCCACCGGACGATGGGAGCCGCATGGCCCTGCAGCCTGCTGTTACGGGGAACGGGCGGCTGTGGCCCAGGGTCGGTCGGAGAAGCATCGTCACCGGCACGGTCATGCTTGTTCTGACGCTCACCTTGTGGTTGCTGCACTGGCACGGTCTCGACTACCCCGCGCAGCTCTACCGCGTCGGCCTGGTGCGGCGATACGGTTGGTCGCTCTGGGACTCGAACTGGTACGGCGGGCACTACACCCCGGCCTACGGGCTCATCGTTCCGTGGCTCGCATCGTTCACTGGACTCGCGGCTCTCGCGATCGTGTCGACACTGGGGTCGGTCATCGTCTTCGAACGGTTGCTGACCGACGCGCGGCTGCCTCATCCCGTCACGGGGACAGTCGCCTTCGCGTTCATGATGCTCATCAACATGTACGAGGGACGTCTCCCGTTCGGCCTCGGCGTACTGCTCGGTCTGCTCGCCGTGGCATGTGCCCGCCGGGACCGGTGGGGGCTAGCTGCTGCGGCGGCGCTGCTGACGGTCTTCGCCAGCCCGGTGGCGGGCGCCTTCACCGCTCTCGCCTTTGGAGCCTGGGCCGTGGCCAGGTCACCCGGCAGTCGCCTCCTCATTGCCAAGACGCCGCAGTTCCTAATCTCCATGCTGGCGCTGCTGGCCACGACGGCGATGAGTCTTGCCTTTCCGGAAGGCGGCCATTTCCCCTTCAACCTGGCGGACATGCTGATAGCCGTCGCGGCAGCAGCCGCCGTGTGGTGGCTCCTGCCGGACTCGCTCTCCGCGATCCGCTGGGGATTTCTGCTGGCGGGGATGGCATCCCTGCCCCTCTTTCTCATCCCGAATCCGTTCGGCGGGAACCTCACGCGCCTGGCCGTGATCGGCGCGCCGTTGCTGTGTGCCCTGCCGAGGCGGCACGCCGTCATGCATGCGGCGATCTGCCTGACCTTGCTCGGCCAGCAGGCGAAGCCGCTGCTCCGGCTGCCCGACGCTGTCGAAGACCCGTCGGCGACAGCGTCGTACTACCAGCCGCTCATCGATGAGCTCGAGGCCCGCACCACCGGGCCCGTTCGGGTGGAGATCCCGTCGACCGAGAGCCACTGGGAGGCGGCGTACGTCGCCCGGGAGTTCCCGCTGGCTCGCGGCTGGGAGCGCCAGCTCGACCTGCGCTACAACGCAGTGCTGTATGACCCGGACATGACGGCCGCCCAGTACCACCGCTGGCTCGTCCACAACGGCGTCAGCTACGTCGCCGTACCCGATGCGCCCCTCGAGACCGAGGCAGTGCATGAGGCCGACGTGGCGCAGAGCGCGACCTACCTGCGCGAGGCGTGGAGCAACGAGCACTGGCAGCTCTACGAGGTCATCGGCACATCGGACCTAGTGACGGGCTCGGCTCGTCTGGTCGCCATGGCCGGTGACGTCGTGCGCCTCGAGGTCTTCAGCACAGCCCCGGTCGTCTTGAAGATGCGCTACGCATCGCATCTGATCGTCACCCGGGGACAAGGCTGCATCAGCAAGAGTGCGGCCGGCTGGACGAGACTCCAGCCCCTCACCACCGGGCCCATCACGCTCCGGATGCGTCTCTTTCCGTCCCATGCCGAAGGCTGCCCCGAGTGACCGCCGGCTCCTGGTGACCTGCTGAGTCCACGTGCGTCGGCCGGCCATGTGGATAGATCATCAGCCGGGCAAAGAGTACGGCGAGGTACGCGAGAATGAGGCCGGCGACGTCGTCGGTGACGAAGTGCCAGCCGAAGTAGATGGTGGCAATGATGACGCCGATGAGGTAGCCGCCCAGCAGCCGAGCGGCCAGACGTAGCCCGAAGTAGCGCAACATGAGCAGCACCATGAACGTGAAGGCGACGTGCAGGCTGGCGAATGCGGAGATGCTCGCGAAGGAGTGTTCAGCCTGAGGGTGCTGTAGCAGGTGTGCGCGCTCGACCAGATACTCCGCTTGTCCACTCGTGATCGACGTGTGTGCCAACGCGTCGAAGTCGTGCGGTGCGGATGCGAACGGGCCAAGGGTCGGGATCAGGTAGTACGACGCGACGCCCAAGATCCACACCCACATCGCCGACATCAAGAACACATAGCCGTCGCGGATGCGGCTGGCGAACACCAGCCCCGAGACCAAGGCAAGCGGCACCAGGTGAGTGAACGAGACGTAGACCGCCGCCAACACATGGGCCGCCAGGCCCTGGCCCAGCAGGTCGTGCAGGAGTGCGGCCGGGCTGTGCCCGAGGAACAGCCAGGAGTCCAGCCTGAGCAGGTCGCCGTCGCGTGGACGGTTGAAGGCGTCCCAGCTCTTCAGGTTGCGATAGCACACGTACACGATGTGATAGCCCAGGAGTCCGCTCAGCGCGACCACCAGGCGATCGTTCGGCCAGCGTCGGCGAAGCTCACCGCTGGTCTTTGCAACGGTCCACGAGCGGATGCCCGATCTCATGCTCGCATCGACGACTATCAAGAAGCCGAACAGTGCCAGTGCCCACAAGAACCGCCGCTTGAAGATCACCCCGTAGGGGTCTTTGAGCGGCACCCCTACATGTATCGACCACAACGCCGTGATGAGCGCGAACACCGCGATGACGGCCCACACACCTATCAACCAGTGGTACTCACGCATGCGGGCGTCGCGAACGATGGTCGACGCCGAGCTCCCCGTAGCAGTCAAGGGCGTGCGCCCATCGCCAACGCAGCAGTGGATGCCCCCAGCGTCATCATGGTCGGATACTACGGCTCCGGCCGGCCGACAACGGTGAGCAGCAGGGCCTTGCTCGCGTTGACACGCGTGGCGACCGACGAGCCGCTCCCCGTCAGCCGGCCGTAGCGAAGTCGACAGAATCGGTGGTGACCGTCCCGCCCTGCCGTTCGGGCAAGGTCTCGTACTGCCAATACAGGTTGGTGTGGTCGATGACGAGCAACGCAGTGATGAGGCGATCGGACAGGCCCTGGTGGTTTCCTCGGGCGGCCACACCGCGCACCGGCCGAGGTTTGGGGAAGAAGCGCCGGGTCCATGAGGTGACCACGCATTCGACGATGACCCGGTCGTTGAGCGAGCTGGCCAACCGGCTGGTCGAGCTAGGGGTCGAGCGGGTGGTGATGGAGGCGAAGAAGCGCAACCACATCCGACAGCTCAAAGCCACCCAGTCACCATTCATTTTCGAGTTAGGCCGAGGCAAGCAGCTTTGAGCGCTGGTCTCGGAACCCACACCAGTTTTCCGGACGCGAAACGTCCGGAACGAGGTTTAGGGTGGCGCGATGACAAACAGCGAAAACAACTCCTGGACTCCTGAGCCGTGGGAGCCCCCGCTCGCCGACACCGAGGTCGAGCACCTCGTCGGTGCGCTCGACCGCTTGCGCACGACCTTCCGCTGGAAGGCCGGGGGCCTCGACCACGCCGGTCTGCAGGCGCGTATCGGCGCCTCCTCACTGACCCTCGCCGGGCTGTTGAAGCACCTCGCTGCAGTAGAGGACTACATCTTCACCGTCAAGCTGCGTGGGGAGCCGATCGGGAGGCCGTGGGACACCACGGACTGGGACGACGACAACGACTGGGAGTTCACCTCCGCCGCCAACGACACCCCCGAACAGCTGTACGCGCTCTGGGACGAAGCCGTTGAACGTTCCCGGGCCAGGCTCGACGCGGCTCTGGTCGACGGCGGACTCGAGCAGCTCGTCCACGTCTCTGCGCCCGACGGTCGCCATGCCAGCCTGCGCCGGCTCGTCTGTGACCTGATCGAGGAGTACGGCCGGCACACCGGGCACGCCGACATGCTTCGCGAGGCGGTGGACGGCGTCGTCGGCGAGGATCCTCCGACCGGATGGCACCCCTGAGCGGCGGGAGGAGGTGCCTGTCGGCGTGAACGTGCTCGTTCGATCAGGCGACGAAGATACAGAACGGATGGCCCGAGGGATCCGCCAGGACATAGAGCGGCTCGTCCGAGTCATCCGTTCGGTCTAGCAGCAGCTGCGCTCCGAGCGACTCAGCCCGCTCCCGCTGCCGCTGCAACTCCTCGAGACTCGAAACCGTGAAGTCGAGGTGCATCTGCATGGGGACGTCATGCTCGGGCCATGTCGTCCGGTCCAGACGCTCGACCTGCTGAAATGCCAGCTTGCGGGAACCGTTCAAGTCAATGAGAACGAGCCAGTCCGCATCGTCCGCATCACCATCCGCAGGAGGAGCATCGCCCTGCCGGTACTGCAGTCCCAGGAGTTGCCGATAGAACTCAGCGAGGGCCCGGGCATCGGTTGTGTCGACGGCGGTGTGCAGCAGTTGCGGGTATTCGACCATGATCGCCTCTAATCTGCCAGCATCCTTCCACAGGCACAGCGCCGCTCGGCTGATCGGTAACGCACCGGCCTGGGCATGGCGTTCCGAGCGAAGCGCGAGGGCCTCACCATCTACATGGACACGGACCGGGTGCCGCCAAGCCGTCGTGCGGAATTGACTGGCTCTGCCTGCTCGTGGCATGGCAGCCTCGGTTCATGAGCTGGGATGAGGGATTCGCCGACCGCTACGAGGAATGGTCGGCGCGCATGACGGCGGACGTCGCGTTCTATGTCGAGCTCGCACGGGAGGTCGACGGGCCGCTCGTCGAGCTTGCGGTCGGGAACGGACGCGTTGCGATCCCGGTCGCGCAGGCAACCGGGCAGCGAGTGATCGGCATCGACTCATCCCCTGCGATGCTTGAGCAGGCCCGTATCCGCGCCGCCGACGCGGGCGTGGAACTCGACCTCCACAAGGCCGACATGCGCGATTTCCACGTCGACGAGCCAGCGGCGCTGATCTACTGCCCGTTCCGCGCGTTGCTGCACCTGGCCACCTGGGCCGACCGCCGCCGCACCTTCGAGCACATCGCTGCCTCGCTACGACCGGATGGGCGGTTCGCCTGGAACGCTTTCGCCTTCGACCACCACGTTGCCGTCCGAAACGACGGTGCCCACCAAGAAGAACCAGTACCGCACACCATCCGGTACTCAATAGGCGACAACCGGATCGACATCACCCGCGACGACGGCGCCACGAGCTCGCTGTGGTGGGCAACCAAGAACGAATGGCTCGGCCTGCTCGACATCGCCGGCCTCGAACTGGAAGCGTTGTACGGCGGATTCGCCCGCGAACCATTCACCGACGACAGCCGGGAGTATGTGTTTGTCGCCCGGCGTCCGAACACGCGATAAGCGAGCATCACACGGCGAAGGACGGCCGTGCGGACGACAGTCATATCACCAGGTGTCTCTGCGCGGCCAAGCTCAGGATGCACGTTCATCGTCACGGACGCTACGGATGCAACGTGACGCCAGAATGAAGCCCACAAGCCCTACGCCGTGACCCCGGACACGTCCTTGAGAAAGGGCCCGGAGGGTCGGGAGCTCCGACCGGGCAGACTCGTCGTCATGAAGGACGACACAACCCCGTCCGACCCGATGGCGGCCGGTGCGCCGTCCCCCCTGTCGGCGTGGCGGTTCGTGGTCTGGTTCGGGATCGTCGCGATGTTCGCCGACGTCGTGTACGAAGGCGCCCGATCCATCACCGGGCCGCTGCTGGCCTCCTTGGGGGCGAGCGCCCTGCTGGTGGGCGTCGTCACCGGGGTCGGTGAGTCGGCTGCCCT
>JAABUR0100003079.1_pt1 | contig 23938 bp, 21 predicted proteins | sample 5560091 | NCBI WGS metagenome assembly JAABUR01 (sample SAMN10711879, study PRJNA513375) | rock metagenome | isolation source: Antarctica rocks | place: Antarctica: Victoria Land, University Valley sud
GAATTGGATCAGGCAAGGATCTCGCGCGGCAAATTTCTCGGCTTTGGGTTGTCGGCGGCCCTGATTTCTTCCGGGGTTGCGCCGTTCGTCGCCAAAGCGCAGACTGTGAATTTCGGTGCGGCAACGTCCGGCAAGCTCAGCGATTATTGTCGTGGCGACGGCAGCGACGAGACGTATCAGATCAGGCAGTGCCTAAAAGAACACATGTATGTCGAGATAGACGAACCCCCTGGAGGCGTGGGGTACGGATTTCACATAAATGGAACTGACGGGGGCCTATTGCTCAGGAGCGGCCAAGAGATAAACGGCCGGGGGGCCAACAGTAAGCTCTTGCGGGTAGGGAGATGGGAGAGAAACAAAATAGGTCTCAGGAACAAAGACAGGATCAACGGCAACTCTTCGATAAAGCTGAACAACGTATACATAGAGGGCTTTCGCAACAGATCAGACATCCCCGATCTCGATTCAGAATCCGATTCGTCGGGCATCTCCATCAGGGCGATAGCCGCCGACAAACGGTGCGAATATATAGAGTTCACCGGGGTCGAGGTCCGCAACTGGCCTGGGGTATCCTTCCGCAACCGTAACGTTTCTCATGTGAACTATACGGACGTGAAGTCCGTGAACCCCGCGAGGGGCGGTATCACTTTCAACACCAGCAACGACATAAAACTCCTGCGCACCAAGTCGATCAACTCGGGCGATGACGCCATAGCCTTCTACGCCGCCGGGTACAGGCACATGAACCCAACCCTCAACAGGCCCACCCACGGCATCACCGTTGACCAATGCGAGTCTTATACGCGGGAGACCCCCCAGTTTGGGGCGGCCATAAAATTCCGGGGGGCCAGGGAAGCCCTGGTAACCAACTCGACCTTTCGCCGCAGCAAGATGTCGTCGGTTTTCCTGAAGACGGAGTACCCTGGTGCGCTGCACCCGGTGGACATCAGGATTCGGGACTGCAGGATGCGCGGGACCATCAGGAACTCCTTCCACATCGTGGCCGACGGGGCACGGTTGATATCCATCAGAAGAAACTACATGTACAAACCGGGCCAGAACTGTGTTTACATCCGTTCTTTGGATGGCCAGCCTCATACCTTCGACGTCAACGTAACGGACAACACGATGGTGGATCCTGGTTCGGGCAGGTATTCATACGTGGAGGAAGGCATTTCGGGCGTGAATATCGCGGGTAACAGGCAGCTCTTATCCGACGACCCGCCGAGCATAAGCAATGTTTCTCCCGCGCCCAACTCGAAGATCACGGACAAAACCCCGACCATAAGGGCAACCGTCAAGGACAGCGTGACGAACCTCTCCAAATACAACATCAAACTCTACTTCGATGGCACGGCAATCTCCCAGACGAGCTTCGGTTACGACAGGACCAGAAATTTGCTCACCTATACCGCCCCGAGGCTCTCCATAGGCAAGAAGACGGTCAAGATCGTGGCTACCGACGCCGCAGGCAACACCGCACGCAGGACCTGGAGCTTCACCGTAGACTAGAACTGGTGACAATGAAGCAGGCAGGGAGGCAGGCTATGTGCAGGATCCCGGCATGACTTCCTCATGCTTTCACAAAGACTCCTTGCTGCACAGTGAAGCTTCCACCGGCTTCCGGCCGCCGGTACGCCCCTCTTTCGGGTCCGGCATCCGGCAATCTCCTCGCCCGTGTAAGCGTATCGGGAGCCGCAGCAGACTACCGATGAACCGCACTGACACAATACCTACATATCCTCATAAAACCCAGACCGGCGAAAGTAGTCTAAGCAGGATAGAACTCTTCGAGCAGGGAAGCGGTGATCCGCTCTACGGTCTGCACCTGCTCCGGCGTCAGGTCTTCGCGCCAGCCTCCCGGCGACGCCTTCCGGTAGAACTTGTCCGGCCCCTTCTTCCCTTCCGGGATGTTCTCCCACGAGTGCTTCTCGACAGCGCGGAGGACTTTGTCCCCATCAACCGGCATCCCGAGGTCCGAGTAGATGCGCTGCATGGTCTCCAGCGGGCTTGATCGCAGATCCTCGTAGCGAACCAGCGTCTTGGGGCCTTCGTGCGCTTCGTATGCCTCCCTGGACCTGCCGATGTACTCGACGTAGCGGTTGGCCCGGGCCTCGACTATCTCATCCGCGCCCAATTGCTTGGAGATGCCGCGCCGCTTGCGCTGTTTGTCGTACCAGCCACCCTCAAGCGCAGCCCCGAGCCCTGAAGACGCCACGTCGCGCGGGTCGCGGACCAGAAAGATCACGCGGCTCTCTGGCAGCGCCCGGGACAGCAAAGGCGCACCGTTGGAGCCGTTTGGCTCCTTGATCACGAGGTAGCCGCCGTCCACATCGCTGCCGAACTTGGCCTCAGCGGCGGCGAGCACGAGGGCGCGGATGGCCCTGGATCTCTCCTCCTCAGAACCGCCGAGGATGCCGTGCTTGTTGTCGCGGTGCGCGCCCCGCCCATAATAGAAATTCCCGAAGAGCGAGCCCACCCTTGGCTCGTTCCATACCGTGTGCCCCTCAGCTTCCCCCATCATGGACGCAAGCCAGGTCGAACCCACGCGGGCCACACCAAAGATCCAGACCACGTTGCCAGGGTCCACACCACCAACCTGGATACCGTCACCGGCTGTGCCCTCGGAGGCGCTGTCAGAAATTCCTTCGCGCAGACGCTGGTTCTCGGCCTCCTTCAGCGCCAGGCTGCGGCGGAGGGTTTCTATCTCTTCTTCCGCAAAACCCGGAGCTTCCCCGCGCATGATTCCAGCCTCGACGCCGAGGAACGCCGTGATCCCACGCGCCACCTCGAAGACCATGCGGTTCCTCAATACAGGCACGGGGGTTCCCTTAGATCAGTCAAGGGAATATCCCATCTCCCGCAACGCACCGCCCGCTACTTCCGCGTATATCCGCCTGTCATCTTCGTTGAAGACGCCACGCCAGTCCCCGGCCACGCCCTTGCGGAAGAAAGATGCTGAATCTTCGCTTCCCGCTTTGCGGCGGGCCAGCTTCTCGAAGCTGTTCTTCTCCACGCACCGGCTTACCGTGGCGTCGTCTGAGCTTGCGCCGAGGAGCTGGAACATGGCCTTCAGGTTCTTCTCCGGTTCCGTCAGGAGATCCTCGTAGCTTAGCTGGAAGAATCCTTCGCCGAAGAGTTTCCTACCGTCGCCCGACGCTTTGGCCACCCTGCGGCTCCAGCGAACTGCCATCTGCCGCAGCCTCTCCCCGGTGAAGATGCTGTTGCCGGAAGCCAGGAATCCTTCAGGGTCGGCGCCGTAGGCGTCGCGCTTCTCCAGTTCTTCGGGGTCGAGGTCGAAGATGCCGCCCCTGTCTTTGGAGAGACGCCAGAAATGGTGCATCAGGGAGACTGCCACGTCGCGGCCGTCGCGGTATATGTGGATGACCTTTGCCCCAGGGTAGAGACCGTGGATCTCATCGACGTGATCCGTGTGCAGCGGGCTCTTGTCCCCCACTATGCGCTTGCCGCTCGCCGCCGAATCCTTGTCCATGAAGTAGTCGATGGCGGTACGGGTCAGGTTACGGAGGTCTTCGTCCTCGTTGCCCTTTCCCCAGCCGTTCCAGGTGAAGCCGTGCCAGGTTCTTATTCCTTCGCAGTTCAGGATGGCGTTCTGGAGGCTCGGGGTCGGGGCTTTGTACACCGGGATCTCCTCGACCTCCTGATCCCGCCCAAAGAAACTCCCCTCGCCCTTGCAGAAGATTTCTGGATGGGTATTGAGCGTCCGCTGCAACCACGACGTTCCTGAACGCATCTCCCCCACCAGGAAGAAGCGGGTCTTGCTTCCGATACCGCCAGGTGGCGGCAGGGCTTTCATCCCGGCTGCCTGCCGCGCGCCACCGAGCGCCTGGCTGGCCTTGCGGGCAACGAGCCCGCCGAGGAGCGCCGCCTTGCTTCCCTCACCCTGATCCAGATACTCCTGCAGCCTGCGGTAACGGATTGCCTTGTCTGCGGCCCACCGCCCAGCCAGGCTTGCGACCATGAGCGTGCTCACGCGGGGCGACTTCTTGCCAAGGACGGAGACCCGCCCCAGCCACGCCGAGCGCCGGGCGAGGTCAGCCGCCGGGACCGGCGCCCTGTGTCCGAACAACTCGTTCAGCACCACGAAGTCCCGCATGGTCTTTCTCCCGAAGCTGTACGGGCCGTGCGGAACCCTGTAGAGCGCCCGCGCCCCATTGACCACCGCCGTTCGGTAGCCCCGCTTCAGGAAGTGGTGCGCCCAATCCTGGTCTTCGCAACGTTCGATCTCCTCTGAGAACCGCCTTTCCTCCCACAGGCTGCGGCGGATGATGCTGTTCGGGTTCTGCAAACCACGATTGGGACGGCGGTAGAACTCATCGAGGTCTATGGTCTCCACCCCGTTCCCGCACATGACCGAGTAGTCCTCCACGTCGAAGAGCAGCGGCCCCCACGCCGCCGCCAAACTCTCGTCCACGTCCATCGCCTGGACCAATTCCGCGAGCCACTCCGGTTCGAGCGGCACGCAATGGCTGGAGAGGCACACCGCGTATTCGCCAGAGGAGGCCGAGATCCCGGCGTTCAGAGAAGCCCCATAGTTGAACTTTTCTTTCGAATAATCCAAGAAGACGTGGGGATAGCGATCTACGATCTCCAGCGTCCCGTCCTTCGAGCCGGAATCCACGACGACCAGTTCGAACTTGTCATCGAATTGCTGGGAGAAGACGGCCTGGAGAGCGTCCCCGATGGTGCGCTCGTTGTTGTGGGTGCGGACGATTACCGAGGCTTTCATGCGGTCCCGTCCGGGTAGAATTCGGTGAGCAGCGGGCCGGTGATCTGCTCCACCACCTTCGCCTGTTCAGGCGTGAGATCCTCCCTCCAGGTCCCCGACGCCCCCTTGCGATAGAACTTGCCCTCACCCTTCTCATCCTCCGGGATGTTCTCCCAGGAATGCTCTTCCACGATCCTGGCAAGCTCCTCTTCGTCCGCCCCTATCTCCAGCTCGGAGTAGATGCGCTTCATGGTCTCAAGGGTGTCAGCGAGCAGATCCTCGTACCTGACAAGCACTTTGCGTCCATCGTGGGCGTCGAATGCTTTCTTGGAATTTCCGACGTATTTCAGGTACATGGACGCCTGATCCTCGACCACTTCATCCTGGGATTTGCCAGTGAAGTCGTCCAGCGGGGCGCCGGCGGCCCCGACAAGCCCTTGCCTCTCGCGCCGCTTGGTGCCGCGCAGTTCGTAGGCCCAGCTACCTTCCCTGGCGGCGTCCAGCGCGGATGCCACGATGTCCCTCGGGTCGCGCACAAGCAGCACCATGGCGCTCTCGGGCAGCGCCTCCATCAGGATGCGCGCGCCTATGGAGCCGGATGGTTCTTTTATGATGAGCAAGCCACCTTTGGCGAATCTGGGAAACCTGGCGCTCGCCGAGTCGAGGACGAAGTCCCTGACGGATTTCAGCCATACCAACTTGCGGTGCGTTCCCATTACGAAGTTCTCGTTGTCGCGACGATGGGCGGCGCTCTCGTAGAAAGAGCCGAAAAGTTCCCCGACGCGGGGCTCGTTCCACATGGCGTGGTTGTGGCCGTCGCGCATCATGGAGGCCAGCCAGGTGCTACCTGTCCTGACGGTGCCAAAGATCCAGGCTATGTTCCCAGCGCCAACGGTATGCCAGCCAAGCTCTCTCTCCAGCCCGGAGATCCTGTGGTCCCTGTTCGCCAGCGCCTGCTTGGCCTCCACGAGCTGCTGGTCTTTGCTCGCGAGTTGTTGTTGCAGCTTCGTCTGAGATACCTCCGGGGTCGGAGGCTCATCGCCGCTGACGACACCGGTGTCGAGGTAGATAAAAGCCTTCGCCTTCCCGGCTAACTGAAAGGCGGTGCGGCTTCTGAAGAGCGGCATCCTTACACCTCCCACCCATCCAGGACTTTCAGGCGATGCTCTCTCAAACGCCCGCCCGGCTGGTCTGCTTTTCGGGATAGAACTCTTTCAGGAGGGGGCCTGTGATCTCCTCCACCATCTTAGCCTGCTCGGGCGTGAGATCCTCGCTCCATCCACCCGAGGCCCCCTTCCGATAGAACTTGCCATCGCCCTTCTTCTCATCCGGGATGTTCTCCCACGAATGCTTCTCCACGGCCCGCTCAACCTCGGCCTCATCCACCTTCATACCAAGCTCCGAATAGATGCGCTTCATAGTCGCCAGGGTGTCAGCCCGAAGCTCCTCGTAGCGAACCAGGATCTTCGGTCCCTCGTGGGCGTCGAAGGCTTCCTTGGAGCGGCCTATGAACTCAAGGTATTTCCTTGCGCCCTGCCTCACTATGGTCTGTGGATCAGACGGGGGTGGAGCGCCCTTGCGGCGTCCCCTCTTGTACGCCTCTGCGGTCCATCCGCCTTCGGACTTGCCTGAGAGGTTGGATGAGACAACGTCCCTGGGATCGCGGACCAGGAAGATCATGCGGCTCTCTGGCAAAGCCTGCGCCAGCAGCGGCGCACCGTTCGATCCGTTCGGTTCCTTGACCACGAGGTAACCGTCTCCAGAAACTTCAGGGAACTTTTCGTGGGCTGACGCGAGGATGAAGGCGCGGATGGCCCGCGAGCGTTTGTCGTCTGGGCCGCCGAGGATGCCGTGCTTGCCGCCTCGGTGGGAGCCGCGTCCGTAGTAGAAACCCCCGAAGAGGGTGCCGACCAGCGGCTCGTGCCACATGGTGTGGCCCGTTGGCTCGTCCATCATGGAGCCGAGCCAGGTGGAACCCACACGGGCGGTTCCGAACATCCAGACCACGTTCTCGGGTTTCAGGTCGCCGGCTGGGGTGCTGGATCTCCCCTCCCTCACCTTCTCTTCGAGTCGCGAGATCTGGCGGTTCTTGTCTTCGAGGCGCTTGCGGGCTTCCTCAAGGGTGAGGCTATCGCCTTCTCCCGGCGCGGGGCCTCGGGTAACTCCGGCCTCGAAGTTGAGGAACGCCTTGATCCCGCGCGCCACCTCGAAGAGCACATTCTGCCTGTACACGGGCATCTGGGGATCTACCTCACTTTCCCCGGCTCATGCGGGATAGAATTCCTCCAGAAGGGGGGCTGTGATCTTCTCCACTATCCCGGCTTGCTTGGGCGTGAGATCCTCCCTCCACCCTCCCGGCGTAGCCTTCCGATAAAATTTGCCTTCGCCCTTGTTCTCCTCAGGGATGTTCTCCCAGGCGTGCTTCTCCACTACGCGCGCGAGATCCTCTTCCCCAGCCGGGATGCCAAGCTCTGAGTAGATGCGCTTCATGGTCTCAAGGGTGTCAGCCCGAAGCTCCTCGTAGCGGACAAGCACCTTCGGGCCTTTGTGGGCCTTGTAGGCGTCCCTGGCGTTGCCGACCTGCGTCATGTACATGTTGGCCCTGCGCCGGGTGATTGCCTCCGGGTTGGTGTCTGCCAGGGCGTTCTCTTTCCAGCTGCCTTTGTCCTTGCGCTCGTAGAGCCAGCTCCCTTTCTTGGCGCCGTCGAGGACCGAAGCCGCCACGTCGCGTGGGTCTCTCACAAGCAGGATCATCCGGCTCTCTGGCAGCGCCTCCATAAGCAGCGGCGCGCCTGTTGAGCCGTTTGGCTCCTTGATAACCAGGTAGTCATCAGGCTTCAGGCGCGGGTTGGCGTAATGTGCGCCATCGAGGATGAAGTTCCTGATGGAGTGCGTCCAGCCCTTCCGCGTCGGCTCGCCCATAATGAAGTTGGCGGATTTGAGCTGTCCCTCCTGGGCCTGCCTGTGGAAGACCCCGAAGAGCTGGCCGACCATCGGTTCCTCCCAGACGCCGTGGCGCTCCATGTCGGACATCATGGACCTGAGCCACGTCGAGCCAGAGCGCCCTGAACCGAAGATCCAGATCATGTTTTCGGGCCGAACGCCCGCTCGGGCTTTCACCCCGGTATTTGCTGGTTCTGGCGCGGCGTCCGGCGTCTCGCCGCGGGTGAAGCCCGCCTCCAGGTTCAAGAAGGCTTTTATCCCCCGCGTTACCTCGAAAGCCACACGGTTTCTGAATACTGGCAACAGAGATCCTCCCGAGATGCTGCCCGGCTTTTCTGCAACCCGCATATATTTACACAAATTTCACTTCAAAGTGGCGGGAGCGCCGATGGCAGCCCCACGCGGCCACCCCGCGTTCAACAGGCCGGGTAGAACTCTTTCATCAGGGGGGCTGTGATGTCCTCGACTATCCGGATCTGCTTCGGCGTCAGATCCTCGCGCCAGCCGCCTGGCGTGGCCTTGCGGGCGAACTTGCCCGGCCCCTTCTTGTCCTCAGGGATGCTCTCCCAGGCGTGTTTCTTCACCACCCTGTCGAGCTTTCGTTCCCCCATCTTTATCCCAAGCTCTGAGTAGATGCGCTTCATGGTCCCAAGGGCGTCAGCCCGAAGCTCCTCGTAGCGGACAAGCACCTTCGGACCCTGATGGGCTTCGTAGGCGTCGCGGGAGTTGCCAACGGCCTGGAGGTACATGCGGGCGCGGTTTTCGACCAGGACGTTGGGCTGGCTCGTGGCGGTTTCTACCCGCGCCCTGACCCTGTCGCTCTTCTTCATGCGCTGGCTGAGCCAGCCACCCTCGCTGGCGGCGTCGAGGGCCGAGGCAGCAACGTCCCTTGGGTCACGGATCAGGAAAACCATCCGGCTCTCAGGCATGGATTGCATGAGCAGCGGCGCGCCGATGGAGCCGTTCGGCTCCTTGATAACCAGGTACTCCGACGCTTCGAGATCAGGGAACCTTGCCTCAGCGCCGTCGAGCACGAAGTTGCGCATGGACTTCAGCCACACGTCCCGATGCTGGGGGCCGAGGATGAAGTTGGCGGTCTTGCGGCCAGCAGCCCGTTCGTAGGCGTAGAAACCGAAGAACTCGCCGGCGCGGGGCTCGTGCCACAGGTCGTGTCCGGGGAGGCTCTTCATCATATCCCCGAGCCAGGTGCTCCCCGTCCTCGCCGTGCCGAGCATCCAGATCACGTTCTCCGGGTTGACGTTGCCAGCCCGCTCCCCGCCGCCGCTTTCAGCCGCGACGAGCTTGGCGGATAACTGGGCAACCTCCCGCTCTTTCTCTTTGAGCGTGTGCTCCAGCCTCTCTACCCGTTCACCGCCGGATGGCTCTTCGCCTGGAACCGGCGCGCCGTTGCGTACCGCGCCAGCCTCCAGGTTCAAGTACAGCTTGATCCTCCGCGCCACCTCGAAGGCCGTCCGCGTTTTGTATACCGGCATCCGAAATACTCCTCCGTACTCGCAAAACCCTGTTTTCCGGGGCCGATCTACACCCGGTCGTTGCTTCTTTCGTAGCCGAACTCGGCCAGAACCGAACCCGCCTGTTCCTCGAAGATGTTTCTATCACGTTCGGTGAAGACGCCCTTCCAGTCGCCAGCGACGCCCTTCCTGACGCCTGATTTGGCATCCTCTTGCCCCCGCTGCCGACCGCCGGAGCGCCGCTCGAAGCTGGTCGCCTCCGCGCACCGGTGGACTGTCTTCTCGTTTGCGTCGGCCCCTAGGAAGGAGAAGACGCCCCCGAACACTTTCTCCGGGCGCTCCAGCAGATCCTCGTAGCGCAGTTCGGTGTAGTTTCCGCCGAGGAGACCGCGGCCGTCGCGGCGGGCAGCGGATACCCTTGAACCCCATATCTCCGCCACGTGCCGCAGCCGCTTCTCCGTGAACAGGCTCTCGCCCGAGGTCCCGAAGGATGTTGGGTCCTTCCAGTAGCGGTCGCGCTTCTCCGTCTCCTCCGCGGAGAAGCGCCGGACGCCGCCCCTGTCTGAGGCGCGCTTCCAGTTGTGGTGGATCAGGGATACCGCAGCGTCCCGCCCGTCCCGCACCAGGTGGACCACCTTCGCATCAGGGAAGAGGTCAGCTATCTCCGCGACCACCGTGTCGCTGCTCAATGGCGTTTTGTCCCCGACCATCTGCTTGCCGCTCGCCGATAGCTTCGCCCTCAGGAAATATCCGGCGGCGAGGCGGGTCAGGTTCTTGAGGTGCTCCTCCGCGTCGTCGTCCCGCGACCACACCGAACGCTCCACCCACATCTTCAGGTACTCGTCTTCGGCCAGCGCGTTGTAAAGCGAGGCAGGCTGGAGCTTCTGCTTCGTGGTCTCCGCGCTGGTCTCCATGCCCTTGAAGTGTTCGCGGCGCATCCCACGGTCGAAGAATCGGCCTTCGCCCCGACACAGCACCTCGGGGTGAGCATCGAGCGTCTCCATGAGCCACGTCGTCCCTGACTTCGGGAACCCGACGACGAAGAAGATCCGCGATTCCTGACCATCAGCGTCCCTGAACCCGGACAGCTCTCCGGCGGACAGAGATACATCACCGCGCCGCCACAGACGGCTAACGGCCTTCGGATCCCTCACTACAGCCTTCACGCCGCGCGCTATCCTGGATTTTCTGGATGCTGGACTACCGCCGGACGCCAACGCCTACCTCCCGACTGAAACATGATCCAAACCGCGCATATGGTCTCACAAAAATTTCGGCGTGATAAGACATCGCTCTATCCATGCGGAACAGAAACGCCCTCGTGGTCCAGATACTCAGCCAGCGCCTCCCGCCAATGCCGGAGTTGCGGGCTGCCGAGGCTGGAGAGAACCCCGTTGGCCGGACGCGGCGCCGGGAGCGGAAATTCGGCTGTGGAAACCGGCGTCATCCGAACCTCCGTACCGGAGAGGCGCATTATCTCCAGCGTGAACTCGTACCAGGAGCAGGAGCCGGAGTTGGTGAGATGGTAGAGGCCGTACTCTCTGGCTTCCACGATCTGGGCTATCCCTTCCGCGAGATCCCTGGCCCAGGTTGGGGAGACGAATTCGTCGTCTTTCACCCGGATCTCACCCCTCTCTCGCCCGAGACGCAGCATGGTCCGCACGATGTTTCCGCCCTCACCGTACACCCCGGCCGTCCTCACGACGTACCAGCGATGACATAGCCGCATCACGTACTCGTCACCCGCCAGCTTGGTCCGACCGTAAACGCCGAGCGGGTTCGGGGGATCGAAGGGTTCGTATGGTCGGCCGAGCTTCCCGTCGAAGACGTAGTTGGTCCCGACTTGCAGGAGTTCGCAATCAGCCCGCTCGCAGGCGACCGCCAGGTTGCGCGGCCCGACGGCGTTGGCAGCGTAGGCTGCTTCGACCTCCGTCTCGGCGGCGTCCACGCCGGTGAAGGCTGCGGCGTTTATCACGAGGTCCGGTGAATGCTGTTCGACTGTCTGTTCGACGGCCCGTGAATCGGTGATGTCTAGGTCTGTGCGGGCCAGGGGAATCACTTCGTGATCCCTCTGCGGCAGGAGGCGTGAGAGTTCGAGTCCTAGCTGGCCGCCAGCGCCCGTGAGGAGGATTTTCACGTGGTCTCCCGCGAACTGGGGGGCGTCCGGAGCCAGGCCCACGTCCTGGCTATGCCTTCGGATAATTTCGTGCGCGGCCTCCAGCCTAGTTCCCGCTCAGCCAGGCCAATGTCGAGCACGCTGGCTGGCACGTCCAGGGCGCGGGCTGGCAGGTATTCGACATCAGGACTCTCTCTCGTGGCCTGGGAGATGAGATCCAGGATCTCGTCCACCGAAACCCCGCGCCCGCTGCCGACGTTGAAGACTCGATGCTCAGTTTCCACCTCGGCGGCGAGCTCCATGGCGTCCATCAGGTCGGAGACGTAGAGGTAGTCACGGATCACACCCCCATCGCCCCACACGGTTATGGACCTCCCCTCCCGCACCCGCTCCAGGAACACGCTGATGACGCCCTGTTGTCCCGCTGGATCTTGATATGGACCATAGGCGTTGGAGATGCGGAGGGTCGTGTAGTCGAGGCCGTGGAGATGGTGGAAGAGGTTCAGGTACTTCTCGATGGCGAGCTTCACGATGCCGTAGGAGGAGATCGGCTCCTTCGGATGCCCCTCCGTCACCGGCAGGAACTCTGGCGGCCCGTAGACCGTCCCGCCAGAGGATGGAAAGATGACTTTCCGCACCCCGGCCTCCACGCAGGCTTCGAGAAGCTGGATGGTATCCACCAGATTCGAGCGAACATCGAAGATGGGATCGTCGTTCGAGGTTTTGGGAAGCGTCGTGCTAACGAGATGGAACACTACCTCCACCCCATCCAGCGCCCCCCTGACGAGGCCGTGGTTCCCGAGTTCCCCCTCCACGAACTCAGCGCCGGCCGGAGTCCCCCGAAACCTGTTCGGGTTGCGGCCGTAGATCCGCACGGAATGGTCTCTTTCGAGCAGGCGTTCCACCAGATGCGTGCCGATGAACCCGCCGCCCCCGATCACCAGGCTCTTCATGGCGAGTCCGGGTGGAGGGATCGTTGCTCGTGTTCTTCGTGAGTCGTGGGGAAGGCCCGGATCCCGGCTCTGCGTCCGACAGGGCGGTGATCCACGGGCTCCGGTGTCATTTCTTTCCCCGCTGCACGAGGCTATTGTAGAGAGCCAGGAGCTCCTCCGCGTTCTCCTCCACGGTTTTGACAGGCCCGATACCGTCCCGCAACCGCCCGGCCAAACCCGGTTCTCCGGCCAGACGTTCCAGGCAGCGAGACAACGCCGCAGCATCCTCCAGCGGGAAGAGTAGTCCGTTCTTCTCGTGCTCCACGACTTCGGAGAGGCCGCCGAGGTCTGTGGCGATGACTGGGACTCCTGCGGAGAAGGCCGAGTAAACGACGAGCGGGGTGTTCTCGTACCAGCGTGATGGAACCACCAGCGCGTCCATATCGGCGAGGACGCCCCCGATCTCCTCTGGCGGGAAAGTCCCCCGGAATGAGATTCCGGGATCGTCCCCGGCCAGCCGCCGCAGCTTCGCCTCGAACCCATCGAAACCCCGGTCGCTGCCGTAGATCGCGAGCGTCGCGCCCGAATCCTGGGGAAGATTTCGGAAAGCCTGGATCAGGAGGTCGCATCCCTTGTGCGGCCCCAACGTCCCGATGAACCCGAACCTGAAGCCTGATGATTTCTTCTCGTCACGGACAGGCCGGACGACGTTCGTGGTGTCTATCCCGTAGTGGGAGACCTCCACGATATCAGGGCGCACCCCGTTGCGGACGAGCATGTTCCTCGTTAGCCGGGTCGGGGCGATGACGTGATCCAGGGTATTCACCCGCTCCTTTATGTACGCCGGACGCCCAGAGAGATCCCGCACCTGCCGCACCGGGAGCGGTTTCGGAAGACGCGGAACACGTGAGATGGCATCCGAGGCGCGAAGGACGGGGGCTGGGACACGCTGAACGAGCCGAGCCGCCCGCGAGGCAGGCTGGCGGGAAGCCAGGCACCTGAGGCAATGCCCAGGGTCGGGGCCTGAGCACATCGAGGCGTCGTGACGGCGCAGGTCAACGACGGGGCAAACTGCCCAGAAATCCGTGGCCGTGTACACGGTGGGCACGCCCGACGCACGCGCCACGGGGATGGCGTCGGCCGTGAGCCCCTGGAGGTGCATGAAGTGGACCACGTCTGGGCGAAAGTCGCGGAGATAGTCGCCGAAGGCATCTGCCATTTCCGGGCTGGCGTAGTTGAGGCGGAAAGGGCGGGAGAGGGATTCCGCGGGCCTTCCGAGGCGGCGCACGGGCACGCCCTCGAAATCGTAGTCCTCTATGCCGCCTGCCGGGAGGTCCGTGATCGGGGCGCTCCGCTTCGCGGCGAAGACCCTGGCGTCGTGGCCGGAGGCGCGCATGGCGTGGGCGAGCCCGAGGGTGAGCACCTCGGTGCCAGCCCTGTGTTCGGGGAAGAACTGGTGCGCGGCGAACAGAACCCTCACGGGCGCGGCGTTTTCTCGACGATGTCCATACTCGGAAGGTAATCGTAGCAGCGGGACGGTATCCCGGAATTCTAGTCACCCGTTGGTTGTTACGGTAAACTTCCCGGAGCCCGAAGCCACATGGGCCGATGCCGTAACGGAGTCCAGGAGAGGAAGGGCGTTGTCCGCCAGCGCGTCCAAAGCCAGCCAAGGGTCGCTCGGACCCGTATCCAATGCCATCTCCCGCATCTACGATCAGCGGTGGTTGATCGGCTACTTCGTGCAGCGCGATCTCTCCAAGAGCTATCGCGGCTCTTTTCTCGGGTTCGCGTGGGCTTTCCTCGGGCCGCTCGTGATGATCTCTCTGTACACCCTGATCTTCTCGGAGTTAGTCGGGTTGCGTGTGGGCCGTGAGGTCGCGGGCAACGACAACCTCAACTACGGCCTGTATATCTACTGCGCGGTCCTGCCTTTCTCGGCGTTCTCCGAGTCACTCACCCAGTCCACGAACATTATCCGCCGCAACTCGACGCTTGTGCAGAAGATGATCTTCCCCGTCGAGATACTGCCCCTGACGGCCACGATCACGTCCATGGCCGACAAGTTGCTCGGGCTCGGGGTGCTCGCGGCTGTCCTCGCGTTCCTCGGCTACGTGTTGCAGTGGGAAGGGTACGGACTGCACTGGACGCTCGTGCTGTTGCCGGCGCTCATCTTCATCCAGTTAATCTTCATCACAGGCTTGAGCTACATATTCACCGTGATAGGGGCATACCTGCCTGACGTGAGGGAGACGCTGCGGGCTTTCGTGCGGGCGATGTTCTTCTTCACCCCGATCATCTGGCCCGTAAGCCGGGTGGAGGGTACGAAGTTCGAGTGGGTCCTCACCTACAACCCGATGGCCTACGTGGTCCAGTCGTACCGGGATTTGATCATCAACGGCGAAGTGCCTGATCTGGCGCCCACCCTCCGGTTCATATTGCTCTCGGTGGTGCTGCTTGCCGTCGGCTTCGCGCTCTTCCAACGGGTCAAGAAACAGTTTGCGGACCTGATCTGATGCCTTCCGTAGTAAGCCTCGAAGGCGTCTCCAAGAGCTACAGGATGTACGACCGTCCGATAGACCGGCTGAAGGAGGCGGTGAGCTTCGGCAGGATCAAACGCGGTCGTGATTTCTGGGCGCTCAAGGACATCAACCTCGAAGTGGAACCCGGAACCACCCTCGGCGTCCTGGGCCGCAACGGTGCTGGCAAGAGCACGCTGTTGCAGGTCGTCTCTGGCGTTCTGCAGCCCACTTCGGGGACCGTGGAGACAGTCGGACAGGTAGTGCTGCTCCAGATAGGCGCTGGCGTCAACCCGGACTTCACGGGACGCGAGAACGTGATGCTGAACGGCCTGATGCTCGGCATACCCCGAGACAAGCTGATCGACCGCTTCGCGGAGATAGAAGCCTTCGCTGACATCGGTGAGTTCATGGACCAGCCTGTCAGGACTTATTCCAGCGGCATGAGGGCGCGACTGGGTTTCGCGGTGGCGGTTAACGTTGAGCCTGACATCCTGATAGTGGACGAGACCCTCTCCGTCGGGGACGCGGTATTCAAGGCAATGGGCATCCAGAAGATGCTGGAGTTGAGGGACAGGGGAACCACTATCCTTTTCGTCTCCCACGGCACGGGCATGGTCAAAAACTTCTGCAACGAGGCGCTCCTCCTCCACCGGGGGGAGATGTTGTACCGCGGCGGAACCGCCGAGACCCTCGACCGCTACCAGGCGCTGCTCTCCAGCGTCGAAGCCCAGAGAAACAGGCGCACAGACGACACCGGCTACGAGATCGAGATACAGGATGACGAGGATTTCGAAGGACCCGCCTTCAAGGAGAACCCTGAGCTGGAGGAGCGGGTGCCCGGCCTCAGGCACGGAACCGGAGAAGCCAGGATCATGAGCGTCGAGATCCTGGACGAGAACGAACGTCCGGTAAGGATGGTGAATTCGCTTTCCTCCGTCACCGCCAGGGTCCACCTCCAGTTCGCGGAGGTCGTGAAGCGGAGCAACCTGGAGATCACACTGCGCAACAAGGCAGGGCTGGACGTGTTCTCGACCAACACGAACGCCGCGAACGTGCCGCTGAACGGCATGAGAAAGGGCGGGCGCGCTATCGTTGACTTCACCTTCGAGGCGTGGTTGCAACCGGGCCAGTACAGCGTGACCGCCGCCGTCTTCTCCCCAAAGGCCAAGAATATGTACCTGGATTGGGTGGACGTGGCAGCGGTCTTCAAGATAGAACGCGCCAGGGACCAGGCCGCCATCCCCGGCCTGGTCCACCTGCCCACCTCCGTCGCGGTCCATGATCCGGACCCCAGGCCCCCAGACGCCTGATACCGCACCCGTCTTGCCAGGCCGCGTCAGCGTAGTCATCCCGAACTGGAACACCAGAAAATTTCTAGGCCCCTGCCTGCGCTCGCTGCGCGAACAAACGTACAAAGATTTCGAGACGATCCTCGTGGACAGTGGCTCCACAGACGACTCGCTCTCCTTCGTCGCCGAGAACTTCCCCGAGGTCCGCACCATCGCCCTCGGGGAGAACAGGGGCTTCTCCGGCGCCGTGAACGCCGGGATAAGTGCGTCTGAATCCGAGTTGGTGGTCCTGCTCAACAACGACACGGAGCAAGATCCAGCATGGCTGGCGACGCTGGTGCGGGCTGCTGAGGCTTCCCCGAAGGCTGGCTCTTTTGCGAGCAAGCTGCTCGACTTCAACGACCGGCGCGTCCTCGACGGTGCTGGCGACGCCCTGCGCAAGAGTGGGCTCCCCTACCGCCTGGGCCACGGCGAGCGGGATCTCGGGCAGTTCGACAAGCCAACCCCCGTGTTCGGGGCGTGCGCGGCGGCAGCCATGTACAGGCGGGAGATGTTCGAGGAGATAGGACTCTTCGACGAAGATTTCTTCGCCTACTGCGAGGATGGGGATCTCTCGTTCCGCGCCCAGCTCGCCGGATATCCCTGCCTCTACATCCCTGGCGCCGTCGTCTATCACGTCGGGAGCGCCTCGACCGGCGGCAAGCGAAGCCCGACGGCTACGCGCCTTGGTACCCGCAACAGCATATGCCTGCTGGTAAAGAACCTCCCATCCCCGCTCGTGACGGGCATCCTGCCAGCCTTCGTGGCTGGCCAGCTCTCCCGTCTCGCCGTCACGACGCTCACCGGCGTGCTGCCTTCCCACCTGAAGGGCCTCGCGCAAGCGCTGCGCCTGCTCCCGTTGATGCTCCGCAAAAGAAAGCTCATACAGCGCCGGAGACAGGTACCGGTCCCGCACATCAGCAAGCTCCTCGACGATTCCTCCAGCGCGGCGCGGGCGAGCATCAGGCGTAGGATGGGCCACAAGTTTCCAGGAAAACGCCGCCGATGAGTTTCTCGGCGATCATAGTCAACTACGCCTCGTGGCCGTACACGCTGCGGTGCATCGAATCTCTGCTGGCGACCGGATACGGGGAACTGGAGATCACGGTCGTAGACAACGACGACCAGCCTGTCCCGGACCTGCCATCCGGCGTCAAGCTCATCAGGACTGGCGAAAATATTGGCTTCGCGAGGGCGCACAACCGGGGCGTGCGTTCGTCCGGCGGGGACTACGTGGTGTTCGCCAACCCAGACACCCTGGTGGGGCGGGACTTTTTCGAAAGACTGGCCGCCTTCTTCAGGGAACACCAGGAAGCCGCCATCGTGGGACCGCGCATCCTGGACGACTCCGGCGCGATACAACTCTCGGCCCGCAAAGAGGTCGGTTTCATCTCGGGCCTCCTGGGACGTACATCGCTCCTGACGCGCCTCTTCCCGGATAGCGCGACGGTGCGGCGCATGTTCCCCGCGTCCGGGCGGCACGATGGCCCCGCCGCAGTGGATTGGGTCTCGGGCGCGTGCATGTCTGCGAGGCGGGATCTCCTCGCAGAGATCAACGGCTTCGACGAGCGATTCTTCATGTACTTCGAGGACGCGGACCTGTGCCGCCGCGCCAGGGAAGCTGGGCGTCTTGTCTACTATCTCCCCGGCGTCGAAGTAGTCCACCATACGGGCAAGAGCAGCCACAGTAAACCGCTCGCAACCTGGCGACTGCACAAGAGCGCATTCCTCTACCATCGCAAGCACGGCCCGCACGGACCCTTTGGCGTCTACAGCCTCGTCGTACTGATCGGGTTAATAGCGCGGGCGCTTGCGAAGCTCGTCCTGTCGCAGGCTTCAGGCATCAGGTTTCAGGCTTCAGCAAAGTGCGATAAGGGCTGATCGTAAGCTTCATCCTGGATGCACGTTATTCGGTGCCAGGCGATATCATCGACACAACGTCGAATTTGATGATGGGAGCTGGCATGCGGACCACCGTAACGATACCGGACGAGGTGCTGGAAGATTTGATGAGCCTCACCGAGGCTTCGACGCGGACGGAGGCTGTGAACCGGGCCGTGTCTGAGTGGATAAGGCTCAGGAAGATTCAGGAGATCCGGTCGCTCAGGGGCGGGCTCCGCTTCAATAGGGGCATCGAAGAGGTACGCCAGGCGGACATCGAGGAGATGGAAGACCTTGAATCGTATGGTACTGGTTGACTCTTCCGCGTGGATCGGGTACCTGCGACCGGGACGGGGCGCGGCTTCTGATGCTTCTGATACGCTAGACCGTCTGCTCCAGGAAGACCGGGTGGTCCTTTGCGGGATGGTGGAGCTGGAGATTTTTCAGGGGCTTCGCCCGCAAGAACGCGGACGCATCTCCGAGCTGTTCTCTGCCCTGTCGTACATCGAAACCGAACGAATCGATTACGTTGCCGCCGGGGAGCGTCTGGGAGACTTACGGCGGCGGGGCGTGACCATTCCCGGCGCCGACTGTCTCATCGGCGTTCTGTGTTTGAGGCATGATCTCGCCCTCCTGACCCTGGATGGACACTTCGACCACTTGCCTGACGTAAAGCGTTTTCCAGAGCGTACGGCCTGATCCGCTCACCCTCCCGCAAGGGGCGGCAGCCGCCCGGCAGGCAGATCAGCGAGGCGCGTGGCGTTCGTGTCTCTCTCGGAGAGCGTGGGATCTCCGATGGGCCACTCTATCCCGATATCGGAGTCGTTCCACAAGATTGCGCCTTCGGCCTCGCGGTTGTACGGGGCTGTGCATTTGTAGGCGAGCAGCGCGCTCTCGCCGGTCACCTGAAATCCGTGGGCGAATCCCTCCGGAACCCAGAACTGGCGATGGTTCTCCCCGGAGAGCGTGACACCGACCCACTCCCCGAAGGTCGGGGAGCCTTCCCTGATGTCTACGGCCACGTCGAAGACCTCGCCGCGCGGGACGTGGAGCAGCTTTCCCTGTCTATCGGGGTTCTGGTAGTGGAGGCCGCGCAGCACGCCCCTCATGGAGAACGAAAGGTTGTCCTGGACGAAACGGGTGGGGAGCCCGGCCTCCCTGTATCGGGCTTCGTTGTAAGTTTCCATGAAGAAACCGCGTGAATCCCCGAAAACGTCTGGCTCGACGATCAGCACTCCCGGGAGTGAAGTTTCGATCACCTTCACGGAAGGCCATCCCCGGATATGAGGTCGAGGAGATACCTGCCGTAGTTGTTCTTCGCCAGAGGCCCAGCGAGGCGTTCCACCTGTTCGGCGTCAATATAGCCCATGCGGTAGGAGATCTCCTCAGGACAAGAGACCTTGAGCCCCTGCCGTTTCTCGATGGTTTCGATGAAGGTGTTCGCCTCAAGGAGCGCCTCGTGGGTCCCGGAATCCAGCCACGCCATCCCCCGCCCCATCAACTCCACCGAGAGTTCGCCGCGTCTGAGGTACTCCAGGTTCACGTCCGTGATCTCCAGTTCACCCCGCGCCGAAGGGTCCAGCCCTGTCGCTATATCCATCACGTTGCTGTCGTAGAAATACAGCCCCGTGACCGCGTAGTGCGAGCGCGGCCTGTCTGGTTTCTCTTCGATGGAGACTGCCGTGCCGTCAGCGTCGAACTCGACCACGCCGTACCGGTCAGGGTCGCGCACATAGTATCCGAAGACCGTGGCGCCGCTGGATCTCGACGACGTTTTTCGTAGCGTCCGGCCGAACCCCTGTCCGTAGAAGATATTGTCCCCGAGTACCAGCGCCACGGGGCTATTCCCTATGAACTCTCGCCCGACCACGAGGGCGTGGGCGATGCCAAGCGGCTCGGGCTGAACGGCGTAGTCAAGGGAGATGCCCCAGTGGGATCCATCGCCAAGAAGCTGCCGGAAGCGGGGAAGATCCTCAGGCGTGGAGATCACGAGTATCTCCCTGATGCCAGCGAGCATCAAGGTGCTGAGGGGATAGTAGATCAAGGGTTTATCGTAGACGGGCAGGAGTTGCTTGCTGACTACGTGCGTCAGCGGGTACAGCCGCGTCCCCGAGCCGCCGGCAAGCACCACGCCTTTCCTGTCGGTTCCTGTCGCCATCATCGCAGTGAAACACACTACCAGCCGACGGGCCACCACGGGGAGTCTAGCAAACCTCCTCTGCTAGACTCCCCCGGACGCCATGAGAGACCTTCTGCACAACGCCAGGCGCTCGCTGGAGCGCAAAGTCAAAGGCAGCCCCACGTCGAGGGCAGCCTTCTACCGCCTGCGGGGGGCAATCCACGCCGCACGGGTCAAGGTCAGCGAAGCCAGAAATGGGCACCCTGACCAGATACTTTCCGGCCCCAACCCCGGGAATGTAGTCTGGATCTTCTGCACCAGCCGTAGCGGGAGCACCTGGCTGAGGAACATGATGCGGGATCTGACGGATTGCGAGGTGTGGGAAGAGCCGAAGGTGGGCCAGCTTTTCGGGGGTTTCTACGACAGGGCGCTAGAGGGCCAGCTAGGTTCCACCAACTTCGTAATGGGCGACCCGACCAGGAGGGTCTGGATGCGCGCCCTGCGAAACTTCGTCCTGGATACGGCGAGGGCTTCCCATCCCAACCTCACCCCCAGCCAGCACCTCGTGGTAAAGGAGCCTGACGGCGCCATAGGCGCGCCGCTGCTCATGCAAGCCCTGCCCGAGAGCCGGATGGTTTTCCTGATCCGTGATCCCAGGGACATCGCCGCTTCCGCCCTGGACGCCCACCAGGAAGGCAACTGGATGCGGACATCCCACGGCACGTCCCGCCCCGGGAAGGGCGTTTCAGCCGAACGTCCAGAAGCCTTCGTCAGAAAGCGGGCAGTCAACTACCTGAAGCACATGACCAAAGCCAGGGACGCATACCAGGCCCACGACGGGCGCAAAACCCTCGTCCGTTACGAGGATCTCCGGTCTGACCCCCTCGGGACCATGCGGCGCGTCTGTCGCGAGCTTGGGGTGCCTGTGGACGACGAAGCCCTGGTCCAGGCTGTGGAGCGATATTCCTGGGAGCGGCTGCCAGAGAGCGAGAAGGGGAAGGGGCGTTTCTATCGCAAGGGCACGCCGGGTGGATGGCGCGAGGACCTCACGAACAGGCAGGCCAGGATCGTCGAGGAGGTCACTGCGCCGCTGCTGCGCGAGTTCTACCCTGATGAAAGCCAGCCGCGTCCTTGAAACGCCGGGCGCGGGCATGATAGCGTTGCCGGCGGTATGATCCCTGGCCCTTGCGGGGGCCGTTCTCGAAAGGCGTGACCACTTTGGAAGTTCGGGCGCAGGCATTCAGGCGGGGTGTGATACAGGGTTACCGCGACTGGCTTCCTGAGATTCCAGACCACGCCATCGCCACCATCGGGGAGGGCGACACCCCCCTCATAGAAGCCACCCGCGTCTCGGAGCGCGTCGGGGCGAAGGTCCACCTCAAGTTCGAGGGGATGAACCCGACGGGATCTTTCAAGGACCGCGGCATGACCGTGGCCCTCAGCCGGGCGAAGGCCGCAGGAAACCGCATCTGCGTGTGCGCCTCGACGGGCAACACTGCGGCATCCGCCGCCGCCTACGCTGCAAGGGCTGGACTGGAATGCCTCGTGGTGGTTCCTGCCGGCAAGATCGCGATGGGCAAAGCGGTTCAGATCCTGGCGCATGGCGCCGGGATCGTGCAGATCGAAGGCAACTTTGACGAAGCGCTGAAGATCTCACGCCGACTTGACGAGAACCGCGACGACGTGGCCCTCGTCAACTCCGTGAACCCAGACCGCATCGAGGGCCAGAAGACGGCGGCCTTCGAGGTCTGCGAAGTCCTCGGACACCCGCCCGACGCCCTCGCCATCCCCGTCGGCAACGCTGGGAACATCACAGCCTACTGGAAAGGTTTCACTGAGTGGCGCGATGCCGGGCGCGCTGACGGCGTCCCGAGGATGCTCGGTTTTCAGGCTGAGGGTTCGGCCCCGCTCGTGGCAGGCCACGACATCGAAGCCCCAGCGACGGTGGCTAGCGCCATCCGCATCGGCTCCCCGGCGAGCAAGGATGGCGCAATGAACGCCGTGCGCGAGTCAGGCGGCCTCATAGAGAGCGTGACCGACGGGGAGATCCTGGCGGCCCAGGCATTCCTCGCCCGCGAAGAAGGCGTGTTCTGCGAACCAGCCTCTGCAGCCGGGATCGCCGGCCTTCTCAAGCTGGCGGGTGAAGGCCGCGCCCCGGAGGGCACGATAGTCAGCGTCCTCACGGGGCACGGGCTCAAGGATCCTGATGTGATCCTCGAGAACGCGAAGCTCCCTGATCCGGTCGAGGCGTCCTTCGAGGCCGTGGCGAGGTTCATGGACGACCTGTCGTGAACCTCCGGCCCGGGCGTGCGCCGCAGATCGAGGACAAAGATTCAGCAGCTTCCATGCCCTCACGACTCACGCGCTCTTCATGATCTCCGTCCGCGTCCCGGCCACCTCGGCGAACCTGGGGCCGGGATACGATGCGGTCGGCCTCGCGCTTTCCCTCTCCATGCGGATTAGCCTGGATCGCGCGCCCGCCCCGGTGGTCGAGGTGCGCGGCGCTGGCGCCGACCTCATCCCACGCGGACCGGAGCATCCGGCGTACCGTGCGGCCCGCTTCGTGGCTGAGATCGTGGGCGAATCCGACGCCCATTTCCATCTCATTCAGGAGAACGACATCCCGCCGACCCGTGGGCTCGGGGGAAGCGCTGCCGCGCTGGTAGGCGGGGCCGTAGCGGCAAACGAGATGTTCGGGGGCCAGATCGCGGCCCCCGACCTCCTCAACATCGTGTGCGAGCTGGACGGCCACCCTGACAACGCGGCCCCCGCGCTCCTCGGCGGTCTCGTCATCGGCACCCTCACCCCGGAAGGCGTGAGCGCCGTGCGCCTGGAACCGAAGAACCTGAAGGCCGTCGTCGCAGTCCCTGATTTCGCGGTCTCCACTACCGCTGCCAGGCGCGCGCTACCGGAGAAGGTCCCACACCGCGATGCCGCCTTCAACGTCGGGAGGTCAGGGCTTCTCCTGGGCGCACTGGCTACAGGCGAATACCATCTGCTGCGCGTCGCCATGCAGGACCGCCTGCACCAGCCGTACCGCTCGCACCTCGTACCCGGCCTCGAAGACGTGATCGAGGCCGCCCTCGCAAACGGCGCTTACGGCGCGTGCCTCTCTGGTTCCGGTCCTACCGTTCTGGCTTTCGCACCAGCGACGAAAGCCAGGAAGATAGCCTCCGCCATGCGAATCGCCTTCGAGGAGCGGGATGTGGAGGCGAAGGCGTGGGTGCTGGACGTGGACCTGGCAGGGGCGCGGGTCGAGCCGCCGGGAGAGATCACTATCCTGCGCCTGGAGTCCATTCTCTAAGCATGGGCAGCCACTTTTCCGCGATTGGTTTTCCGGTGCGGACTTACGGAGAGTTCGAGGATCTCATGGCGCGGGCGCTCGAGCACGGCGAATGCATCGAGACCCGGCGCAGCGCCTACGTTCGATGGAGCCTCGGCGCCGGCTCGGAACTGTGGGCTCAGGAATACGAAAACGGCGAGTTCGGCCTCGTTCCGCACTTCGCCGGGGAAGCTATTATGCGCGTCGGGCTTACCGAGAGAATCGAGCGTCCCGAGGCTCCCCCGCTCGACGATGCCTTCTACGGCTGGGCAGATCCAGAAGATGCAGAGGACATGGAGAGTGGCCTCTTTCCCCTGGTCTTTGATGTCCCCGACTATGTACTCCATCAAAACCTGTCGCTGCCCGTTATCGTAGAAGCGCGAATCTCCGCCTTCGCCCACGAGCTAACGGCTTACTCCGGCGAGGAGGAGTTCCTTGCCGATCAGGAAGAACCGAAGTTCTCGCCCGAGTTCTTCATCCCTTCGGGCACCTTCAAGCCCGGAGGAGAAACCATGGATCCCCCGGAGGCTTACGCCATCTGCGCGGGCCGCGTGCTCGACTGCTCGCTGCGGACCAA
>JAABUR0100003082.1_pt1 | contig 23930 bp, 20 predicted proteins | sample 5560091 | NCBI WGS metagenome assembly JAABUR01 (sample SAMN10711879, study PRJNA513375) | rock metagenome | isolation source: Antarctica rocks | place: Antarctica: Victoria Land, University Valley sud
CGACCACGAACTCATCCGATTCATCCACCTCGACCCCGACCGCGCCTACCAGCTACGCAACAGGAGCTAGTGTCACCGATGTCATGACACATGTGTCAGCGATGTCCCGACACATGACACAAGCCAGTTGGCTTGTAAACATGGCAAATCTGCCGTGTGAACAAGCCATCTGCATTGTGAACATGGCAAACGCCCGGGGGGACAGGGCGTACGCCGGCCAGGTTGCGTGTCGGCTTGACGGTCACCGCCGCCGGGTGCTCGCCGGGCGGCGCGCAGCGGGCGAACGTTGCTTGATGGGGCACTAGGCTCACCGCCATGACTCAGCGCTCGCTCGTCCTGCTCAAGCCCGACACCGTCCGCCGCGGGCTCATCGGTCAGGCGCTGGCGCGCTTCGAGGCCAAGGGCCTCACGATCGTTGCGATGGAGCAACGCCGCATCACTGCTGAGCTGGCCGACCAGCACTACGCCGAGCACGTCGACCGCGACTTCTACCCGCCCTTACGTGACTTCGTGACCAGCGGGCCGATCGTGGCGCTGGTCGTCGAGGGTGACGCGGCCATCGATGTGGTGCGCGCCGTTAACGGCGCCACCGACGGCCGCAAGGCAGCGCCCGGAACCATCCGCGGCGACTGGAGCCTGTCGAACCGGGAGAACCTCGTCCACGGCTCGGACTCGCCGGAGTCGGCCGATCGCGAGATCGCGCTCTGGTTTCCCGACCTCGAGCGCCGGCCCTGACCGGCTCACGACGCGACTGACCCCCCGCACAGGGTGCGTGCGGGGGGTCAGCGCCACGGCGCGGTCAGCGCACCACCAGGTGCACGTGCCTGTTGCCTGAGACCACTTCGCCGACGTCGCGGCTGGCAGAGTCGCGCATGTTCGCACCCCGCCCGTCGAAATAGATGTTGGCTGTGACTGCGCTGTTGCGGGGAGCCTTCGCCAGGTTCGTCAGCAGCTCATCGAACGACGTTGCGCGGGTGCGGAACTGCTCACCCCCGCCAGAGACGTAGAGGACCCCCTCTCTGCCCTCTGCCGACGCAGGCACCCGCACCGACATGCGCACGACGGTGGGGTCACCGATGCCTGAGCGAGGAAGGACCGTCACGCGCACCGGCAGGTCCGAGCCGGCGCGAACCGTCTTCGCCGGGTAGTGCCGGTTGATGGTGATCCAGCGCCCCGCAGGCTTGATCTCGAACTTCACCATCTTCAAGGCCCGGTAGACCGGGCTGTACGTCGCCCGGTAGTGCACGTTGGTGATCTTCACCCTCTCGAACCTGTTGTGCAGGATCTGCGACATCTGGCGATACGACTCGAAGATCGACGAGTAGGTGATGTCGCGGCCGCTGGCGAACCGGTCATCGCGCGTGAACGTCCAGCTGCTGCCGTCGGCGCGGGTGCCGTCGAACGTCCACCGGACCGTCGCCCTACCGGCTCCGATCTTGTCCAGCACTCGGTCGGCGTTCGACAGCAGGTGCAGGGTGGAGAGGAAGGGCACCGCAGGCTTGTAGGTGATCACCGTCTCCCCGTTGCGGGAGTTGCCGTTGGTGGCGTCCACCAACGAAGTCACGTCGACAGACTGCGGGAACTCGTTCATCACGCCGTGGATGCCGGCGAGACGGTCGCGGCTGATCCGCCCCACGGGCGCACTGGGGTTGGCCACCTTGTAAGACCCGAAGACGGCGTCCTTCTGGATGTAGATCGCGTCGGCACCGTGCATGGACAACGTGCTACGGCCGGACCACAACATCGGGTGACCGAACGCGAGCACCTCCCCACCGCAGACAGCGGTTGCGGTGCCGATCCCGGCGTAGGTGAGGTCGCCGTACGACAGGGACGCGGCCAGGTTGCCGCCCGGGATGATGTCGGTAGGCGCCGCTGCGGCGGAGGTACTGCCTCCCGTCACCATCGGTCGCTTGACGCCGAACCTGTCGGCGGCCATCTGCAGGTGCTTGTTCGAAAGCCCGGAGACGCTGAACGGCATCGGTAGCCGCTGGAAGCCGCCGCTGGCCTCCGTGGACGTCAACGTCCCCTCCGCGACGAGCCGGCTGGCCGTGGCAGGCGGGACGGCAATGGTCTTGGAGCTGGCCGTCTTGGCGGCTGCGGTCGCTGGCGGCGTGCCGAGCATCTTCTGCATCTCTGCCGCCGGGGTAACGCCCGCCACGTCGCTGGGGGACCACGACAACCCGTACGCGACCGCACCCAACAGATGACCGTCCGCCGTGTAGACGGGTGAGCCTGACATGCCGGCCCAGATTCCCTTGTCGACATCGCCGTCGGCGTCGGTGATCTCGGACCCGCTGAGCCTCACCATGATCATGTCGAGGCCTGGGGCGATACCGTCCTTCAGCACACCGAGCACGGATCCGTCGAACGTGTCCGGGGTGGTGCCGCTCGTCACGGTCAGGCCGTGGACAGGCATGCCCTTGGTGACCGCGGCCACCGGAAACGCCTCCGGGCAGCTCACGTCAGCCGCCGACTGCGCCGGCGAGACTGCCACCGTGGACGCGAGCAGGCTCACGACAGCCGCGCCGATGGCAGCGGTGGCGGGCCTCAGCCAGCCGCGTCGAATTGCAGGTTGATGTGCCATCTGCTTCCCCCTCTGAGAAACGGCCCACCTGGTCGGCGCGACCGGTGCCTCATTAGACCCCTTCTCACACCCGGCGGCTGCCTCTCATGCGTCACGGTTCGGTCACGACTGCCGGGAAACTCTTGAGAAACCGTGTGCTCCGACGCATGAGCGTGACAGCTGGCTACGGCGCGGGCACTTCCTCGGCGGTCTCGAACCTGGCGATCGAGGTCAACAGACTTTCGCCGACGGTGAAGACGCACCAGGTGTCGGTCGGTTCGGTGGGAGCCGCGTCCGGGGCGTCGGTGGCGGTCCACCGGGCTCGCTCGGCCACCACGAAGCGACCGTCCACCTCTCGGAGCTCATCGTGAGGGTCGAGCCGGATCCCCGAGCGGGTGAGCCATGCTCTGACCAGGTCTCGCCCGTGGCCGACCCCGCGTGGCCCCTGCACTGCCACGTCGTCGGAGCAGAGGGCGACGGCCTGGTCGATCTCGCCTGCGTTGACCGCGTCATGCCACTGCCTCAGGATGCCCGCCGGCGTACTCGCAGCGGAGACGGAAGAGGGATGCGTGCTCATGGCGCCAACACTTTCACACTGCAGGGGTTTCAGCCGTCCAGGGCCGAGCGCGCTGCGGCCATCGCCTGGTCGACGACCTCGTCGGCCGACGGCGCCACGTCGATCGTCATGCCTGACTCGGATCTCTCGAGCGGCTCGAGCGTGTCGAACTGCGACCTCAGCTGCGAGGTCGGCATGAAGTGCTGCCTCGCCTCCATCCGACGGCGTAGCAGCTCCTCCTGGCCGCTGAGGTGGATGAAGAAGGTCTCCGGGTCCGCCTTCCGCAAGACGTCTCGGTAGGCCTTGCGCAACGCCGAGCACGTGACGACCGTGGACTGCCCCTCAGCGTCTTGCTCCTTCGTCCAGGCGGCCAGCGCCTCCAGCCACGGCCACCGGTCCTCGTCCGTGAGTGCTTCCCCGGACTTCATCTTGTCGACGTTGGTCGGAGGGTGGTAGTCGTCGCCTTCGGCGTACACCAGGTCGAGGGCGCCCGCCAGTTGCTCGGCGACGGTGGTCTTGCCTACTCCGGCAACACCCATGACGACGAAGTGCCGCCTGCTGGCACCTGCTGCGCCCGACCTGGTCGTCACACCACCGCCCAGAGTGCCGTGGCGATGGCAAACGCGCTGAGCCCCAGCGTGGTCTCCATCGTCCAGGTCTTCAACGTGGTCTGCTCGTCCATCCCGAAGAAGCGACTGACCAGCCAGAAGCCAGAGTCGTTCACATGCGACAACACGGTGGCTCCAGCTGCTATCGCCATCACCAGCAGCGTGAGCTGAAAGCTGCTGAGATCCGCCGACCCGACGGCCTGCGAGAGAAACCCCGCCGCTGTCGTCAACGCAACCGTTGCAGAGCCCTGGGCAACGCGCAGCAGGGTGGAGATGACGAACGCTTGCAGGTTGAGCGAGAGCCCGAGGCCCGAATGCGAGTCGCTCAATGCTTCGCCGACACCGCTGAGCTCGAGCACTCCGCCGAACATCCCGCCCGCTCCGGTGATGAGGATGATCGAGCAGATCGGCCCCAGTGCCTTGTCGAGGATGGAGCTGACGTCCGCCATCGACCCGTGCGGGCGACCGAGCACGACGATCGCCACGATGACCGTGACGAGTAGCGCCACCGTCGTCTCGCCGAGCAGCATCAGGAGGTCCGCCCACGTCTGACCCTCGTTGAGAACTCCAGCCGCGATGAGCGTCGACAGCACGGTGTTGAACGAGATCAGGACCAGCGGAAGCAGCAGGATGCCCAGAACCGTTGTGAACGCCGGTGCCGTCCGCGTCAACGTCGCTCCGCCGCCATCAGCTGAATCCGAGCGCTCGTCGGAGTCGCGGCCGTCGTTGACCTCGCCGAACAGCGTGTCGGGGATGGAGATGTCGAAGCGGGCCCCGAGGAAACGCGCCACGAGCATCACACCGATGTACCAGGACGCGACCGCCACCGGGATACCGACGAGCAAGGTCAAGCCGATGTCAGCACCGAGCAGCTCCGCGGCCGCCACCGGCCCGGGGTGCGGCGGCACCAAAGCATGCATGGCCGCGAAAGCACCCGCGGCCGGCAGGGCATAGAAGAGCAGTGAGCCACCGAAGCGTCGAGCAACCGTCAAGATGATCGGAAGGAAAACGACCAGGCCGGCGTCGAAGAAGATCGCAAAGCCGAACAACAGGGCCGCCACACCCAGCGCCAGCGGTGCCCGCTTCTCGCCGAAGCGGTTGATCAGGGTGTCGGCCAGCACCTGTGCTCCGCCAGTCACCTCGAGCAGGCGACCGATCATCACCCCGAAGCCGACCAGCAGGGCGACCGAACCGATCGTGTCGGCAAAGCCGCAGATCAGTGCGTCCGGGACCTTATCGATCGGGAAGCCGGCTGCAAGCGCCGTCAGTACGCTCACCAGCACCAAGGAGACGAATGCATGCAGCTTGACCTTCATTGTGGCGCCCCACCTTGCCGCAGATCGCGCGACTTCGACAAGGTGGCTGACAAAGTCCCAGGGCCCTCGAAGTGTCGCCCCGATCTGAGCGTCACACCGACTTACGCTGAACCCGCGGCAGGGGTGGCTGTCTCCCGAGCCGGGGGAGTGGCGCGTCCGTAGAAGGCGAAGGGATCGGCGGAGCATGGCCAACAGCATCATCGGCCGCGACATGGCGGTGGACCTCGGCACCGCTAACACTCTCGTCTACGTGCGAGGCCGCGGGGTCATGCTCAACGAGCCGTCGGTCGTCGCGATGAACTCCCAGACGCGCGAGATCTTGGCGGTCGGCACCGAGGCAAAGCGGATGATCGGTCGCACCCCCGACAGCATCACCGCCATCAGGCCTTTGAAGGACGGCGTCATCGCCGACTTCGAGGCGACCGAACAGATGCTGCGGTTCTTCATCCAACGGGTGCACCGCCGACGCTACTTCGCCCGGCCACGCCTGGTGATCTGCGTACCGTCCGGGATCACCGCGGTGGAACAGCGCGCGGTCAAGGAAGCCGGTTACCAGGCGGGCGCTCGCCGCGTCTACATCATCGAGGAACCCATGGCGGCCGCCATCGGCGCCGGACTCCCGGTGCACCAGGCGACGGGCAACATGGTCGTCGACATCGGCGGCGGCACCACCGAGGTGGCGGTCATCAGCCTCGGCGGCATCGTCACCAGCATGTCGATCCGGACCGCGGGTGACGACCTCGACCAGGCGATCATCAGCTGGATGAAGAAGGAGTACTCCCTCATGCTCGGGGAGCGCACCGCCGAGGACATCAAGATGGCGCTCGGCTCTGCTTTCCCGTTGCCCGACGAGCCCGAGGCCGAGATCCGCGGGCGCGACATGATCAGCGGTCTGCCGCGCAACGTGGTGATCTCTTCCGCGGAGGTGCGGCAGGCCCTCGAGGAGCCGCTGCACGCGATCGTCGACGCGGTCCGCACGACCCTCGACAAGACCCCGCCCGAGCTGGCCGGCGACATCATGGACCGCGGTGTGGTGCTGACCGGCGGCGGCGCCCTGCTCCGTGGCCTCGACGAGCGGCTGCGGCATGAGACCGGAATGCCCGTCCACGTCGCCGACGGCCCGCTCGACTCCGTGGCCCTCGGCGCCGGCAAGTGCGTCGAGGAGTTCGAAGCGCTCCAGCAGGTCCTGGTGTCGGAGCCGAGGCGCTGAGAATGTCCCACCAGCCGCAACGCTCGCGTGCCGGGCTCGGCCTCCTCGTGCTCGCGTGCGTCACGATCATCACCCTCGACGCGCGCCACGACGTCCAAGCGTCACCAGTCGACCCGCTGCGGGCGGCTGTGGCGGCTGTGCTGGGTCCCGCGGAGGACGCAGCCGCGGCGGCACTGCGTCCGGTCACGAACCTGCCGGACCACTTCGGTGACGTCAGCGAGCTGCGCGACGAGAACCGACAGCTTCAGACCACCAACGCCGAGCTGATCTCACGGCTGCGTGTCGCTGGCGCCAACGACAGCCGCGACGGGGCGCTCGCCGGCATCGCGAGACTCGCCGACACCTCGGGCTATGGCATCGTCGCGGCACAGGTCGTCGGGATGGGCCCAGCGCAGTCCTTCTCGCGCACCGTCGCGATCGACGTCGGCACCGACGACGGCGTCGTCCCCGACCTGACGGTCATCAACGCGGACGGGCTGGTGGGACGGGTCGTCAATGCCACCTCCACCACGTCAACGGTGCTCCTCGTCATCGACGGCAAGTCGACCACTGGTGGGCGTCTCGGCGACTCGATGGAGCTCGGCTTCCTCGACGGCGACGGAAGCCTCAGTGGTGACGGCTCGCTCGAGTTCAGCCTGGTCGACCACACGGTGTCTCCCGAGAAGGGCGACAGCGTCGTGTCGTGGGGGTCGCGCAACGGCGCGCCCTACATCGCCGGCGTACCCATCGGAGAGGTCACCAGCGTGCGCTCCTCGCCCGCCGAGCTGACCGAGACCGCCACGGTCGACCCGTACGTCGACTTCTCCTCCCTCGACGTGGTGGCCGTGGTCACCGCCGTCGATGGGCGCTCCGCCATCGACCAGGCGCAGGGGGCGCGATGACGACGGCCGTTCGAGCCGGGATCGTGGCGGTGCTCATCGTGGTGACAGTGACGCTCCAGGTGAGCATCTTCAGTCACTTCTCGATCAGCGGCGTGGTGCCCGACCTGGCCCTGCTGGTGGTGATCGCCGCCGCGCTGGTGCGCGGACCGAGCTACGCCGCCCTGGTCGGGTTCTGCGCCGGCCTCGTGCTCGACCTGGCGCCGCCGGCCGACCACACCGCGGGCCGCTGGGCGCTGTCGTTCGTGATCGTCGGGTTTCTCACCGGGATGGTGCGCGCCGACGGCGAGACGACCGTCCCCGGGACCTTGTTCATGGTCGCGTCGGGAGCGTTCATCGGCACCTCGATCTTCGCCCTCACCGGGCTGGTGCTCCGTGAGCCCGGGGTGGACGTCGGGGGCGCCCTGCAGGTGGTGCCGGTGGCCATCGGCTACGACCTGCTCCTGACCCCGCTCGTGATCCCCCTGGTGCTGTTGCTGTTCCGCCGCCTCGAGCCAGCCGAGCGCTGGTAGCCCGCTCATGCTCAAGTCCCGCTCCCGGCTGCGGCTCATGGTCGTGCAGATCATGATCCTGTCGCTCTTCGGCACGCTCTTCGCACGACTGTGGTATCTCCAGGTCGTCGGTGGGGAGGTCTACCAGGCGGCGGCGCAGGAGAACACCGTCCGCGACATCGAGGTCGCGGCGCCCCGTGGTCTCATCGTCGACGCGATGGGGCGGCCGCTCGTCGCCAACCGCACCTCCTGGGTGGTGACCGTCGACGCAGATGTGCTCGACCGGCTCGGCGACTCGACGCGCAGGGCGGTGCTCAAGCGGCTCGCTGACACGCTCGGCCTCAGCGGCAGCGAGCTCGAGCGACGGACCAAGCTGTGCGGCGAGGACGGAGCCGCCGAGTCACCGATCTGCTGGAACGGCTCGCCGTACGCACCGGTCCCGGTCGCCAAGGACGTCTCCCAGTCGCTGGCGGCATCCATCCTGGAGCAGTCGGAGGACTTCCCCGGCATCACCGCCGAGGCGCGGAAGGTGCGCGCCTACCCGGCACCGTTCGGTATCAACGCCGCCCACGTGCTGGGTTACAACTCGCCGATCACCGAGGACGAGCTCGACGCCGCCGAGAAGACCGACGACCCGACGATCAGTCCGCTGTCGGTGGTGGGCAGGGCCGGGCTGGAGAAGGAGTACGACCGCTGGCTGCGCGGCTTCCCAGGCGACCGTCAGGTGACGGTCGACTCCATGGGCCGCGTGCTCGGTGACGGTGACGACATCGCCCCGGTCCCCGGTGACACGTTGGTGACGACCATCGACGCCAAAGTGCAAGGCGTCGTCGAACGTCAGCTGCACCAGACGATCACGACGGCGCGCAGGACGGTCGACCCGGTCACCGGTCGCAAGTACGGCGCCAACTCCGGCGCCGCCGTCGTGCTCGACGCGACCACCGGCCAGGTGGTAGCGATGGCGAGCCAGCCGACGTACGACCCCAACGTCTGGACAGGCGGCATCACCCAAGGTGACCTAGAGCGCCTCTACAGCCAGCGGGCCGGGACGCCGTTGCTGTCGCGGGCGTTCCAAGGCCAGTTCGCACCGGGGTCGACGTTCAAGCCGTTCATGACCGCGGGCGCCATGACCAACGGCGGGTACTCGCCGGCGACGCGGCTGAACTGTTCGTCGTACCTCACCGTCGGCAACCGTGACTTCAGGAACTACGAGTCCGGCGCCTACGGCTACATCGACTTCGCCAAGGCGCTGCAGGTCTCCTGCAACACGTTCTTCTACCGCGTCGGCTACGGCCTCTGGGTCAAGAACGGTGCCAACGCCACCGACGTCACCACTCCTGACCCGCTGGTCAAGATGGCCGAGGCGTTCGGATTCGGTGAGGTGACCGGCATCGACCTGCCGAGCGAGGTGACGGGCCGGATCGCGGACCGCAAGTGGAAGAAGGCCTACTGGCAGGCCAATAGGGACTACTACTGCACGCTGGGCAAGCAGTCGGGGGAGGACTTCATCCACCGCTTCGCCCGCGAGTTCTGCGTCGAGGGTTACACCTACCGCGCCGGCGATGCCGTCAACTTCGCGATCGGGCAGGGCGACACGATCATCACGCCGCTGCAGCTTGCGACGGCGTACGCCGCCATCTCCAACGGTGGCACCTTGTGGAAGCCGCGCGTCGCCAAGGCAATCGTGTCGCCCGACGGGACGCTCATCAAGAACATCAAGCCGCAGCGCGCCTTTCGGGTGCCGGTGCCGGAGCGGGTGCTGCGCTACATCGACACCGCGCTCCAGGGCACCACCAAGACCGGCACCTCCGCGTGGCGGTTCGTCGGGTTCCCGCTCGACAAGGTCAAGATCCGCTCGAAGACGGGCAGCGCGGAGGTCTACGGCAAGCAGTCGACGTCGTGGCTCGCGTCGTACGACGACCAGTACGTCGTCGTGATGATGGTCGAGCAGGGCGGCACTGGTTCGGGCACGTCGGGGCCGGCGGTGCGCAAGATCTGGGAGTCGCTCTACGGCGTCAAGGGCGAGAAGATGGACGTCCGCAAGGCTGCTGAGCCTGGCGCAGAGCCACCGCGTGGTTTGCCGGTGTTCGAGCGCGACGGCCGGATCACGGCCCCGGTCCTGCAGGCACCGGCGCGCGACTTCGACGGTTGGCTCGACGCAGCCGTCGTGTCGGCCCTGCCACCGGAGCGGCGCCGCGTGGACCGTCGACTTGGCCGGCGTGGACGGTCGGCGCCGTGGTGATGACCGCCACCGTCACCACGACTCGAGCCACCCGCCGGGTCAACGTGACCGAAACGCGCACCGCCTGGCAACGCCTGGACTGGGTGCTCGTGTTCGCAGCCGCGGCGCTGCTTGCGCTGGGCTCTGCCTTGGTGTGGTCGGCGACCGCCGACAACGAGGCGCTGACCGGTGGCGACTCGACGGCGTACGTCTCCAAGCACGTCGCCAACATCGCAGTCGGAGGGGTGCTCGCGTACCTCGTCGCCGCGACCGACCACCGGTGGGTGCGCATCTGGGCGCCGGTGGTCTACCTGGGGGCCATCGCCGGGTTATGCCTGGTGCTCTCCCCGCTGGGCGCCGTCATCAACGGGTCGCGCTCGTGGATTCTCATCGGCGGCATGTCGATCCAGCCGGCTGAGTTCGCCAAGCTCGGCGTCGTCGTGGGGATGGCATTGATGTTGGCGGAGAAGACCGAGCTGCGACGACAGAGCAACCAGCTGCGAACGACCGACGTGCTCGGCGCGCTGGTCATCGCGGCGATCCCGGCGGGCCTGATCCTCGCGCAACCCGACCTCGGCACCATGCTTGTGCTCAGCGCGACGGTGTTCGGCCTGCTTGCCGTTGCGGGGACCGCCAAGCGCTGGCTCGTCGCGCTGGTGGCGGCCGCGGTGGGAGTGATCGTGGCAGCCATCCAGCTGGGGATGCTCAAGGGCTACCAGCTCGACCGGTTCGGGTCCTTCGTCGACCCGGCGCTGGACCCCGACGGGGCCGGCTACAACACGATCCAGGCGCGGATCGCGATCGGCAACGGCGGCCTGTTCGGGCAGGGGCTCTTCCACGGCTCACAGACCCAGTCGGGCTTCGTGCCGGAGCAGCACACCGACTTCGTGTTCACGGTTGCCGGTGAAGAGCTGGGTCTGGTCGGGGCGGGAGTGGTCATCGCGTTGTTGCTGGCCGTGCTCTGGCGGGCGGCTCGGATCGCCGCCAAGGCCGACGACATGTTCGGCCGGTTGGCCGGCGCAGGCGTCGTCTGCTGGTTTGGCTTCCAGGCGTTCCAGAACATCGGGATGTGTCTAGGCATCATGCCCGTCACCGGCGTACCGCTGCCGCTGGTGTCGTACGGCGGCACCTCGATGTTCGCGTCGCTGATGGCGATCGGGCTGCTGCTCAACATCCACCTGCGTACGGAGCGTTCGCTGGGCATCGGCGTGGTGCTGCGTGGCCGGGTCGCCCGCTCCCGCCGCTTCTGACCGACTTGTCAGGCCGTAGTGGACACACTCAGGCGTAGGCGACGCTGACAACTCGGTTAGGGTTTGAGCCATGCCCGTCGCGTCCGTCTTCGCCCAGCTCGAGCCGCTGCTGCCGACGGTCCAGAAGCCGATCCAGTACGTCGGCGGCGAGCTCAACTCGACCGTGAAGGACTGGGACAGCGCCACTGTGCGCTGGGCGCTGATGTATCCCGACGCGTACGAGGTGGGCCTGCCCAACCAGGGTGTCCAGATCCTCTACGAGATCCTCAACGAACGTGACTGGATCCTCGCCGAACGCACCTACGCCGTCTTCTCTGACATGGAGAAGGTGATGCGCGAGCACCAGATCCCGCAGTTCACCGTCGACGGGCACCGGCCGGTGCGTGAGTTCGACGTGCTCGGCATCTCGTTCGCCACTGAGCTGGGCTACACCAACATGCTGACGGCGCTCGACCTCGCCGGCGTACCACTGCACGCCCGGGATCGTGACGACTCGGACCCGATCGTGCTGGCCGGCGGTCACTCGGCGTTCAACCCGGAGCCGGTCGCCGACTTCATCGACGCCGCGGTCTTGGGCGACGGCGAGGAGATCGTGCTCGCGATCAGCGCGGTGATCCGGGAGTGGAAGGACCAGGGTCGCCCCGGCGGCCGCGATGAGGTGCTGATGCGGCTCGCGAAGTCCGGTGGCGTCTACGTGCCCAAGTTCTACGACGTCGACTACCTCGTCGACGGGCGGATCCAGCGGGTCGCCCCCAACCGTTCCGGGGTGCCGTGGCGGGTGCACAAGCACACCCTGATGGACCTCGATGCGTGGCCCTATCCCAGCAAGCCGCTGGTGCCACTCGCTGAGACCGTGCACGAGCGGTACTCCGTGGAGATCTTCCGCGGCTGCACCCGGGGCTGCCGGTTCTGCCAGGCAGGCATGATCACCAGGCCCGTGCGTGAGCGTTCGATCACCACGATCGGCGACATGGTCAAGACCGGTCTCGACACGTCGGGCTTCGAGGAGGTCGGCCTACTGTCCCTGTCGTCGGCCGACCACAGCGAGATCGCCGACGTCGCGAAAGGGCTCGCCGACCGCTACGAAGGCACCAACGTCTCGCTGTCGCTGCCGTCCACCCGCGTCGATGCCTTCAACATCACCCTCGCCAACGAGTTCTCCCGCAACGGGAGGCGGTCGGGCCTGACGTTCGCCCCCGAGGGCGGCTCCGAGCGGCTGCGCAAGGTGATCAACAAGATGGTGTCCGAGGAGGACCTCATCCGGACCGTCGCGGCGGCGTACTCACACGGCTGGCGGCAGGTGAAGCTCTACTTCATGTGCGGGCTGCCGACCGAGACCGACGAGGACGTGCTGGCCATCGCCGACCTGGCGAAGAAGGTCATCGCGACGGGGCGTGAGGTGTCGGGGCGCCGCGACATCCGTTGCACGGTGTCGATCGGTGGCTTCGTGCCCAAGCCGCATACACCGTTCCAGTGGGCCAGCCAGCTCGACCACGAGACGACCGACCACCGACTCCAGCTCCTGCGCGACGAGGTACGCAAGGACAAGCAGTTCGGCCGCGCGATTGGATTCCGCTACCACGACGGCAAGCCGGGGATCATCGAAGGGCTGCTGTCTCGCGGCGACCGCCGCGTGGGGCGGGTCATCGAAGAGGTATGGCGCGCTGGCGGCCGCTTCGACGGTTGGAGTGAGCACTTCTCCTACGAGCGCTGGATCGCAGCCTGCGATCGAGCATTCGCCGCGGAGCCCGTCGACCTCGACTGGTACACCGTGCGCGAGCGCGAGTACTCCGAGGTCCTGCCGTGGGACCATCTCGACTCCGGTCTGGACCGCGACTGGCTGTGGGAGGACTGGCAGGACGCCGTCAACGGCGTCGAGGTCGACGACTGCCGCTGGACGCCGTGCTTCGACTGCGGCGTCTGCCCGGAGATGGGCACCGAGATCCAGATCGGCCCCACGGGCAAGCAGTTGCTGCCGTTGTCGGTCGTCTGACGTCGTAGGGGTTTCGCGTCGCGGCCGATGTCACTAGCATCGGTTGACCGCCCGCACCCGGGCGCTCGTCGACGTGAGGTGAGAACGCCATGACCATGTCCCGCCGAAACTTCCTGGTGAACACCGGTGCCGCTGGGCTGTCGCTCGGCATCGCCGGGAGCGTAGAGGCGCTGTTCACCGCGAACCCTGCCGCGGGGGCCCGCGGGCCGTCGCGGGGGTACGGCCCGCTCGTGCCGGACCCGCACGGGATCCTCGATCTCCCGAAGGGGTTCAAGTACCGCATCTTGTCCCGTGAAGGTCTGCCGATGAAGTCCGGGGGAGGACTGGTCCCCAGCAGCTTCGACGGGATGGGCAGCTTCACGAGGAAGCACCCGCGCGTCCACCTCGTGCGCAACCACGAGGCCTACCCGGACGCCGCCCACCTGGTGCCGACGGCGGGACTCGACACGACGTACGACCCGGGCGCCGGCGGCGGCACCACCAACCTGGTGCTGAGCCCCTCCCTTCGCACACAGGAGGAGTACGTCAGCCTCGGCGGCACCGCCATCAACTGCGCAGGCGGCATCACGCCGTGGCAGACGTGGCTGACCTGCGAGGAGACCGAGAACAGGGCGGGCGAGCGCGGTTACACGAAGGACCACGGGTGGATCTTCGAGGTCGACCCCTACGACAACCGCCGCAACGCCGACCCGCGTCCCCTGAAGGACATGGGCCGGTTCATGCACGAAGCCGTCGCGGTCGACCCGACCAACGGGATCATGTACGAGACCGAGGACGCGTTCAGCGGCGCACCGCTCGGCACCTACTACCGGTTCCTGCCGGACCGTCCGCTCGGCGGCTACGGCAGCCTGCGCGCGGGCGGGACGCTGCAGGCGTTGCACGTGCCCGGCTTGGAGGACCTTTCGACGGTCCGCGAGGCCGGCACGACCTTCAGCGGTATCGAGTGGCTCGACGTACCCGACCCCGAGGCGAAGACCACACCGACCCGGGCGCAGGCATACCCGAAGCCGCTGACCCGCGGGCAGAAGCTCGAAGGCGCCTGGTGGGGCAACGGCGACCACTCGTCGTACTTCGTGTCGTCGTACGCGCGGCCCCAGGACGGCTCGGCCAGCGCGCACGACGGACAGGTCTGGCGCTACGACCCGCGGGCGAACACGCTCACGCTCGAGCTGATCTTCACCACCGGCTACGAGACCGACGACATGTACGAGCAGCCCGACAACATCTGCGTGTCGCCCTACGGCGGTCTGATGATCTGTGAGGACTCTGCCGGCGAGAACTACATGATCGGCACCACCGCCGAGGGTGAGCCGTTCGCGTTCGCACGCAACCGGCAGTACCTGGAGCCGGGCGAGACCGGTGAGCTGTCGGGCGTGTCGTTCTCACCCGACGGTCGGGTGATGTTCTTCAACGTCTACAAGCCGGGCACGACGTTCGCGGTGACAGGGCCCTGGCGCCGGCAGAAGTGAGCCGTCCCGGGTGCCGGTGCGCCCGGTGGTGAGGTGGTGGCGAGCCGGTGATGAGTGAGCCTGCGAGGATCGGCAGATGACGACCCTGGACGAGCTCATCGCCGACTCGTGGTTCCCTTTTGCCGGCGACATCACCGTCAAGCCCCTCGACCCGCGGGTGGTTCCCGAGCCGGATCGGCACGGGCTGACCGTCGACGAGTGCACTACCTGCGCCCGGTCTGACGACACCTTCGTCTGGACTGACGACCGGTGGCGGCTCACCGCTACGCTCCCGACGCAGATCCGCGGGATCGTCTTGCTCGAGCCCCGCCAGCACGTCGACTCGTACGCCGACATGCCGCCCGACCTGCTGGCCGACATCGGCCCGATGACGGCCCGGGTCGAGCGCGCGCTCCTCGGGCTCGGCGACGTGGCCCGGGTCCACGTGAGCCGATGGGGCGACGGCGGCGCCCATTTCCACCTCTGGTTCATGCCACGCCCGCTCGGCATGCTGCAGCTCCGGGGCTCGATGCTGCCGATGTGGCTCGACCTGCTGCCCGATCTCGACGAGCAGCAGGCGCGGACGGCGTTGAGCCGGGTCGCGGCGGCGATGGCGGCCGACGGTGGCTCCGCGCACCTCTAAGGGCCGGTCGCCTTCAGCGCTGGGCGGGAGTCGGCGCTCGCTGCGCCACCTCGTCCTCGACGTACCTGGGACGAGCCACCATCCAGCCGGTGATGGCCTGCGGCACGATCAGCACGGTGAGCACGATGAGCGGCACCGTCCAACCGCCGGTAGCGTCGTAGCCGGCGCCCATCATGAACGGCCCGACCGCCGCGATCAGGTAGCCCACCGACTGGGTGAACCCCGACAGCGCAGCGGTGCCGTCGCTCGTGCGTGCCCGCAGTCCGATGAGGGTCAATGCGAGGGGGAACATGCCGGTGCCGATCCCGATCAGCACGGCCCACGCCAGGGCCCCGGCCGCCGGCCACACGATCAGGCCGACGTAGCCGACGACGTAGCTGGCGCACAGGGCGAGGATCAGCGAGGTCTGGTTGGTCCGGCGTACGACCATCGCCGGCAGTGCGAACGAGATCGGGATGCTGATTGCGGTCGTGAGCCCCAGCAGCAGCCCGGCGGTCGCCGCCGAGAACCCGGCGTCGCGGAAGATCTGCGGCAGCCAACCGAAGATGGCGTAGGCCTGCAGCGACTGCGAGGCGAAGAACAGGGCCATCGCCCAGGCAAGGGGAGACCGCGCCACAGCGCGGGCGGTCATCGTGGTGACGTCGCCCGGTGCAGACTCGGGGCGTACGTCGTGGCGGACCAGCCCCAGCCAGGGGAGCGCGGCCACGGCGGCTGTCACGCCCCACGCCGCCAGCCCCACCCGCCAGGAGCCACCGATCTCGGAGATAGGCACCGTGAGCACGGAGGCGAAGGTGAGGCCGACGGCGAGGAAGGTGCTGTAGATCGAGGTCAGCAGTCCCACCCGGTCGGGGAAATGACGCTTGACCAGGGAGGGCAGCAGCACGTTCGCGGTGGCCATGCCCGCCAGTGCTGGGAACGTCGCGGCGATGAACACCGCGGTGTTACCGGCCTCTGCGCGGACAAACAACCCCGCGGCCGCCAGCACCAATGACAGCAGCATGACCCGGTGCATCCCGACCCGCCGAGCCACCCAGGGTGCGACGGACGCGAAACCGGCGAAGCACAGCACCGGAAGAGTGGTCACGACCCCGGCGGTGGTGGGGCTCATCGACAGCCCCGCTCGGACCTCCGACAGCACGGGGCCGACGCTGATGGCCGCGGGGCGCAGGTTGAACGAGAGGGCTACGAGTCCGACCAGGATGAAGAGCTGTTGACGGCGATGAGCGGACACAGTGGACCATTGTCGACCCTGGCCGACGAGCGACGCGACAGGGTCATGAGATGAGATGACTCATGGTGTCGCGGTGCGGCCGCCGGGCGACCGCACCGCGCGAGGTCAGCGCCGCGAGTTCGCCTGGTAGTAGGCGCTGGAGTCCGACCGGTACAAGAACACGAGCGCCGCCACTCCGACGATGACGTTGAGCGCATTGACGATCAGGGACAGCGCCGGCGTGGTGCCCTGCGAGATCGAGTACAGGAATGACAAGACGTTGAGCACGCCGAGGACGGTCGCAACGATCCGCGCCCAGCTCTTGCCCTTGCCGTTCGCCGACGCCATCCAGAGCCACAGGGCCGCACCGATGAGCCCCACGACGATGATGAAGGCGACCGCGACGCCGAACGCTGAGTCGAGGTCGGAACTGCTGAACGTGCTGCCCTGGTCCTGCAGTTGCTGGCGGATGTCGTCCTTGAGCGCGTTGAGGGTCAGAAGCGCGACGAGGATGCCGACGACGCTGAGCGCAGCGCCGACCCGCATCAGCATCACAGCGGTCTTGATCGACGGTGGCTGCTGTGTCGTGGCGAGGTAGGCGTCCCGGTCGGAGCGGGCGCTGTCGTCTGGGAACTGCGGGTACTGCTGCTCATTGCTCATGGGTGCCCCCGGGGCCTGTCGACGGGTCCGGGCCGGTAAGCGCCGGACAGTGCGTGGCCAGGCTAGGGGGAATGAGCCCCTCACGTCTTCGTTCTGCCCTTCGGCTGGGCGCGTGTCGAACGGGGCCTCTATCGTCGGGTGGTGCCCGAGCAACCGCCCCAGCAGCCGCCACCGGTGCAGAAGCTGCGGATCCGCTACGCCAAGCGCGGGCGACTCCGGTTCTCGAGCCACCGTGACTTCGGGCGGGCGTTCGAGCGGGCGGTACGCCGAGCCGGCCTCCCGATGGCCTACTCATCCGGTTTCCACCCGCATCCACGTATCTCCTACGCCAACGCGTCACCGACCGGGGCAGCGACCGAGGCGGAGTACCTCGAGATCAGCGTCGCCGAGGTCTGCGACCCCGCTGACATCCTGCGGCGCCTCAACGCGTCCCTGCCCACCGGTCTCGACGTGCTCGACGTGGTGGTGGCCAGTCCTGGCTCCCTCGCCGACCGGCTGGAGGCCAGCCGCTGGGAGATTGCGCTGCCGGGCGTGGACCCGCGCGCCGCCCAGCAGGCGGTGCAGAGCTTCCTGGCCCAACCGTCGATCGAGGTCGAACGGATGACCAAGCGCGGGCTGCGTGCGTTCGACTGCCGGGCCGCGGTGATCACGCTTGTGGCGAGTGCCGGGGAGGTGGGCGGCCGGGAGTGTGCGATACTGAACGCGGTCATACGGCATGGAACGCCCGCCGTACGACCCGACGACATCCTCGCCGGTCTTCATGAGATAGCCGGCCTCGAAGCGCCGGTTCCGCCGTTGCAGACGCGAATCGCGCAGGGGCCACTCGATGCAGAATCGGCAGGCGTGGGTGACCCGCTCGGTCCAGATCGCGACGCCCAGCCTCCCGCTGGCGACCGCTGACCTGCCGCTCGGCCGCCCACACGTCGCCGCCGTTGCCTTTTGGAGCCGCACGACGCACTCACTCCAGCAGCAACACCACCGCAAGCTTGCGTGGCAACCGGACAACACTCCGGCAGCCACGACCGAACCCGCCTTCCGCGCGGCGCCTAGCGCCCGGAGGCATGCGAGGAGCGCATCATGCTCGACGACGACGCCACGTCTACCGTCACCCCTGAAACATCCCCTCCGACCTCAGCGGCCCCCGCGACACCGCGGACCCGCCGCCGAGCCGCGAGCCGGCCCGCTGGACCCCCTGCCGCCGCCGAGGCCGCCGGTCCGGCCACCGGTTCCGCCGCCGCCCCGGCGTCTTCCGGTTCCGCCGCCGCCAGCAGTCCGGATGAAAAACCTGCCAAGAAAGCGACCAGGAAGCGGCCGAGCAAGAAGGCCGCCCAGCCCAGCTTGGCTGACGGCGCGGGGTCGGACCCCGCCCCCGCCGCGGCCAGCGCTGCCGACCTCACAACAGCCGCGCCGGACGTCGAGACCAAGCCGACCCGACGACGTACCAGCAAGAAGGCCGCAGCAAGCCCCTCCGGCGCAACCGACGGTTTCCCCGAGGTGGCGGGCAACCTCACCTCCGACGTCCAGTCGCCCCAGACCGACCGTGGCGGCCGCTCGGACGACGCCACCTCCGGTCGGATCTCAGACACGGCCCCGGCCGCTCTCGCTACCGTGCTCTTCCAGCCGCCGGACCCCGCGAAGGCGACGCCGCGCAAGCGGGCGTCCCGTGCGGCCGGACCGGCAACGACCGACCAGGACTCCGGCGTCGGCCCCGCCGCCGACACCGAGTCACGCGACGACTCGTCCGACAGTGACGACGACTCTGCCGCAGGCACTCGGCGTCGGCGCTCGCGCGGTGGCCGCAACCGCCGCAAGTCCTCCGGTGACGACGGCCCAGAGACGCCGAAATCGTCGGACCGACAAGGTGACAGCACCGAGGCGCAAGACGCTACCGGCAACCAACCGGCGGCCGGCGCTGACGACGATCCTGACGGCGACGGTGGCACCTCACGCCGTCGGCGTCGACGTCGCCGCGGCGGCGAGGACGGCAGCGACAGCGGTGGCGACTCGAGTGAGCCCGCCCCCCGCGCACGCCAGTCGCGGGCCAAGAAGGACACCGTCAGCAGCGTCGAGGGCTCGACCCGGATCGAGGCCAAGAAGCAGCGTCGCCGCGAGGGGCGTGAGGCCGGGCGTCGCCGACCGCCGATCCTGAGCGAGTCGGAGTTCCTAGCCCGGCGTGAGTCGGTCGAGCGCGTGATGGCGATCCGCCAGCGGGGCGAGATGACGCAGATCGCCGTGCTCGAGGACAACATCTTGGTTGAGCACTATGTCGCCCGCGAGTCCCAGAGCTCGATCATGGGCAACGTCTACGTCGGTCGGGTCCAGAACGTGCTGCCCAGCATGGAGGCGGCCTTCATCGACATCGGCAAGGGACGCAACGCCGTGCTGTACGCCGGTGAGGTCAACTGGGACCTGCGCGACGACGTCAAGCAGCCCCGCCGGATCGAGAACGCGCTCAAACCCGGCCAGGCCGTGCTCGTCCAGGTGAGCAAGGACCCGATCGGCCACAAGGGCGCCCGCCTCACCAGCCAGATCAGCCTGCCCGGTCGCTACCTGGTGTTCGTGCCCGCCGGTGGCACCAGCGGCATCAGCCGCAAGCTGCCCGACACGGAGCGCAACCGCCTCAAGAACCTGCTCAAGGACATCCTTCCCGCCGACGCGGGGGTCATCATCCGCACCGCGGCCGAGGGAGCGAGCGAGGAGGAGCTGACGCGCGACGTCTCGCGCCTCACCGCCCGCTGGGAGGACATCGAGAAGAAGTCGAAGAAGGGCCAGGCACCGCAGCTGTTGTACGCCGAGCCGGACACCACGCTGCGCGTCGTCCGGGACCTGTTCACCGAGGACTTCTCCAAGCTCGTCATCCACGGAGACGATGCCTGGGACATGGTCGACGGTTATGTGCAGCACGTCGCACCCGACCTCGCTGAGCGGCTCGAGAGGTACGACGGCAGCGGCGACATCTTCGATGACTTCCGGATCGACGAGCAGATCGCCAAGGCCATGGAGCGCAAGGTATGGCTTCCGTCGGGCGGGTCGCTTGTCATCGACCGCACCGAAGCGATGACCGTCGTCGACGTCAACACCGGCAAGTTCACCGGGTCCGGCGGCAACCTCGAGGAGACCGTCACCAAGAACAACTTGGAAGCTGCTGAGGAGGTCGTGCGTCAGCTCCGGCTCCGCGACATCGGCGGCATCATCGTGGTCGACTTCATCGACATGGTGCTCGAGGACAACCGTGACCTGGTCGTGCGTCGCCTGGTCGAGTGCCTCGGTCGAGACCGCACCCGGCATCAGGTGGCAGAGGTCACCTCGCTCGGCCTGGTGCAGATGACACGCAAGCGGATCAGCACCGGGTTGCTGGAGGCGTTCGGGGAGACGTGTGAGCACTGCCAGGGTCGCGGCGTCGTGGTCCACACCGAGCCTGTCGAGCCCCGCAAGTCCGACAACGGCCGCGACGGTGGCAGGTCCGAGTCGGGACGAAGCGCCTCCAAGCGATCCGGTCAGCGACGTGGTGGCCGCAAGTCCGCCAGCGGCGACGGGAACGGCAACGGCTCCACGCCTGACGACAACTCGGAGAGCGGCAGTTCTCCCGACGCCGACGCGGACCACGATGCCCCGTCCGTGCCCGAAACCGTCGGCGTGGAGCCGGTCACCGCCTCGTGATGACGCCGTTTTGACCATGGCGCACCGGGGTCCGTAGACTTGCTCCTCGGTGTGCGTGCTGCACCGGCGTGACAGCGCGGTCCCTCGGATCTGCGTGGTGAGCGCTGGACACCTGTCTTGAGGCTGTTGGTCCCGCTCACAACCGAGTTTGTTCCTACGAAGAGAGTGAGTCGCGTGTACGCGATCGTGCGCAGTGGCGGCCAGCAGAAGAAGGTCGCGGTCGGCGACGTCATCGAGATCGACAAGGTGGCAACGGCGCCGGGCGACAGCCTGTCCCTGCCAGCCGTGCTGGTCGTCGACGGCGACACCGTGACCTCCGACGCCAAGGCGTTGTCGAAGGTCGACGTCCAGGCTGAGGTCGTCGGCGCGACCAAGGGCCCCAAGATTCACATCCTCAAGTACAAGAACAAGACGGGCTACCGCAAGCGTCAGGGTCACCGTCAGCACTACACGCAGGTCAAAGTGACCGCGATCAACACGAAGTGATCTGAGGACCAGACATGGCACACAAGAAGGGTGCGGCCTCCACCAGGAACGGCCGTGACAGCAACGCCCAGCGTCTCGGCGTGAAGCGGTTCGGCGGTCAGCTGGTCAACGCCGGCGAGATCATCGTCCGGCAGCGCGGCACGCACTTCCACCCGGGCACGGGCGTCGGGCGTGGCGGTGACGACACGTTGTTCGCTCTCGTCGGCGGCAACGTCGAGTTCGGTACGCGACGGGGGCGCCGCGTCGTCAACATCGTCCCAAGCGCGCAGTGACTTGGGTGCCGGCATCCTGACCGGCTGACAGCCGTCGTCGGCGTACGCCGGCAACCTCTGCATCCCCGGTGCCCGCCCATTGCGGGAACCTGCAGGCTCCGACCGACGTATCGCGGTGGAGTTTCCCGCAACTCGCGGGGTCCGGCCAGGGGCGGGGCAGAGCCGAGCACCGCACCAGACGTCAGAAGGAGCGGGTCATCGCAGTTCCCACGTTCATCGACCGGGTGATCCTGCACGCCGTGGGCGGGCGCGGAGGGCACGGCGTCGCGTCGGTCCACCGAGAGAAGTTCAAGCCTCTGGGCGGACCCGACGGTGGCAACGGTGGCCATGGCGGTGACGTCATCTTGCGGGTCGACCCCGACGTGACCACGTTGGTCGACTACCACCAGGAGTCGAGCCGCCGAGCCGGCAACGGTACGCAGGGCCAAGGTGACCACCGCGCCGGCGCCAACGGCCAGTCCCTGGTCCTGCCGGTGCCCGACGGCACGATCGTCTCGACGCTGGACGGTGAGGTCCTCGCCGACCTGGTCGGTGTGGGTTCCGAGCTCGTGGTGGCCGCCGGCGGCCGTGGTGGCCTCGGCAACGCCGCCCTGGCGAGCAAGAGCCGCAAGGCTCCCGGGTTCGCCCTGCTCGGGGAGCTCGGTGGCGAGCGCACCATCGTGCTCGAGCTCAAGATCGTGGCCGACGTCGGGCTCGTCGGCTACCCCAGCGCCGGCAAGTCGAGCCTGGTCGCAGCGGTGTCGAGGGCGCGCCCCAAGATCGCCGACTACCCGTTCACCACGCTGCGGCCCAACCTCGGCGTCGTCACCGCAGGAGAGACGACCTACACGGTGGCCGACGTGCCAGGGCTCATTGAGGGCGCCAGCGAGGGCAAGGGCCTCGGCCACGACTTCCTGCGCCACATCGAGCGTTGCGCCGCGCTGTTGCACGTCGTCGACTGCGCAACCCCCGAGGCCGGCCGGGACCCCCTGAGCGACCTGGACGCGATGGAGGGTGAGCTGCAGGCGTACGGCGGACTGGAGGATCGGCCGCGGCTGGTGGCGCTCAACAAGATCGACGTGCCCGAGGCGCGCGACCTCGCCGAGATGGTGCGACCTGAGATCGAGGCCCGCGGTTACCGAGTCTTCCCGATCTCGGCGGCCAGCCGCGAAGGGCTGCGCGACCTGACGTTCGCGATGGGCAGCCTGGTGGCCGAGTCACGGATCGCACCCACCGACGTGACTCCCACCCGGATCGTGCTCCGGCCGGCCGGCCAAGGTGACGAGGAGTTCACGATCCGGCAGATCGAGGGCCGCTGGCACGTGCGTGGCGAAAAGCCGCAGCGCTGGATCAAGCAGACAGACTTCAGCAACGACGAGGCCGTCGGCTATCTCGCCGACCGGCTCAACCGGCTCGGCGTCGAGGAGCGGCTGATCAAGGTCGGCGCCCAGGTCGGCGACGACGTGGTGATCGGTGACGACGACAACGCCGTGGTGTTCGAGTTCGACCCTGACGTGCAGGCCGGTGCGGAGACGCTCTTCGGTCGACGGGGTCAGGACCCCCGCCTCGAGGGACGATGACGTCGGCGTACGCCGACCTTCGGCAGGCAACGAGAGTCGTCGTCAAGGTGGGCTCGTCGTCGCTCACCACGACCGGCGAGGGAATCGACGACGCACGCCTGCAGTCGCTCGTCGATGCTCTCGCCGCAGCCCGCGCGCGCGGCGTCGAGGTCGTGCTCGTCTCCTCTGGGGCGATCGCGGCCGGCCTGGCGCCGCTGGGCTTCGCGTCCCGTCCCCGAGACCTGGCCCGCCAGCAGGCGGCGGCCAGCGTCGGGCAGGGCCTGCTGATGCACCGCTACACCGACGCCTTCGCCCGTCACGGCATCCGGGTGGGGCAGGTGCTGCTCACCGCCGACGACGTGACCCGGCGCGGGCACTACCGCAACGCCTACCGGACGTTCGCCAAGCTCCTTGAGCTGGGGGCGCTGCCGATCGTCAACGAGAACGACACCGTAGCGACGTCCGAGATCAGGTTCGGTGACAACGACAGACTCGCCGCTCTCGTCGCGCACCTGGTGCACGCCGACGTGCTGGTGCTGCTGTCGGACGTCGACGGCGTCTACGACCGGCCGCCGTCACGCCCCGGCGCAGTGCGGATCACGGTCGTCTCAGGGGACGCCGACGTGGCGGACATCCAGACCAGCGCCGGTGGGCCCCTCGGCACCGGAGGCGTGGTGACGAAGATCGAGGCAGCCCGGATCGCGTCCCGGGCCGGCATCACGGCGGTCGTCGCCCGAGCCGACCAGGTAGGTGAGGTGCTCGACGGAGGCGACGTGGGCACCCGCTTCACGCCCACCGGCAAGCGGCGCGCCTCCCGGCTGCTGTGGCTCGCTCACGCGACCGAGCCGAAGGGCCGGCTGGTGCTGGACGACGGCGCGGTCACCGCGATCCTGACCAGGGGCACGTCGCTGCTGCCGGCCGGGGTCG